>ERZ773005.809-NODE-809-length-20094-cov-3.944907_pt1 | contig 20094 bp, 14 predicted proteins | sample MGYA00580666_ERZ773005 | MGnify/ENA primary metagenome ERZ773005 (study PRJEB29015, sample SAMEA2737999) | human oral metagenome | biome: human oral; feature: human-associated habitat; material: dental | place: China | collected 2061 ...
CTGAAGGTGCCCTCACCTTGACGCATCAGGACCTCGACGGATCCCGCCGCAACAAAGCTCGTGGTCTTTGTCTCTTTAATCTTGGTTCCGTCAACCGAAACAGTGTTGGTGTAGTCGGTTCCCGGAAGCGCCTTCCCGTCGCCAGTGAAGAGAGTCCTGTAGGAGAGCGAATAGTTGGTCTTCGCCCTGAAAGGCCCCTTCGCTACGAAGGTAATCGAAGTCGTCCCGTCAGCTGCCGTCTTCCCGCACTCGCCGGTGACCTCGAAGGTCCCCTGCTCACCGGTCGTCGGCCCTGGCTCCGTGCCATTGTCCAGGAGGAGCGACTGCGAGGGATTCTCCTCAGAGTCAATGGCGCGGAGGTTGATCTGCTGCAGCGGGCATTTCATACCCGCGCCGAGCGTGTCATTAAAAGTGATGGTCTGTTCCGTCTGACCATCGAAGGTGACGTTGAGCGCGTTCTGGAGCCTCGGACCGCCGAAGAGGAAGTACCACTTTGCCTCCGTATCCCCTTCCTTCATGAGGCCGTTGTAGCCCTTGTAGAGCTGTATATCCGGACGGTATGACGAATGACTCTCGGAGATCCCACCTGTTCCGGGGAGGTCAACCTCGACGGTCTTGTCGCTGTTGATGATGAAGGGCAGCGCCTCCTTGGTGGTGTGCGTCACGACGCCGAGCTGGAACTTGCCCGTCCCCCGAATGTCCTTGTTTCCCGCCTGGACCAGCGGGGTGATCTCAGGGCCGAAGGCGCAGGTGAGAGTCTGGCCACCGATGGTGCATTTGCCGACAGGATACTTGTTATAAACCATCGGCCGTTCAAGGGTCGAGTGAAAATCAAACTGTTCGGGCAGAGTGATCGTGAAGGAGTCACCTTCCTTCGGCGTTGTCTTCGACGCGTCCCACTCAAACTTGAGCAGAGCCAAGCTATTGACATACAGCTGGCCCTCCTGCTCCTCATTGGCCGAGTTCACCTTGGTGAGGCTCAGGTTGGTGACCTCGATCTGGGGGTTAACATCGGCCGCGGCCGGCACGGCAAGCCCTTGGACCACGATACCCAGGGCCGCCAGGAGCGCCACGGCAACACCGGCCAGCCTGGATCTCGCTGTCCTGGACACTAGGCCCCTTATCTGGGTCTGCATACTTTCGCCTTTCTCCATCATCAGCTGGAACTGGGACACGCCGCAAGGGACGACACGTACACCTATCAGATCCCGCTACACATAAGCTGTAGAATTTTAGCACAACTCATAATTGAATGGCCTTCTGCCTCCGGCACAGGGACCTGCGAACACTCTCAGATACACCTAGCCCAGGCCGCGCGTAGCTTCGAGGAATAGCAGTTCTTTTATCCTTTTTGGAGCTGGTGCATTGTTTGCCTACAGCGAGGTTAGGCGGCTTGCGCCTCCTGCGTCACGATGATCTCCCGCGTTTGCTGGAAGTCAAACGGTGCAGGCAGGCTTGTCTTGGATGCGGGTGGTACGCATGAGCGGTCCCATCCCGGTGTTCCGGGATAGGGCCGCTCACTCCTCGCCTCATCAACCAGTCAACAGCCGCAGTGGCGCACCGCCATCAGACCTCGCCACAACGACACGTCACCGTAAGAAGTTCACCACCGGCCACCGCCAGCACCGTGCCAATCACACCGAGCACCAGTACGTTCGACGCACCCTGCCAAGCCAACCCTCTTCGTCAAGGCCGGAGCTAACTATCAGAAGAAACTCACACGTTGAACTTGAACTCCACTTTATTCCCTTGGCTATACGTGCACTCTGACCTCAAGCGAAGATACGCTCTGGCTCACCTCTGAGATCAATTACAGCAAATACCCTCACACGCAAAAACTTGGTTACGACTGGTATTTCTTCACTCTCTTCAGCCATTTTGCAATGACTTCAATTTCGTCCTCTAACTCTTTGACATCCGGTGGAACGTAATTAAGTTCAGGATGAGGATCGTGCCGTGACGCCCACCCAGAGATGCGACTGTAGGAGTCATCATAGGTTTTCACGTCTTCTTCTGTTACACGACCAATGATTCGCAGTTTCCCAACTCGGACTTCTAAAGATTTATAGTCAACCAGAGGCTCGGCGATAACCTGGCTGATTATGCGCTCCCAGGTCTGCGACATGTGGCCTGCAATATCTTGGGTTGATCGCAGATAGTCCGCCTCACTCATCCCCTTCTCATTGCGGCGCAAAGCCGCAACTTTCTCCCGGAGAGCATTGACACGTTGGGCAGCATCCTTCGCGGTCCAGGGGTGGTGCAAAGTCGTGTACCCCGGCCCCAATTCCCTCCGTTTTTCAATGCCTCGTGTAGCAAATTTGACACTGGACTCGTCTGCCGCTTTATGTAGGAACATGGTGAAGGCTACGTCATGCGTGAACACCACAACTTGCCTATTTTTAGCTAGCTCTACGATGCGCCTCGCAACAGACTCGCGCTTCATATGGTCAAGGGAAGAAACCGGATCATCGAAAAACAGAGCCGACTTACTCGCGTCGAAGTGGGCCTCTGTGAGAAAACCTGCAAAACCGAGTGAGGTCTGTTCCCCTTCAGATAAGACATGCTCGAGCCTTCCACGATGGGCACCCACCAAATCTGCCTTGTGGAGTAGAGTTCCTTTTTGGGCTCTGGTGCATCCGAACGTGACGCGTTCCAGGCCGAGCTTCTTCGCCTCGCGCGTGAAGTATTGGCTCGCCTCCTCAGTTACGTATTTCTGGGTGAGTTCTTTCACCTTCTCAGTGATTTGACGAGATTTAGCCTCCGAAAGTCTTTCATCGAGCTTCGCCAACTTCTGAAGTCTAGTTCGTTCCGTTTCTATAAGTTGCCGCCCGTCCCGCATCGCGATCTGATCACGCAGTTGGCATTCTCTCGACTTTGCTTGGGCCAGTTTTTGTTTGAAACTCTCTGCGTCCACATTTTTGCCTTGTTCACGGCAGGAAGCGGCTTCTTTACGCAGAGCAGAGACAGCGGCAATAACCTCAACACGCTTCGGCTTTCCGTCAGACAATAGTGCGAACTTACGATTATCTAACGCCTCTATTATCGAATCAAGTTTTTCCGTATCGATCTCTGCAATGTGCTTTAACTTCTCAATAGCCCTTTGCACAGTGGCTGGTTCGACCTCTACTCCGTCAATTTCCTTCCTAAAGGCAGCTACCTTTTCCTGTGCAGCTTGTGCTTCTTGAGCCGTCGTGTCCATGACAAACTGTTGGAATCTCATAAGGCGTTCTGCGGCATCAGTGCCTAGCGCCTGTTGGCACAGAACACAGACTGCCCCGTCAGTGGTATGTGGGAAGTCGTGATTAGGATAAGCCACCTTCGAATATGATTCCGCTGCCCTCCACAGTGCCTTCCATGCCTGTGATCCAATTTCGCTCAGGGGCTCTTTGTTGTCGAACGCCTCAGACGAGGCAAGATCCGCTGCCCTCTGCGCAGTTTCAGCCTTCTCGGTCAGCTCTCTCAGCTGTGTCTCGGCTTGAACTCCAATATTTTTGTCGATCTCCTCCAAATGATCAGCGATCAAATCGAGGGCCTCAGCTGCCTCTTTCAGACGATCTCTTTCTTTAGTTGGATCGATTTCTCGAAGGCGAGCAACCTCTTTCATCTGTTTCTCAAGGAGCTCAGCCACGTCGGATGGGCAGGCGACTGCTGCTGTCAACTCATCGTCCATTGTAGCAGCATTCAGCCCTTTAAGGAACTTCTCTCCAGCACTCCCTACGCTAACCTCAGGCAGAGGTCCACTATTGCTTTTCTGTTCCTTCCACTTCGAAAGCACTTTATGCACACCGACACATACCTTCCCGAGCTCCTCCAATAGCTGCACAGCCGAGGGACGGTAAGAAATCTCCGTTTCTTTGGTCAGGTAGGTATCTCCGCAGTGCTCGTCATAGAAGGCAACGCGACTGAAGTCAGGGTCAGCCGATTGGCCTAACTGGGCCGTTCTCTCAGTATCGCCAACCTGAAAAATGACTTTACCTGACGGGGAATCATCCGTATCAGCGAATACATCAGGGAGAATGTCACCCTTATGGCGCGCACGAACTATTGAACGAATCACCCGGGCATAACCAGACTTACCACTACCGTTGTTTCCAAACACCACGGTGAGACCATCTGGTTCAAATGTAAGTTCTTGGTCAGCGGCAAGGCGATTAACATTCGTGAGTTCTTTCACCGCAACTATGCGAACCGACTCATCTTTTGTTGTCTCTGAAGGTACGAGTTTTGCAAACCAACCACCATTAGGCGCCGACTCAGGTTCTTGGAGCAAGCTTTTTGCGATCTCCTCATAGTCTTGCTCATCAAGAGGGCCTTCGGTGGCAATACGAGCCAAAGCCTTCTGTTGCCACCAAGGTCTCGACACTGCCCATTGCAACACATCCTCGTAAGCTGTCATCTATGCGCTCCCTCACTCGTCGCTACACAGGGAGAAGAAATGCTTGGCGTATTGCAAGCCTGCAGGCCGTAGTTTCTGCAACAACGCCCTCGGTCTCATGCATTGGCGTACTCTCCTCGCTCACAGCGACGTCTCCGCTCGTCCTACTTCTTTCCCCCAGACGTAAGCCCCGTCCGGAACTCCACAATGTCGCCGTCGGCCATCACGTAGTCTTTGCCCTCCATGCGGACCTTGCCTGCGGCGCGCGCCTCCTGCATGCCCCCGAGTTCAACCAGGTCATCGTAGGACACGATCTCAGCCTTGATGAAACCACGCTGGAAGTCCGTGTGGATGACACCGGCCGCCTGGGGAGCGGTGTCGCCACGGTGGATTGTCCACGCGCGAGCCTCCTTCGGGCCCGCCGTCAGATAGGTCTGCAGGCCGAGCGTCGCAAAACCGACGCGGGCGAGCTTGTCGAGGCCCGCCTCCGTCTGCCCGGAATCCTCAAGCATCTCGCGGGCATCCTCTTCGTCGAGTTCGACGAGTTCGGACTCGAACTGGGCATCAAGGAAGATCGCCTCAGCCGGTGCAACGAGGTCGCGCAGCGACTGCTGGAGAGCCTCATCCTCCATCCCGGCCTGATCCATGTTGAAGACGAAAATGAAGGGCTTCGTCGTCATGAGCTGGAAGGACTTGAGCGCATCCTGATCGAGGGCGGCGCCAGCAGGTCCCGACAGCAGCTCGCCTTTCTCCAGTAGAGCCAGGGCCTCTTTCGCGGTTTCGAGGACGATCGGCTCGGTCTTCTTGCCTCGGACTTCCTTCTCGAGCCTGGGGATCTGCTTTTCCAAGGTCTGCATGTCCGCGAGGATCAGCTCGGTCTGAATGGTTTCAATATCCGAGGCCGGGTCGACCTTGCCGTCGACGTGCACGACATCAGGGTCGGAGAACGCCCTCGTCACTTGGCAGATCGCGTCGGCCTCGCGGATGTTCGCGAGGAACTGATTGCCCAGGCCTTCACCCTCGGAGGCGCCGCGCACGATGCCCGCGATGTCCACGAAGGACACGGTCGCGGGGATGGTTTTCTCCGAGTGGAACATTTCGGCGAGGACCTTCAGGCGCGGGTCCGGCAGGGGTACGACGCCAACATTCGGTTCGATCGTTGCGAAGGGGTAGTTCGCGGCGAGGACGGTCGCGCGGGTCAGCGCGTTGAACAGGGTCGACTTGCCGACGTTGGGCAGTCCGGCGATTCCAATGGTGAGAGACACGAGCGCCATTCTACAGACGGCGAAGCGAGGCTCGTGGAGTGCGCCTCGTTCTCGCGGAGACGCGGGCGTCTGACCCGTTCTCCACGAGGCGCGGCGACGCCTACTCCAGGTTTCCGGACCGATTCGGGTGCCTATTCCAGGTTTCCGGACCAACGTACACGCCTACTCCACGTTTCCCCGACCAACGCAAGGGCCTATTCCAGGTTTCTCGGCAGAAACAGGCGTCATACGACAGGAATAGGACGGCAAACCTGGAATCGCGGATGCGAACAGAGGATGTGAACAGCCGACACGAACCGCAGCTGCGGGCAGAAATCAACAGTCCGGCTCCGCACCGAAGGTCATCCACACCCGGAGCTCCGTCCTCGTTCAGGTGAAGAAGGAATAGGCGATAGTCGCCCCATGAAGATGACGCACTCAGACCTCGTCATGCTCCGAGGGAATCACAAAGGCGCTATCGCTTCACATGAACTCATCCGAGTCAAGCGCGGAGTCGCCATCGCCGCTCCGAAGCAAAGTGAAGCACTCCCCCGATGGGAGGCCTTCTCCACTGCGGCCGAAGCCAGGATCCTCGCCGTCGCCCGAACAATGCGGCGCGAAGTCGTCTTCACCCGCGAGTCCGCGATGCTGATCCACGGACTGTCCTGCTGGGCTCACAACCCCTGCGTATCGATCCGCGTTGCAGGATCATTCACCCCTTCTTTACTCCCCGGCGTCATCATGAGCACGCATCAGATCCCAGCGGTCCGACTTCGATCAACACACGGCAAGTACACAGAAGCCCAGCCACAGCGAATCGGCGGCCTGCTCGTGGATTCACTCGAAGAGACCGCACTGCAGATGGCACTCAAAGCTCGCCCCTTGGACGCAGTCATCGCAGTTTCGGGGATCATCAAGGCATTGAGTCGATTCGACCGCTTTCGCCAGCCTGCATCGCGCCGACGCGAAGAGATCGTGAAAGCAGGGTTGTTGGACAGCCTTCGAGGTCTCGGCTCCATCCCAGGGAAACGACAGGCAGAAGCGGTGCTTACCCTGTCCGACGCCGGATGCGAGACCATCGGAGAACAGGCGCTTCTCTTCACACTCGCGACGGTTATGCCCTATGAGATCCACACACAGCATGAGGTCGTCATTCGGGGACACTCGTACTTCCTCGATTTCGCGATCCCCTCGTTGAAAATCGCTTTCGAATTCGACGGCTTCATCAAAATGGGCGAGGACCACGACTCTTTTCAGCGCGCTCACCGCGCGCTCCTGTCACGCCAACGCGAATTGGAAGATGCAGGGTGGACGGTCATCCGCGTCGCATGGGAGGAACTCATGGATCTTGCTGCTCTACGAGCCAAGCTTGTTGGCCGAGTCTCCAAATGCACCTCTGCACCAATCGTGTCCCCTGCCCGAGGAGAGGCGCTGTGGAACCGACAACTGGTGACTACCCGCGTCGCGCGTACACGCACTCGCGCCTAGTCCAGGTTTCCCGACGATCGCAAGGGCCTATTCCAGGTTTCCCGACAGAAACAGGCGCCATACGACAGGAATAGGACGGCAAACCTGGAACCGGAGGGGAGAGCCCGACAAACCTCCCTGAGACACGGGGATAGATATCGTCGAACACGCGCCGGAAGCCAGGGAAACCTCCCTGGCGCACGAGGAACGGATGCCGAGAAGCCCTGGAACTAGAAATGCGTTGAGCACTCATCACCCTCGCGAAGCCGCACGCCACACTCACCACACCACTCATCCCCCCAGCAGCCTCATACCATCTGCCTTCGTCAATTCCATGTTTCCCGACCAAGGTAAGCACCGATTCCAGGTTTCCCGGCCGATCCGGGTACCTATTCCAGGTTTCCCGGCAAAAACAAGCGCCATACGGCAGGAATAGGACGGCAAACCTGGAATCGAAGGAGGAAAGCGAGGAAAGCTCCCTGCCGCACGAGCGATGAATACCAACAAACCCTGGATTCGGAAGGGGAAGACAAGGAAAGACCAATGGGCGAGCCTCACAAGCCCCTCCGCAGTCACTCAGTCAGGCCCTCGCCTGGTCCTCAGCCCGTCAAACTCGGGCATCCGAGCGGTGGGCACGGCCCCTCAGAGGACGCCCAGTGCCCACACTCGATAGGCGTCAAGCTTTACCCTCAGAGGACGCCCAACCCGGCCCTCGAAAGGCCTCAAGCCCTCCCCCTCAGAGGATCCCGCCCTCGAAAGACCTCAGAACCTGCCCTCGTCCCCTCATCTGGTGTGATTCGGCCCGGTTTTGCGGGGCGCGTGGGGGCGCGCATCCGCAAGCCCCTTCTCCGCGAGCTCGGCGCGCAGATTGCGCGGAAGGGCGAAAGTGATCGTCTCGTTCTCCGTACGAACGACCTCCACCGTCGGAAAACCACGGGCCTGCAGCCATTCGACGACCTCTCGCACAAGGATCTCCGGAACGGACGCTCCCGAAGTCAAACCCACAGTCTTCGCGCCCTCGAACCATTCGGGCTTAAGCTCTTCGGCCTTGTCGACGCGGTGAGCGCCACCAGCCCCGGCCTCGAGCGCAACTTCCACGAGGCGCACAGAGTTTGAGGAGTTCGCCGAGCCGACGACGACCATGACATCGACCTTCGGTGCGATCGTCTTCACCGCGACCTGGCGGTTCTGGGTCGCGTAACAGATATCGTCCGAGGGCGGGTCGCTGAGCTTCGGGAAGCGTTGGCGCAGACGGTTCACGGTTTCACGGGTCTCATCCACGGACAGCGTGGTCTGGGAGATCCACACGACGCGCTCAGGGTCGCGGACCTCGATCGAATCGACCTCGTCGGGAGTGCCGACGACCTGGATGTGGGAGGGGGCTTCGCCGTAGGTACCTTCGACCTCTTCGTGGCCCTGGTGGCCGACGAGGATGATGTCGTAGTCGTCCTTCGCGAAACGCACGGCTTCGCGGTGGACCTTCGTCACGAGCGGGCACGTCGCATCGATGGTCGCCAGGTTGCGGGCTTTGGCGGCCTCGTGCACCTGCGGGGAGACGCCATGAGCGGAGAAAACGATTCGCGCGCCCTCGGGCACTTCGTCGGTCTCCTGAACGAAGATCGCACCGCGTTTCGTGAGTGACTCGACGACAAACTTGTTGTGGACGATCTCTTTGCGGACGTACACGGGTGCCCCGTATAGGTCGAGGGCCTTCTCCACGACGTCCACGGCACGATCAACACCGGCGCAGTAGCCGCGGGGCGCGGCCAGGAGGATGCGTCCGCCCTCGCCGCTGATATCGAGCAGGGAAGAGAGGGTGTCGGCGGCGGAAGCTCGCAGGTCCGGAGTCTCGTCAGTCATGCTCACAGATTAGCGGCGTGCGAGCGCGGACGACGAGGCCGGGAGCTTTGAGGTGACGAGGGCGACGTTGAAAGCCCGATTGGGCGCTTGGCACCCCTCATTGGCACTTCGCAGGTCAGTGAGGTAGGGCACGGTAAATTCGGCGTCTTATCCCCGCTGTGTGCATGTCAACGACGCGCGACACGCGGATTCAGCCGCAAATCCTCTCCCGATTCGCGAGGGGTAACGCCTCAGTTCAGCAGCTCTTCCAGACTGAAGACACCTTTCCCGATTCGCGCAGGACAAGATCTGCGCTGATCTCTGGCCACTGGCCCGTCCATCCTCCCCCATTCGCACGAGGCGACAAGGTGCACCTCGCTGATCCTTCTCGCATGATCCCCAGATCGCGCGTGTCTTCCCTGCGTCAACAGGTTCGCCCCGCCTCGATGATGAACAGAGGACGGACTGTGGCATCCTTGACGGGTGCCGAACACCCCTCCACGCTCACCTGCCGCGAAGGCGGCCGATACGACACGCGATAATCCGTGGCCGCTGCGCCGCCTGACGGAGAACATCAAGATCTACGTCGACCGCATGTCAACCCTGTGGGTCGAGGGGCAAGTCGTCGAGTATAAGCCGCGCCCTGGCACGAAAATGGCGTTCTTCGTACTGCGCGACATCGAGTCGGATACCTCGATGACGGTCACCGCCTGGCCCTCGTTGATCGACGCCTCAGGACCGGCATTCGTCGAGGGCGCGCGAGTCGTAACCCGCGTCAAGCCCGTGTTCTGGGAGCGTCGCGGCACTTTGAACCTGCGCGCGGAGGAAGTCGTCGTCGAGGGTTTGGGCGATCTGCTCGCCCGAATCGAGATGGTGCGCCGTCGCCTCGCCGAAGAAGGACTCTTCGCGGGGGAGCGGAAGAAGCCCCTCCCCTTCCTGCCTCGCACGATCGGCCTGATCTGCGGGCGCAATGCGAAAGCGAAGGACGATGTCCTCGTCAACGCTCAAGCCCGCTGGCCATCCGCGCGCTTCCAGATCCGCGAAGTCGCCGTCCAAGGGGAGCGTTGCCTCGCTGAAGTGACGAGGGCTCTTAGCGAACTCGACGCGATCGAAGATGTCGAGGTCATCGTCATCGCGCGCGGCGGCGGTTCCGTCGAGGATCTCCTTCCCTTTTCTGAGGAGGCGATGGTCCGCGCAGCTGCCCGCGCCTCCACCCCCATTGTTTCCGCGATCGGGCACGAGGGCGATGCTCCCCTCCTCGATTTGGTCGCCGACTATCGTGCTTCAACTCCGACGGACGCGGCCAGGAGAATCGTGCCGGATATCCGTCAAGAATCCGAGGGGGTCATGCAGGCGCTCACTCGGATGCGCGCAGCGATTGGGACGCGTCTCTCGCGCGAAGAGCACGCCCTGCAGATGCTGTTGTCTCGGCCCGTGCTAGCAGGCCCCGGCGCCGTTTTGGATTCGCATCGTGTCCAGTTGGAGCATTCGACGACGCATATGCGTCACGCGATTGAGCGCCGCCTCGCGGCCGAGACGCAGACGCTCACTCAGGCTCGCGCATCCCTCACAGCCCTGTCACCCCAAGGCACTTTGGATCGCGGCTATGCCATGCTCAAACTCCCTGACGGCAGTCTCGTCCGCGACGCTTCTCAGGTCGCGAAGGGGTCCCTCGTCGAGGGCATCGTCGCCAGGGGTCGGCTGCTCGCCCAGGTCATCGGTTCACGTCCTGTCAGTGGACAGGGCTCAGTGGCTTCGGGGAACGACGGCGTTGTCGGCGGAGGTCCTGCTGCTGGAGCGTCTGTTGGTGGAGCGTCTACGGGTTGGGGATCTACTGGTTTGGGGTCTGCTGCTTGGGGGTCCTCTGCCTCAGGACCCGTTGCTGGGACGTCTGCTGGAAGGCCTCGTGCTAGCGGGGCTTCTGCTGGTTGGGAGCCTATTGGTGGGGCGTCTGGTGGCAGCGCGTTTGTTGACGGAGCGTCTGTTGACGCGGCTCCCCCTGGGGGAGCCTTCGCATTCGATTCATCCCCGGATGAGGCGCCTGTTCTTCCCAGGATTTTCACCGCTGCTCAGCTTCAGAAAATGAAAGAGGCTGAAGCCGCCGCAAAGGCCACCCAGCAGGAGCCTGAGGTCGAGGAAGCGAGCGCAGTCAAAACCCCTAAGAAGACCGAGGCCACTGAGCCACCCACCTCTGCCGAGCAGGCGAGAACTGTGCGCCGGGAAGTGCAAGCCAAGGACAGCGGAGCGAGCAGGGCCAAGGTAATCCATCAGGCCGAACAGGCTAAGGCCACTGAGCCACCCACCTCTGCCGAGCAGACTGTTCTCGCTGCGCAGGCTGAAAGCGTCGAATTGTCTGAAAACCACTCCACTGTGGCCCAAGGTTACGAAATGAAAGAACAGCCTGAAAACACAAAGCAGCCCGATACAGCCGAAAAGTCTGAAACCACAAAGCAACCCGCCGCGACCGAAGTGGCGACGACATCCTCGTCCTCGTCCCCTATCGCCCCAAGCATCCAGGAGAACTGACATGCCCGAGAACGAACTCCCCGAGGTCCAGACCCTGGGCTATGAACAGGCCCGCGACGAGCTCATCGGGATCGTCCGCTCCCTCGAATCGGGACAAGCCCCACTCGAGGACACCCTCGCCTTGTGGGAACGGGGCGAGGCCCTCGCCGACAGGTGCCGCGCGATCCTTGACGCAGCTTCGGCACGTCTTTCTCGTGCAGAGGCTCCAACTTCTCACGCGGACGTGCCCCTTTCTCGCGCAGACACCCCCGCTTCCGATTCGGGCCAACTAGACTGAAGTCCATCGCGACGCTTCGGCGCGTCGCCCGAGGAAGGACTCCCATGGACCTCGCGACTGAGCCCCATATCCTCGCCATCGGCGAGGCTCTCATCGACATCGTCACTCCTATCTCCCATCCCGAGGATGCCCGTGAGATCCCGGGTGGCTCCCCCGCCAATGTCGCGATGACTCTTGGCCGACTCGGACGTCCCGCTGTCCTGTCAACATGGTTTGCCGACGACGAACGTGGTCGCCTCATCGAAGAGCACTTCACCGCTTCACGGGTCGTCATCACTCCTGAGTCACACGGCGCCCAGCGCACGACGACCGCAACGGCCATGATTGACGAGAAGGGCGCGGCGACTTACACCTTCGATTTCGATTGGAACCCGACACCGCCGATCCCGGTGTCTGAAATGGCTTTGATCGTTCATGCGGGATCGATTTCCGCTGCCGTTGAGCCCGGGGCGAGCGCTGTATTCGAGGCTGTGAAGGACGCACGCCCTCATGCCCTCATCACTTTCGACCCGAACGCGCGCCCGACAGTCATGGGCGATCCAGACAACGCCCTAAAGCTCGTCGAACGCTTCGTCAGTGTTTCCGATGTCATCAAGGTGTCGGATGAAGACATCGCGTGGCTGACCGGCGGCGCCGAACTTGAAAGTGTGATTGAGAAGTGGCTCAGCATGGGCCCGCGTCTCATCATCGTGACCCGTGGCAAGAAGGGCGGCCTGGCAGTTTCTGCTTCGGGAATCCGCTACGAGGCGACGCCCGGCGAGGTAAAGGTTGTCGACACAGTCGGCGCTGGAGATTCCTTCATGGGTGGGATCCTCGACGCAATGTGGGGCCTAGGACTCGCAGGTACCGAGGGGCGCAGTGCGCTCGAAAACATCGGCCTGGACGCGGTGAAGACGATTCTCGATCATGCTTCTAAGGTGTCGGATGTGACGGTTTCGCGAGCGGGCGCGAACCCGCCGTGGGCCGATGAGCTTGACTGAGCCGCAAGGTCAGTTGGGCTGCGAGTTCGGTTGGGCTGCAAGCTCAAGTCGGCCGCGAGCTCGAGTGAGCTGCAAGTTCGCTTGGGCCGCAAGTTCGACTGATCAGTGCCCCCGTGGCTGAGCCGGGAGCCTGCAGTGCCCGTGCCTTTGTGGAGGGGTTGACGGTCTGCCCCTGCCTTTGTGGAGGCAATAATGGTCTGCCCTCGCCTGAAGGGAGGGGTTGACGGTCTGCCCCTGCCTGAGTGGAGGCGATAACGACAAGTGGAGGGGCTATAACCCCTCCACACACTGCCAAACCCTCCACTCAGGCACCAACGGCGAACCCGCCCCCCACAAGGAACAACAAGAGGCGAGAAAGAGCTCCTATGACAAGCCGAGGGGAACCCAACACAAGCCAAGGGGCTCCCAGCACAAGCCGAAGAAGAGCTTCCGTCATGCTTCCACTATGAAGGACAAGGATCGCAGCAAGGACACCCGCTCGATAGGGACAACCGCTTGGCAAGTACGCAGTCTCGATTAGGAAGCCCACTCGGCAAGGAAGCCCGCTCGATTAGGACACCCACTCGATAAGCACGCTCTCTCGGCTCGGCAGGGAATCCTCAGCGTCCGAGGCGGCGTTCGCGCTGACCGTAGGAACGCATTGCACGCAGAAAGTCAACGCGACGGAAATCAGGCCAGTAGGCCTCGCAGAAGTAGAACTCCGAGTGCACGGACTGCCAGATCATGAAGCCCGAGAGACGCTGCTCTCCTGAGGTTCGGATGACGAGGTCAGGGTCAGGTTGGTCCTTCGTGTACAGGTGATCGGTAATGTCTGCGTCGGTGAGGGTGTTCGCAAGTTCTTCGAGGCTGATCCCTTTCGCGGCGGCGTCGGAAATAATCTGACGGACCGCTTCGGTGATCTCGTGCCGTCCTCCATAACCGACGGCGATATTCACCCTCATTGTGTTTCGGCTGGAAGTTGAAGCGACGGCCGATCGGATGCGTTCAGCGATTGCCTCAGGCAGGAGGTCGAGGTCGCCGACGACGGCGAGGCACCATTTCTGCGCGGCGAGGTGGTCAACGGCGTCGGCAATGATCCCGAGGAGTTCATCCAGTTCTTCGGAAGAACGCGAAAGGTTATCGGTCGAGAGCATCCAGAGGGTGACGATCTCGACTCCGACTTCATCCGCCCAACCGAGGAACTCTGAGATTTTATCGGCGCCGGCACGGTGGCCCTGTGAGGCTTGAACTCCGATTGATTTTGCCCAACGCCGGTTCCCGTCGAGGATGACTCCGATGTGGCGGGGGATGGAACCCTTCGCAAGTTCTCCGCGCAGGCGCTTCTCGTAGAGGTCGTAGGCGAGACTCCACACGGACATTGGGCGCCTCCTTTAATTCGGCTTCCCTTGTGGGGCTGCAATAGTCAGGCGATCTTCTGCTATGCCTGGAAAGCCTAGCGTTATTTTGCCCTCCTGATCAGGCAAACCAGTGTTGAGTCGAGGGCGTTCCTCCTCGCTCGAGTACCTTCAGAGGTGAGCAGTGACACTGTCTTGCGAGTGTTTTGCTCTCAGATAAGACCTCGCGCCACAAACTTACGGTGTAGTAACCTACGGGAACGTAAGTTACGTTTTGTTCGATCAGGAGGGCCAATGAGAGTCGCTTCACTCAAGCCGATGTCCTGGTTCCCCAACCAGCTCGTCGCGATCAAGCCCCACCTTCGTGGTTGGCTCCACCTTGTTGCGGCACCGCTTTCCCTGGCAGCATCGATCGTCCTCGTCGTTCTCGCGCCGACAACACCGGAAAAGTGGGCTTCTGCGGTTTATCTCGCCGCGTCTCTCCTCCTCTTCGGAATCTCCGCCCTGTATCACCGTTTCTACTGGAAGCCGAGCTGGGAGGTCGTCTGGAGGAGGCTCGATCACTCGAACATCTTCCTGCTCATCGCTGGAACTTATACGCCCCTCACGGTCGCCCTCCTCAACAGCCACGACCAGATCGTGCTCCTTTCAACGGTCTGGACCGGCGCGGCTGCGGGCATTCTTGTCAATCTCTTCTGGCCCAGCGCTCCCCGGTGGCTCTCCACCCTCATTTATGTGGTCCTCGGCTGGACCGCTGTGGCGTATCTGCCTCAGCTTTGGACGGCAGGCGGTGCCGCGGTCATCATCTTGATCGTCGTCGGCGGACTCCTGTATACGCTCGGAGCGCTCGTCTACGGTATGAAGAGGCCCAATCCCTCCCCCAAATGGTTCGGCTTCCACGAGATCTTCCACGCTTTCACGGTCGCCGCGTGGGCGTGCCAGTGCGTCGCCGTTTATCTCGCAGTCCTCGCCTGATCTTTCCGTTCTTCGTTTCGCCCGGCTCATTATGGACGAGGGCGCGCGTATGTTATTCAGGACGAGGACGGGACGCATGCCCGCTTCACGCCTGCTTGCTACACTGTCACCAGCGAAACGCCGGCGCCCCTGCGGTGCCGGTCCCTTTTTATCTTGGAGGTACTCATGGCTGATACCCAGTGGCTGACCCAGGCTCAGTACGACCTTCTGAAGGAGGAACTGAGAGAGCGCATTGAGGTCAAGCGTCCTGAGATCGCGAAGCTCATTGACGCAGCTCGTCAAGAAGGAGACCTTCGTGAGAACGGCGGCTACCATGCCGCCCGCAACGAGCAGTCCATGAATGAAACCCGCATTCAAACCCTGCAGAAGATGCTCGAGCATGCCGAGGTCGGCGAAACCCCTGCGGATGACGGCGTCGTCGAGCCCGGAATGGTCGTGACCGCGACTGTTGCGGGCCGCGAGCAGACCTTCCTGCTGGGCTCCCGTGATGCCGGTGGTGACCTCGGTGTGCAGGTTTTCTCCACGCAGGCCCCGCTGGGTGCGGCTGTCATTGGTCACCGCCCGGGAGACAAACTCTCCTACGAGGCGCCGAATGGTCGCATGATCGAGGTCGAGATCATCGAAGCGAAGCCCTTCGTCGGCTGAGCAAGAGTGTTCGTCACCGAACGGGCGCGGTCTTCATGAAGAAGAGCACAGCCTCGGCTGAATTGAATAAGCTCCGCGCTTCATTGCGTACGTCGCCTCTCGACTGAGAGCGGACATCGCCTCGGTTGAGGGTGCGCAGGGTCTCGGCTGGGCGGAGTTTTCTCTTGGATCATCGGCACTGTTCGGGTTAAAGGACAAAACGTGTTGGTTTGATGGGGACTTTTCGGCTGTGTGGTGTCAGAAAGTCTGGGTTGAAGTTGGTTGGGGTCAACTTCAAGGGTGGACAAAACGTGTTGGTTTGATGGGGACTTTTCGGCTGTGTGGTGCGGGAAAGTTGGTGTTGAAGTTGGGTGTTTCATCGTGTGAGGGGTGAATACCCCGAAGTGCCCGGTGTGCGGGCGTGTGATGATTCGGTATGGGCGTTCGGCTTCTGGTGCTCAACGGTGGCGATGCTCGGTCTGCAAGGTCAGTCACGTGAGGCGAATTGATGCGACGGCGAAGCACTTGTCGGAGTTTCTCGCGTGGCTGCTCAGTGGTCGGCGTCAGGCGGACATGCCTGGTGGTGGGAGGTCCTTTCGGCGCAGGTGTCAACGGTTGTGGGAAGTGTGGCCCTTGGCGCCGCTCATCGATGAGGTTCATGAGGTCGTGTTCGTCGACGGGATTCACTTGGGCCGTAAAGCGGTCGTGTTGATCGCCTGCAGTGAGGAGCACGTGCTGGGCTGGTACGTGGCGCGCAGTGAGAACTCTCGGGCGTGGGCGGCTCTCATGGACAGGATCGCGCCCCCGGAGCTGGTGGTCACCGATGGGGGCAGCGGGTTCGAGAAGGCCCGCAAGAACGTCTGGCCGCAGACGCGGGTACAGCGGTGCACCTTCCATGTGTTCGGGCAGATCACGCGGGCGACGACGACCCGCCCGAAGCTTCCCGCGTCCAAGGAGCTGTACGCCCTGGGCAAGCGGCTCATTCGTATCTGCGATCTGGCGCAAGCTGAGGCATGGGTGAGCGAGTATCAGGCGTGGTGCGTGCGCTGGGAGGCGTTCCTCGCCGAGAAAACTCCCACGCCTGGCGGTGGGTGGGAGTACACGCACGCCCGCCTCGTCAAGGCCCGTAACGGCTTGAACCGGCTTGCTAGTCGGGGTGTGCTCTTCACTTTTGTGGACCCAACCTGGGGGCGGGTGATGCCAGCGATGAACAACCGGATCGAGGGGGCCACGAACGCGCCTTTGCGTCAGGTGCTGCGCGATCACCGGGGCATGCGATTGAGCCGACGGATCAAGGCGGTCTTTTGGTGGTGCTACATGCACACCGAGCATCCCTTGTCAGCGGCTCAGATCCTCAAAACCATGCCAACCGACACCCAGATCGAAGCGGCATGGCACCACTGCTCACACGAACACGCCGCCAACGGTGTCATCCCCCGATGGGGCGACGCCATCGCATGGCACGACCTCCACCACACCACCCCCTACACCAACACCTGGGACTAACCCCGACCAACACATTTTGTCCTATAACCCCACTGTTCACAGTCGAGTGATCATGCTCCCTTCCTCAGGGGCCTCTGGTATCCGACGACTCCAGGCCAAACTCAGCTCGCGCACGGCATTCGTCTTCATTGGACTGAGGCAGGAGGCCGGGATCCACCTTGATCCCGGCCTCCTGCCCATTGTCGAGAATCCATCCCCCACTGAGGCGTTGTTCCTGTCTGTAGGCTCCGGCGCCACGACGCTGTTCCCATCGGCAGACTACTGGCACCACGAAGTTATTCCCATCGGCGCACGATCAGGACCACGGAACTGTTCCCACCGCCGTTCTATCACCAACAAGAACACTCCGATACGCCCACTCAGCTGGGGATGTCCGTCCTTCCCCGTCTTGAGGCAGGTAGAAGAATCTCTGGGACCATGGCAGCTGGAAGTGCGGCAGCCCTGTATGTCGTGCCGTAGCCCTGTTTGTCGTGGCGCAGCCCAATTTGTCTTCGCCCCCGCCTTCCCCTCGGGTTCCCCTGCGTTCCCCTTGGGCTCACCCAGGTTCCTTTCGGCTTCACCCGCGTTCCCCTCGGGTTCACCCAGGTTCCTCTTGGATTCACCATGCTCTCTTGGACTCAGTCGCTCTCACATCGGTTCCATCCCGCTTGTCCCGCAAAGGGGTGAGCGAGCCCGCTGTGCGCCTCGTAGCGCCCGCTGAAATCCTTCACCCCCAGAGGGCCTTTCATGCCTCTAAGGGTCTGTCATCGCCCAGAGGGCCTTTCATGCCTCTAAGGGTCTGTCATCGCCCAGAGGGTCTTTCACTGCCCTCTCAACGTCTTTCACTCTTCGTGAGCCTCATCCTTGGCTCCGGATTCCGGCTCAACGCTGGGTGCATCTTCTGAGCAGTCTTGCGCGTTCTCGTCCTCGTCCTTGGAGTCGACGGCACTAGCACCTTCGCGGGGATCGACTTTCGTCTTCGAGGCGTAAGAGGCTGCGACCATGTCCTCGAGCATTCCCGGTGGTCCTCCTGGCCGCTTCGGGTCATTCGCGAGGGCCGGCATCGAGTCATACCCATGCAGGTACAAGAAGGTCGCGTTGAGGAAGGCGGCGATTGGAACACCGAAAATCGCCCCGGGAATACCCGCCACCGAGCCAGAAGCCGCGACGACGAGGAGGACCGCAACGGGATGCAGAGAAACCGCGTGGGACATGAGGAGAGGCTGCAAGAGGTTCGACTCGACCTGTTGGACTACGAAGATCACGACCAGCATGATGACGCCCGCCGTGAGCCCCTGGTCCACAAGCGCCACGAGGACCGCGATCGCACCAGACACGAGGGCTCCGACGATCGGCACGAAGGACGCGAAGAACACGACGACAACAATCGGAAGCACCATCGGCAGCCCAAGGAAGAACGCTCCCAGGCCGATGCCGATCGCGTCGATCGCCGCCACTTGGATCTGAGTGCGAACGTAGGAGCCGAGAGTCACCCAACCGCGGATCGCGGACTCGTGCAGCGGCTGGCGTGCCGGGGCCGGGAAGAGGCGAACGACCCACAACCAGATTGTCCGTCCTTCTTTCAAGAAGAAGAACAGGCAGAAGAGCATGATGAGGACGCTGGAGAGGACCGAGAAGAGCGAGGAGGTGACCGATAGCGCGGAGGAGGCGAGGAAAGAGGAGTTCGCCTGCGCCCAGTTCGCCAACTCACCTTGGACCTTCTCAATGCCCTGGTTAGTCATCGTCGTATCAAGCTTGAGAGGCCCTTCTCCGAGCCAGCGCATAAGCTCGGAAATACCGTCGTTCGCCTTGGTGAACAGGCGCGGAAGCTGACGGAAAATCTCAGAACCGGCCTGCGAGAGGGAGGCAACGACGACCGCGAGCATGACCAAGAGGCCCAGGACCGCCGACAGGGTCCGGGGGAAATTCAGCCGACGGGTGAACCATCCGACGAGAGGTTCAAGAAGGACCGCGAGGAGCAGAGCGATCGCGACCGGCATGATGATGATCGAGAGGTGCATGGCCCCCCACACGATCCCAGCTGCCGCGACCGCAATGACGATCGCCCGCCAGGACAGGGCCGCCGCAACTTTCATCGCCCAGGGGACCGCATCGGCCGCATCGCGGCGCCCGTCCAGCGGGTCGCCTCTGCGAAACTCCATCGGCTCTGTGTCGAAGTCGCTGGCGCGGCTCAGGCGCGGTCCCGCGAACCTCTCAAAGAACTCGGAGATGCTCCTCAACGCGCGAGAACTATCGTCACTCATGCGGTTTTCCTTCCCCTTTCAAACTGAAAACCAGGCTACCCGAGCCCGTGTGCATCTCGCGCCCTAGCCCAGGCGAGCATCTCTACCAGAAGAATCTTTCGCAGCCTGCCGCCTTCCTCTCTTTCTGCGATTCTCAGCTCCGCCCTGTTTCCCCTTGCGAATACGCGTCAGGGCTTTCCCCTCGTGTCCGCCGTTTCCGACGCTCATACGGCGTGCGTCGGCGATGGTGGTGCTCTGACCCCAGATATCCGCCGTTGCCCCGGCCTCGCGCTTTCCCTCTCTCCCCGTTCCCCCGGACCTCGCGCTTTCCCTCTTCACCCGTTCCCCCCGGACCTCGCGCCCTCCCTATCTCCTGTTTGTGCGGCGTCGGCTCCCTTCGCTCGGGACGTGCTGGTAGAAGAGGAGCGGGGCGATTCGCCGTTTTTGTCCGGCCTCGGCCACCTTCGGGAGGCGCAGGAGAGGCTTTCCCTTTCCCCCTTTTCGCCGAAGTAGCGTCTACGCCCTCGGCGATCCCAAGCTTTTCGAGTCGACGAGGCCGGGCGCAGATGCTTCGATGAGCGCATGAACGCGAAGTTCCGAACGAATGGCTCTTTTTCCTTCCTCTCCACCCCGGCCGCACTCAACGCGCCAATCGATAAGGAACCCGGCGAGGGAGAAGAAGTCATCTACCTAGCCGCCGGATGTTTCTGGGGCGTCGACAAGTC
>ERZ773005.813-NODE-813-length-19963-cov-8.602220_pt1 | contig 19963 bp, 16 predicted proteins | sample MGYA00580666_ERZ773005 | MGnify/ENA primary metagenome ERZ773005 (study PRJEB29015, sample SAMEA2737999) | human oral metagenome | biome: human oral; feature: human-associated habitat; material: dental | place: China | collected 2061 ...
TCGAAGCCGAGGAACTTGATGATGCCGACGTTGACGCTCGGGTGGAAGCGCAGACAGAGCCGACGAGGCCGTCGCCCGCGCCCCCAGCACCAGGACAGACGCGGGGTGGGGGACGCCGGAGCGCGCGCACGCGCGACGAATTGCCGAGGCAATGCCGGTGACGTCCGTGTTAAATCCGGCAAGTACCCCCGCGGAAGGCACGACCGTATTGACCGCACCAACCGCGCTCGCGAGCGGATCAATCGCGTCAAGGAGGGGCATCACCGCCTGCTTGCAGGGCATCGTGACCGACAGGCCGCCGCATTGCGCATCAATGCCGCCGATCAGCGCGGGCAGATTGTCCCTGTCGCACTCGATGCGCCGATACTCCCACCCGCTGATCCCGAGCGCCTCCCAGGCTGCCCGGTGAATCACCGGGGACAGCGAGTGCTCGATCGGGGAACCGATAACGCCGGCCCATGTCATGATGCGGAACACACCTTGGGGTTGGCCGCGCAATACTCCACGAACTTCTGGCGGTTCTGTTCCTGCTCCTCCAGGGTGGAAGCGAAGAGCGTCTCTCCCGTATCGAGGTTCACGGTGACGAAGTAGAGCCAGGTTCCCTCAGCGGGATTCAAAACCGCTTTGATCGCCTTCTCGCTGGGCTGGCCGATGGGGCTCGGCGGCAAACCGGCGTGCAGGCGAGTGTTGTAGGGGTTGTCGTTGTCGAGGTCCGCCTGATCGGGGACCCCGCTCGTCTTGCCGACGCCGTAGAGAACGGTCGAGTCCATTCCGAGCAGGCCCTTGGTCTCTCCCTCCGTGTCCGCCAGGCGGTTGTCGATGACGCGAGCGACCATCGGCATGTACTTGTCGATGTTCATCTCTCCATCAACGATCGACGCCTTGATGAGCACGGTCTCGCGATCTGATGGCGCAACGCCAAGGCGATCAAGTTCCTGAACGGTGCCGGCCACCATACGCGCGATCACTGTTGTGGGCGTATCGTCCTCGGATACCTCGTACGAGCCCGGCAGCAACCATCCTTCGGCGTTTCCGCCGGCCTCGGAGGGCAGTCCGATGGCCTCGGTGTCAGCGAACGCGGCGTTCACCTCGGACTCGGCAACCCCCATGATGCTGACGATCCGCGCCTTGACCTCCGAAAGAGTCTGACCCGAGCCGATCGTGATCGTCGAATCGACCCGGTTGGTTTCATCCAGCAGGGCAGCCAGGGCTGCGGAGGCGCTCATCTGAAGCTTCAGGCGATACGTGCCGGGGCGGATCGACATGGCGGCCCGGTTCGTCTCAAACTGGCGCACGAAGGCCCCCACCGACTTGACGACACCGGCGTCAACGAGTGTCTGACCGATCTGGCGGCCCGTTGCCTCCTCGTCGATCGTCACCTCGACGCTGCCGCTACCGGGCCCCGGAAAGTCGTCGGAGGACGTCGCCGACGAGCTCACCAGCTGGGTATACGCCAGGTAGCCCGCCCCGCTGACGAGGCCGAGGACCAGAAAGAGAACAAGGAAGGAACGGATGCGGGCACGCCGCTTGCGTTTGCGTGCCGCCCGGCGTTCGGCCGCGAGGCGCCGCGATCGCATGCCCGTCGTCTCCGAGGCCCCGTCGCGGAGCTTTGCGCCCGCAGAGCGCCTGTGTCGTCTGGCCTGGCCGCGGGAAGGCTGCGGGGCATCAGTGACATCGTCGAAAGTAAGAACGTCGGAGGGCTGGCGGGTCAGGCGCGTTCCCCGCACGGGTGTCTTATCGGGGTCGAGCGCCTCCGCTTCCTCCGGTTGCTTGCCCCGATCCGGGGCGGGGGTAGGCTCCGTTGTCGACGCCTGCTCCTCGAGGTGGGCGTCGGAGTAGACCTTGGGTTCACCGGAGTGAATCTCGCGGCGCGAGCGGAAAGGATATGCGGGAGGCGTACTCATTGGGGCCTTCCTTCGTGATTGTCGAGGATGATCTCCTCGCCGGGCGCCCGACCGCTCATCCGTTCGAGCTCGAGAGCCTGTTCGAGGATGATCTGGGCTGCTACCTGGTCGATGACGCTGCGATGCTCGTGTTCGGGGACTCCGGACGCACGCAGCCGGGCGTGCGCTTGGTTGGAGGAGAGCCGCTCGTCGACCAACGCGACACGCACGCTCGGAATAAGCGTCTTCAGGCGGCGGGCGTACTTTCGAGCCCCCTTCGCCGACACTCCCTCCCCGCCGCGCAGATGACGCGGGAGTCCAACGATCACCTCGAGGGCATCGTGCGCGCGCACGATGCCCTCGAGTCGGCGCAGATCGGAGGAGTCCGAGGCACGAAGAAGGGTCTCGACGGGCATCGTGAGGATGCCGTCGGGGTCGCACCGGCTGACGCCGACACGCACGGTGCCGACGTCAACACCGATGCGAACTCCCCTGCGCAGGCTCACAGGGACTCGATCTCCCGGCGAATCACATCGATCGCCGCCTCGAGGCCCTCGGGCTTCGTGCCTCCACCCTGGGCAACGTCATCGCGACCGCCGCCACCGCCACCCATGTGCTTGCCGACGGCGCGCACGAGCGCGCCCGCCTTGATGGAGTGTTCCCGTGCCGCCTCGTTCGTGGCGACGACTAGGGAGGGCTTTCCCGCAACGATGCCGCCGAGGGCAACGACCGCGCCGCGCTCGTTACCCAGGCGCTCGCGGACGTCAAGCGCGAGGGTGCGCAGGGCGTCAGCTGAGGGCATAGCGCCCACGACGGCACCGACGAGGTTCACCGCCCCGACGGCGCGCGCGGACGCGGCGAGCTCGCTACCGCGGCTGAGTGCCTGCTCGGTGCGGACCTTCTCCAGCTCCTTCTCGGAATCACGCAGCTTGGCCAGCAGGTTTTCGATGCGCTCGGGAAGCTCCTCGGCGCGCCCGCCCACAAGGTGCGACAGCTGGGCGACGAGGGCGTGTTCCTTCGCCTGGAACTCGTAGGCCCCATCGCCGACAAGAGCATCAATGCGGCGCACTCCGGAACCGATCGAGCCTTCCCCGAGCAGGGTGATGCGTCCGATGTGGCCGGTCGTGGGAACGTGGGTACCGCCGCACAGCTCCCGGTCGAATCCGTCGCCGATCGTGACGACCCGTACGCGGGAACCGTACTTCTCGCCGAAGAGCGCGATCGCCCCCTGGGCTTTCGCCTCATCGAGGCTCATCTCCTCGGTGGTGACCGTCAGATCCTCGGCAAGCTTCTCGTTGACGAGCGCCTCGATGTCGCCGAGCTGGCTTGCCTCAACCGCACTGGAGTGACGGAAATCAAAGCGCAGGCGCGACGGCGAGTTCTCGGATCCCGCCTGTGTCGCGTCCTTAGACACCACCGAGCGAAGGCCTGCGTAGACCATGTGGGTCGCGGTGTGAGCGCGGGCGATGGCGAGGCGGCGAGCGCCGTCGATCTGCGCGTACGCCTTCTCTCCGACCGACATCGTGCCCTCCGTCAGGGTTCCACGGTGGACGCTCAGGCCGCGGATCGGCGCCTGAACGTCGTGGACCTCGACGACGCCACCTCCGGCGAGTCGAATGGTGCCGTGGTCGGCCAACTGTCCGCCCATCTCGGCGTAGAACGGCGTGCGATCCAAGATAACCTCGACCTCGGCGGGAGCGCTGGCCGCGGGCGCCGAGGCTCCGTCAACGAGAAGCGCCTGGACGGTTGCGTCAGCCGCCTCCTCGGTGTATCCCAGGAAGGTCGATCCCCCGCCCATCTGCTTCTCTATCTCGTGGAAGACGCGAACATCGGTGTGTCCGGTCTTCTTTGAGCGCGCGTCGGCTCGTGCGCGTTCCTTCTGCTCGGCCATGAGCGAGCGGAAGCCCTCCTCATCGACGGCGACGCCCTGCTCGGCGGCCATCTCAAGGGTCAGGTCAATCGGGAAGCCGTAGGTGTCGTGCAGCGAGAACGCCGAGGCGCCGGAGATCACGGGGGCACCCGTGGTTTCCTTGGCGGAAGCCACCGCCGCGTCGAGGATCGTGGTGCCGGCGCTCAGCGTGCGACGGAACGCGTCCTCCTCGGCGTAGGCGACGTCCTGGATGGTCTCCCAGTTCGAGTCGAGCTCGGGGTACGACAGGGACATGACGTTCTTGGACGCGGTGAGCAGGGTCGGCAGCGCCGCGTCCTCGACGCCGAGAAGACGCATGGAGCGCACCGCGCGGCGAATCAGCCGCCGCAGCACGTAGCCGCGTCCGTCGTTTCCGGGGCGAACCCCATCGCTGATGAGCATCAGGGCGGAGCGGACATGGTCCGCAACGACGCGCATGCGCACGTCATCGTCGTAGGCGCCCCCGGCGTTGGGGCCGGCCGCGCCCAGCCCGTAGGTCTTTCCGGACATCTCCTGCGCGGCCTCGATGACGGGGAACACCTCGTCGATCTCGTACATGTTCGGCTTGTCCTGCATGATGAAGGCGAGGCGCTCCAGGCCGGCACCCGTGTCGATCGCGGTCTTGTCGAGAGTGCCGACGAGTTCGAAGTCGTGGCCTTCCCCCTCTCCTCGGACGAACTCATCGAAGACGAGGTTCCAGATCTCAAGGAAACGATCGCCCGCAACGTCGACGATCGGGCCACCATCCGGGCCGTACGCCGGACCGCGGTCGTAGTGGATTTCGCAGCACGCGCCGGCGGGCCCCGGCTGCCCCGTCGACCAGGAGATCTCCTCAAAGGGCAGACGCTGAACGCGCTCGGGGTCGACGCCGATCGTCTTCGTCCAGTGATTGAAGGACACCTCGTCCTTCTCCCAGATCGTCATCCACAGCCGATCTCCGTCGAGGCCGTACCCCCCTCGGGCCTGGGGCGTCGTCAGAAGCTCCCAGGCGTAGTCAATCGCGCCTTCCTTGAAGTAGTCGCCGAAGGAGAAGTTGCCGTTCATCTGGAAGAAGGTGCCGTGGCGCGTCGTCTTGCCAACGTTGTCGATGTCGTTGGTACGGATGCACTTTTGAACGGAGGTGGCGCGCGGCCACGGGGCGGACTCGGTGCCCAGGATGTACGGGATGAACGGAACCATTCCCGCGACGGTAAAGAGAATGGAGGGCTCGGGCGAAATGAGCGATACGGAGGGGGCCACGTGGTGGTCCTTGGACGCGAAGTAGTCGAGCCAGCGGGTACGGATTTCAGACGTGCGCATAGTCCCCCATGTTAGTCGGTACCCACTCGTTGCTGCGCAACGGCGCGCACACGCGGACAGTGGGATAAACGAAACCGCGCCCCCGAGCATAGTCTCGGGGGCGCGGAATCGACGAGTGTCAACGCGAGTAGTGCTCGACGACCATCTGCACGTCGACCGTGACGGGGACCTCGGCACGCTTGGGACGGCGAACCAGGGTGGCCTTCAGGCGGGCCAGATCAACATCGAGGTACTCGGGGACGGCGGGAAGCACATCGCGGTGGATGCCCTCGGCAGCGATCTCGAAGGGAACGGTCGTCTGCGACTTCGGCTTGACCTGGATGGTCTGTCCGGGCTTGACGCGGAAGGAGGGGCGGTCAACGATCTTACCGTCGACGAGGATGTGGCGGTGGACAACCACCTGGCGGGCCTGCTGGATCGTGCGGGAAAAGCCCGCGCGCAGAACCAGAGCGTCCAGCCGCATCTCGAGGAGCTCGACCAGGTTCTCACCGGTCAGGCCGGCCGTGCGGCGGGCCTCTTCGAAGGCGCGGCGCAGCTGGGACTCGCGAATGCCGTACTGGGCGCGCAGGCGCTGCTTCTCCTTCAGACGAACGGCGTAGTCGGAGTCCTGACGGCGGCGGGTACGTCCGTGCTCGCCGGGGCCGTAGGGGCGCTTCTCGAAGTAGCGAACGGCCTTAGGAGTGAGCGCGAGGCCGAGGGCGCGGGACTCGCGCACCTGCTTGCGGGAACGATTCGTTGCCATAATTGTTCTTCCTGTTTCTCATGTCATGCCGGCGTGCCCGGCATGGGGCCAACTCCAGGATCGACGAAGCGTCCGTCGGCTAAGGCCCCAGGTGTCCGCGGGCGCGGACAACTGTTACATCCTAGCGTTTCTTCAGAAGATTGCGAATCATCGCGAGGCGCTTCGTGAGCATCGCCTCATGCCCGTTGTCGGTGGGAGCGTAGTACTGCACACCTTGGAGATCGTCGGGCATGTACTGCTGGGCCGCCACGTGATGCGGATGGTCGTGCGCATAGAGATATCCGTTCCCATGTCCCAGCATGTCGGCCCCGCGGTAGTGCGCGTCGCGCAAGTGCTCGGGCACCGCTCCCCCACGGCCTGCGCGCACATCGGCGATCGCGCGGTCAATCGCCAGGTACGTCGCGTTCGACTTCGGGGCGGTGGCAACGGCGACAACGGCCTGGGCCAGGAGGAGACGCGCCTCGGGCATTCCGATGCTGGCGACCCCCTGTGCCGCGGCCACGCAGGTGGAGAGCACCTCCGGCGCGGCCATGCCAACCTCCTCGCTGGCCGCTATCATAATCCTTCGCGCGATGAACCTGGGGTCCTCCCCAGCCTCGATCATGCGCGCGAGGTAGTGCAGGGAGGCGTCCACGTCCGACCCGCGCATGGACTTGATGAAGGCGCTGGCAACGTCGTAGTGCTGATCCCTCCCCCACCTCACGAGCGCGCTATTGGCCGCAGCTTCGACCCCGGCGACGGTGATGAGATGTTCGCCCCGGTCGTCGGCGACGCCTGCGGCGGCCTCCAGAAGGGTCAGGGACTTGCGAGCATCGGCTCCGGCCAGGCGCACCAGTCCCGCCACAGCCTCGTCCTCGATGCCGAAACGTCCCCCGAGGCCGCGCTCGTCGGTGAGCGCGCGCCGGATGAGTTCCTCGATCGCGTCGGACTCGAGCGGGCGCAACGTGAGCAGCAGCGAGCGCGAGAGCAGCGGGGAGATGACGGAAAAAGATGGATTCTCCGTGGTTGCGGCAACGAGCACGACCCAGCGGTTCTCGACGGCGGGCAGGAGAGAGTCCTGCTGCGCCTTCGAGAAGCGGTGCACCTCGTCAACGAAGAGGACCGTCTCTTCATCGCCCGATGCTATCCGCCTCCGCGCCGCCTGCACGACGCTACGCACGTCACCCACACCCGAGGAGACAGCGGAGAGCTCCACGAAGTGCCTGCCCGAGGCGTGAGCAATCAGGTAGGCCAGGGTTGTCTTGCCCGTGCCGGGTGGGCCCCACAGAACGACGGAGGAGACAGCGACCCCGTCGCGCGAGCTGGGCGTCAGAAGGCGGCGCAGGGGCGCGCCTTCGCTCAGGAGGTGACCTTGACCGACGACCTCGTCAAGGCTCGTGGGGCGCATTCGAACGGCGAGGGGCGCGTCCGCGTCGCACGCGGGCACGCCCCTGTCGTCGAAGGACTCAGAATCGAACAGATCCACGAGGAACAGCCTAAGACAAGGTGACCTCGTGTGAGGACGACCCGATCTTCGGCCCGGAGAGAACCTGAACGACGACGAGGCCGCCGAGAATCAGCATGCAGGCTCCCGCACCGAGCAGGTATCCGTTGAGGCTCTCGGACTCATCTCCGTCCTGGGAGGAGGAGAGCATCTCGGCGTGCAACTTGACCGCGCCGGATGCGTCAACCGACGAGTCCGTGGAGGACCCGGAGGCCGAGGCCACCTTGAATTCCGCCCACCCGACGAGTTCGTGGGAGCGATTGGCAACGACAACCTTGTAGTCTCCGGTGGGCAGGCCGCTCAGATCCATCGTGACCTGATTCGAGTCCTCCACCTGGAGCCAGCGAGCCTCGCCGGTCTGCATGATGTTGGCGCTGACCCAGTCGCCGACGGCAGCCTTATCAGAGGGGACGTTGATGGTCAGCTGACCGGCGGTAAACGCTGCGCTGACGCCTCCCTTGTTTGCATCGTTGAGCTGAGACTCGTCGGACACCGGCGAGACCGGTGTGTCTGAGGGCCTGGCCACGTTAGCGGACGCACTCGGGGTGGGGGTCGGAGTCGGGGTGGGCGTCGGCGAGGGGGTTTCCGTGGGTCGCACGGCCGGCAGCTGTGGATCGTCGGGCTGAGGAGCCGGCGTCGGCGATGCACTCGGCGCGGGAGCGGGATCAACCGTCGGCGCGGGAGCGGGATCAACCGTCGGCGCGGGCTGCGTCGTAGGCTCAGTGGTCGGCGTAGGAGCGGGCTGCGTCGTAGGCTCAGCGGTCGGCGTAGGCGCGGGCTGCGTCGTGGGAGCGGTGGTTGGCGTGGGAGCGGGCTGCGTCGTGGGAGCGGCGGTCGGCTCCGGTGTAGGATCCGTGGTGGGTTCCGTCGTCGGCTCAGGATCAGGCTCGTAGGGCTTGTACACCTTGACGTAGTGGAACGAATCGGCCACGACATCATCGTCACTGCTGTAGATGACGACGCGGACGGTGTGGATGGTTCCGGGTTCCCACGTGATCCCCTCGCGGTTGTTGGTGCCGTTGGGCACCTGAACAACCATGCTGTAGTTGGACAGCGACGTCACCTGCCACAGGTCGTCGGAATCCACGTTCACGCGTTCCCCGCCGCGTTCGAAGGTGAGGGGAGCGGTTGGCGAGACGTCACCGCCGTCAAGGATCACGCCCCAGAAACCGGTCTTCGCATAGAGCCGTTCAAACTCGGATCCCTGCTCGAGATTCACCGAGAAAGCAGTGCGCGGGATGGCGTAGGGGTCATCGGGGCTCGAGCCCGAGCCATTCCCATCCGCTCGGGCCGCGAAACCCGGGATAGCCAACGCAATTGCGGCGAACAGGCACAAGGCCATGAGAAGGCTCATCGTTCGACTGCGCCCCACCAGCCTACGCGCGGCGAGCGCAGAGGTAGCCCGTCCGTGCTGCATACCGTTCTCCTTAGTGCCTTCAATACTCAGTTGCATTGTTCTGGAACTAGAGTAACAGGCGTGGCGCGTGAATGCTAAATTCCAACGCACACCACACGGTTAATGCACGAATTCTCACCGCGCCTGAGCCCGAGGTGCAGCGCCTAGCGCACAGGAGCGTGGCCCCGCTTCACAATACTGACCGTCACGATTGCACCCAGCAGCGCCAAGACGGCGCCACCGGCGAGCACCCACACCCCGAGCCTGCTTTCCTGCTCGCGGGCGGCCTGGTTTGTCGCCTGCTTCTCAGAGTGCGCCTTGGGGCCGATTTGTGAGGCTGACACTCTCTGCTGCTCCGACGAAGCCGTGGCCTCGGGCGTCGCTTCCGTGCCCACCCCACTGCCCGCGGGAGATCCGGTCGTAGACCCGGAGGGATTCGCGGAGGAAGGCTGAGCCGACGTTGCGGGCGAACTCGGCGCGGGAGAGGAAGCCTCAACGGCGCTCTCCGGGCTGGCGCCCGCGCTCGTGGGCGCCGCGCCGGGATCGACAGGCGACGGTTTGGACTCACCGCTGGGTGTCACGATGTCCGGCGAGGCCGGGGGAACAAAAGCGCCCGTGGGCTCGGTCGACGCGTCACTGCCGCCACCAGGCAGATCGGTCGCGGGATCCGTCGGCGTGAGCCTGCAGGAGGGGGTGGCACCCTCGGCGTCGGTGACCGAGACCTGCAGTTCGACATACGTTCCACTCACGCCGTCGCCGACACTCACCCGATGCTGGGATCCAACCGTCCAGGTGGCTGGCACGGGGAAGTCCAGCGCGAAGGTTCCTTCGGGGCTCACCTCTGCGACGGCCCACGCCGCTCGATTTCTCGCCACTGCGGGGGGAACCCAGGAGGGAAGCGTCGCATCCTTCGCTCGCTTTTCCTGCCCATCGTCGAGGGTGACGATAACGAAACCTCGGGAGCCTTGCACACCCGGGGACCATCCGGCCCCTTCAGCATGAGAGGTCGCGCCCGCACGAACAAGGGAGGACATGACGACCGACGAAGCTTCCGCGGTGACGGTCAGACACTGGGTAACGTCGTCGCCCGGACCGTCGACACTAAGAGCGGGGCTAGCGCTCACGAAGACTCCCGCAACGATCGAAGCGGAGATGGCCAACGCGAGCACGGGCATACGAAGCCCCATCCCGCGCGAGCGCGCTCCTGTCGTCATGCGTGTCTCTTTTCCCCTCTTCGCAATACTTGACGCCGATCGGCACGGTCACGCCCATAACAGCCGGGTAAGTGTGCGAGTAACCACCTGGTATAGCCACCTTAGTATTGTTCGCCGTGGCAACACAATTGCGAACGACAAGCAAAGTTGTGACCTTGCCTGCAATTCGTTGATATTTCAAGGATCGGAGGGGCGGGCGCGCACGACTGTGACCTTTGTTATCGCACAATCATTCCCGGACATTACCCACCGGTTAGCTTTCCGGGAGGCGCTCGCATCTAGCTCGTTGGGATCACGATCGGCGTCGAGGTGACCGGGTCATCGATGATCCGGCAGGGAACCCCGAAAACACGGTTGATCACATCGGGGTTGACGACCTGGGATGGCCTCCCCTGTGCGACGATGCTTCCGTCCTTCATGAACACCACGTGCGTGGCGTAGCGGAAGGCGAGATGCAGGTCATGCAAGACTGCGACGACCGTCGTGCCGCCTCTGTGGAGACGCTGGGCAACGCGCAGGACCTCGAGCTGATGATTCAGGTCGAGATAGGTCGTGGGCTCATCCAGGAGCAGGATGTCCGTCTCCTGGGCCAACGCCATCGCGATCCACACCCGTTGGCGCTGCCCGCCGGATAGTTCTCCCACGCGCCTGCCCACCAAGCTCGACACGCCCGCGTCTTCCATCGCGCGCTCCACGGCGTGTTCGTCGCGCTCCGACCACTGGCGCAGCGGCGGCTGGTGGGGATACCTACCACGCGCGACCAGCTCTTCAACAAGGATGTCGGCCGGCGCACGGGACGACTGCGCCAAAAGGCCGAGCCTGCGCGCCAGCGCCTTCTGGTTCATCGTGGCCACGGCTCGCCCATCGAGTTCGACGACACCGCCACGCACGCGCAAGACCCGCGCGAGGGCGCGCAGTAGGGTCGACTTGCCGCACGCGTTAGGCCCCACGATCGCGGTGAGTTCTCCCGGAAGCACGTCGAGCGAGAGACCGTCGAGAATCGGATCCCCTTTCCCATAGCCCACGACGATGCCGCGTGCGGAAAGCACGGTCTGTGGATGCGCTGACGTCATCGTGCCTCCTCGCGTGTCAGGATCCACAGCAGGTACAGCCCTCCGAGGACACCCGTCACAACCCCGACCGGCAGCTCCGCGGGTGCGACGATCCTCTGAGCCACGACGTCGGCGCTTAGCACGAGCGCTGCGCCCACAACCGCCGAGGACACGACGCCTACTCGCCCTCCACCGCACAGACGCGCAGCGATGTGCGGAGCGGAGAGCGCGACGAAAGCGACCGGTCCGGCGACCGCAGTCGCAAGAGCGACGAGGACGATCGCCGAGACGATGGCGCTCACACGCACGACGCGCACGCGCACCCCGAGTCCCGTGGCGACGTCATCACCCATCGCGAGCAGGCCGATGGATGCAGCTGCACAGACACAGGAGAGACCTAGAATTCCCAGCCCGACGATCAGAGGAAACGCTCGGACGAAAGTCACGCCGTTCAGCGAGCCGGCGCTCCACAGCTGGGCGCGTTGAGCCGCCTCAAGAGGAGCCTTGACGATGAGCAGCGAATTGAGGGCCCGCAGCGCAGCGGAGCAGCCGATCCCCACCAGGACGACGCGAATGCCCGTCACTCGGGTTCCACCGCTGCAGGCCAGAACCAGAGCACCCGAGACCAGGCCCCCGATCAACGCACCCGTGCCCGTCGTCGCCGGACTTGCGCCAAGGATGATGATGGCGACAAGAGCACCGGTTGCCGAACCCGCGGACAGGCCGACGACGTCGGGGCTGCCGAGCGGGTTGCCCGAAATCGTCTGGAAGATGCGTCCTGCTATCGCAAGGGATGCGCCCACCGCTACCGCGCACACGACACGGGGAAGGCGGACGGATTGCACGAAGTAGACTCCGAGATAGTCCTCGGATGGGCCGCCATCGCCCGTTAGGCGCCGAAGGGAGTCGGCGACGCCGAGCCCGTAGTCGCCCAACGTGAGCGAGTACAGGGCGAGGCACGACAGGAACACGAGGCCAAGCGTCACGACGATGGCGCTACGACGATGGACACGTATCACCCCGTGCTTCACGCGGACAGCACGATAGCGACCTCGGTTCACGACATCCCCCTTCCCGATGCACGCACGATGAAGAAGGGGGCTCCGACAAGCGCGACGATCACTCCGACAGGCGCCTCCGACGGAGCCAGGATGAGCCGCGAGGCAACATCGGCAAGGCACACCCACACGGCACCAACCAGGATCGACCACCCTGCAATTGCTCGCTGCCGGGCACCGACCACTCGCCGAACCAGGAGCGGCACAGCCAGTCCGACGAAAGCCAAGGGACCCGCCAGCGCCGTCGCTCCTGCCGCCAAGGCGGTGACCGAGACAACGGCGAGGGTCCGCACGACGCGTACCCGCACGCCCAGGCTCATCGCAGCCTCGTCGCCGAGGGAGAGGATGCCGAGCGTGGAGCTGAGCAGTAGTGCGACGACGCCTCCGGCCCCGATGAGGCAGCCAGCACGGACGACCGACGTCATGTCGATGCCCTCCAAGGAACCCGACGCCCAGAAGCGGAACTCATTGAACGCTAGCCGGTTCGAGGACACGATGGCCTGGGTGACGGACGTGAGCGCGGCCGACACGGCAATTCCGGCGAGCGCCAGGCGCGCCCGAGAACCCGTTGCTCCCCTGCCCGACAGGACAAACACCAGCAGCGATGCTGCCGCGGCTCCGCCAACCGACGCGGCGAGGTTGACGCCGCTTGACGTCACGCCGAAAGTGGCCGTCGTCGCGACCACGGCAAAGGCGGCACCGGCATTGATACCCAGCACTCCGGGGTCGGCGAGGGGGTTGCGAGTGATCGCCTGCATGACGGAACCGGCGAGGCCGAGCGCTCCACCGCCAAGGAGGGCGGCGAGCGTGCGCGGAACACGCAGGCTCACCACGACCTGCGCATCGTGGCTCGTCCCCCCGCTCACGAGGGCATCGCAGACAATCGAGAGTGCGATGTGTCGAGAGCCGAGGGCAAGCGAGGCGGCGACGCTGAGGACGAGCGCGAGCGTCGCCACAGAAGCGGCCGTGGCGACGCTCGCTGCATATCGGATTCTCATCCCGGGATGACCGAGCAGCCTGGGGCCTCGAGCCCGGTCAGGACGCCCGAACGAATTGATCCTCGATGTTCGCGACGATGCCCTCCATGAGGAGGTATCCGCCGGTGGAGGTCCACAGGGACCCATCGACGGGAATCACGTGCCCGGCGCGGACCGCTGCAAGGGAGTCGAAGCCGACCGACGCGCGTGCCTCCGCCAGGGCCGCCTCGGACGCCTCGACTCCGGTGGCGCCACCGGCTGACGGGTTGTTCACCGAGGACTTGCCGAGCGTACCGAAGAATATCCAGTCGGCGTCAATCTGATCGATGTTCTCCAGCGACACGGGCTCGGAGTGTCCCTCGCCGTTGCGGTCCTGGTTCGCCGGGCGCTTCATCCCCAGCGCGCTCAGCGCCTGGCCCGCAGGAAGCTCCTTGAGGATCAATCCCGCGCTGTCACCCTGCCAGCGCACCACGGAGTACGTCTGGTCCAGGTACCCGCCATCGTTGAGGCGGGAGCTGACGGCCGCCACGTGCGCGTCAAAGTCAGCGAGCTTGGTGGAGGCCTCGTCTGTGACACCCAACGCATCGGCGGTGCGCGTGAAGGTCTCGCGCCAATCGTCCCCAGAGTGTGCGGTGTAGAACACCGGGGCGATCTGCTTCAGGGCATTCAGCGTGTCGGTGTCGTCACTCTTGACCGACGTTCCATCGACGAGGATCAGGTCGGGGTGGGCGGCGCCGACAGCCTCAAGGTTGGGGGTGCCGACCGATCCGAGAATCGGAACATCGCCGGCGCGGTCGGCCAGGTAGGCGGCGACACCGGATTGCCCTCGACCGGACACGGCACCGACCGGAGTAATCCCCAACGCCAGGGCGTTGTCCGTCGTCGGCTCCGAGAGCGTAACGACGCGAGTGGGCTCGAGGGGAAGGGCAACCTCCTGACCGGAGGCGTCGGTCACCATCCGGGTCTCGGTCGCGGCCGTGCTCATGGGTCCGGTGGATGAGGCGGGCGTGGGTTGAGAGGGCGAGCAGGCTCCGGCCACGAGCGCGGCGAGCGCGACACCGACAAAGGTGCGGATTCGAGTCGACATGTGCACGGGTACCTCAATTCACGTAGACAACGCAAGGACAAAGGTAAGCCTAACTTAGCTTTCTCCTGGCGGCGAGACCCGTCTCACGATCACATGTCCGCGGGGTCGCACCAGTCGTCGAGCGCCTTCACGAGTCCCTCGCGCCACCACGCGACATCGTGCCCGCTACGGTAGTGATCCACATCGACCGGGCCGCCATAGCTGCGCACAATCCGCCCGCAGTCGTCCACAACAGGACGCATCGTCCGTTCGAGGGTTCCCACCTGCAGGCGCAGTCTCACGCCCCCACGCGGCACGATCGATCCGGCGCGCAGGCCAGCCATGAGCATGCCCTCGCCCCGTCCCCTCTCAGTTCCTCCCCACCACAGGGACGGGGACTGAGAGAGCGCGCAGTCGAGCGGAACATCCGTTCGCAGGGCGGCGTCAAGAACCGCAAGACCCCCATAGGACTGTCCGGCGGCCATCACGGGACCCACCCCGGCCTCGTCGCACACGGCCCACACCAGCGCGTGCACGCGGGCGGTATCGGTCATCTCCGCCTCGCGCTGAACCCCCTCCCCCGCATTGATGGTGACGATGCGCAGGCCCGGATAGCGCCGGGTCAACCAGCCGACACCATTGGCCCGCCATATGTGACCGTCAAGGAGAAGGAGAGTCCTCCTCGCTTCGGTCTCACCGTCGTGGACGATGACGGGACGACTCAACGAGCCTCCCAGGCGCGCGCCGATGCACGCTCCAATGTTCTCCTCGCGCCGAGCGCGCATCCCGTCCGGGCGCGGAACCGAGGGCCAGACCACCGACGCGTCGGGCCCCACGAAGAGCGAGGCGCGATGCCCGCGCCCGTTGACGATTCGCAGCGGGTTGGAGGGATCGGGACGCGCCTCCTCAACGAAGGCCACCCACGCGCGGGCGTCCGTCACCCCCCGCGGATCGACGGGGCGCGGCTCGGCCCACGCGAATTGGTAGCTCATGATCGCGTCGGCGGGAAGCACACACGCCAGGGTGGCACGACCACCACGCTGTGCACCGATGTCCATGCGGAACTCATCGAGGTGCTCGCGGGCTCGATCCGTCACGGTATTGAGGATGACGTAGCCCGCCGCCCCTCGGGCGCGCGACTGAAAGATCACACGCACCGCATCGGTTCCGTCGACGGTGAGGCGATCGCCAATGATCGGGTGCGCCTCGCCGTGTCGAAACGCGGCGTCCGGCGGCTCGACACGCAGCCGACAGTAGCCGTTACGAGAGAAGGAGGATTCCCCGAAAGCCACGCGTTTAGTCGAAGAGCGAGATGTCGCCGGCTCCCACGCGCGCGACAACCGCATCCCCACCGGCGAAGTTAATGACGGTCGTCGGCTCGGCGACGCCGACCGGACCCACCACCACCAGGTCAACCTGGTGCCCGATGCGCTCGTCGACATCAAATCCGTCCGTGAGCGGCTCTTCCTCACCCGGCATGATGAGCGTCGAGCACGCGAGCGGCTCCCCGAGTGCGCCGACAATCGCCTGGGTGATGACGTGGTCCGGGATGCGCACGCCCACCGTGTGCTTCTTCTTGTTGAGCATGATGCGCGGCACTTCCTTCGTGCCGCGCAGGATGAAGGTGTAGGGGCCGGGCGTGAGGGCCTTCATGGTGCGGAACTCGTGGTTGTCGATGAGTACCAGCTCCCCGAGCTGGGCGAAGGAGTGGCACAGCAACGAGAAGTTGTGCTTGTCGTCAAGCTTGCGGATCGCACGGATCGTGTCCATGCCCGCCTTGTTACCGATCTTGGTCGCGATCGCGTAGCCGGAATCGGTGGGCAGGGCGATCGTGCCGCCACGCTCCAGCAGGTCAACGACCGTGCTGACCAGACGGGCCTGAGGATTCTCCGGGTGCATCTCCACGTACGACATACACCCATTGTGCCTGAAACCCCCATCGACCGACGGTCGATGGGGGTTTCGTACGCTAGCTCACGCCAGTCGGGTCACTTCGAGGCGTCGCCCGAAGCCTCTTCGCCGCGCTTTCGTGGCGTCGCGTCGACTCCCGCCTCCTTGCGCTGTGCGGGTGTGATGGGAGCCGGAGCCTCGGTGAGCGGATCAAAGCCGCCGCCCGACTTCGGGAAGGCGATGACGTCACGAATCGACTCAGACTTGGTCAGGAGCGAGACGATTCGATCCCAGCCAAACGCAACGCCCCCGTGTGGTGGAGCGCCAAACTTGAAGGCATCAAGCAGGAAGCCGAACTGCGCCTGCGCCTCCTCCTCGCCGATACCCATGACGTCAAAGACGCGATTTTGGACGTCTCGACGGTGGATACGGATGGAGCCGCCGCCGATCTCGTTGCCGTTGCAGACGATGTCGTAGGCGTAGGCCAGCGCATGGGCGGGATCTCGATCGAAGCTGTCCATCCACTCCGGTTTCGGCGACGTGAAGGCGTGGTGAACGGCGGTCCACGCGCTGTGCCCCAGCGCGATGTCGCCCTCGGCCTCGGCGTCACCGGTGGGCTTGAACAGCGGCGCATCGACGACCCACGTGAACGCCCACGCGTCGGGATCGATGAGATCGCAGCGCTTGCCGATCGCGAGGCGAGCGGCACCCAGGAGCTCGCGCGACGGAGTTGGCTTGCCCGCGGCAAAGAAGATGCAGTCCCCGGGCTCGGCACCTGTCGCCTCCGCCAGGCCCTCTCGTTCGGACTCGGAGATGTTCTTGGCGACGGGGCCACCGAGCGTACCGTCCTCGGCGATCGTGACGTAGGCCAGGCCCTTGGCGCCGCGCGCCTTCGCCCACTCCTGCCACTTGTCGAAGGTACGGCGCGGCTGAGAGCCGCCACCGGGCATGACGACGGCGCCGACGTAGGGGGCCTGGAACACGCGGAAAGGCGTGTCCTTGAAATAGTCGGTCAGCTCGGTGAGTTCCAGGCCAAAACGCAGGTCGGGCTTGTCCGAGCCGAAGCGCTCCATCGCATCCCTGTAGGTCATGCGAGGGATCGGCGTTGCCAGGTCGTAGCCGATCAGCGCCCACACGTTCTTCAGGACGTCCTCCGCGACCTCAATGACGTCATCCTGTTCCACGAAGCTCATCTCGATATCGAGCTGGGTGAACTCGGGCTGGCGATCCGCACGGAAGTCCTCGTCGCGGTAGCAGCGCGCGATCTGGAAGTATCGCTCCATTCCGGCAACCATCAGCAGCTGCTTGAAGAGCTGGGGGGATTGGGGAAGCGCATACCAGGAGCCGGGCGAGAGTCGAGCCGGCACGATGAAGTCTCGGGCTCCCTCGGGGGTCGAACGCGTCAGCGTCGGCGTCTCGATCTCCACAAAGTCCCGGGCGTAGAGGGCCTCGCGGGCAGCACGCGACACCTTGGAGCGCAGGCGGATGGCGTACTGCTCGGGTTCGCGGCGCAGGTCGAGGTAGCGGTACTTCAGGCGCGTTTCCTCGCCCACGTTGCCGGAATCTTCAGCATTGGAAGACACCTGGAAAGGCAGGGGCGCACTGGTGTTGAGAATCTCGATATCGTCGCCCATGACCTCGATGGCGCCGGTCGCCAGGTGGGGATTCTCGTTTCCCTCGGGGCGAGCCGCGACCTCGCCGGTGACCTTGAGAACAAACTCGCTGCGAAGCTCGTGGGCGACCCTCTCGTCACGAACGACTACCTGAGCGATGCCGGAAGCGTCGCGCAGGTCAATAAACGCGACGCCACCGTGGTCGCGTCTGCGGTCAACCCACCCGGTGAGCGTCACCGTCTGACCGATCAGGTCAGTCCCAAGCGTTCCAATGTTGTGAGTGCGAAGCACTGTTATTCCTTTCGTTGGTACCATCCGCGAGACAGGCGGCGGCGAGGCCATTGTACGCTCGCAGTCCGCCCGCCAGCGATTGCCGCGAGTAGGATAGGCCTCATGCCCGAGCAATCCTCGTCCCTTTCGTCTACGGCATGGAGCCGCATCGAGATTGGCCTGGCGCTCGGCTCGATCCTGCTCATCACCCTTGTCGCCTTCGAGGAGCTGGCCGCCACGACGATCATGCCGAGCGTCGTCGCGTCGTATCGGGCATCCGCCTGGTACCCGCTCGCCTCGGGCGCGGCCCTGGCAACCCAGCTGAGCGCAACGGTCGTCGCCGGGGTACTGGCCGACTGGAAGGGCCCGCGTTTCGTTCTTGTTGCGGGCATCGCCCTGTTCGTCGCGGGCCTGGTCGTCAGCGCGCTCGCGCCTACTATCGTTGTCTTCGTCGCGGGGCGCGCCCTCCAGGGCCTCGGCGGCGGTCTCCTTGTCGTCCCGCTCTACGTCCTCGTGGGAAGACTCGTCGCTCCCGCTCGCCGCCCTTCGTTCTTCGCGTGGTTCTCCCTCGCGTGGGTCCTCCCCTCCCTGATCGGTCCCGCGATCGCGGGGTACGTCACGCAATTGTGGGGCTGGCGCTACATCTTCGGCGTTGTTCCCATCCTCATTGCGGCCGGGTCCATCCCCGTGGCCTTCGTGCTGCGCGACCTTCCGCCCCAGGAGGAACGCCAGGCCTCCCATCTGGCGTCCCTGTCACGCAATGCGCTCTTGGCGGGCGTTGGCGTCATGGCTCTCCAGCTCGCGGGAGCGCTTCCCTCTCTCGCTGCGCGCGCCCTCGTTCTGCTCACGGGCGCCGTCCTTGCCGCCTGGGCGCTTCCCCGGCTGCTGCCTGGCGGAACCTTCCTCGCGCGCACGGGCATACCCTCGGCGGTTCTTGCACGCCTCAGCGCCATGGCGGCGCTCATCGGTCTTGAGGTGATGATCCCCCTGGTCATCCAGCGCGTGCACGGCTGGGACGAGGCCTTTGCAGGGTGGTGGGTGACGGTTGGGTCACTCACCTGGGCCGTGGGTTCGCTCGGCCAGGCGCGCGTGCACGACCCGAGGCGTCGGCGCGCCCTGCCCGTCGTCGGAGGGGCGCTCATGGCAGTCGGCTCCCTCCCGCTCGGACTTATTCTTGTCGACGCCGTTCCCCTGTGGATTCCCTTTATCGGATGGCTCGCCATGGGACTGGGTATCGGCCTGCTCCACGCGCCCCTGTCAGTCATGGCCCTGGAGGTCACGCCCGAGCATCAGCATGGGCGCGTCTCGTCGTGGCTGCAGGTCGGGGACTCGGCCGGACCGGCCCTCGAGCTTGCAGCCGTGTCCGTCATGATGAGCGCGTGGACGGCGACCGGAGTCTCCGGCGGGGCGGCTTACGTACCCTACTGGGTGATCGCCACCGCCCTCGCCTTCGTCACCGTGTTTGCGGTGCTCCGGCTTCGTCCTTCTTCTACGGAAGGCGACGCTCAGTCGTCGTAGCGGCGCTTGCCGAAGTGGCGGCGTCCTCCCTCGCGGTCCCAGCCTCCCTCGCGGTCGCGCCGAGCGCGCTTGATGTCCTTCTCCCAGCGCTCGGAGCGCACGCTGCGACGCGGGCGAGATCCGTCTCCCTTCTCAAAGCGGTGCGGGCGTTTGTCCCCGCGGTCGCCGGGCCGCTCCTCGCGTTGCCCCCCAGAGCCCCCTCGCGTCCGCGCGTCGCGGTCGAAGCCATCGCGGTCGCCGCGCGGATACCTGCCAGGTCCCTCGTCGACGCGGATGCGCAGCTGGCGTCCTGAGACGTAGCCCTTCGAGATGCGCGACAGCTGCTCACCGGAGAGGTCGGCCGTGATATCGACCAACGAGAACGTCGGGTAGATTTCGATGTGGCCGATATCGCGCCCGTCGATACCTCCCTCACCCGCGATGGCACCGACGATGGAACCCGGCTTGACTCGATCCTTCTTACCGACCTCCACGCGGTAGCGGGTGCCCGACCCGGGCGCGGGGCGTCCCCCCGCCCGCCTGCGAGCTCCGTCGGCGCCGCCCTTGATCGGGCGGTCCTTGTCCCGTCCGGCTTCGAAAGACGCTCCGACGAA
>ERZ773005.815-NODE-815-length-19912-cov-15.412248_pt1 | contig 19912 bp, 21 predicted proteins | sample MGYA00580666_ERZ773005 | MGnify/ENA primary metagenome ERZ773005 (study PRJEB29015, sample SAMEA2737999) | human oral metagenome | biome: human oral; feature: human-associated habitat; material: dental | place: China | collected 2061 ...
TTACCGATAGAAATTAAGGGATGTCACAAACGGTACGCTTTCGTATCAACTTGGTGCGGAAAATGCTGGTATAGTAATAGTGTGAACACCTCCTGAAAACATATAGCAAGGCAAGACGTCCGTTTGGACGTCTTGTTTTGCATCTACAGACAAGTTGATAAGTGTAGATGTTATTTCGTATAATATAAAAAAACGTGATTTTAGGAGGGTTTCCATATTGGATAAAGGCATTGGAAATGATGAAAAAGTGTTAATTTCTAGTAATGTTGAGGATATTAAGTTTAGAATTAATACAGCTGAGCACGGGAGCGAATTGGAATTTCGTTTACTGGAAATGATATTAAGTAAAACTTTTACATTGTTGTTTATGCTTAATGGTGGGGCTGCGGTTGCATTGTTGGCTTTTTGGGGCAATTATATAACATATGATGCCACGCCTATTAGGGGAATATTATGGGCACTTGGCTTTTTTTCCGGGGGAGCCGTATTGTCTGTTATTGTCGCTGCACTTTCATATATATCACAAAGTTATTATTGCCAAAGCACGAACGAAAACATTATGTATATGGATATGACTTTACAGATAGGGGAACCCGTAAAAATGGGCCTGTTGGTACCAAAAGAGAGGGCGCTTAAATGTGAAGAGGAAGTTAATCGGCGGCTGAAGAAAGCGGACTGCTATAGAGATATAGCTATTGGTGTTTGTGGATGTGCGCTCATATGTTTTATTATTGCTGTAATCATTTTTTCATACACTATTTACTGATGGAATTCTAACCATTTCAAGGACGTCCTAATGGGGCGTCCTTTTTACGTGCTTGTGTTTGGGGTGACTTATGACGTGTAAAACGGAAATTCAGTGCTGCCGACGTTCTTGCCTTAACAACTCTAAAGGATTTTGCTCTGCTAACAAAATACATATTGGCGGGACCGGCACGTGTAAATGCTTCGTTGCAGCCAAGCATGTTATGAATCGTTCCAAATACGGCACACAAAGGAGGTGAGTCTGTAATGGCAAAAGGTAAATATGTACAGTGGCTTCAGCCTGATAATCTTTTGCGGTTACAGGCTTGGGCTCGAGATGGTGCAACTGATGCTGAAATAGCTGAACGTATCGGCATTGGGCGTGATACTTTATATGCGTGGAAGAAAAAGTATCCCGACATTTCCGACACCCTAAAAAGGGGCAAGGAAGTCGTTGATATCGAGGTGGAAAATGCGCTGCTTAAACGAGCTATGGGGTATGAATATAACGAGGTTACGAAAGAAATGACGTATGCCCCTAACGGCGAACCGCTAGGACTTGCTGTGACGAAGGTTGTAACTAAGCGTGAGCGACCTGATGTAACAGCGCAAATCTTCTGGCTGAAGAACAGACGCCCTGACTTATGGAGAGACGTCAAGAACGTCGATATGCAAGCAAATATTGAGAACAATCCCTTTGATGGCATCAAATCGGAAGACATAAAGAAGCTGATAGGCGATGATTGATGAACGCATTAAACGGCAAGCAAAACGAGAACTCGCTAGACGTGAGTTCTTTTATTTTTGCAATTTAATGGCTTCTGATTTCTATAAGTCTGAGCGGCGATATCTTGTCGAATTGTGCGAGGCGTTGCAAGCGTTCTATGAAGATGAGAAAGCCAAGGTGCTTATTATTAACGAGCCGCCACGGCATGGAAAGAGCCGCACGGCAAGCTTATTTGTCGAGTGGGTATTAGGCCGCAACCCGGCCGAAAAGATAATGACGGGGTCGTATAACAATATTCTTTCAGCAACCTTTGCTAAGAATGTTCGAAATGCGATCCAAGAAGTTAAAGCTGATGATAATATCACGGTTTACTCCGATATATTTCCGAACGTCCGTATAAAACGTGGCGACGCAGCCATGGATATGTGGTCGCTTGACGGTGGCTACAATTCATACTTGGCCACGTCTCCGTCAGGTACTGCTACCGGCTTTGGCTGTTCGCTTCTTATTATCGACGATATCATAAAGAACGCTGAAGAAGCTTATAACGAAACAGCGAAAGAAAAGGCCTGGCTGTGGTTTACCAATACAATGCTAAGCCGTCTTGAAGAAGGTGGCAAGATACTCATCATCATGACGAGATGGGCTAGCGACGACCTTGCCGGCCGAGCGATTGAACATTTCGGCGATGTGGCCAAGGTGATTACGATGCAGGCACTGCAGCCGGACGGTACCATGTTGTGCGATGAGATATTATCCCGACACAGTTATGAAGAAAAAGTGCGTGCAATGGGTGCCGATATCGCTAGTGCCAACTATCAGCAGGAGCCGATAGACTTAAAGGGGCAGTTATACTCGAGCTTTAAAACGTACGACCGCATCCCGACGGACGCAAACGGCAATCCGTTGTTTACGGCCATTCGGAATTACACGGATACGGCTGATACAGGCGCCGATTACCTTTGCTCAATTGTGTACGGCGTGTATAACGGCGAAGCCTATGTGCTTGACCTTCTGTATACGAAAGACGCTATGGAAGAGACGGAGCCGGCAACGGCCGCTATGTTATATAAGAACGGCGTGAACGTAGCCGACTTTGAATCAAACAACGGTGGCCGAGGGTTCGCAAGGCAGGTACGGCGAATCCTACAAGACACATACAAGTCGAACAAGACGGTCATTAATACGTTCGCACAGACGAAAAACAAAGTGGCCAGGATATTATCGAATTCGACCTGGGTCATGGAGCATATTTATTTCCCGGTGAATTGGAAGGACCGTTGGCCGGAATATTATAGGGCGATGACTCGTTATCAGCGAGAAGGGAAGAACGCACACGATGACGCACCGGACGCAACGACGGGCATTGCTGAGAAGATAAACGCACCGCAGATTAAGGCGGCACATGTCAATATTTATTAAGGAGTAGACAAATGGACTCTGAAAAGTTATATGGCTATAAATTGTTAAAAGACGCATATTACGGTGTTGGTCTGTTCTCTGTTGGTCGAGGCTTGGTTCGTCATCCGAGAGAAAGCACACCGAATTACGCCTTTCGTAAGAAGCTTGCGTACTACCTGAACTACACAGGACCTATCGTTAATGCTTCGGTAGATCCGATATTTAGGGATACAATCAAGCGTGAATATAAAGACACGGAGAAGTTCAAGGTGTTCCTGGAAGACGTGGACCGCAAGGGTACGAGCTTACAGGAATATATACGTCAGCAAGCGACGCTAGCTAAGCTATACGGCGTTATGTATATCATCGTGAATAACGTCGTGGAGTTCGGGGAATCGGTAGCTGATAACGTCAAAAACAGAGCGTTACCGTATCTCACGGCTGTTGAGCCGCATCGCATTACGGACTGGCAGTTTGATGAGAAGGGAATATTAATCAAGTTTGCATACAAGGACGTTATTTACGACGCTGACCGCAAGAAACAAACACGATACTATATATGGACTCCGACGAATTGGCAGGTCTTAGACGAAAACGGGAACCAAATCAAGGGCGGCACGCATAACATTGGCCGCATTCCTATTGTTCAGTGGTTCGGTAGAAGCTCCAAAAAAACGGATATTTTACCGCCTGCTGAGTTTCTGAGTATCGCACAGACAAATTATCACGTCTATCATCTGTGCAGCCTATTGACGCAAATACTCAATAACCAGACGTTCTCTGTGTTGACTATGCCGGCAGACGGCAGCGCTCCCGACGTAACGCTCGGGACAAATAACATGCTGCTGTATCCGCAAGAGTCGTCTCACGCACCGGCATTTATTGCTCCGGACAAAGGGCCGGCTGAGGTGCTGATGGCACAAATTGACCGACTTATAAAGGAAATGTACCGCATGAGCGGCATTGATTCGGTAGTCGGTGTGGAGCAGTCAAAGAGTGGTGTGGCTAAGCAGTGGGATTTTGAACGAACCAACCAACGACTGGCGGACTTCTCCGTTCAGTGTGAAGAGGCCGAAAAGGATATTATTGGACTGTACGAATTGTGGGCGAAAGAAAACGTCAACTATGAAGTCGAGTACCCCCGAGATTTCCAGATTAACGACGTTACCGAATCGCTGTCTCAGGCACAACAGGCACTTGACCTTGGGTTTAGATCCGATACGTTCTCCGCTGAAGTAAGTAAGAAAGTTCTGGAAGCGTACATGCCGAATATTGAGCCTGACACGTATGATGACATCGTGAGCGAGATAGAAGAAGGATTCGACGAGGCCGAACGGGATAGGGATTTAATGAAGCAACGATTTGAGCCGACAGTGAATGACAAGGGTGATGTAAATGCCGAAGGACAGAACGCAGAACAACCTGGAGCATAATTTAGACGGTTTCGAGCGAGTCCTTCGGGCCTTAATCTTAGCCGGCATGGACCCTAAAGAAGCCGTAAAAGTTGCGTATCACCGTTATCCCGTCATGCGGCACCTGTATAAAGATTTGCTTGATGACCTTGTTGGCGATTTCGCTAAAGGGTACGGGAAAAAACAAGCGGCGGCTAAGTTTGAGCGTGAAGCCATATCAGCGGCTATGAATAAATCATGGACCGATGACGGCGTAAATCTTTCTGAACGCATGTATAAAAACAGCAAGAAGATTCAGGCTGAATCGGTCGAGGTCATTGGTAAGGCTATTAAGGAAGGTGAGTCGGCAGCCAAGACGGCCAAAGCGTTGTTCGATGGATACGGCAAAGGCGGCATTATTCCTGAGCAAGATATACCCGAATTCATTCAAGAGGTGAAGGACTTACCTGTTCCCGACTGGCTCGACGAAGAAGCGGTCGCTGAGTGGAAGGCAGCCATACGCCATGCACGAAAGCTTATTGAGCAAGGAACAACGCCTGGGCTAAGAGCAGCGTATAGTGAGGTCATGGATGCCATTGAAAACGGAGCAAAGCAAAATGTAAGCAAGGCTATTGATACAGCAGTACAAGAAAAGACTCGATATACAGCCGAACGGATTGCACGCACGGAACGAGCGAGGGCTTATGCTGATGGGGTCATGGCTAAATATATGGATGACCCGGACATTGTGGCGTTTCAGTGGAAACTTTCCGATAGACATCCGAAATGCGATATTTGTGACGTATACGCACATGCCGACTTGTATGGACTCGGCAGGGGCATATTCCCGAAGAATAAATTTCCAAAGCTCCCTGCACATCCTCACTGCTTATGTCGAATAAAGCCGATTGTTGACGGCATGATTGATATGAGCAGGCAAAAGGATAATGTTGATAAAGGTGGAAAGGCGTACATCGACACGCTTCCGAAGCGTGAGCAAGAGCGGCTGCTTGGTGTCCATGGTAGAAATTTAGTAAATAAAGGTTTTTTGTCGTGGTCTGAAAAAGTAAGAGGAATAAGCCACGACGGATTCAACGCACGAGTTCCTGTTCCTGAAAGTTTGAAAGAATATGTCAAGAATGGCAAAGTAAACGTAGGGGAATTGGGGAAACGACTTGAGGGAGAAGCGGTTGATGATGTTATAAAACGGGTTAAGGATTATATTAATTCCCCTTTCTTCATGAGCGAATACGTTCCACGGCAAGGAATGCACACAAAAGGGCATAAACTATACAAGCCCGAAGATAATAAAAGCTATTATGAGTATGAAATCCCTAATGAAGATGTAATCAAAGCCATAAAGGATGCCATTGATGTTGGTGGAATACAAATGACAAAAAACGGAAATTGGAGTCACAAAGTGCTTATTGATATATCACCGCATATTGGCTATACTGTGAATAAAGAAACGGGAGAGCTGACTAGGACGAATCTTGCAACCGTACATATTTCAAATAAAGGAATTCACATAGTACCTAGAAAGGAGCAGTAAAATGACTGAAGACGCAGTATTTGGTTTTGTTGAAAATGCCAAGTCTCGCACTTTTGAAGTTACCGATGTTGACGGTAGTCTATTTACAGGTAGACTCGTAGCCTGTGCGTCAAGTGCGGATAATGAGCCGGATCCGGCATCTATATCGTTACAGCAAACGGGGTACTCGGTTGAGCTGTTTGTAAACGAGATTCAATCAATCAAAGAAATTTAGACCCAACGGGTAATGCCGAGGGTCTTTTTTCATGCCTTGCGCAGTGGTGCGTAGGGCATTTTTTATTGGTGAAAAGCGGAGGAGACCGCATCACATATATTTAATGTGTTCGAAAAGGAGAATGAGAACCATGACAATGGCAGAATTGTATGCAGCACTGGAAAAGCTCGACGGCGGTGCGGCAATGGTGGAGACCATCAAGGCAGAAGTCGGGAAATTGAACGGCGAGTCGAAAGAGCAACGAGAAGCTAAAGAAAAGGCTGAAGCTTTGGTTAAGACGTTGACTGAAGCCAAAGACACGTTGGCTAATCAAATTGCAGAGTTACAAAAGCCGGGAGCGGGAGAGCAAACGGCAGAATATAAGACTCTGCTGAAAAAATTTGATGACCTTTCAAAATCGTTCGAGACAGAAAAGGCTGCAAGGCAAGAAGCCGAACAAAAACGAATCCAAACAGACATTATGGCACAGACGGTTGATGCGTTAACGAAGCATAACGCAATGGATCCGAAAGAGTTTGCAAAGCTTATTGTTGGCGGTATTGAAGTCGGTGATGATGGCAAGTACGGATTTAAAAAGGAAGACGGCACTGTCGGGACGATTGAAGACGCTGCTACCGCATGGCTCAAGGGTAAGCCTTGGGCAGTGAAAGACAGCCAGAACGGCGGCAGCGGACAAGGCGGTTCCGGAGAAGGTGCCGGCAATGACGTAAAAGCACAATTCGAGGCGGCTATGGGAATGCCCCCGGCCGCGAAAGGAGACTAAACAATGGCAATTAACACATTAGAGTATGCAAAGATTTTTCAGGGATCTCTCGATACGCAGATGCTCGCAGGAGCGACGTCCGGCTGGATGGAAACGAACGCTACCCAAGTCAAATATAACGGCGGCGATGAAGTGAAAATGCCCGAAATTACAACGGCAGGTCTTGCGAAGTACGATCGGGATAACGGATTTGTCCGTGGGGCGGTAACGCTGAAATTCGGGACATACAAGCTCACGCAGGACCGTGGCAGGACGTTCTCACTTGATGCCATGGATGTTGATGAAACAAACTTTGTGACGGCTGCCGGGAACGTAATGGGTGAGTTTCAGCGCCTGCAGGTTATTCCTGAAGTTGATGCGTATCGGTATAGCCGTATTGCAGCTCTAGCTAAGGGTGCGAGCAACGAAAAAGCAGCATTCACACCGTCGGCAGATAATATCATCGGGCAACTTGAGGAGGATATTACGGCTGTACAAGACGTAGTGGGTGACGGTGAACCCCTTGTTATCATTATGAACAGAAAGGTTCAAACGGCGCTCAACAATGCGGCTAATATTCGTCGGTATATTGACGTCGGCAATTTCACGGCAGGTACCGTCACGACAAAGGTACGGACGTTCAATGAAATTCCCATTTTCGGTGTACCGTCTTCACGCATGAAAACGCAATATGTATTCAATGACGGCAAGACGGCCGGGCAAGAAAAGGGCGGTTTCAAGGCCGACACGCAGGCCAAAGACATCAACTGGATTGTCATTGCCCAGCGTGCACCGATTGCTGTATCTAAGACAGATAAAGTCCGTATCTTTGAGCCCGACACGAACCAAAATGCCGACGCGTGGAAGCTCGATTATCGTAAATACCACGATCTGTGGATTCCGAGCAACAAGCTTGCAGGCGTATTCGTAAATACGGGCGCATAAGGAGGTATAACTCATGGAAGTAGTTCGATTGACTCGGCTCAATGAAGTCCAGTACGTCGATTCCGAATACCGCCTTCAGCTTTTAATTGCTGAAGGCTTTGTGGCAGACGAACAACCGGCCGAAGAGGCAGAACCGGTCGAAGAAAAGCCGAAAAAGGCAAAGGCGAAGAAGGATGAAGTCGTAGAACAACCGGCTGAAGAAACAGAACAGGCAGGCGAGTAGTATGGGCGTCAGTCGGGATGTGTTCGATAAGAGAATACGACAGGCCGTAAAAGCCTCGGCCATTGAAGTCCAGGATGAAGCACAAACGCATCACAATTACACGTCACGAACGGGCGATTTGACTCGGTCTATTGACATGCGAATGCTAACCGACAAGAGTGCCGTTGTATATCTTGATGAGGGCTTGGCCGATTATGGCCCGTTCGTTCACGAAGGCACACGACCGCACATGATACGGCCTAAGAATCGTAAGGCTTTGCGATGGGTCCCGACTGGCGGCAACTCGTTTTTGTTCGCAAAAAACGTTCTTCATCCCGGTAATCGCATGGATCCGTTCCTGTACAGAGCGCTAGATACGAAAAGACCGGACATCATTAAGCTATTCGGTCAGTACACAAAGCTTGCCACTAAGGATATATGTGACGCTCTTGAGCAACAGTATCGAGACGGCCAAGCATGTGAGATTGAATTCAAATTTTAAAGGGAGTGAATGCACATGTTATATGACTTGGCCGAAATGGCGTTTATGGACGAGTTACTTGGCAAAAACGTCACCAAGGATGACCTCGCCATTGCCGAAAAATGGCTGTATTTGTTCGCACAGCGTCTTGGAGTTGAGCAGGCGAAGGTTATCCGTAGTTTTGTTGCTGATGAGCTTGTAACGCTGTATACGTATCGTGAGGTTTGTGTGCGAAAGGCATATGGCTTGACTGGAGCTCCTGGGCGTGGCGGCGAAACGGACGACTTTTACGGCAAGAAGCTTGCATATATCCAGGGCCGAATAAAAGAGCTTGAAGGCTCGATTACACCTGAAGACCTTACGGGTGACCCGACGCAGTATTCCGGTTATCGGTCGTGTGAAATCTTTAGGGGGTAGCTAATATGATAATGTGGTTTGAGCTTTTAAAGAGGATTCAGGACGTTCTTACGGCTTGCAAGGTATCCGGACCTGTACAACTTGGGGCGGTCATGCCGCAGTATGCTGACGTCGATGAAATCGGCAAAATCATGCTTATTCGAGGATCCGAAACGGTAAACGATGAAAGTATCGAAAATGATCTTCTCGTTACGATTTATCTTGAAGCCTGGGTACGAAATGACGACCCGGATTTATCCGTTGGATACGCTCGAATTAGTGAGCTTGAGGGGCAAATCGACGCAGCCTTAAAGCAAATGCGACACGCCGTCGGTTCACTAAATGAGGATATGTGTGTACTTAATGACAGTAACTATCAGATTTTAGATTTAAAAGTTAAACAGAAAGCGGGCGACCTCGACGCATTGCGGCCGTTTCTCGGATCGCAGTATACAATTGAGTGTCGCCTTTTTGATTTGACTCGTGAAGGAGGAATATACTAATGCCGGCATCAACACCGAAAAAAGCACTGGCACCGTCTGCAGCTAATTCTTTAGCGACGGTGGGCAAAAATTATTTTATTTATTTAAACACAGGGACCGATGAAACGACGGGTGCGGTATGGACTAAAATCGGCGGTCAGAAGGGTGGCTCTATTAGCCGTAAAGCCGACTCTATCGACGCATCGCACAAAGACTCTGGCGGTTGGAAGTCTACATTGCCCGGTCTTAAAGAATGGAGCATCGAACTTGATACGCTCCTCATGGCCAATGATGATGGGCTCGCAGCACTGAACGATGCGTTCCTGAAAGACCAGCCCGTACACCTCAAGTTCGAATATCCCGACAAATCTTATGTAACCGGTTGGGCGTCTATTACAGAACTGTCTATCGAAGCACCGCATGATGACGTAGCTTCTTATAAAGGTACCTTGGCAGGCATCGGTCCGTTGTCTGAATTAAAGAAAGCCTAGAGAGGGGAATATAAACCATGAAACAAATTAAATGCGACTTCTTCGGTAAAGGTGAACGCTTATACTTTAATATCCAACGCCTGGCTGAATTTGAATCGGCAGTCGGCAAGCCTATTTACAACGCTATTCAGCAATTGTCCTTATCAGACATCATAACCGCATATGAAATTGGCCTTCGTCAGTATGGCCGTCGCAGCACTCAGTTCTATGCAGACCGCTTGCAGGAGCTGTTCGATAGCGGTGAGGTTGAATTAAACGACATCATGATGCCGATTGTTAAGGCCATTACAGGTAGTGGCATTCTCGGCAAAAAAGCATACTTCATGGCATTTCCCGAAGAAAAGACACCTGAAGATGATGCCGAAATCGAAGCTGAAGAAGACGAAGCGGTAAAAAACTAAACGGGGGGCATAATGCCCCCTCTTCTTTTGCATTATGGGTACGAAAAGCCGAAAAAGTAGCTTATAGTATCTTGGCTTTAAAGCCGTCAGAATTCTATGAGCTTACGCCTATGGAGTTCGAAAAGATGGTTCAAGGGTATGACCTTCGGACTCGAATTGAAGACGCTAGAACGGCGTATATGACATCACTTATTGTTAACGTTCAGCTCGATAAGAAGAACCAAATTAAAGTGAAGGACATTATGAAGGATTTACATCCTCTGACACGACTGGATCGTAAGAAAGAGGAAATGGAATTTATGAGAGAATGGCTTGAAGAAGGGGGTGAGTTGTAATGGCAGACGCAAACATACACGTCAAAATAAAAGGCGATAGCTCAAGTGCCGAGGCGGCGATTGACCGAGTCGGTAGTAGGCTCGAAAATGCCCTGGGCGAAAAAATGGGCGGCATTGCCAAGAAGGCTTTAAAGATGATGCCCATGGCAGGTGCGGCGGCAGGCGTAGCTTTAGTTGCTCAAGAAGTAGCTCAGCTTGCCGGGAAGGTATCCGATACGGCTGACCAAATGGCACAGCTTAAGTCCCGTATTAACCTCATTAACGACGGCACGCAGACGACGACCGAAATCATGGACAAGGTCTATGCGGCAGCACAGCGGTCTCGAGGTGGGTACATCGAAATGGCCGACAGCGTAGCTAAACTGAACATGCTTGCTAAGGACGCCTTCAGCTCGAATGATGAAGCGATAGCCTTTGTCGAACAGCTAAATAAACAGTTTAAAATCTCCGGCGCAAGCGTCCAAGAGTCAACAGCGGCCATGTACCAGTTAACTCAGGCTATGGCAGCGGGCAAATTGCAGGGGGATGAATTCCACTCAATCATGGAAAATGCCCCCATGCTCGCACAGGCGATTGCTCAGCAAATGGGTATGACCGTCGGACAGCTAAAAGAGATGTCATCGCAAGGTCTTATTACGGCCGACGTTATCAAAGAGGCGCTTTTCAACAGTGCCGAAGAAACGAACGCCAAGTTCGCTGAAATCCCCATGACGTTCGCTGAAATCGGACAACAGCTCTCCAATCAGGCCCTGCAGGCGTTTCAGCCGGTTCTCGAACAGCTTAGTTCTATTACCGCTTCGAGCGACTTCCAAGCTATTGTCGAGGGTATCGGGATATCCTTTAAGGTGATGTCGGCGGCGGCACAAGTTGCCATTGCGGCCATAAAGGCGGCCTTCTCGGCGCTAAGTGTAATTGTGAGGACCGTGGCTTCGGTTATTAAGTCGGCCTTCTCCGTTATTATCGGAATGGGAAATCAGATTAAGCCTATAATTGCCGGAGTTGCGGTATCGTTCACAACCTGGAAGACGGCCATATTAGCCGTATCCGTAGCAACTAAGGCGGCGGCCACAGCACAGGCCTTATATAAGGGGCAAATGATAGCGTCCAGGATTGCGACCATAGGCGTTACGCTTGCGTCTTTGCAGCTTAAAGCGGCCATGATAGCCAGTGCCATTGCAACAGCCGGAGTGAAAGGCGTTATGATGGCCTTATCCGGTACTCTTAACCTGGCGAAAGTCGGAACAATGGCACTAGGGGCCGCAACTAAGATTATGAACGCAATCATGAGGGCCAATCCTGTAGGTATTGTTATTACGATATTGTCCGTTTTGGCCGGAGTTCTCGGTACATGTGCCGCAGCGACTCAAGGATTTGGAGAAACGGCGTCGGCAGTGTGGGAAACGCTCGTTCATACCGTAGCCTGGGCGATTAATCAGATTATCGCTCTCATTAACAAGTTAATTAACGCTGTAAACGGCGTTGGAGCCAAACTTGCGTCGGTATTCGACTTTGATTTTTCGGCTATTAATAATATTGAAGGTATTAGTCCTGAAGAAGCGCAGGCTGCTGGCGACACTATTAAATCCGCAGCCGGAGATGTGTTTAACGCACTGTCTGGCGGGGGCGGTGGTGAAATTGACGGCGGTGGCTATGACGGCGGCGGTGGCGGTTACGATGCCGGAGGAGCCGGTGGCGGCGGTGGGTCAGGTGGCTCAGGCGGTGGCGGCGGTGCAGGTAGTGCCGGTAACCAATTAGCCGAAGAAGCCAAACGGATCCATGAGCAAATTCAACAGAACTACCTTGAGATGTTCGGCAAGCAGAGCGAATTGGTTGAGCTTCAGTACAAAAAGGAACTGGAAGAACTCAACAAGTCTAAAGACGCCAACGAACACTATCAGGAAGACTTAACGAATCTCCAGGCTATTTATGCCGAAAAGCGTATCCAGGCCGAACACGAAGAGCAAGAAGCAATCCGTGAAGTGTGGAATAAAGTCAGAGATATGGCCAAGGATTTTAACTTCTCGATTAGTACGAAGGATTCAACAGGCAGCGCTTCACCGCTTACACAGCTAGAACATGACCATGAAGAAGCGATAAACAGTATTACGGACAAGTGGCAAGGCTTCTCTGATGAATATATCAAGATGACGAAGCAACAACAGGCCGAATATAAAGCGGCTCTCGACGCTAACGGCATTGCGTATGAAATAGTCGGGAAGAACGAAATCACGTTTGAAGCGGAGAAGAATAAAGAACTTCTAGCACAGGAACAGGAATATTTGTTAAAGCGTAATGACCTGTATCGCCAAATGTCTGAAGAAAAATGGGCCATTGACGAAGCCATGCGGACGCAGAACTTCGAAGCACTGCAACAGGCATTAACGGATGAGTATGTTGAAAATCAGAAGCACTATGACATGCGCAAGCAATTGCTCGAAGAATATTACCAGGCAGCCATGGACGCTCAATTTAATTGGAAAGAAATGATGTATAATTCCATGCTATCGGGGTTAGATTCAATGAAAGAAAGCCTGTCCGGCTTACTTCAAGGCACTGTGAGCTTGGCAAAGGCGTTTGAAAATGTCGGAAAGGCTATTACTAAGACAATAGCCGATTATATCGCCAACTGGATTACAGGCATGCTTCGTAAGTCTGTCTTGGACAAAGCTTTACGACAGAAAGATACGGCAGAAAGCATAGCAGCGGCTAATGCACAATTGCCGGCATGGACATCCTTAGCACAACAGGTTAGCATGGCGACCTTCGGCCTTTCTGCTACACAGGGCATGGCGGCATGGACGGCTCAGTCCGCAATCGGTGCAGCCGCAGGACTTGCCATGCAAGCTAAAAACACGCTTATGGGAAGCGCTCCGAACATGCACTTGGCAAGCGGCGGCGTGGCAGTAGGCCGCACGTATGCCGAAATTGGCGAGGGTAAATACCCCGAAGCAGTCATTCCGTTATCGACGCAGACGTATGACGAAATGGGTGCCGGCATTGCCAGGGCAAACGGTGGTGCGACAGGTGGCATAACGCTGAATGTATCGGCTCTTGATGCCGAGTCATTCGGCAATTGGCTCGAATCGAAAGGCGGCCGAGTATTAAGGCAGTTCACCGTTAACCAAGACCGTGAATTTATCGGTACGTCAGGAGTGTGGTAGAACATGGAAAAACTAAAGAAATTCCCTCGTATTAAGTCGCTTGCGTGGAAATCGTCTAAAATGCAGCACTGGGATACGAAGTCCAAACGTAGCGGATCCGGAAGAGTACGAACCATGACGACGTGGCGGTATCCGCAGTACACGATTACGACGGAGTTTGCCTACTTAAACCCTGAAGAGTATAAGAAAATGATGGGCTTTGTGTCGCAGATTCAAGGCGGCACAGAGCCTTTCTTGTGGCTTGACCCTGAAGACAACGAGGAAAAAGGTATTGTCCTCGGCAAGGGTATTCAGGGCGAATGGCAAGCCATTCGGCGTTTCGGTGATTACACCGAACCTGTCGCATACGTGGAAAACGTAAAACTTTATGCTGACGGCGTTCCTGTTGAGAACGTGACTGTAGATGGCGGCACGATTCGGACGAGTGATACCGTATCGCCTGACGCTGTCATCACGGCAGATTACACGTACTATTGGAAGGTGCTGCTTAGTGGCGACTTTACGGCAGAGCTTGAGTACAAAGACGTTTATAAATCAAAATCCTTTAAGTTGGTGACCGTACAATGAAACAGGCAGGAGAAGCATTAACTCAACACTTGAATACGGCAAAGTCGTTCCGCAGTTGCGACTTATATGCCCTTCGGCTCCAAAGCGGCATGGCGTATTACTGGACAGATACAGACTCAAACGTAAGTCACGGTGGCCATGTCTACCGTGCCGACGGGCCTGTCATTACTCGTAACAAGACCTCAACACATTCCGATGTGGCGGTTGATAAGCTTTCGGTATCGGTATCGTGCGATAAGCATGACCAAATAGGCGGTGTGCCGATACTGGCGGTCGCTCATAACGGCGGCCTTGACGGAGCAACTATGGAACTAAAACGTGCGTTCTTTAAGCAAGATGGAACGCTAATTGACGCTGTGGATATCTTTACGGGTACGGTAGAGGTAAAGCAAGGCGGTGGCCTTACAATAACGCTTGACGTAAAGTCCGTTGTGCAGAAGCTTAATACAGAGTTTCCGAGTAAGCGGTACTATCCGCAATGCCCTTATTGTGTGTACTCCAAAGAGTGCGGAGTCGATATAAAGAAGTACCGTAAGCGAATGAAAGTAACGGCACTTACGGGCGTGAATACCGTCGGAATAGACGTGCCGTTTGAAGACGGCTATTACAATGCAGGCGGTATCGAATGGGTGTCGGGTCCTCTTGCCGGGCAATCGACTCAGATAATGAGCAGCTCGAACGGTACCGTTATGTATATGAGTCCGAGTGATACGCAGGCTACTATCGGAAGTGAGGCCTATATTTATCCCGGTTGCGATAAAACGCCTGAGACGTGCAAGAGGAAATTCGATAATTTTGCACGAAACAGGGCCACTCCGTATGTTCCGTTGAAGGAGACGATACGATGAAAAGTACAGGGCAAAAGATTGCAGACGCCGCTCTTGAGTGGCTCGGTACTCCGTATGTTAATAATGCCATGGCCAAAGGTCACGGAGTTGACTGTGCCTATCTTCTTGTTGCGGCACTCATCGGATCGGGCATGATTACAAAGGACCAATTACAGATAGAAAACTACTCGAACGAATGGCATTTACACCGTTCGGAAGAGAAATATTTAAAGTACATACAGCAAGTCGCCGACGAAGTTCGCGGAGAACCTCAAATCGGCGACTTTTTGCTATATCAATATGGTCGGTGCATAAGTCATGGTGCGGTATATATCGGCAATGACAAAGTTATTCACGCCTTCGTTGACCTTGGCGTTATTATCTCTAATGTTGACGATATTCTGTTTTACGATAACCGAGGAAAATCAAGGCTCCGTGCTGTGTATCGTTTCAACCCGAAGAAAGGGGGTGCAGCTTAATGGGGTTTTTATTCAAGAAGAACAATACAACGAATCGAGCCGATATTGTTGGCGACTTTCAAATAAACAGTGCTTCATACGGCGAAACAGTGCCTGAAGTCCTCGGCACGACAAGAGTCTCGGGCAATATCATCTATTGGGATGATTTTACGGCACACGAACATAAGCACACAAGCCGCACCGGAAAAGGCGGTGGCTCAAAGCATACGGAAATAGACTATACGTATACCGTCGCCGTAGCCATTGCTTTATGCGAAGGACCTATACAAGGAATCGGTAAGGTGTGGAGGGATAAGGAAGTCTATGAGTACCCTCAAGCCGATATCCAGTTATCCCTTTATAAAGGCGAATACGGACAGGAACCGTGGCCGTATGTTACTAGCAAGCACCCTGAAAAGGCACTGCCGTACAGCGGATTGGCATACATGGCAGGCGTTGTCGACCTCGGCAATCGTGGCAGCCTTCCGACGTATAATTTTGAGGTTAAGGGGAAACTTCTCGAGACTGGTGACGGGATCGATGTGAACCCGGCTGATTATATTCTGTATGTGTTAAAAGCGGCAGGGATTGAAGACGTTAAAATCGAGGGCATTGAGAATTTCCGTAAGTATTGTGCAGCCGCCGATATTTTTATCTCGACACCGCCTGACGAATCGGCGAAAAAGGCACAACAAATTATTAACGATATCGCCGAAATTACAAATTGTTACCTATTCTGGTCTGACGACAGGCTGAAGATTGTACCCTTGGCCGACAAAGCTGTCGGAGATTGGAATCCTAAAAAGGAGATCCAGTACAACCTTACGGCCGACGACCTTATTCCGGGTAGTGATGGGCAACTCGTTATATACAAGCGTAAAGACAGCTCGGAGACGTATAACCAAGCAACTGTTGAATTTATTAACCGTGCTAATGGGTACGAAAAAGAGACGGTGTCCTTCGAGGTAGTAGCAGACGTTCAGAAGAACGGCATGAAGCCTGCAAGCAAAAAGACTGCACACTATTTATATACGAAAAAGAGAGCGCAATATTACGCTGAACAATTAGCGATGAAACGCCTGTACAGTAAGAACCAGTACACGTTTCATTTGGATTGGGCCTTTTGCAGATTAGAGCCTGGAGACCTCGTGACGCTTACTGATGAGTTATGTCAACTCGACAGGCAAGTCGTTGTTATTACGGCTGTTAATGAAGCGGCTGACGGGGAGCTTGAAATTACAGCAGAAGGCAAGCCGCCTGGAACATACGCACCGGCACGGTACGACGTACATGAGAATGAACGGCCGTTTACTGATTATAATGTTTCGGCTCCGGCCATTGACCATTACGCAATCGTGCAGACACCTGGAGATGTATCAGGGAACGAGCTGTTGTTAGGCGTAACGGCTCCGTCCGGTTGGGGAGGTTGCACGGTATGGGTATCCGACACGGGCGATTCATATAAAGAAGTCGGCAAGATTACGACACAGGCACGTATTGGACGACTAGCCGCAGCCATGACAGCCGAAGCGACGAGTTGCACGGTTGAACTCTTCTCAGGTGAGCTTCGAGGCGGATCGGCTATTGACGCTCAGCGAGGGAACACGCTTGTTTGGATTGACGGAGAATGCCTTAGCTATGAAGGTGCAACTCTTCAGCCTGACGGGCGGTATTTACTTACAGGCTTAGTACGTGGCCAATACGCCACGACAGCTAACAACCACGCCGAAGGTTCGCAGTGCGTCCGTATTGATGAAGCACTGTTTCACGCTCCGTACCGCACGGAAGATATCGGCAAGAAGATTTGGATTAAGTGCGCTTCGGTGAATATGTTCGGATCCAATGAGCAGGACCTTTCCGAAGTGCAGGCTATTGAATATACGATACAGCCGTATTACATTCCCGAAGTTCGAGACCTTGCCGTATATACGAAATATTACGACTTGGGTGACGGCGTCTCGTCTTTTGATGTCATTGCGACTTTCGCTCCGCCGCAGATTACAAGCTTCGATACGGCTGAAGGGTGGTATAAAGAAGGCTCCGGAGACTGGAAGTACGGCGGTAACGGTGACGGCCAAATCGTCATTAGTGGGTGTGAGCTTGGCCATACGTATGACATTCGAATCAGGGTTAAAGACCGACACGGCAACTATTCACAAGGCCTTATTAAGCGATTTACGGTCGAAATGAAGAGCGAAGTCCCGAACACACCGCAAGGCTTTGCCGTTACTTTCGGGAATACGGCCACATTTAATTGGCTCGAGGTACGAAATGCCGATATTGACTTCTATGAGATTCGACATGACTTAAGTCCTGGGCAAGAAGTCGGCCGTATCGGCAAAAGCACGAATACGACATACGTCGGAACACTGACAGAACGAAGCGGGCGAGTGTACCTGTACGCTCACAATCCTATGAAGGGATACAGCGCACCTGCTATGCTCGAGTATAACGTTAAGGCACCGAAAGTACCGACGCATATAACGGCTAAAGGCGGCATGTCGGGTATCGGCGTTACGTTTGACCTTATTCCGCTCGGTTGTCGAGGTGCCAACGTATACATCGATGATGCGGTTTATTTTACGCCTACTAATTCATTCTCGCTGATTCTTGCCCCTGGAGTATACCGAGTGCGAGTTGCGTATACGGACATATTCGGAGAAGGCGAAAAGAGCGGTGAACAGCTTGCCACGGTCAAGCTTGAGATAGATAAGTCAATCATCAGTCGGGAAGCTTTGGGACTGGACGAGATTGATAAAGCTATCGCTAAGATTGAAGGCGACGTCGGGGTTGTAAAGTCCGAAGTAACCGGAACGTCGACTCGGATTACTCAGCTCTCGAACAGCGTTGATTTAAGGCTCAACAGCTTGGATGGGAGAGAGCTGATATCTCGTATTAACCTGTCGCCGACGGGAACCAGAATCGACGGCAAGCTGTTACATGTTACTGGCCAAGCGCTCTTTGATGACAACATTGTTACTCCAAAGATGATTCAAGCCGGTGCGGTTACTGCTGACAAAATGCATGTGGAAAGTTTATCGGCTATTTCGGCGACTATCGGCACACTTCGTACTGCAACGAGTGGCGCTCGGACGGAGATACGAGACAATCTCATCGAAGTTTACGATTCTAACGACAGATTACGAGTCAGAATGGGGGTATGGTAACTATGGTAATCGGAATTGCTTTAGTGGTTGTAGTAGCTGCTGTTATATTGCTAAAAAATAAAAGCAAGAAACCGCCTGATACTGCACAGAAGGAAGAAAGCGTACAGACCGCAACGAAATATGGAGACAATAAGGGTGAAGCGGTAACAATCATAAACAACGGCAAGAAAACGAAAGGAACTGTGATATATATGGCCGAAGGCATGCAGGTCTTTGATGGAGACGGAAATATCGTCGTTAATACGACAGACACGATATGTAATTCACTCGGATACGTTGAGACCGATGGAAAAACATCAGGTGTTATTGAAAATGCGGCAATAAAGAAAAGCCGCATATGGGTAGCAGTGGTATTCCCGAAATGGACACCTGAATTAGCCGAATGGGTGGTTCCGGCACCGCCGAATATCAACGTTGAGGATGGAAAAATTTCGTACTCATACAATGGTCAAAACACATTTGTTATGGGTGGTATCTTGTATTGGGGGTTGTATTAATGGCGGAAACGGGATTGAGAGTATATACAGATAAAGGTGACATAGTGATTAATGAATCGTATGTGAATTTTTGGTACGACAAGGAAAAAAGTAAAGATGAGAACTTTGCTTACGGGATTAACTCTCTTACTGCATATGGCTGCAGTCCTACAAATGAAGGGCGTCGTTATGTGTTCTCAGCAGAATCTCAAGAACCGTCGCAACATGGAGTCGGATTGCAAGTTATAAATGAAGCCGGAAGAGTTATATACGATAGCAACTGGAAGCCGCTTAAAGTACTTCACTATTCAGACAAGCCTGGATACATTATTCCGACAGATAAAGAATGCGCTATCATTGAATGCAGTGCGGAATACGGCTATTCGTATATTATCTTTGGTGAGCCCGGAAGCGACTATCTTTATGTGTGGAAAGAAGTTCATCCTAAGGTGCAAAACGGGGTAATCGTGTTTGATAAAACAGATAAAGGCGAACCGCCTCGCCATTATCAAGGTGCTTTCGAGGTGTTGACGACTAAGAGCCAAGGACAAACGGTCTATATGGTTATCGACGTATCACATATAAAGTAGGTGAGCTGATGACAATATCTACTGAAATCGCCTCTCTTATCGCCCAAACGGTAATTCCCATGCTGCTGTCGGCAGGGCTTGCCTTTTACGTATCTGAAAAGAACCGCCGCCGAGGCTTGGATAGAGGCGTTCAAGCCTTGCTACGCTGCCGCATGCTCATTG
>ERZ773005.817-NODE-817-length-19900-cov-17.200605_pt1 | contig 19900 bp, 19 predicted proteins | sample MGYA00580666_ERZ773005 | MGnify/ENA primary metagenome ERZ773005 (study PRJEB29015, sample SAMEA2737999) | human oral metagenome | biome: human oral; feature: human-associated habitat; material: dental | place: China | collected 2061 ...
CGCTGCTGGCTCAGCTCGCTGCCCAAGGCCAGGGCGGCTGCCCAGGATGAGCTGGCTGGTACGCCTGGCGCTCCAGCTGCTCTGGCCGCCTGGTGTGCGGAGCGCCAGCTGGCTGCGATCTCACCGGCGATCTGGCCGGCCTGGTAGCTGCTCGGCAGCGCGGCAGACAGCGAGAGCGGCGATTCACCCACGGGTACCGGCTGACTCGTTCCGCCCGGCGGTGCCTCCCGCCACTGGGCCAGGCCATCGCGCACCCCGTGGGCGAACGCCCAGCCGAGTGCGCCCACCACCGCCAGACCGATGAGGGCCAGGATCCCGATTACGACCGTCATGATGAAACCTCCGAAGATGAAGAAAGAGAAGAAGAGAAGGAACGTGAGAAGAAGGAACGACGGCGCAAGGCAGAGTGCTCGCCACCGGGCTGACAAAGCCGCAGGACAGCAGCCCTACAGCTGCCCGATCCGCTGCCCAGCGCCCAGGGCGTATCCCGTGATGATCGCTTCGTAGAACTGGGCACCGCCGGGGGCGATGCGGGTCTGGGCCTCGGCCTGGGTGACCAGCGTGGCGATGTTGGTCAGGACCTGGGAGGTCAGGAAGGCCCGGGCCTGCTCGGCCTGGGCCGCTACTTCTGCCTGGGCGGCGACCTGCTCGATCTCCCGCCTGGTCACCCGGGCCTGGCCATTGCCCAGCACCACCCCCATCCGGGTGCGCTGGGGCGAGAAGAGACTGAGATTGGTAGAAGCCATGAGGAGTCCTTTCGAGGAGAGGAAGGAAGAAGAGAGAAGAGAAAGACGACGGCCAGGGCAGTCGCTCCCCCTGGAGTGGATCCGCTGCCACCGCCTGGGATGACACATGCGGCCCTGTGGCCGCCCAGATCACGCCATCGACCTGCCGCACTACCCGAGGACAGTTGCCACGCTGGTGTCTGGTTGACCTGGCACATCTAGGAGAACCCGCCGCCATTGGCGGTGTCGTGACAGAAAAGTGCACCGTGCTGCATCTGCGCAGCACGGTGCCAAACCGGTCGGTGAGAATAGGGGCCATGAGCACGCCCCCGGAGCCCGCCACCCCGCTACCACATGGCGTCTTCCCTATAGGCGACGCCACGGATGAGGCCGAGCAGCGCGCCGCACTGGAGCAGCAGGTGCTGACCGAGCTGCTGGCCCTGCGCAAGGCCTACGGGCAGCTGACGGTGCAGAAGTTCAGCACCTTCGCCACCTTGCGGCAGGTCTGCGGCGGCGACGACCTGCTGGATGCCTTCTTGTTGTTTCAGCGCGAGCTGGCCCGCTACCAGCACAGCGGCCGCAACGAAGCAGCCGCCGCCCTTTCTCTGTCCGCTCCGGCCGACACCGTCCTTGACCGCCTCCAGCTCACCGCCGAAGCACTCTCACCCGAGCAGGACTGGCGCGACCAACGCACCGCCCGCCGCTGGAGCGACGCCGGCATGCCGATCATCGCCCGCGACCTGGTCTACTTCGCCCAAGTCGCCGGACGGCTCGGCACCGAGACACTCAGCATCCAGCTCGGCGGCAGCGGCACCAGCCTGATGGTCATCATCGACCAGATGACCAACAGCGACCTCCCCGCCAAGGCACCCCTCATCCAGGTCTGGCACTACCCCTCCAGCAACAGCCCACGAGAGATCACGCTCGATCTAGAGCAGATCGCCAGCCCCCAGGTCTCACGCGACGGGCTGACCATGCGCCGCCACCGCCTCGCCCTCGACCTGCCCGACACCCAGGCCGTCGAACCAGACGACGCCATCCTGGCCGTATCCATCACCGGCCAGGACGCCCCCATGCGCACCGTCTTCTACCAAGACCACAGCCACCTCACCCCCGGCCTCCACACCCGCATGACCACCTACCGCACCATCGTGATGGTGGAGGTGGCTAGGGATGAGGAGTGAAAGCACACCCTCCGTGATCAGCAGATCAGTACAACCGCGCCCATCTCAACACCCAGCACGACGTCCGCAGCGGGTTGTTCGAAGGCTTCCGGCGAGAGTGACGAGGAGACAAGGCATCCGAGAGCAGCGCCTCGTCAGTGCGCCGAGCAACCCCAGAGCCCCACAGGAGCAAGGACGGCGTTGGGACGCCGAGTCAGCAGCCACATCTAGGCGAATTAACACTGCCAGCCTGCTTGGGCGATAGTACAAACGTCAGGTGGCACGATGCCGCCACACCTACGCATCGGAAGAGACCTAACTGTTGCAAACTTTGGCGCTAGCCACAAACAGCCCACGGCTCCAGGCCGATCTTTCGGTCATTTCTTCCACCTCCCGAGCGCCTGCCTGCCCACTTCCCACAACGGCATCCCGTCGTCACAGCCCCTGGGCGCAGGCTCCCTATGGGCAACCACGGCTCGGAGTGCTACCTTTCCAAGTGTCCAGAACGATCTGCGGGCACCACCAGCCCAGCGCGACGATGGAGACAGGCATGCGCTACCAAGCAGACATAGACTCTCGCAGGCTGCGGCAGCACCGGCAGTTGTCGCCGCCTGGCAGTCTGCCTGGGCTCACCTGCCGACGATGGCGTCTGTCTGCCGCGCACCAGATGCGTCCACCTTGTGGTGCAGCGGTGGATCGATATTACGAGGCAGTTGCTTTTCGAATGTGTCCGTGAATTTGCTCTTCACGATATAGAGACAGAATTCGAAGGGACAAAGCAAGTTGCTCAATGCATATTGCATAGATTGGTTGACTGTTTTATAATAGCAACCATTATGAGCGAAAGACCACTATCCACAAACGAATCACCAGTACGTCGAGAAGACGGATGCGTAGATGCTGGTGAAAGCGTAACGAACAGTACAGAACTGCAGACTGGCATGAGAAAAATGCGAGAACAGCTACTGGGCGTTATGGCACTGCAAGGAGCAGGTCAGACTATCATGGGTGCAGCAAAAGAAAACGCGATCCTGGCTGAGGTTGTCGAGATAGGTGAAGATCTTCGAAACGATGATCTTGTCGACTTAAATGACGCTTTCGATGAACTTCTTGAATACGACAGAAAACAGGAACCAGAAATAGAGCGTTTCTCCCCAGAAACTGACGACGTTGAATACTTGGCTTTTCTTGCGGAAATCACCAACTGCGAAAGCGGTCACGAGATGTACCAAAAGATTATGGAACGCAAAAGGCTGGAAGGCCGTCCAGACTTAGCCTACATCTAAAGTTAGTTGGTTTACTGCCCCAAAACACGAACTAATCTTATTTAGGGGCTTTTCAGTCGAAGGCAAAAAGTCTCTCATTACTTCTCCGCTTCACAATATTGTTTGGCGGATACTTACGCGTACCCGCATAAAAACTACCGACACGACGAAAGAACAGCCCTAGTTGATGAACGCTGTAGACACCGACGCCCTTCAACATGAGAACATGCGAAGCATAGAGGGGTTCTACTGGAGCTTATTAATCGATCGCTCGTGGATAACGCGCCAAGTGAACTCAATAAAGTTGATCGACACCAGAATTTATGAGAAACGATCGACGTATGACATTAATTGTCGGGAACTGAGAAGGCGCGCTAAGGAATATGGTTTCGCTCTAACTGGAGGAGCGATCTTACTTCCAATTCGAGTCGGTTTCGCCGATGAATTGATTGATCTTGACATTCGCGATAAAGACGGCGGCGCCTTGGAACTTGCCTCTAAACGCGAAAGCATGAAAATTGGAGTGTCTGCGTTATGCGGTTCACTTGGAGCTGACTATAATTCTCTGTCGCCAACCGTTCAGAGCGTATATCGAGTTGCTTTCGAAGAAGCTCTCACAAATCCATCATCAAAGAATACCCCGAGCCAAGTAATGAAAACGATCAACTGGCTAAAGAAGGGTGATAACGAGTATCGCGAAATGGTCTACCGTCTCACTGGAAGTCGTCTATTCGTAGTACGTCTTGATGTCGGAACGGGCGCCACAACGACTTTAAAAACAAGAGAAGTAATCCCAGGTTTAACTTTCGAGAATGGAAGTATCGCGCTATGGGCGAGCTCGATAGATGGACGGACTCGTTCTAATCATCTATGTATCGAAGCACCGGAAGGCACTTGGATCTCGGGAGTTTCTCTAGCTTTTGAAGACGTTGTTGTCGACCCTCGTGACGAACGCTTTAGGGACGATATTCGCAACAAAGGTCCGAGCTATCAAGTTCAGTGGAATTACTTACGCTCCTACATCGTAGATAACAACCTCAAGAACCCACGCACCGTTGCAAACCTATCGAACGAAAATAATGATAGCCTACCAAATGAGGAAGAGAAGCGGCGAGACTATTACACTGTTCGTGCACGGTTGCAACCAAAACGATCCTACTACCTAGGGCCGCACTTGGCCGTGTTTGCCATCTCATCCCTAGTATATATTCTGTTACTGATAGTATCGGGGTTGACGTGGTTTAACTGTATTGGCGACGAAGGTCCGTGGGTACCGCTCAACATCAGTGCAATTGTTACGCTTATGGTTGTACTCCCGACAGCTCATGCAGCTGTACTCTTTTACATTGCTGAACATCGGGTTCTCTCTGAACTTCATAAGCAGTGGCGCCTTACAGGATATTCCTTGTCTGCCTTCAATATACTAGTAGCAGCACTGATGACAGTTCTTCCCTTGAACGATTCAGGATTCTATGTGGCTGCGCTCCCTATTTTTGTCCTAGCTGCTTGCGGAGCTTTGGTAAATATTATTGGGGAGGGTTGGTTCTGGGTTATATTTAAATCGCTTGACAAGAAGATCGAGAGCACAGAGAAGGGAGAGATGGTGATGTAGCGCGTTGTCGAAATGATCCACCCAAAGCAATAGTTATCGAGCGTTTCATTTACGTTTCGCTTGCTTATATTAGGAGACTCAATGTCGACCAGTCCACTGTCTAATCCAGTAAGTCATCATGCAGGTTGCGAGATAGCTAAGTTCACTAATTGCAAGTGCCATTGTCGGGGTGTGCTGCATCAGAGAAGTATACTAGAGGCAGCGGTCAATTCTTCCTACCCTTCTAATGCCGCATTCTGCGCTGAACTGACGAAACTATTTGGACACCAATTTACGCAGCTATCCAGTGCGCCTTCCGGACAACTTGCAACTCGAAGACACTGGTCGTCTTCAGCGTCATCCACTAGACAGAAGACTCAGATAGAACAAAGGATTGTTGATGTCACTTTGCATGACCTTCTCGAAATTACTCACTCGCTCCATACCACTGGAAAACGAGGGTGGATGAATTTACTGAATGATCTCACTGATAAATCATATCAATCGCTAAAGACCGGTATGCCATCTCACGGTTCCTCAAACTCCAGCGATGGACACTTTTGGGCGTCGATTCTTGCCCTGGTGTCGGCAGCATTTCCCACCAGTGGTAGTTTGCCTAGTTTGAACAACACTACTCATCAGCACGTACTCAGCAGATTGAACTTGTCTTTTGGAAGTAGTTATCCTTGCTATCCATATAGCCTCATTTGCTTCCCTCGAGGCAGGTCTGGGCGTAACTTAAAGCAGATTCCTGCTATGACATCACAGAGTCTTGTCAACGATGCTATCGATGCTGTACTCAATGCGTGGAGATCTAGCAATAACATCCGGTCTGCCGGCGATAAGATGTTTGTTCTTTGTCTAACGGGAGCTGCCGTTTCTGCCGATCTATGGCGTCATCCTAGTGCGGTGAATCACTTGTTAAAAAGAGCTGTTGAGTTGGCACGGAACCGTTATGCTGCAAGTTTTTCTCTCGATGGCACATCGGGCAATGTGGAAGACATTATCGACATTTATCTCGGTAATGAATGGCAGAGCACTGACGTCAAGTCGAACGGCGTTCATCTAGGACATCCGTGGGTATAATCATTCTTCCTAAAGTTGTTTCCGCTGAATAATGCACTACCTACAATATACTGCCCAGTCTTCCACTAGCAGGAAGGCATTGAAAGGCCAGGCCAGGCCGTAGTGGTGCATGGGTGAGTTGGGCGCCGTGAGTGGGGCAAACTGATAATCGTACCGCGTGGTCAAAGCCAGCAATATCCCTAATAACGTCAGAGGGTCAAACTGGCACGTGTAAGGTTGTAACGACATAGCGTGTTAGCATGAGTTGGATACCCAAAGACGCCAGTGTTGTCGCACTGATCGTGAGCCTCACTGCCATACTTGCAACCGTTGTCAATGCGGTGGCTGGACTCAGCCAGTTCTCCAGGACAGCAAAAGCCTACAGAACCATCGAATGGACTAACAGCACGCTCGACCCCGATCGAGACGACGATGCATACCAACGCCCACTTAAGGACTTAAGGGTATCCCAAGAGGCTCATCTTTTTGCGGCCCACTATGTACCGTGGTGGCGGTTTGTGGTACTTCCACTTTGGATGATCCTGGTTGGATTCTTCTTCCTTTACGCAATTGCGACTGAGAAGTATTCATCTGATGCAACCGTTGCGACGCTGTACTATCTCGTGTTCTGCGCATGGTTTGCATGGTTGTTCATCGGGAGCTACTGCGAGCGAGTGCGGATAGTTGAGCATCACAAAGCAGGCTTGCTCACCGAGCCACGCATCCCATTGTGGCGCCTGGGAAACACGGTTCTTGTTTATGCAGTTTGCTTTACTATTGCTGCCAATGCTTTTTGTGGCGCTGCGGTTCTGGCTGGCAGGCCCAAGCATTCGGATTTGCTAGCTGGTGGAGGCATCGCTGTCGGTATGCTTGCTCTTCCTGCACTCGTACTATTCGTGAGACTGCGCGCTAAGGAGTGGGTCGACGAGACGAAAGGAGGGTCAGAGTCAATTGGAAGCAATAAGACGAATATTCCACGCATCTTCGCAAAGTTCCTGGACTTCGATGTCTTCCGCAAGGAATCTACCAAGCAATGAATCGGTTTCGCTAGTTATATTTGCGCACTCGAGCATATAATGCTAATCTAAAATTAGATATGCCCGCCAACCATCACCCTTCCCTTCACCACCGTCTCCGCAAAGCCAAAGCCGCCCTCCTGGCCGTCTCCTTCACTCTGGCCGGCATCCTCCTCATGATGCTCAACGCCTGGCTGGCACCGCTGCGGCTGGGAGATTGGCAGTGGCTGCATGCGCTGCCGTTGGGTGAGCTGGGTGGGACGCTGTTTGGTGCGGGCCTGCTCTCAACGTTCTTCGAGTACACCTTCCGGCGGGATCAGGAGCGGGCGGTGACCGAGCGCTTCCGCCAAACGATCCGTGAGGAAGCACCGGCCCTGCGAGATGCCGTCATCGACGCCTTCCGCTTCGACCGCCAGGACGTAGCGCGTATAGCCACGCCCGAGCTGCTGGACGATCTGGCCCGCACCAGCCTGGGTCTGCGCTTCGGCGACCCAGCCTTCGGTCGTGAGGTCTACGCCGACATCCGCCACCAAGCCATGGCTGCCGAGGAGCGTTGGTACGACGCCCGCGTTGATGCGACCCTTGGTATACCAAGGGGTAGGAGCACTGCTCCTACCCCGTTCTTCGACCTACGTGTCCGCTGGGAGTACACCGTCACGCCGCGACACCGCTTCCGCAAGTTCGCCGTTGTCTCCGACCGCCAGCGCTACGACCAGCTGGTGGCCGAGCGTGGGGAGACGAGCGTGTGGTACCGCCGGCCGGTGCCCGGCCTGGCCGTCTCCGATCCAGAGGTCTTCGCCCTGGAGCAGTTCACCGTCAACGGCACGCCGGTACCGTTCTCGAGGCAGGTGGAGGAAGCGGGACAGATCTATGTCGTTGACCTGGGTACCAAGGTCATCACAGACGACAAACCGGTCGTCATCGCCTTCCGGTTCCGTTCACTGGTGCCACGCAACGGCCATGTCTTCCATCTCAACATCGACCGCCCGACCAAGGGCCTGGACGTGGAACTGTTCTACGACGCCGACGCGATCGAGCGAGTCCGCCTGATGGACTTCGCGTCCCGTGGTGATGGTGGACGCGTCTCTGAGGAACCGCAGTCAGCAGTCGTGCGCTACCGCTACGACGGTTGGCTCTTCCCGAGAGCAGGGCTTGTCTTCGCCTGGACGCTCCACAATGAGCAAGTGGCCCAGCTCGACCAAGCAGCCGACGCGCAGCCGCAAGCCAACGCTTCTGAGAGAACTTCAGCCGGCCGGCGCACCGGCATAGCCAAGTCGTCGGTCAGCGCTGGCAATGACGACGCCCGCCCAGCGCAGGCCGCTTGACGGACGCCGCGTGGCCCACAGGTGCAGCCACGATCGGGTAGGAGCCCCGCTGTACGGGGCCTTCATTCAGCAGCCACCCATGCTGCTCACCTCCCTCCGTCTCGGCTGACATCCCTAGATTGCCATACATGTATGGTGGTGCCAAGTGGGTGACCGCTCGACGCTGGTGCCGTGCGCGACTCCTCCTCCACCAGCCAAGACGAGCAGTGGTGGCCTATCGCCCGCCAGCTCGGCCTGCGGCTGCAGCGCGCCCGCATCGCTAAGGGCCTGAGCCAGGAGTCCCTGGCCCACGCCGCCGGCATCTCCACCTACACCTACCAAAAGTTCGAGAAGGGCGAGTCCCGCCCCGGCACCCCCATGAACCCACGCCTGCGCACCCTCATCGCCCTGGCTACTGCGCTGGACATGCGGGTAGAGGAGCTGGTGGGTGGGATGAGTGAGTAGCTGTGTCTCCTACGACAGCTGCAGCAACTCGTGGAACTGCTCATATTGCAGCGGCAGATACGCTCCATCATTCCACCTGCTCGCGAGAACAGACAGAGTCCACCTAGGTTCTTGATTCATCGATCGAATCCTCAGTCGAAAATTGCTACTTCTTTCGCTTCTTAGCCGTTAGCGAGAACGGCCCCCACGAGGACGATTCCTCTCTCCGCAAAGTCAAATTCCGATCCTTACGATCCCACTGTACGGAGAACTCGAACCGGGTTGCCCCATCATCTCCTTCGTCGTGGCTCCACGTGAATGATGTGGGCATATTCTCGGTATTCACGTCTTCAGGAATACCCGAAGCAACATCAGTACCATGCTCAACAAACCTCGTATCCTCCCCCTGCTCCTTCACCGACACAGAGGTTCCCGATATGCTCCATGCCCCCTGAGCGACCTCTTTTTCATCCCCATCTCTCCGCTCAGCCTGCAACTCCCATTTTCCGTCACTTACTGTTAGAACAGCAGTCTTCCAACTCTCCATATCATCAAAAGATATGTCCCAGGTGCCAGCGGCGAACTTCTTGAACGCCAAGGTAGAGCCGGAACAGCCAGTCAGAGGAGCGATAGCCGTACCAACAACCACGATCGACAGGTACTTGATCGTCTCACGACGACCAAGAGCACGGGCGAGAAAACGAATCTGCTGTCGCATAGCTCGATTCCTTCGAGGTAGGGTGGGAAGCGGGCGTTGAGAAGCACCCGTAACTACCCAAGAAGATTTACACCTGCCGTCGGAACTTTCCACAGTTGATTTATGTCAACATCCTTCAATCTTTCTCACCAACCCTGAGCATGTTTGAGAACTACCGCATTACGCAAAATGCCGCTACGTCAGCGGCTTCGCCCTACCAGCACCCCAGTCCAGACACCGAATAGGGGTGACAGTGACGAGGTCACACTACTACCCGCGCGCCCTCATCGCTCTGGCAACAGCGCTGGACATGCAGCTAGAGCAGCTGGTGGGAGGGTCCATGGCTACCATGCCGCTATGAGCCAACGTGTCGCCCTCCCCCAGGGTCATCCCACCAGCAACGATCTGGCGTGGTGCACCAGACGATCATGAGCATTGCATCTTTCAGCGTCGACGCTGCCGTCGGCGTTGTCACTGCACTGACTGGCCTGATCGCTGCCGCCGTGGCCGCCACACAGCTGTCCTACTGCCACCGCATGATGCGAACCGCCACCTGGGCACAGGAGCAGGTTTCCTCAGCCACCGGCGAGCGCAAGCAACATCTGGAGGACATGCAGCGCTGGGCGCAGTCTGAGGTGGTGGCAGCGACGATGATTCCGGCCTGGAAGTATGTTGAAGCGATCGTTACTGCAACGGTCACCGTGGTGTGTCCCGTCCTGCGAGAGCAACCCTTGGTGCCGTTCCTGCTCATTATGTTCGGGCTCCAGATATTGGAGTATCGGCGCGTCATCCTCCTATATCTCGAGCGCCGTCGCTGCGCAGCTGACTACTACAGGGGTCAGCCAGTGCAGCCTGCACGTATCGGATTCTTGCTTCCACTCAATAAGCAGACATATAAAAGTTTCATTCCAGCCGTCGTTGTTGCTCTCGCAATGACGATAACATCATTGGCGTTGGCAAACTTCGTCCACCACGGTGGTAGCGGCGCACTTATGTGCGCTATTGCTGTTGACGTTGCGACACTCAACTACATCGGAGATGTCCGCCGTTCCGCCATTCATCCTTTTCTCGAGCACTTGAAGGAATACTAACTGGATTGGAGGTATGTCGTTGCCAGGTCGACCGCTTTCCGTCCACCACGATATCGTGGTTTACACCCGCGCACCAACATGCTTAAATAGAAGTATGACCGAAAAAGACTTTCAACGTATACAAGAATTATTAACCACGAGTCTCAACGCCACAGAGGCACGGAATGCTGAGCGCTTCGACAAGATCGACAAGCGCTTAGACGGCATTGAGAGACGGCTCGATAAGCTGGAACATGAGACGAAGGAGATGCGTGCAAGCATGGAAACACGCTTCGATGCCATTGGCGAGCAGTTCAATGAGACTGACACTAGCTTTGCAGCACTAGACGAGAAGATCGATCGCAACCATCAGGAAGTGACCAAGCGGATCGACGCGCTCAGTAAAGACATCGAGTCTCAGCACCAAGACGCCCTCGAAGCGAAAGGCGCACTACGGCTGCTCACCACGCAGCATGAGCAGCTTTCTGGCCGGGTGGCAGTTATTGAGAGCAGGTTGCAGGCGGCGTAGCAGCACAGGTACCTCGACGCTCCTTTGGACGCTGACTCGCCTGCGTCTGCTGCTCTTCCGCACTGCGGAACTGGCGTCCTCGAGCGCTAGGAGAGACGCAAAGAGCCCTCCCCCGCACTCAGGCGCGGGCACGGGTATCCCCAAGGACGCTCTGGCTACCCCTGGCACCAGGACGTAGCCGGCAGAGCGAAGGGCGCCGCGCTTGTGCCCATCAGATCACGATTCGGCCGCAAACAGCCCGCCAGGACGGGAGACGGCAACTGGCGTGCCGTGCGGCGATCTACTATCGGTTGCGGCAACGCAGCCCCGTCCCCGTTGGAGTCTTCCTCCAGCCCCTGTCCCCTGTGGCGACACTGGCGTCGCTCGGCTCTGCACTGCCGTATGTCCCTCCTAGTCCTGCGGTGGAGCCTCCCATGAGCCTGACGCGCGAACTGAATAAGAAGCAGTCTCCGTTCCGGCAGCTGGTGGAGGGTTGTGCCCCTGCGCTGGCGATAGCGGGTGCCAGGTCTCCGGAAGGCAAGCGGGTCGCTGAACGGCTTGGTTTCTACGATCTCGTCAAGGCGCGCTCCCTGGCGCCACTGCCGGATGGAGTGACCGACGCACGGCGGCACTCACCAACTGTCGGCATGGCCTTCGACATCCGCACCAGGATGATGCTGGGCGAGTTCGAACCACGCCGGAGCGCCTCGGCGATGGGCATGGACGTCTTCAACCATCTGCTCGCACCGCTGTTGCCGAACGGCCAGCACATATCAGACGTGCTTGGCAACGCCTTCCTCGAAGCCGAGCGGCTCACCAGGGACGGCGACGACGTCGACCAGGACTACGCCAGCATCGTCTTCGCCTGGTGCGAGTCGATCTACCGCGCCGGCGGGCGGGCGATACGCAGCTCGCTGGGCGAACGCCTGTCAGCAGCGCGAAACGTCGACGAGGTGTATGACTCAATCCCACCGCTCATGCTCGAAGACATCGCTCGCCTACGCATCGTCAACCAGCGCCAGATCAAGCACTGGCGCCTACGCATGAGACACGGGGCCTTCTTCGTCTCGAACCCATCCTTCTCCGGCGACTTCTTAGTCGGCGGCGCCGACGGCGACTGGTTCATTGACGACACGCTCTTCGACTGCAAGGTCAAGGACACCATCACAGCGCCGTGGGTGCGCAAAACGCTCATGCAGCTCCTGGGCTACCTCATCCTTGACCTCGACAACGACTACCAAGCCCAGCGCATCGGCATCTGGTTGCCACGCCAAGCGACGGTCAAGACGTGGGCCATCGAGGAGATTCTTGGTCGTGACGCCAACACGATACTGGCGAAGGCACGACGAGATGTGCTCAGTTTGCCAATGAAAAGAATGGGGATGATTGCATGATCGTACGTGCGATAACCTACTAAAGCGCAGTACGTTGAGCACGGATAAGTGGAGTGATATCTGACAGTCGAATTACCGCGACATCCGCGTAGCATGCCGATCAGAACGTGATAAACTATATCTAACGAAAGCATCACAATGAGTTCAGAATGCGATAACAACACCTCGCCCAGCAAAAACCCGCGCGCTCTCTTGATTGAATGGGCGAACTCGGCACCAGAATGGGCGCGCTACATCGTACGAAATGTCGTCGATAACAAGGGGCCACTTGACGACAAAAGCATAATCACGGCGTACAAGTTCTTTTTGCAGGAGAACGGACTTGAGGAGCGTACACTCCCGAATGAGCCCCTGCTTGTCGCCTCCAACGCCGACACAGAGACAATCGCCCCACTGACAATTACATCATTGTCCGACGTCACTGGAGTCAACGCACTCGGTACAGGTAACGTCATCGAGCCAGATCCTCACCTCACTATCTTGTTCGGCGAGAATGGCACAGGCAAGACAGGATACTCGCGAATCTTTAAGGCACTGGCGGGGAGCCGCACAGTCGACAAAAAGATTCTCGGAAACATCGCTAACACTAAGCCTGAGGCAATGTCAGCCACCATCAAGTACAGACTTGGCGACAATGATGAGCAGTGCCATGAATGGCACGGAGAAAAAGGCGTGCCACCCTTCACAAGGATGTCGATATTTGACAGTCGTGCTGTCAAGCTCCATGTCGATGATGACCTAGACTACACCTACACACCTGCTGCGTTGGCCTTGTTTGAACATGTCACGAAGGGTGTCAAGTCTGTGCAGGAAGCTGCAAAGAGGGAGGCTGGATCATCCTCAGTGGTGTCGCCTGACATCCTATCTCGGTTCGACAAAAACACCAGCGTATATCAGCATATCGCTTCGCTTAGTGCTGCTACAGACCTAGCCCACCTAAATTCCCTGGCGGAGACCGCCCCAGACGTTGACATCCGTATTGAAAAGCAACGGACAAAAGTTGCCGAGTTAGAATCCAACACCATTAGCCTCAAGATTCGTGAAATGCAGCGCGTCGAACGGGTCCTAAGTCAAGTCTGCGAGGCAGTTCGTGCGATAGAAGACTTTGATGTCGATAGTTACGAGCAAGAACGCCAAAAGCTTAAGCAGCTCGAAGACGACTATCGGGCGTTCCGTGCGACCTTGTTTAAAGAAGCAGACTTACCGTTGGCTCCAGATGACACGTGGCTGTTGTTTATCAAGTCGGCGGAGGACTACCGCCAGCATCTCGAGGCACATTCAGCATATGATGCAGAGCGCTGCCTGTATTGCCGGCAGCCATTACAGGACATGGCTCAGACGCTCATTAATAAGTACGCCGAGCTTCTCGAAGACAATCTTTCAACAAGCATCAAGGACACCAAGGCACGACTCAAGGCACTCAGTGAGAGAGTGACGTCGGTGGAGCTTTCTGACGCTAGCGCCTTTGCGCAAGAGCATACTGACTCCGACGAGAAGCCCGCCTATTACGACAAAATCGGCCAGGTTATCAACGCCTTTGAAGCAGTATCCGAAGCCTTCTCCGCTTCTAAACAGATAACATCGCCGGCGATCAATGCTGTGACGGTTAATTGCACAGAACTGAAATCTGAACTCAAGAACCTAACACAAGAGCGTAAGCAGCTCCAGGATCAGGATACAAATCGAACCGAAACACTGAAAGAAGAGAAGCATCATCTTGCCGAGCTTGTTGCGGCGGCTGAGCTCGGCAAGTCGTGGATCAAGATCGAAGAGTTTGTCTGTAAGGCCAAGTGGGTTGCTCGTCTAAATGATGGTAGCAGTCAATTCAGGCGTCTTATCCGTAGCCTCACGGATTACGCTAAACAGGCGAATGAGCAGTTCGTCGATAACAACTTTGACACCCTGTTTGCAGAGGAGTGCAAAGCGCTCCGAGCTCCGGAGTTGACGGTACGCCACATAGGTAGAACAGGGCGTGCACAGCGTCGCAGAAGGCTTACTGGCGACCATAGTCCGTCTGCAGTTCTATCTGAGGGAGAACAGAAAGTGCTTGCTATGGCCGACTTTCTTGCCGAAGCCCGGCTCTCTGGAGTAACGGCACCCGTAGTCTTTGACGATCCTGTTTCGAGCCTCGACCACCGCCGGGTTGAAGAAGTCGCAGAACGAGTAGCGGCTCTATCCGAAACCGCTCAGGTCATTGTGTTCACTCACGATATTCTTTTTACAGCAGGCCTACTTCAAATTACTACCCGCAATCGACAGCAGTGCGTGTACTTCAAGATCTCCGAAGATAATGGCAATAAGGGATTCATTGTACCTGGAAGGCATCCTCGTTGGGATACGATCTCGAAAATTTCAGGTCGGATCAACTCTGCCTTGCAAGACGCGAAGGCTTCAAAGGACGGCGATAAATGCGATGAACATGTTCAGAGAGGTTACAGCCTAGTTCGCTCCTGGTGTGAGGTATTTGTCGAGATGGAAGTCTTCGCAGGAGTTTCTCAACGATACCAGCCGAATGTTAGCATGGCGAATCTTACAAAAATCAAAGTCGGCTTACTGCCTGAGGTGATCGATACGGTTAGCCGAGTGTTTAATGATGCTTGTCGCTATATTGATGCTCATTCTCAACCGTTGGTAACTCTAGGCACTAGGCCAACGCCCGCCGATCTTGAGAACGATTGGAACGAATTGCAGGCCGCCCGAAATAACTACCGTAATGGTTAGGATTCACTAGCGGGCGTACTGGATCGCATGGGATGAGCGCTCGGACGAGGGTCGACGAATATGGGAACCAGGGCAGCACAGCGCCGCTGGCAGAACATGTTGAGCGATCAATAGTCTCGTCCCGTCTCGTGCCATACTCTTCTGGCTGCATCGGCACGCGCTCACCTCGGGCTCACAGCCCCAGTAGGGCGTCGCCTCGACCGACACTGCTGTCCCTACTATTCAGCGGGCGCTGGGGAACGGTTCCAAGCGCCAACTCGGGATGTCGCTTGGAACCGGTGGCCACTGCAACCTGACCTGTCCCCACTGCGACACGGGTGCGGACAGGTACACGCAGTCAGCGCTTGAGCATGCTCACCCCATCGACTCGCCCTGGGAGACCGGCCCCCAACAGTCGGCAGCTCCCAGGGCGGCTTTTGCACCGTTCCTTCAACGTTCACTCATCCGCATTGGCCGACACCACACTATTTGTTACGGTTTCATCACAGTTAGTGACGTGTGCCACTACTAATCGTCTAGGCGGTATAGCCTAAAAGTGCAGACAAGGACGTCTGCTGGAGTCAACAGCTCCATCGCCCTCATCCCCGAGGAGGATCACGATGAGCAAGACGAGCAACAAGATCCGGCGGTTTGCACTCTTCGGCCTGGCTGTAGCCACGGCAACTGGAGTAACAACGGTGGCACCGCTGGCTCGAGCAGACGAAGTCACCGCCACAGTTTTCTCCGCCCCTGGATGGGACTACGCCAACGTTCGGCCGAGCCCCGATACAGGCGGGCAGCCAATCGGGCGGGTCCAAGCGGGCCAAACAGCGGAGTTAACCTGCTACCAGTACGGTGGCGAAGCCAAAGGCCCCTACGGCAGTAGTACCCTTTGGTACAAGGTCAAGGGATACGGCTCAGGCTGGATCGCAGACTCGATGCTGTCGACAGGGAGCGACCTACCGGTGACCGGTATGTGTCCAGAGGACAATCAAGATTCGGCGCCAACCGTTCCAAATCAGTCACCGACTTCCATGGCCAGAGTGCTCAACGACCCTGAGGTAGAGTATGTAAACGGGAGAATAGGTCCCACCACCAAATACAACACACTTAAGGTTTATCCCGCGAATAGTGGGTTCGCTTTAGAATGTTGGACTAAAGGCGAATCTGTAAACGGCCCCGATGGAAAAGCTTCAGAAAGATGGTATTTCACCTCAGACAAAACCTGGGTGTCTGCTGCGTATTTGTCAATTGATACGGCTGGTTCGACGATTCCGGACTGTAACTCACCGAATGGAAATAGCCCAACAGCAGGAGTTAGAGTTGAACACCCACGCACTTGGCCAAAAACGTGGGATGTTCGGTACAATGGAAACGATTCCACCGTCGCAGATTTCCTTTACCAGCACTATCACAAAAATGACTCACTTCCTGGTGTTGATGCAAGGATAGACTGGTCATACTTTAGAGATCGCTCATGGTTCAAGGCGCAGGCATACAAGACCCGTGTCGGCGACTATAGGAAAATCACTCGAGAAAATACACTTCGCTTTTTAGGGCCTGATGTATATAGAGCTATTGGGGCTTTCACAATTTATCGAACAGACTCGAGCTGTTTTCTCGTTTATGACTACTACGATTTCGATTATGATTTTCCACACGAGAAGTTCGCTGCCACTACAGGCAGGGCACAAGAATTCCACGTCTACTCAGCTGGCTGCTACGAATGAAGCACTTTAAGAATGGCATAAAATGTCGATTGCAATTGGTGTAAGATAGATAAATGTGGTATTATCATCATTAATATGACATTGCTACATTTCTCATCCTCCCCCCGCCTCCTCAAAGCCGTCGTCATTATCATCGGTTGCTTTGTCGTCTGGCACTATGGCATCGTCTACGGCCTGCTTGGCATGAGGCCGGAGCATCACATTACGAACATTTTTCGGCAACGGGTGGGACCAGTCGTGACATACAATGCGACGATTGTTTACGACACTGGCTATGCCAGAGTACCATCCATTCAGACGGAACGCGAAGGGTCGGTAGTGGGGCGAATTGACAATGCGCAAAAGCGGAAGGATGTAGCTTCGAAAATTATATATAAAAAATGCTACTCGGAAAACTGTGGATCATGGAATCCTTTCTCTGCCATGAGTAAGGATGTCCCTGAAGGCACCAAGGAAGCCTTCAAAAGGGACATCATGAGCACTGCCTCAATGGTCGGTGCTGGCTGGCCAATTCATCTGCCGACGCCAGCTCGCTCCGAGGCTTCGCCCTTGATCGACCAAGCAATCTCTGCGCCGCGTGCACAGTGCATGTTTAATGGCTGGACAGATTACTTTTGTCTTGATGTAGAAGGTGGGGCTTTTGTGTATCGGTATAGATCGGTATAGAAGATAGTACCGAGGTGGAGTAAGGACTGGATGTCAAGCCGCTTACGAGCGATCTAGTGCAGAAATGGAAGGTGGAAGTGCCTGAGAGGCGTCCTACCTTCACACGGCTTGAGCATTGAGGCTGTTGTCCGAAAAGTCCGGATAACTCAGCATGAGAACTTGACTCAAGTCACACGCTGATTCGGCGTCGGCTCACTCACCCCGCATAACCTTCCGCACCGTATCCTTACTGACACCCAACCGCTGCGCAGTGTGTTTGACCGTGCCAAGCTCAGCGTAAGCCTGCCGCACCCGCTTTTGGAAGGCAGGGTCGGCTGGGTCGGTGCGCAGCGTCTCCCCTGCCTGCTTGAGGAGCCGCGCCACCGTGGTGCGGTGGAAGCCGAAGCGTGTGGCGATCTAGATTGTCATCTACGAGAAGAGCAGAGGACATACTGCTCCCTCACCTCGTGTCATTTCTGCGCAGCCATTAGATGCTTGCTCACCGTATCCCGCCCGAAGCCGAGCTCCAGGCCGATATCGATGTAGGTACGTCCCTGAGCGTGGAGCTGCTGAGCACGTTGGAGATCATCGCTGGTGAAGTGTCGCTTGCGGCGGGGTGGTCGCTTGGCCTGGCGGCACGTGGCGCGGACGGTGGACTCAGTGACACCGACTTCGGCAGCGATCTCGCGGGCAGACATGCCGGTGGGCTCCAGATCGAGGATCTGCTGCTTCTTCGCCGCGCTGATCGGACGGCAGGCCGTCTTGCGGATGCCGCGGGCTGTCGGGGTCTCGCTCGCTTCTGTCGTGGACGCTAAGCTATCCGTGCTCGACTCCGGAGCCACCTCACCCGCGATGAGACGCTTGCGGAATGCGAGTAGGGGTAGCCAGTTGTTCGAGTTGATGCTGCCCAGGTGCACCACAGCATCGCTATACAAACCCTCACCTCCGATTCTCGACACATCGGCGTCCCATCAACACACCTTTGCCCTCCCGCTACGGGAAGGGGGACACTGTCCCTGTCCCACCCCCGCGTCAAGGAGTCGTCATGAAGATCGCCGCCCGGGCCACAGCCGCTCAGCCCTTCTATGCGATGAGCATCGGCGAACGCGCCGGAATCCTCCAGGCGGAGGGCCACTCGATCGCCAAGCTCAGCCTGGGTGAGCCCGACTTCGGCGCCCCTCCCGCGGTCCGCGAGGAGATGTGCCGCATCATGGACGGCCGGCCACTTCCCTACTCCCCCGCCCTGGGCCTGCTCGCACTGCGTGAGGCCATTGCGGGTTTCTACCGGGACAGGCACGGAGTCGAGGTCGATCCCGCCCGGATCGTCGTCACCACCGGTGCGTCGTCGGCGCTTTTGCTGGTGGCCGCCGCCACCACGCAGGCCGGCGACGACGTCGTCATCGCCGACCCGTCCTACCCCTGCAACCGGCAGCTGGTGGAGACCTACGGCGGCCGGATCGTTCTGGCACCCACCAGTTCTGCCAGCCGATACCAGATGGACCGGGCCGCAGCCGAGGCGGCATGGACTCCTCAGACGAGCGCGGTGATGCTGGCGACCCCGTCCAACCCCACAGGCACATCCATCCCCTTCGAGGAGCTGGCATCGATCTGCGAGCTGGCGCGCGAACGCAGCGCCTGGCGGATCGTCGACGAGATCTACCTGGGCCTGGCTGATCCAGGCGAGGACGGCACGCCGGCACGCACCGTCCTGGAGACCGATCCTGATGCGATCGTCATCAACTCCTTCTCCAAGTACTTCGGGATGACGGGATGGCGCCTGGGCTGGGCGATCCTTCCCGAGGAGCTCGTGGCCCCCGCCGAGAACCTGGCGGTCAACTACTTTCTGTGCGCCTCGACGCCTGTTCAGCAGGCCGCGCTGGCAGCCTTCTCCCCCGAATCCATATCCGTGTGCGAGCAACGCAGACAAGAGCTCCTCGCCCGCAGGAGCATCGTGCTCGACGGGCTGCAACGCATCGGCCTTCCGGTCCCGGTCCTGCCCGACGGCGCCTTCTACGTCTACTTCGACGTCTCCTCCACGGGTCTTGACGCCCAGACCTTCTGTCACCGCGCCCTGGAGGAGGCTCATGTGGCCCTTACTCCGGGACAGGACTTCTCCACGACCACGGCCCGCACCCACGTTCGACTGTCCTACGCGGCCTCCCGCGACGAGCTGCACGAAGGAATGAAGCGCCTCGAAGCTTTCATCAACAGTCTGTAAATAAACAGGCATTCAACTCAATAATCTTGAGTCGAGGCGTGCACATCAATGTGGCACTCACCTGTTCACATGTTGCACAATTCTCGTCATGTCCATGCAGACCCTGCTCCTCTCCGCCGCGCTGGTGTTTTTTGGAGTGATCGCCACCATCGAGATCTCCAAATCAATCCATCAAAAAATACGCTTGCGCCGCGATAAGGCAGCCTCGGCCCCGCACCGAGGTGAGGAGTCCACATGGAATGAGCTCACCGAGCATCATCGACCCGTCAGACACTCCGAGCCCGAGGAGTTCACCGCCGGCCCGCATGAGCGACTCCTGGCGATCTGCGCGCCGTACTCCCTGTGCCGCCGGGACCCGTGGGACC
>ERZ773005.818-NODE-818-length-19892-cov-3.819983_pt1 | contig 19892 bp, 16 predicted proteins | sample MGYA00580666_ERZ773005 | MGnify/ENA primary metagenome ERZ773005 (study PRJEB29015, sample SAMEA2737999) | human oral metagenome | biome: human oral; feature: human-associated habitat; material: dental | place: China | collected 2061 ...
GGCGCTATGAGACCCTCGGCTTTGAAAAGCAGGTCATGGCCCGTATCTCCGGTGAGAGGGTCTCTACGGTGGAGATGGAGTTCTCCCTGGTGAAGAGGGCCATGAACGAACATGACGATGCGGGAGTCGCCCAACACACGAGCGCATTGAAGGACTACCTGCGCGAAGACGCCGCCATCCTCGACGGCAAAGGCTCATCGGATGGCGCATCCGATGACTACAGTCCCGGCCCTTGGGGACAGGTCGCCAAGGAGATGGGCCAGATCCTCGATGATGCGCAGGCCGCCTACCTTGCCGGTGATATCGAGGCCGGTAAGGATCTGGTGAACACCGCCTACTACCGGCGCTATGAGACCCTCGGCTTTGAAAAGCAGGTCATGGCCCGTATCTCCGGTGAAAGGGTCTCCACGGTGGAGATGGAGTTCTCCCTCGTGAAGAGGACCATGAACGAACATGACGATGCGGGAGTCGCCCAACACACGAGCGCATTGAAGAACTACCTGCGCGAAGACGCCAACAGTCTCGACGGATACACCAGTGCGAGCTCAGCGACCAGCCCCTGGCTCTCCGGCTTCCTTCCCTCCCTACTCGTCATCTTGCGTGAAGGCATGGAAGCGATCCTCGTCGTTGCCGCTATCCTCGCCTACCTCACCAAAGCCGGACACAAGGACAAGGCGAAGGTCGTGTGGATCGGCGTCGTCCTCGCCCTCGTCGCCTCCGTGCTCCTTGCCTTCCTCTTCTCCGCTTTCGCGAACCTCGCAGGCGCGAACCAGGAACTCCTCGAAGGCCTCGCAGCACTCTTCGCGGTCGCCATGCTCATCTGGGTGTCGAACTGGATGGTTTCCAAATCCAGCAATGAAGCTTGGGACCGCTACATCAAGGACCAGACGGACGCCTCTTTGACGAGGGGATCACTCCTGGGCCTGACCTTCATCGCCTTCCTCGCGGTCTTGCGTGAAGGAGCAGAGACGATCCTCTTCTACGTGCCGATCATCTCGAATGCCCAAGACTCCCTCACGCACGTGTGGATCGGACTGGGCGTGGGAGTCCTCATCCTCCTCGTCGTCTACCTGCTCATCCAATTCGCAGCCCTGCGCATCCCTTTGCGCCCCTTCTTCACCGTGACCTCAATCCTCTTGGCCCTCATGGCCGTGACCTTCACGGGATCTGGGATCAAAGAACTCCAGGAAGCCGACGTCTTGCCGCTGACGTACATTCAAGGCTTCCCGACCATTGACCTCTTGGGGATCTACCCCCGAGTGGAGAACCTCTCCGGCCAGGCACTGGTTCTCGTTGTAATCGTCGGTCTCTATCTGTGGGGCAGGAAGCGCCGCAGCGGCGCCCTCGCCGCAAAATGACGGGCCGACATCCCATCCGACATCGACATGGAGATAGATTCATGAAGCGCTCACTCACCCGTATCGGCGCGGCTGTTGCAGCCCTCGCCCTGATGACTGGCCTTGCCGCCTGCTCCTCCTCCGACTCCTCGAAGCCCGCCCCCTCTGTCACGGAGTCCACTTCCGAAGAAGGCACCGCCCCCGGTGAAGACGCAGGCTTCGACGAGTTCCCCCTCGGCGATGACGTGTTCTCCGGCCCCCTGAAGATCTCGGGCGTCTACTTCCAGCCCGTCGACATGGAGCCGCAGATTCAGACTCCCGCCAAAGATGCGTCAATGCACATCGAAGCCGATATCTCCGCGCTCGAGGGCAACGACCTCGGCTACGGCGTCGGCGACTTCATCCCCGGCCTGACCGTCGAGTACAAGATTCTCGGCGCCGACGGCAAGGCCGTCCTTGAAGGCACCTTCATGCCGATGAACGCCTCTGACGGCCCGCACTACGGTCTCAACCTCCCCAAGCTCGACGCGGGCACCTACACGGTGCAGTTCATCGTGCACTCGCCCGAGGAGAACGGCTGGCTCCTCCACACCGACGAGACCACCGGTGTGAAGGGACGCTTCTGGACCGAGCCGATCACGGCGGAGTTCAAGGACTGGAAGTGGGATCCCAGCGCCGTCGAATGGTGATCAACCGGATCAGTGGGCCGGAGGTCTCTCCGGCCCACTGGCTTGCCCAGAAAAGACCAACAGACTCGACTCGGGCGCTGAAAGACACTCACTCTGGTGCCTGAGGACGTTCATTTCGGGCACTGAAGGATGCTCACTGAAGGTTCACGCCACGCGTTCGACACACAATGCACTGTGGCAAACATGTTCTTCGGGAAACAGAGGCATGAATCAGGACACGCGCCGATACTCGGGTGTGCCTTCAACACACGACCATGAAAGGGGAAACTGAACGGTGATCGTGCAAATGGGGACTGTCACCCTCACCTTGCTGCTCACGGCACTCGCCGTAGGAGCTGTCCTTCCCTTCATACCGAGCCGAGGACGAGGACGCAGCGGACGCAACGCCAGAACACGGGTGATTCTCATCGGCCTAGGCGTGGGCATCATCGCCTCATTCATCCTCACCCTCGTCAACACCCTCTTCCCTAAAGCCGTTAACCGCCAGAGCGTCGCCCTGTGGACCCTGCCCCTCGCGATCGGCCTCGCCATCGCAGTCATGGTCCTCCAGGGCCTCATGAGCCGAAAAGACCGGCCCTCCCCTCGTCTCGAATCCACGCTCCGCCTCATCATCGGCGCATACCTCGCCCTCGCGGTCTTCCGCAGCGCACCGCAGGCAATGGCTCAGGCCGTCATGATCTTCCCCGCGGGCAGTGAACTCTTCTCAACCCAGATGGTCGTCATCTTCGTCGGCTACGTCCTCGGATGGGTGGTCGCGGCCCTGCTCGGTGCCCTCGCCTTCAAACTCCTCAGCCTCTCGCGACGCCGCTGGGTGATGAACTGGATCCTCGTGCTCCTGGCGCTCACGCACCTCATGCTCATCGTGCGCATCCTCCAGGCCCAAAGGGTCATCTCCATGTCGAATGAGGCATTCGAGGTCTTGTCCTGGCTCATCAACCACGAGGCGGTATTCCCGATCGCAGCAATGAGCGCCCTCCTCGTCCTCGCTCTCCTCGTGTGGAACGAGGGGCGCCTCATGCCCCTCGAAGGAGCCAACCCCGCTCAAGAGCGCCTCAAGAAAGCCCGGGCGCGCCTGTGGAAACTCATCGCGGGCGCAGCCGCCGGTGGATACCTGGCCGGAGCCCTGCTCATCACCCTCGGAGTACTCATCGGCTCTGCCGAGGTTGAGCTCTCCGAACCCGAGTCCTACTCCGTCCACAACGAGAGCGCCGCCATCAACGTCGCCGACATTTCCGACGGGCACCTCCACCGCTTCGCCTACACCACCTCCTCCGGGGTGGAAGTCCGTTTCATCGTGATCCAAAAGGCGGGCTCCTCCTTCGGCGTTGGCCTCGACGCCTGCGAGATCTGCGGGGCGAGCGGCTACTACGAGAAGGACGGGAAGATCATCTGCAAACTCTGCGAGGTCGCCATGAACATCGCCACCATCGGCTTCAAAGGCGGATGCAACCCCATTCCCATCGAATACGAGGTATCCAACGGGACGCTGAGCGTGCCACTGTCAGTGTTGGAAGCGAACGCGGACATCTTCGCATGAACAGAGAAGACCACACTGTGAACGCAGGAACGAAGGGCGAGACGACGTGTTCATAAGAATGCTCAAAGGAGCGCTGCTGCGCCGGGGCAATCGGCATCTGCTTATCGCCGTGACCATCGCCCTTGGAACCGCAGTCGCCACATCCATGCTCTCCGTCATGTTCGACGTCGGCGATAAAGTCAACCAAGAACTCAAGTCCTATGGCGCGAATATCGTCGTCCGCCCTCGAGGTGCCGCCGTCCTCAACGACCTCTACGGGGCCGAAAGCCCCGAACAAGCACACCTGCGCGAAGACGAACTCGGCAATATCAAAACGATCTTCTGGACCTATAACATCCTCGACTTCGCGCCCCTGCTGCCCGTGGAAGTCACAGACTCGACAGGAACGCAGCTCACCCTCACAGGCACATGGTTCGCCCACCACCTCGATCTCGCGACGGGGGAGAGCCTGGACACAGGGCTCGACAAACTGCGCGGATGGTGGACGATCGAGGGCGAGTGGGCCACAGACGCTGAGCCCACAGGAGTCATGCTCGGAGCCGACTACGCGGCCCGCAACTCCCTCAAGCCCGGCGACACCCTCACCCTGAGTCGAGGGGGAAGCAGCGTCGAGCTCAGGGTGAAGGGGATCTACGAATCGGGCGACGAGGCCGACTCGGGTATCTACGCTCCCCTGAAAACCGCCCAGACCCTCCTCGGACAATCAGGAGTCGTCGGCTCAGTTGAGGTCTCGGCCTTGACCACTCCCGACAATGACCTCGCGCGTAAAGCCGCGAAGAACCCACAATCCCTGTCCGTTTCGGAGCGTGAAACCTGGTACTGCACGGCCTACGTCTCCTCCATCGCCTACCAGATCGAAGAAGTCATGACCGATTCGGTTGCCAGGCCAGTCCGGCAAGTCGCCGAATCTGAAGGGACGATCCTCGCGAAGACGCAGCTCCTCATGGTTCTCGTCACGATCCTCTCCCTCATCGCCTCCGCCCTCGCCATCGCGAACCTCGTCACCGCGAACGTCATGGAACGATCAGCGGAGATCGGTTTGATGAAAGCCGTCGGCGCGAAGAACCGCTCGATCATCGCCCTCTTCCTAAGCGAAATCACGATCGTCGGCCTGCTTGGCGGCGGACTCGGATACGCTGCAGGCCTTGGCCTAGCCCAGATCATCGGCCACATGGTCTTCGCCTCCCCGATCGCCTTCGCGCCGGTCGCCCTCGCCCTAGTCATCCTGCTGGTCCTCCTCGTCGTCCTCGGAGCCTCGATCCCGGCGATCCGCTACCTGCTGCGGCTCAACGCTGCTGAAGTCCTCCACGGAAGGTGAACATGAGTCGTCGCACAATGTTTTGGAGGATGGTCGCCTCCTCGATCCTGCGCAGGCGCTCCCGCGTCCTCATCGCCGTCCTCGCCGTCGCTATCGGCGCGACCACCCTCTCGGGCCTGGCAACAATCGCAATCGACGTTCCCGCGCAGATGGCAAGGGAAGTGCGCTCCTACGGGGCGAATCTCGTCGTCTCACCCGCTGAGGACGCCACATCCTTGAGCGAAGAATCCCTCGAAAGCATCTCGGACTTGATCACCCCAGGGACCCTCGTCGGCTCAGCGGTCTTCGAATACCGGACCCTGCTCGTCAACGATCAACCTTTCGTTTCCGCAGGGACAGACCTGCAAGCGGTTCGTGCGATGAATCCCTCCTGGTACGTCGAGGGAGGGTGGCCCTCCCAGCCCAATGAGGTCCTCATCGGAGAAGAAATCGCCGACACGATCGGAGCACACCCGGGAGATCGGATCCAGGTGGCTGCGCTGCGCGATAATACGGGCGCACACTCGGCGGCGGGCGAATCCCAAGGGGCACAGTCAACACCGACTCTGAGCGAGGCACAGCAGGCAGGAACAACATCCTCCACCGGAGCTTCTTCCACGGCAAACCTGGAACTCACCGTCGCCGGGATCTTGAAAACCGGAGGCAACGAAGACTCCTACATGTACATGGCGGCGCCCGACATGTCCGCCTTCACAGGTGCCAGCTTCACGCCCTCAATCGCCGAATACTCCATCGCCATCGAAGCGGGAGCCCTCCACGCCCTCGCCGACACCATTGAAACGCGCGTCCCCGCAGTCAACGCCCAGGCCGTCAAACGTCTCACCACATCAGACTCCGGCGTGCTCGGCATGCTGCGCTCCCTGCTCGCCATCATCACCGGCATCGTCCTCGCCCTCACCATGATCGGCGTATCGACGACAATGGTCGCCATCGTCGCTGAGAGGCGCACCGAGATCGGGCTTCGTAAAGCACTCGGCGCCTCCTCGCGCTCCATCACCATGGAGTTCATCGGTGAAAGCCTGCTCCTCGGGCTCATCGGAGGTGTCCTCGGAGTCGCCCTCGGATATGGTCTCGCTGTGGCCATCAGCCTCAACGTCTTCCACAGGAGCTTCTCCTTGTCCCCACTCATCGCCCTCATCACGGTTCTCGCCTCGCTGGCGATCGCCGTCCTCGCCTGCCTGCCGCCGGTGCGTCGCGCCGCCGCCGTCGACCCCGCCCTCGTCCTGCGCGGAGAATGAAGGAACCAGCATGACTGAAGAGAAGACCGCCCCGCCCCTGCTCGACCTCGAAGGGGTCTCCAAGATCTACGGTGAATTGCACGCCCTCGACAATGTGTCCCTGCAGGTCCCGGCCGGACAATGGGTCTCAATCGTCGGCCCCTCCGGCTCGGGCAAGACGACCCTCATGAACATTGTCGGCTGCATGGACACCCCCTCAAGGGGAAAGGTCCTCCTCGACGGGCACGACATCTCCGATCTCACCGGCGATGAGCTCACCGAGATTCGCCGCTCCACGATCGGCCTGGTTTTCCAGCAGTTCCACCTCATCGGGCATCTCACGGCCCTGGAGAACATCATGGTCGCTCAGTACTACCACTCGATGCCCGATGAGAAAGAAGCTATGGAGGCTCTCGACCGTGTTGGACTCGCCGACCGCGCGACCCACCTGCCCCGACAGCTCTCCGGCGGAGAACAACAGAGGGTGTGCGTGGCTCGCGCCCTCATCAACTACCCGAAGCTCATTCTCGCCGACGAGCCGACCGGTAACCTCGATGAAACGAATGAGGGGATCGTCCTCGACCTCTTCGGACAGCTCCACAAGGAAGGCACGACCCTCATGGTCGTCACCCATGACGCCCTCGTCGCCAGCCAGGGCCAGCGCGAGATCGCCCTCGACCACGGGCGGGTCCTCAAAGAAACCTGGCACGATCACGACCTCGAAAAGGGAAACCGCCCGATTGGCGCAGGCAAGGACAAGGTGAGCCTCGCATGAAAAGACAGATCGGAGCCGCAGCCCTTGGTCTTGGCGCGATGCTGCTCGCCGCATGCCAACCCACCTACGACATCGACATGAGCCTGCCGATGAAGGACGGTGTGTGGAAAGGCCAGTCGAACCCGGATGACCAGGGAGCGATTGGCGTCATCACGATCGTCGTTGAAAACGGTGACATCACGAACACGATCTACGAGACGAAACGGGCCGATGGTTCGGACAAGGGAAGGGACTACGGGAAGGACTCCTCCGGTCAAGTCTTCAATGAGGAGTATTACGCACGCGCCCAAAGGGCCGTTGACTCCTTCGCCCGCTACTCTCAAGAACTCACCGATAAGGACGACCCCACCAAGGTTGATGTCATCTCTGGTGCAACAGTCGCTCACAGTCAATTCATGCAGGCCGCGATTCGTGCTATTTCCGCAGCTCAAGGAGTGAAAGCTTCGGGAGCCGATGGTATTGAGATCCCCGGCTTAGAGGATTCCACGAAACTCGGAGGCTCTGAGCTCGACAAGGATTTGGGCGGGACCGGACAGTAGTGGGTGGGCCCCTCGTTGAAGTTGGTGTGCCCGAGCCGGGGGCAGTGGCGCCCTGGCGCGTTTCCCTGCCCGCAATGGGTACGCGCGTCGACATCATTGGACATGGGGGAGACCTGAGGGAGATCACCTCTCAGTCCTGCGTCCTGCTCGCCGAACTTGAATCCCTCTGGTCGGTTTTCCGTCCCGACTCCGATGTTTCACGGATCAACGAGGGTGACTCCTGGTGCGAAGTCGATGAAAGAAGCGATGCTCTTCTCCAAGACGCGCTCGCCCTATCGGAGGCGTGTGGTGGCGCTTTCAACCCCCTGATCGGCCAGTTGGGTGAACTCTGGGATGTCAAGGGTTGGAGGCGCGCCCTCGTCGAAGGAAGACCTTTGCCTTCGCCACCTTCCGAGGAGGTGCTCGCGAGCGTGCGCGCCTGGGCGGCAGAACCCGGACTCGAAAGAGATGACGCTGGACGCTGGAGGCTGAGACGAGGGCGGGCGAAGAGCCTGCGCGCCTTTAGACGAGGCCCGATTGACCTTGGGGGGATCGCAAAGGGGGCTGGCGCGGACGAGCTGCGCAATGCTGCGGTGCGTTTAGGGGCCGAGGGCGTCCTCGTGTCGATGGGCACCTCCTCAATTGCGGTGCACGGGCATCGAGCGGATGGTGGCGAGTGGCGGGTGGGCCTGCGCGACCCCGATGGGGCAGAGAACGAGTGGATTGGAAGAGTGATGCTCAAGGGCGGGGCTCTGTCCACTTCAGGGGCCTGCGGGCCGCGTCTTCTGGCGCCTCGGGCGGGCCAAGCGAGCGAGGCGGGCCAGGGAGCCGAGGTGCGCCAGGGGCGTGAAGCGGGCCAGGGATCAGGGGTGCGCCAGGGGCGTGAAGCGGGCCAGGGAGCTGAGGCGCGCAGAGAGGATCACGTGAGCGAGGAGCGCAGCGGGGCGCTGCTTCATGACCCGCGCATCTGGGGCCACCATATTCTCGATCCGAGGACGGGCACCCCCGCAGTCCCTCGCCTTCGCCAGGCGACGGTGATGTGTGAATCGGGGGTGATGGCAGAAGCCCTGTCAACGGCTCTGATCGTCGGCGGCGTGGAGTGCATTGATGAGGAGAAGCTGCGCGAGTGGGCACATCGACGCGGAGTGAGCAGCGAATGGGAGTGGGTTGTCGTGGGGGAGGAGACGATCTCGTCCCCCGCAGCGGGATGGATCCCCAAAGAAGAATCCGCAGGAGTTTCTTCGCTTGAAAGATAACGATTAGGACAACACTCTCGAAAAACTCTAGAACTGGGACCAAGGTCCTTTTATTGTGAGGTGTCGCATCGACACTTCACAGCTGTTCACAGGAGTACAGAGACTATATGAGTGTTCCTATCACACATGAATCGACCTCGGTTGCCCGCGCTGAAAAAGAAGAGGCACCCGACAAGAGCGCATGGATGCGCTCATTCATCGGTATCTTCCTCGGCCTCGCCCTCGCGATCCTTGCCTTCTACATCTTCCCCAAGAGCGGAGTCGAGCAAGTCAACGCCGTCGCCCAAGCTGCCGCAGAGAAAGCCGGAAAGGACTTCACCCCCTACACCGACCTCGGCCTGCGAGTCGTCGTCTTTGCCGCAGTCCTCCTCGGGATCTGGTGGATGACCGAAGCGATCCCCCTGGCCGCCACCGCCCTCCTGCCGCTCGTCATCTTCCCGGCCTTCCAAGTCGCAAAGTTCAAAGATGTCGCAGCCCCCTACGCTTCCGACACGATCTTCCTGTTCATGGGTGGCTTCATGCTCGCCCTGGCAATGCAGAAATGGAATCTGCATCGCAGGATCGCCCTCGGCGTGGTCCTCCTCGTCGGCACGAAGCCGCGCCAACTCATCCTCGGATTCATGATCGCCACCGGCTTCTTGTCGATGTGGGTCTCGAACACCGCGACCGCAGTCGTCATGCTCCCGATCGGCATGTCCGTCCTCACCCTCGTTGCGGGCCTTGTCGGAGGCATGGACAAGGTGAAGCGCTTCGCCACCGCCCTCATGCTCGGTATCGCCTACTCGGCATCCATCGGTTCGGTCGCAACGATCATCGGCACCCCGCCCAATGCGCTCCTCGTCGCCTACCTCGCTGAAAACCACGACATCAACATTGGTTTCGGCCAGTGGATGCTCGTCGGCGCGCCCCTCGCCCTCGTCTTCCTCTTCTTCGCCTGGTGGCTCATGGTCTTCGTCATGTTCAAGCCCGAAGTCGACGACATTCCCGGCGGACGCGAATTGATCCTCCAGCAGTGGAAAGAACTCGGAAGAATGAGCCGAGGAGAAATCATGGTCGCGGTCATCTTCGTCCTCGCCGCCTTCTCCTGGGTCTTCGTGCCGATCCTCCTCGATGTCACCGGCTCGGCACTCAATATCTCCGACTCTCTGATCGCGATGATCGCCGCCGCCCTCCTCTTCCTCATCCCCACGGATGTCAAGAGCGGCAAGCGACTCCTCGACTGGAAGACGGCGAATGATCTGCCCTGGGATGTGCTTCTCCTCTTCGGCGGCGGCCTCTCCCTTTCCGCGATGTTCTCCAAGCTCGGCCTGTCCTTGTGGATCGGCGAGCAGGCGAAGGGACTAGGAACCTTGCCGATCCTCGTTATCGTTGCCGCAGTCGCGACGCTCATCATCTTCTTGACGGAACTCACCTCCAATACGGCAACCGCTGCGGCCTTCCTGCCGATCATGGGTGGCGTTGCAATGGGAATTGGCGTGACCGCCGAGAATCCGATGAACGTCCTCCTGCTCGTCGTGCCCGTGGCGCTGGCTGCGACATTCGCCTTCATGCTCCCCGTCGCGACCCCGCCCAACGCGGTCGCCTACGGTTCGGGCTACATCAAGATCGGAGACATGGCGAAGACGGGCCTGTGGCTCAACATTGCCGGCGTCGTTCTCATCACGGTCGTCGTCCTGCTCATCGGAGTCCCCGTCTTCGGCCTCACCCTCTAAAACGCGACACGCTCGGCCGAGCTTCTCGCCGAAGGCTCTCTTAGCGAAGGCCCATTCGGCTCTTGGTGCAGGGCCATTCGGAGCAGGCTCATTCGGCGCAGCCGAGCGTTTCAACGACAGCCCCGTCCTCGTCTTTTCCCTATCGACGAGGTCGGGGCTGTTCCCTCTCGACGCTGAGCTAGCATGAAGTCAACACGATCGGTTCCGCTCCCCATCTTCGGTGGGAGTCCAGGGCCGGTCTTTGTACTCGAAAAGGCGCCCGCGGGAGTGACGCGAGCGAAACAGTTCAAGACCTACGCAGAGCAGGTCGACGTGCTTCGTGCGCGCGAAATGCACATTGATGACCAGCCCCAAGTTGAGTAGCTGCTGGCTCGACTTCACTACTACCGGAGTCGTGTTGCGCCTTATCGTCTCTCGATTGTCCGACGGCGCACGACGAGAACTGTCACAGCGAGCATGACCAGAATGTCGATCAGCCCGGCAAGGATGAGAGTCGCAACAGTTTGCCCCTCGATCGCCCCAGAACTACTCACCGCAGATGAGCCGAGAAGAATTCCCCGCGTACACAAGGCGTGCGGGAGTGCGAAGGAAAGTCCTTGGGTGATCCTTCCCGGCACAAGCGTGAAAAGAAAACCGAGGATCGACGCTCCCATGGCGAGCGCAGCTGGACCCGCGAAGGACTTCATCAGCATCGAGAGCAGCGATTGGAGGAGTACGAGCGGTATGGAAAGGACGATGATGAGAACGAACGAAGCGATGAAGAATGAGGGAACGCCCACTCCCAGGCCGACAGTGATCCCAAATATCCAGGTGTAGATGATGAAGCACATATGGAGGGCCGATGTCGGAATCATGATGACGAAGGCCTTGGTGAGAACCAGTTTCAGGGGTGAAATCCCACAGGTCAATGCCACATTCCATGAGGAAGAGCGGTGCTCTGGACGCCATACGGCGGAGGCAATGAGACCAATTCCCAGCGCGTAAAAGAGCGTGCCGTAGAAGAGGGTCGTCTGACCGATCAAGGACGCCCACCCCTTGGTGAGCACGTCCCTATTCATCCAATAATTGACGCCCCCGGAAATGACGGCGAGCAATGACAAGAGTGGGACGAATACCCACACCATTGAGCGACGGAGTTTGAGAAGCTCTGCGCGGACCATGACATTTACCCCTTGATCGTATCCGCACGGCGCGTGAGCACCGCGAAAATGACTGCGACGAGGACGAAGAGCCCGATGAGCCAAGCAGTGCCCGGCTCGCAGTATTCGACTCGCACGTCTCCTGCCTCACCAACCAGACATGTCGGATTGATGACGGCGAAGTATCCCCACGGCAGCCAGCGAGCGAGCTTCATAGGGGCGAGAAATAGATAGATTCCAGCGAAAGCCCCCAATAAGCCGGTTCCCATGCTGATGAGTTGGTTCTCGAAACGAGCAGAAAGAAGAACATGACCGGCTGTGAGGACTAAGTCCACAGCCCAGAGCATGAGGAAATAGCCAATCCAGGGAAGCGCATCAAAGGGGACAGTGATCCCCGAATGCAGTCCGAGCACAAGGATCGCTCCGAGCTGGAAAGTGCAGGCGAATAAGAGGATCAGGGCGAGAACGATGAGTTTGACTCGCATGAGTCGTCCTGGCCTCGTTCCCGCTGTGGCATTGAGCATCCATCCGTCGCCAGTGTTCTCCATATCCACCTGCCGGGAGGAGATGACGGCGACAAGAATCGGATGAAGGAGGGCATTAATCATTGCGACGCTGATAAGTTCGTGTGCCCACGGCAATTTTGAGGGGTCGGAGGCGATTGCCTGGGAGCTTGCGCTATACAGGGTGCCCCCTTCGAAAAGGACGATGACGATGACGAGAGCGAGGAGGATCACCGGGGTATGCAAGCGTCGCATCTTAGACAATTCAATTCTCACGAGCGCAGCAAGATTGAGGGGTTTCCATTCGTCTGCCTGTGCCCCTGGCATTCCGCTTTCTTCCATCCGTGATGAGGGCAGGGGAAGGGGGCTCATTGTTGACCGCCATTGAGAGAAGTGAGATCCATGAAAACGTCCTCGAGACGTTGGGGTGCCCGGCTGACTTCATAAATCGGAATATCAGCTCGCACGAGTTCCACGATGAGACGAGCAACATCCTCTTCGCGGCATCCGGGGACTATGAGGCTTCGTGGAGTAGCGCTCCCGGGGAAGCCGAGGGCGTGCGCCCGGGCAGCTTGGGGCGTCGAAATGATGACATCGGGAACGGATCGGGAGAAGAGCTTTTCCCGGCTTCCCTGGAAGACGAGTTTCCCTTCGGACAAGATCCCAATGACTGAAGCCATCTTGTCGACCTCGTCGAGGAGGTGACTGGACACCATGACGGTGACGCCCTCGTCGGCCAGGTGGATGAGGAGCTCACGGATCTCTTCGATTCCGGCTGGGTCCAGGCCGTTCGTCGGCTCGTCGAGGACGAGGAGTTGGGGCTGGCGGGCGAGCGCTATTGCAATGCCGAGGCGTTGTTTCATGCCAAGGGAATACTGGCGTTGGAGTCGATCCTTGTATGCGCTGAGACCAACAAGGGCAAGGGCGTCATTGATTTGCTGATCGCTTAGGCGGAGCATCTTTTGGACGATCCGCATATTCTCCATTCCAGTGAGGTGACCATAACCTGGAGGAGTTTCGATCATCGAGCCAATGCGGGGCATGAGCCGGGCTCGAGTCCTTTCATCGGCGCGCTGTCCGAAAAGGTGAACCTCACCGGAGGTGGGCAGGAGCAAACCGAGGATCATCTTCATTGTCGTCGATTTACCTGAACCGTTGGGGCCCAAGAAGCCGTAGACGCATCCGGTGGGGATGCGAAGATCGAGGGAATCGACGACTGTGTGGCCGTCAAAGCGCTTGCTGAGATTGTGGGTGATGACAGCGTCAGCGCAGGACGAGGTGGAGGCGCCCTTGTGTGGAATCACGGTGGAGTACGTCATGGCACGATGATGCCGTTGTGCTGGGCGAATCCACATCGTGCCGAGGAATGATTCTGCTTCATCACAGACTCATACCGAGGTATGAGGAGGGAGGATTCGCAGGAGCGGTGGATTCGGAGGAACAGCGGTCCTGATGGCAGCGCGAGGAAAAATGCTGAGCCTCGAGGAGCGAAGCTCAAAGGAGTACCTTCCCCTCAAAGCCAAAGCCAAAGCCAAAGCCAAAGCTGAAGCCGAAGCCGAAGCTTGGCGTCCGCAGGGCAAAGCTCAGGGAACCCCCTTCCCCTCAAAGCTCAAGGATCCTTTCCTCTCGAAACCCGGCATCGAACAGGCAGGTCTCAATCCTGTTCACCTCCCCGGCTGAGTTTTCCCGCCGTGCAGGAGCAGCGTCGCCAGGTGCATACCGCCCCGCTCGGCAAGCTGCGCGGCCTGAGTGCGGCAGGAGAATCCATCAGCCAAATACACAGCCCCAGGATGCTCAGCGAGGGTGGGCAGCAAGGACTTCTCCGCGACCTTCACGGACACCTCGTAATGGCCCTTCTCCATGCCGAAGTTCCCGGCCAAGCCGCAACAACCCGAGAGCTGCGTGACTGTTGCCCCCAAACGGTCGAGGAGAGCACGATCCGCCGACCATCCCATGACCGAATAGTGGTGGCAGTGCGGCTGCGCCACGATTTCAACACCGGAAAGATCAGGAAGATTGAGATCCTCATCGGGCACCGTCGCTAGCAACTCCGACAGTGTGAAAGTGCCCCTGGCCAGCAGCGAGGAACGCGGATCCTCAGGAAGAAGATCGAGCACATCATCTCTAAGGACCGCAGTGCACGAGGGTTCGACGCCGAGGATCGGAATCCCATTCGCCGCGAAAGGCGCCAGAGCATCAAGCAAGGCCGAGAGCTTCTTCTTCGCGCCACTCAACTGCCCGGTCGTGATCCACGTCAGACCACAGCACACGTCCGGGGCGACGATGACGGCAAAACCATTCGCCTCCAAAAGCTCAACGATCGAGCGGGCACCCGTGTCGTCAAGAGTCTGCGAGAAGGAATCCGCCCACACGAGGACATAACGCCGCCCCCTTGGATCGCGAGGTCCATCAGCGCCGCGCATCGCCTTCTCAGGTGACGAGGTCGAAGCCTGCCCACCCTGAGAAGCGGAAGCAACAGAGGTCTGGGTCGGCGCAGTCGAAGTCTCCTGAGTGGAGGGAGAAGAAGAGGACAGGCCGCGCGCCCTCGCCCACTTCGAGAAAGTCCCCGACTGCAGGGCGGGCATTGGGCGGCGAGAATCCAAGCCGATGAAGGAAAAGACGAGGCGACGCAGCGCATCGACACCCAAGAGCGCATTCGCGAGGGCGGCAGCACCGGGGATCGAGGCGCTCAAACGAGTCCACCGAGGAAGCCAGCCGAGCGTGTAATGCGAGAGCGGACGAAGGCGCCCCCGATATCTGCGGAAGAAAACCTCAGAACGGTACTTCGCCATGTCAACGCCCGCCGGGCAATCTGAAGAACAGGCCTTGCAGGCGAGGCACAGATCGAGAGCCTCCAGGACCTCTGGAGAGTCGATTGAGGCGATGAGCTGCCCATTCGCTGCGTCTTGGAGGGTGCGGGCGCGCCCTCGAGTCACATCCTTCTCATCCTTGGTGGCCTCCCAGCTTGGACACATGAAAGCCCCGGGCACTCCGGCGCGACACTTGCCCACACCGGTGCAGCGATGAACCGCGGTCGCGAAGTCCCCGTGATCCTCACGGAAAGCAAAACCCCCATCGGCGGGAAGGCGCCGAGAGGCGGGGCGGCGCAAGAAATGATCAACGAGGTCAACCCCCGGCTGAGGATCCACATCCTCCACATCCGCGCCCAGCTTTGTGCCCGGGCGGATCGCCCCAGCTCGCACCGCCGCTGAAGCGGCACTCATTGGGGCGGTGAGGACTCCCGGGTTCAACAGGTTCTTCGGATCGAAAAGGCCCTTCACCTGTGCGAAAAGGTCGAGCATGGCGGGCGAGTACATGAAACGCAAGAGTTCGCTGCGTGCCCGCCCATCCCCGTGCTCACCCGACACGGAACCGCCGTGGGAGGCACAGCACTGGGCGGCCCGTTCCAAGAAACGACGCGAATGCGCGACTCCCTCATCCGTTTCGAGGGGCATATCGAGGCGCACGTGCACGCACCCATCCCCGAAATGCCCGTATAAGAGCCCGTCAATGTCGAACTCCTTCATCAGCGCCGTGAAGTCGCGCAGATACGCGCCGAGCTGCGCCGGAGGGACCGCCGCGTCCTCGAAACCCGGCCAAGCCTGCTCATTGCCTTTCCCAGTCTCAGGGTTGAAAGGAGTGCGACCCCCAAGGCCCGCACCGTCCGCGCGAATCCGCCACAACCTGAGGGCATCGGCTCCGGGCGGGTAGATCGCAGCCGCATCCGTGTGCGCCGAAGCGACCAGGGCCCTCGCCCTCGTCAATGAGTCTTCCAGATCTGTGCCGCCGACCTCGCACATCATCCACCCTTGCCCGGCGGGCAGTTCAGGGACCGCGCCGGGGCCGTTGTGGCGGCGGACAACATCCACGAGCCTCGAATCCAATCCTTCAACCGCGAGCGGATGATGTTCGAGCACCGTGGGGACATCATCAGCTGCGGCGATCATGTCCGGGTATCCAAGGGCAACGAGGACGGGGGCTTTCGGCAAGTCGACGAGGCGGACGGTGATCTGAAGGATTGTGACGAGCGTGCCCTCAGTGCCGACGAGCATTGCCGCGAGATTCCGGTGTTTTTCAGGGGTGAGGTGTTCGAGGGAGTAGCCCGACACTTGGCGCCCGAAAGTGCCGAGCTCAGTGCGGATGATCCCCAGATTCGAGTCAATGAGTTCAGCGAGGCCTGGCACCTCGGGCAAGGAGGGGTCGTGTTCGAGTTTCGCAGTGAAGCGTCGCCCCAGGCCGTCAACGCAGTCGAGTGCCACGATGTTATCGGCGGTGCGCCCCCAGGCGGTCGCATGCGGACCGCAGGCGTTGTTGCCGACCATGCCGCCAATGCTCGCCCGGTTTTGGCTCGAAGGGTCGGGGCCGAATCTCAGGCCGAATGGGGCGGCTGCCTCCTGCAGGCTCGCCTCAATGCAGCCTGGCTCGACGATGGCGGTGCGAGAGCGAGGATCGATGGACACGACCTTGTTGATGTGGCGCGTGAAGTCGAGGACGATGCCCGGTCCGATCGCATTGCCCGCGCAGGAGGTGCCTCCGCCTCGGCTGGTCACGGGGATCTCGTATTCGCGCGCAAGATCGAGGGTTGTGAGAACATCGTCGACGCTTGCGGGGAAGACGAGGGCGAGCGGGGGGATCCGGTACAGGCCGGCGTCGGTCGAGAAGCGGGCACGCGTGCCCGTCGTGGCGTCGACCTCCCCTTCGATCGCATCGACGAGGGCGTTGAGGAAGGCTGCGATCTTGGGCTCCGAGAAAGGGTTAGCGGGAGCGTCGGCCTGCAGGCTTGCCGTCCCATTGAGGGGGGAGGGGTCTGCGGGGGTGAGGCTCCTGGCTCGAAGATCGCCGCCGTCGAATTCAACGCTCATGGCCCGATTCTGACACTTCCGGGCAAGAAGAAGGCCGGGACGCTCGAATTATGGGGTGGCTCCCGCCCTCGTCCATGAGATAATAGGTATTCATAAAGACGAAGGAGAGGGGAAGACGAGGTGCCTCTGTTCGAGTTCGACGGCGGACGACTGGTCCCTGCACAGTTCGGGCACACCGTCACCTCCGGGCTCACATCAGACCTCGTTGACGCGATCTGTTCGCAAGTCTTCGAAATCGTTGCACGCCCGCTTTTCCCGATCACGTGGAGGGAATTGTCGCGACTGCCCGTCGAGGGTGACTCCCCGCGTCTGACGGCTCTGGATGTGAGTGGTCAGGTCGTCTCCGTGGAGGTTGTTGCGAAACTCGACTCCGACACGCTCATCGCTTCCTTGTCTCGTCTTGCCGATGCTGCGGCCCTGTCCTGGGCGGATTTGGCCCATGAATACGAGGGCGGCGTTGAGGCTTTCAAGAATGGCTGGCTTGAGTTCCGCGATTCGATGCCTCCCGCCTCCGGTGCGGGCCCTCGCCTCGTCATGGTTGTCGGAGCGATTGACCCGCAGGTGCGCCCGGCCCTTGATGTGCTCGCGAGTTCAGGCGTTGAAGTTCACGAAATCAGTTTGCGTCGCATGTCGAACGGCCGCATTTTCCTTGAGGTGAACGCGGTCGGCCCACGCATGTACGGGCACGCTCCGCAACTGCCCGCCGGCCAGTCCACTATCGCCGCCGTCCTGCCCCCTCCTCCGCATGACGAGGACGAGGCACATCTCGATTCTGAGGATGGCACTTACACGGGGAGGCTTCGCCTTGAGGGCGTCCTCCCAGAAGAGGAGTTCACTGAGGTGCCCATCGAAGAGTCTGGGGCGAATGTGAGTGGGGAACCCCCCCAGCCGGACGCGAGTGCAGTCCCTGGCGTTGAACATGCTTCACATGGGGCGACCCGTAACGCCCCAGCGCAAGAGGCCGCCGAGTTCCGTGCTGCGCGTCAAAACGGTGTGCCTTTGCTGAATCGGGACTCCGATGGCCTTAAGGTTCTCGCCACCCTTATCGGCGAGTCGGTGCCTTTGAACGCACATGAGGATTGCGCTGCCCCTGATGATTTGATCCTCGACTCCGAGGGGCGGATCTGTTCCCAGCTCGGGACATGGGCTTCCCCTGAAGAGCTCGAAGCCCTTTTCCCCAGGCTCGCGGATGCGTGGGACCACCTGCGGGTTGCGGGTTCTTCGGGCCCGACCCTGGGTGAGAGCATTGACGAGGTCAACCGTGAAATGATCCGTGAGTATTCGCGCACTTCGGGACGTTCGCGCGGGCGCCACGCTTCGAAGGCCTGAGCCTCTCTGCGTGAGCTTCGGCTCTTCTGTTCTGTCAGCTTCGGGGAGAGCGTCTGCTTCGGCCTCTCTGTTCAGAGCTGGGCTCCTGCTTCTCTGTTCCCTCAGCCTTGGTGTGTTCCCTCAGCTGCGTTGTGAGCCTCTGTTCGGCTGTTAGGAATTGAGTCTTCGCTCCTCTGTTCCCTCGGCTTCGCTGTGAGCTTTTGCCCCACGGTTCAGAGCCTTGCTCTCGACCTCACGCCCTCCACCACACTCCCTGAAAGCGCTCTTCTTACCTGCCCAGGTGTCGAGCCCCAGGACCTTTGATCAGCGAGCCCCGGGATGCTTGATCAGCCCTGTGCCACGAAAGCACCGATCCATCGCTTCATCGTGTCGTACACCTTCTTGCGCACATCCGGATCCGAGAGGAAAAGATCGTGTTTGCCGGGGAACCGTGCGATCGTGACCTGGTCGGCGAGGCGTGAAGAGCGCTCCCGGATGATCTCCACGTCGAGGACGATGTCAGAAGTGAAGACCTTCTCGCACCATTCGGATTCAAAATACGAGGTGGTCGAGGTCATCGACAGGACCGGGCACGTCAAATGCACGTCCTTTTCGATCGTCTCGTGTCCGGCCATGATCGCATCCAACCAGGCAGCCGGGACCGGGTAGGACTCGGGGCGCTTCCACGCGCGAACATAGCCCCATCCGGTGACAACGGGGTCGTCCTCGCTGATCCCCTCGGGGATGGGCAGTTCGGACGCCTGGCGACCGTAGAGGAGAGAGCGGCCGTAGAAATCGAGGCCACCACCGGAGGGGACCTCCCACTTCGGGTTGCGCGAGGCGATTCGCCCGAGGATCGGCTGAGCGACGGGACGCAGATTCGCCATGGTGTGCATTTCGAGCCAGGGCGAGTTCAGGATTAAGCCTGCGACTGCGCCGGGATGGCGGTGCGCCCATAGGGTCGCGATGAGTCCGCCAGTCGAATGCCCAATGAGAATCAGGGGGAGGTGTCCCTGCTCGGCGTGCATGATGCTCAGAGCCTCGCCGATCTCCTCGTCGTAGACACTCAGATCGTCTACGTAACCGATCTGTTGCCACGGACGCAAAGAGCGTCCGTATTTTCGCAGGTCAAGAGCGTAGAAAGCGCATCCGGCCTCGGCCATTGTTTGCGCGAGCTGAGTCTGGAAGAAATAGTCGTTACGTCCGTGCAGGTACAAGGCGATGAAACTGGGGAAAGCCTTCGCCTCCTGGGAGGCGTGGGGGTCGCGGTGGGCCGAATAGCGTACGAGGACAGCGGAGGCGTCGCCCTCCTCATCGGGGATCAGGGGGATCGTCTGAGATTCGTAGGCCGGACCGAGGATGTCCTCTCGCCATTCGCCAAGCGGAGGGGGACCGTCATTCGCCCAAGGCTCCATGACGTCGTATTCGGGTTCCGCTTCGGGAATGTTCAGTTCATCGTCCTGCTCGCTCATGGGATAACCCTACGAGGGCGGGAGCTTTCTTGTGCACTCGCGGGGCTGCTAAGAGCCTTGGTCTTGGGGCTGCGTGGCGCTCACCGGGGGTTTGTACTGCAATCTTTGGAGTGCCCCGGCCCCGAGCAATCGCTAATGGATCCTCATTATGATTTCGGCGAGTCTGGGGTGAGGGCGCGCGCGTCGAGATCGTTTTTGGGGTGTGTGGGGGGTCCTGGGGGTGGGTGTGTTGTGCCCTGATTATGATTT
>ERZ773005.819-NODE-819-length-19873-cov-25.538299_pt1 | contig 19873 bp, 19 predicted proteins | sample MGYA00580666_ERZ773005 | MGnify/ENA primary metagenome ERZ773005 (study PRJEB29015, sample SAMEA2737999) | human oral metagenome | biome: human oral; feature: human-associated habitat; material: dental | place: China | collected 2061 ...
GAACGCTCGGGTGCGAGTGGCAGTGCGATTTACACTGCCACTCGGCGGTGAACGTACGGGGCGGCACGTTGAGGGGCGAGTGGCAGTGCGGGCGGCACGTTGAGTGACGAGTGGCAGTGCGTCTCACACTGCCACTCGGGGGTGAGCGCACCGGGCAGTGCTCCGTGCACTGCCACTCGATGTCGAGCGTACCGAACTGGCGCGCACGAGAGGCGAGTGGCAGTGCGGACGGTGCGGCCGACGCACTCCACCCTTTTGCCCAACCCCCTAGAGCAGCTGCAGCACGCCACGCACCAGGCGCTCGAAGTCACTCGCATAGCGTCCGGCAACTTCGAACACGGTCTCGTGGGAGGTGTCGGGATCCCCCGACTCGTTGGTCGCGAGCGTGAGCCCCAGCACGTTCATCCCCAGGGCATGGGCCATGATGACCTCGTTCACGGTGGACATGCCCACGTATGAGACGCCCAACACCCGCATCATCCCGATCTCGGCCGGTGTCTCGAAGCAGGGTCCCAAGACCCCGGCATAGATGCCCTCGTCCACTGCGAGGCCCAGATCGTCGGCAACCCCGCGCGCAAGCGTGCGCAGGTAGGGCGTATAAGCATCGACCATGCCCACGAACGGAGTCTCGACGTCACGGATGCCATCCCACTCGACGAGCGGATTTCGCCCGGTGAGGTTGATCTGGTCGGTCAGGATGCCAAGGCCGACATGGGCGTTTCCCATCACGGCACCAGTCGCGCAGGCAAAGATGATGTCGCGGCAGCCCAGGTGCCTGGCATGACGCACGAGGGATGTCACCTCGGCCGCGCTGTAGCCCTGGTAGAGATGGATGCGGCCCGGATAGACCACCACAGGCACCTCGTCGATGGTGCCAATGGTCAGCTCGAAGCGATGGCCGCGCACGGGCTTCGCGTCGGCGGGAAAGCCATCGATGTCATGGTAGTCGATGCGGCGCACGGGCCTCACAAGCTTTGCCAGATGCCCAAGCCCCGATCCCAGGACCAAGGCGACGGGATGCTCCACCGATGGCTCACATGCCTTGACGACATCCTCGCTTACCACACAAACCCCCTCCTTCTTGAGAAGGCGCGCGAACACGCCATCCCCCTTGACGAGCCTTCCCGAATGGCTCCCATCGTATACGAGACCGACCCCGCACGACGGACTCCTTCCCTTGAGGACGGCAAGGGGCGCCCCCTTCCTGAGAGCGCCCCTCGAGCGTGCCTGGTCGAGCGAGACCTGTGCCCCGCGCCTGAAATCCTCGGTTACGTCGCTGCCATCGGCGAGCCTCACGCGATCGCCCACCAGCTCCGCAGGGGGACGCGGCACGCCAAGTCCGGCAGCAAGCTCTGGGCAGACGCCCACGACCTCGACCTTCTCGCACAGTCTTCTGACGGAGCGAGACGGCTTGGAACCTCCGTCAAAGCGACAGGCGATCCCGCGCAGGCAATCGCTCACCAGAACGCGCATCGCCCGTGCCCCGCCCTAGTCCTAGCTCTAAGTCCTAGGAGACCAAGGTGGATAGGGTGAGGTTGGCCTTGCAGAGCTCGTCGTTTAGGTAGCTGTTCCACTCGCTGCTATACGCGCTGGCCTCAGCCTGGTACTTCTGCTGGGCCACGTAGTAGGCCGCCTGGGCTGCCGCGTAGGATGCGGACTCGTTCGTGACCTTGTAGTCTGCCAGCGCGGTGGCGTAGGAGCTATCGCTGCTCTTCCAAGAGCCGGTCGAGCTGTCCCACTCGTCGCCCGCAAGGCCGATGATATAGGTGGCGTAGTCCTTGTTCTCGGCGTCTTTGTTGCCGTCAGACGGAGCGGTCGGCGCGGTCGGCTGGACGGGAAGCGTGGCCTTCACGGTCTCGCTGCGAAGCTTTGAGAGCCTGGCCGCTGCGGTGATCTGGGCCTTGATCGAGTCCTCTTCCATGCCGTACCTGGAGGCGATGGTCGAGATGTCAGAGGTGCCCACCATCTTCTGGGCAAAATCGCTGACCTCCTCGTCGCTCACGCTGATGTTCTTGTCGTCGCAGATCTTCGCAAAGATCTGGTTGCGCGCGACGGAGATGACATTATCCGCTGAGGGGACCTTGTAGGTCTGGTCATCGTTCTTCGCGGCGTCAAGGGAGGAAGAGGACTCGATGACCTGGCGAGCCGTTATGGAATGGCTCGATCCCGCATAGTTGTAGCTGCCCATGGGCTTATCGAGCTCGGCCTCGGTGAGGGTGGTCTTGCCGGCCACGGAATCCCCAAAGCCAATGCCTCCCCCGGAACCTTGGCTCAGAAGGTAGGAGCAACCAATGCCGCAGCCGATGCCCACGAGAAGGACCACCACCGTCAGGGCGATCCATGCCGGCGTGGAAAGGCCCCGTCGCGAGGACCTACCCGCACGCCTGGAGTCGTGCTCGTCCTTCCAGCTTCTGGAGCCAGAGCGCGCGGACGTCCCAAAGTCCTTGACCCTGTTCGCCGCCTCGTCCTTGGAATCGTCCTTGATCTCCTCGGTCTTGTCTGCGGACCCGTCAGCCTTGCCCTTATCCGACGACCCGTCCTTGCCAGTCACGTCCGTCTCATCGGTCGCCTTGCCCTTGTCATCACGCTTCTGATCGTCCTTCTTGTCTGCCACGATACAACCTCCCGTGCTGCCCTGCCCATATCCGGGGCACACCATCCTGCGGACACGCACCTTGAACACGCGGTCGCGCAACGGCATGCCCGCTCATGTAAAACGTGCTAAATGGTAGTTCAGCCATCAAGGCATAAAAAGCACTTCTACGGTCGCGCATGAAAACGCCGTATCCTCAGCACCTATCGAACACCTATCCTGCACCTATCAAGCGCGTGTCAATCGCCTCGACGATCTCGGTCGAGAAGGCCTTGATGTAGCCTCTGCCGTGCCTGGCGTCGAAGTCGATCCTCGAGCGCATGACCTGGGCCGTATGGTCTGAGATCGTGCCCTTGGCCATCTCGAGCAGGCAGCCGAGCATGTCACGGTACTCCGGATCGCCGTGGTAGCACTGGATCGCCTCCTCGAGGATCTTCCAGGCCTGCTCCGAGCGCTTGCCAGACGTTGCCCCATAGCAGGTCAGGAAACGAAAGGCGGCAAGTCGCACGATCGACGAGCCCTCGTCGAAGAGGGACGCCTCGGCACCGCCAAAGGCCTCCTCGACGCAACCCGGGTCGACCTGCGCCATCTCGGAGAGGGCGTCAAGCAGCTCCCAACGCGTCTGGGCCTCGGGGCGGTCGAGCCCGTCGATGATGCCTCCAGCATACTCGAAGAGCTGGTCCACGTCCTCCCTTGCCAGCTGGGCGATCTCGTGCGCTGCCTCCTGGCGCCGCCGACGGTTTGCTCCTCCCAGCTCGCCGACCAGCTCCTCGAGGCACACGGCCTTCTCACTGCTGTCCGCCATGACCCCCCCTATTCGCTGAAGCCGTCCACCATGACCGTGCCGCTGCGCACGTCCTGGTGGATCTCTATGAACCCGAGCTTGGCAGCCTCTCGCAAGAGGTTCGAGAACGAGCGGTAGCCGTAGCTGCGCTCGGTGAACTGCGGCCGCTTGCGCTTCATGGTGTCCTTGAGGCGCGAGGCAAGGATGGCGCTGTCGCTCTCGCCCTGAAGCGCGTCGATCGTCTCGAAGAGCAGCTGGTAGCAGCCGTGCTTGTCCTTGCTCACCTTGGCTGCGAAGTCAGGAACGCCGCCTGAGCTCGCGATGTCCTCGTAGAAGAGGAACTCGTCGCAGACCTCGGTGAGCAGGCTGCTCGTCGACTCCTTCATGCCGACGCCGATGACCATCTTGCCAAACTCCTTGAGCTTGGCGACGAGCGGTGAGAAGTCCGAGTCTCCGGAGAGGATCGCGAAGGTGTCGATGTGCTCCTTCGTGAGGCACATCTCCACCGCGTCGACCGCCAGGCGGATGTCTGCCGAGTTCTTGCCCGTGAAGGCCCGGTCTGGTATCTCGATGAGCTCGATGCCCAGCTCGTGCAGGGGCGTTATGGCATCATCAAAGCGCTGCCAGTCGCAGTAGGCACGCTTGGCGGCAATTCTGCCCTTGTCGACGAGCCTCTCGAGGATGCGCTTGACATCCGGCCTCGGTCCGGCCTCCTGATGGCCGTTGCGCTTTCTCTTGCCCGTTCCAAGCGCGAGGTTCTCGTAGTCAATGAGGACTGCGAGCGAGCTCTGGGTGTTCTCGTTCATGTTGCATGGGTTCCTTTCGCGGCGCAAACCTCCTTGGGCCCAAGGCACAGCGCCTGCGGGGCCACGCTGTCCGCGCGTCGTCTAGCGATGGTGGTGATGGTGATGCTCGTGACCTCCATGGTCATAGTCATCGTGGTTGTAGTCGGGCACGTCGAGCTTCGACCAGTCGAGCCCGGCGGCGGTGCCGCTGGCGTCGTCGGAATAGAGCAGCGTGACGGCCTGCGTGCCCAGCCTCGAGCCGCCGACCTGGCAGAGGATATCGTAGAGCCCGTAGGCAGCCTCGGCGCTCGGCAGGGCGATGTCGAGGTCATCCGCCTCATAGATCGCAAGCCCAAGGTCCTTGCGCAGGTGCTCCGCAAGAAAGCCGGGCCTGTAGTCTCCCGCGACGGACTTGGGTCCCAGCTGCGAGAGCGCGACCGATCCCCCAAGGCCATGCGAGATGATATCGAGCACCTGCGCCTTATCCATGCCAGCCCTCTCGGCAAGTGCGAGGGCATCGGCATAGCCCATCATCGCCGCACCGAGGGACACCTGGTTACAGAGCTTGGCGGTCTGCCCCCTACCCGCGCCGCCCAGGTAGTAGACCTTGGACGAGAAGCTCTCGAGCAGGGGCCGGAGCACCGTGACGTCATCCTCAGGGACGCCTGCCATGAGGGTCAGCGTGCCGTCGATCGCTCCCTGCTCGCCACCCGTGACGGGACAGTCGAAGGCATGCTTGTCCTCGACCTCGGCGGCATCATGGATGTCACGGGCGAGCCCAGGCGAGCTGGTGGTGAGATCGACCATCCAGGCGCCCCTTTTCGTGCTGCGTATGAGTCCATCTGTGGAGAGGTAGACGTCCTCGACGTCCTCCGGATAGCCCAGCATGGTAAAGACCACGTCAGCCCCGAGGGCGGCGGACTTGACGTCGGGGGCCCAGCGAGCGCCCCTGTCGATGAGGCCCGTGGCCTTCTCGCGGCTGCGGGTGTAGACCGTCAGCTCATAGCCCGCATCCATGAGGTGCCCCGCGATGGGGGCGCCCATGATGCCAGTACCAATGAAGGAGACCTTACGAATCTCGGTACGTGCCATACGCGTCACTGCAGCCTTTCTGGCGCCCACGTCACAGCGACCCGAGCGCGTCTTGTTGAGATCGGATGTCGAGCACTACTGCGCACCACTGGTCCCCGTCCGCTTGACCCTGCGCGTGATGCGGTCGGTCAGGGAGAGCCTCTCGCGGCGGTCGGTGCCCCAGAAGCAGAGCGCGACCATGCCCGGCCCCACGTGGCAGCCCAGGATGGGGGAGACCTGACTTCTGATGACGGTCACGTCCTCGCATCCCCTCTCCTTGCGGACCTCCCTCTCGAGCCAGTCCGCGTCCCTCTCGGCATCGGACGAGACGATGCTCAGCGGCAGCGACGTGTCGTGGGCGTAGTTCTCGCGAAAGTCCTGCATGATGGCCCGAAGCGCCTTCTTGCGCCCTCGGCACATACCCCGGAGCGTCAGGGCACCGTTGAGGTCGTAGGACAGCTCGGGCTTGATGTCGAGTTTGCTGCCCACGCTCGCGGCGGCCGGCGGGATACGCCCACCGGCAGCAAGGGCGTCAAAGCTCTCCAGCGTAAAGTAGCCGTGGACGAAGTAGCGCGCATCCCTCGCCCAGGCATAGAGCTCCTTGGCCGAGAGACCCATGGACGCCTGATGCACGGCCTCGATGGCAAGCAGCTCGCCTGCGGCCGAGTCACAGCGGTTGTCGAGGACGTAGAGCTCAAAGCCGGGATAGCGCTCCTTGACCATGTCCGCCGCCTGGCGCGCCGAGTCGATGGATGACGAGAGGCCCGCAGGGAGGCCCATGTAGATGGTGGGCAGGCCCGCCTTGGCGGCCCTCTCGAACACCTCGAGGTAGCGACCCGGCGTGACGGCGCAGGTCGTGAGACGCATGCCCGGGTTCTGCCGCATTCGCTCGTAGAACGCGTGAGGGTCGCTCGTCCTCCAGAGGTCATCGACCTGCTCGCCCTCGGGCGTGATGTAGGTGAAGGGAATCACCTCTACCCCCAGCCGCTCGGCGACCTCGGGGGCATAGTCAGCCGTGGAGTCTACGATGATGCGCACGCCGCGCCTCAGATGTTGGTCTTGGCCGCCGTCTTGCGCCCCGATCACACCGTCAAGGCCGTCGACGGTCTCGTTGAAGTCATTGGACATATGCCCGTCTCCCGCTCAGGTCCTGTCCTCGGCCTCGTCCTTGGGCTTGATGATGCCATAGCCGCCGTTGTTCCGATGGTAGATGACATTGACGAGGCCCGTTGTCGAGTTCGTGAAGACGTAGAAGTCATGTCCGAGGAGATCCGTCTGGATCAGGGCCTCCTCCTCGGTCATGGGCGTGAGTTCGATGATCTTCTCGCGCACGAGTTGGCTGTCATCGTCTTCCGCAGACCCCAGATCAGGCTCGATGAGGGCGCTGAGGTCCTTGGGTGTCTTAGCCACACCGTCCGTGCGGATGGAGCGGGCGCTGCGCTGCCTTCTGTCGACGATGCGTGTCTTGTACTTGCGGAGCTGCCTTGAGACCTTGGACGCCGCCTCATCGATCGCGGTGTACATGTCCTGCGCGTTCGCCTCGACACGCACCACGTTGTTGCGCACGAACACGGTCACCTCACAGGTCACGCGCTCGGGCTTGGCGCGGCTCCTCCCCATACGCAGGACAACATCGCAGCTCATAGGCTGGATGTCAAAGACCTTGAGCGCATCGCCTATCTTCTCGGTCACACGATCGCGCATGCCGTCCGAGACCGAGACCTTGCGTCCCGAGATCTTGATGTCAACCATCGATTCCTCCTGTGTCAGGTGTGGAGCCCCAAGCGGGCGTCCCGTATCCATCTCTTACCCAAACACTCATGGCTGGTTTCCCCGATCGCCAAAAGGGCACTGTGGAACCACTCGGGAAGACGGGCGTCCGTAGCTGCGTCCTGCTCCCTTCGCCTTGCGTGGACCACAGGCCCCGTGCAAGGCGCTAGGTGCCTGCGGCATCGGAACCCGCCGCGTTGGATCCAGCGGCGTTGGATCCAGCGGCGTTGGATCCAGCGGCGTTGGATCCAGCGGCGTTTGACCCAGCGGTCGTGCCCGCGGCGTTGGATCCAGCGGCGTTTGACCCAGTCGTCGTGCCTGCGGCGTTGGAGCCCGCAGCGGCGTTGGATCCCGCCGCGTTGGAGCCCGTCGTCGCGCCGCCTGCCGTTGCAGAGCTCGCTGCCGCATCTTGCTTTGCGGGGATGTCCTTGACCTGGTCGGTCTCCGCCTCGAGCGAGTCGAAGTCTCCCAGCCAGCGACTTCTGATCAGGTCATAGACACCGTTACCCTTGAGGGTTTCGAGAGCGCTCGATACTGCCGAGGACAGCTCTTCGTTCGAGTTCGAACAGGCGATGCCCTCGGCCTCGGGGCGGTTCAGCGTACCCACGAAGCGTACGTCCTCGTAGGCGGAATGAGCGAGGTAGGCCCCCGCATAGGCCTCGCAGAGCACGTAGTCTACCTCCCCGCTCTCAAGGGCAGCAAAGGCATCGTTGACCTTTCCGTAGCCCTTCTTCTCGACCGTGAGGCCGGTGCGGTCGAGCACGGCCTCAGACACCGACCCGCCTTGGAGGCCGAGACGCTTTGAGGACAGGTCATCAACCTTGGCGATGCCGGTATCGCCCTTGTGGAAGAAGGCCGATGCAGACTCTGCGTATGTGCCGGCCAACATGTAGACACCCTCGTTGCTTGCCTTTTGGTCCATGACGATGTCACAGACGGTGCCGAGCGAGCTTGCGGGACTCGAGACGTTCACGAACTTGACCTTGAGCCCCATCTGGCCCGCGAGGGCGGAGGCGAGGTCGGCGTCTAGACCGCAGGCATCCCCATCCAGCTCGTAGCAGAGCGGCGCCATGGCGGAATCGAGGCTAACGCCCACGGTGAGCGTACCCGCGTTGACGAGGGCGCTGTCCTGTACCGTCTGCTGGACCTGAGCCTGAGAAGATGTGGCGTTCGAGGAATCGCTCGTGGGGAAGGCCGGAAGGTCACATCCACTGAGGGACAGTGCCACAGCGAGTGTCAACGCGCCAGTAAGCGCAAGTGTCTTCTTCCTGCTCGTAATCATCTTCTCTCCCCATGGTCATGCAACTCGTGTCTTACCCAGCTGACCTGGTATTTTGCCCCACACTCGCGCACCGGGACTTTAGCTTCGGGGCTACGGCCCCCCACCTTGGGCCCTCTCGCCCGTAGGACCCCACGTCCTTGCTGTCATCGGGCGGTGCGACTTACTCCTAGGACGAGCCATGCTCGCCGGCGCGCTCACGCCCGGCTTACGTGGATCCCTTTGGCCTCGTCTGCCATGGACTAGGGCATCAACCGACCGCCTGGAAAAGGCAGGGGCCGAATCCCGCAACCACAGACCTGGGTAAAACGCCTGAGATTATACCAGCCTTCTTTTATGAACTATCTATGATACGTCACACCATACCTCGCACATCACTTGGTTCAAGCGTCGCGCCCTGCGAGCGGAGCGGTTACATCGGTGAGGACAGCACGAGACCAGGGTTTGCCGGCCGTTCGCTTGCTTCCTGAGGTGGGTGCACGCCGGACGCGACACCGCCCGGATGAGGGGCGGGGGTCGGGCGGGTGAGACGTGACGACCATGGGGGGCGGGACAGGGGGCGGGAGGACACTACCAGACGCGTGCGAAGGCACAACAGCTCACCTCGGCGGCCCCACGCTCCAGGAGCGCCCGCGTAGCCTCTCGCATGCTTGCGCCTGAGGTGATGACATCATCGACCAGAAGAAGCCTGAGTCCAGAGACGTCCGTGACGGTACCGATCGTACCGCTGATGTTCTCCCTGCGCTCCCGTCTGTCAAGCTGACGCTGGTCGCGAGCGGAGGATCGCGCCAAGACATCCGCAAGGGGGATGCCCGTGAGCGCCGCAAGCTCCCGGGACACAAGCTCCATATGGTCGAAACCCCGCCGGATGTAGGCCTTGGCGGTTGCCGGAACGAAGCATATCGCGTCGAGTTCCTCGGGCTCGAAGCGTGGACGGCCGTCTTGGGCAGGCCAGGAGGCAGCCTCGTCAAGCGAGCTTGCCATCGCCGCGGCCAACACCGGAGCAAGGCGCCGCTCGTGATGGTCCTTGAAGATCGTGATGAGGCGGGAGATCGTTCCGCCAAAGGGAAATGCGCAAACGATCGTGCGCGATTCCCAGTCATGTGCACATTCCGTGCAGGCGAGACTCCCAAAGGGAGCCCCACAGTCCGGACAGGCCCAGCGCTGCTCGATCCAGGGGAGTCGTGATCGGCATTCGGCACAGAGAAGCTCTCCTGGCCTGTCACACCCAATGCAGCGCGTTGGCCAGAGCAGCTCGGCAACACATTGCCCCATGCCCTCCAACGCGTCTGCCATCCGATCAGGTGGGTCAGGGGCGACATCCTCGACGTGCGCATCCACCTGTGGCATGAGTTTCTCCTGAGCACCCATCCATGGCTCGAAGCCTCGCGTATCACATATCGCGTTTCTTAAGCATAGCAGGTCACTGCGGCGTAGATGGTGGCTGTCGGACCATTGCCACTCGGTGGCGCCGAGTGTGCGACCTACGTGCCACTCGGCAGCGTCGAGTGGCACGAAATCTTCTGACAACTGGGCATTCTTCAGCCTCTGTGCCACTCGGCGGCATCGAGTGTGCGACCTGCGTGCCACTCGATGACGTCGAGTGGCACAGTCAGGAGGCACCACACCGTGCGGGCCACCAACGCCAACCAAGGTCGGGCACCGCGCTGCGCGCCTTGGGAGATCTCGACGGGCGCACGGTGGCGTGAGGGGCGCTACCCTGTGCGGTGGCGCTACCCTGCTGCGCGAAGGCCAAAGAGCGTGCAGGCATTCTCCCAGAGGGCGCGGTAGGTCTCCTCGCGCGGTATGTCCAGCGCAGCCTTGCGCACGTCGGCGAGAAGCGCTGCGGAGAAGGCGACCATCGCCGGCTCGCATTCCCAGCCGCGCAGGGGTACCGGCGCCATATAGGGAGAGTCCGTCTCGGAGAGCAGCAAGTCCCTTGGACACGCACAGGCTGCGGACCTTATGTCGTCCGAGCGCCTGAAGCTGACGGCGCCTCCAAAGGCGATGTGGCAGCCAAGCTCCACAAACGGTGCCATGACCTCAGGAGACTGGGTGAAGCAGTGCAGGTCACAGCCTCGCTCGGGCACTCCCTCCTCGTCGAGCACTCGAATCGCGAGGTCGTGAGCCGCCGTATCGTCCTCGCCATCGCGAAGATGCAGCTCCACGGGAAGCTGTCGCTCATGGGCAAGCCGGAGTTGGCGACGAAAGGCCCTCTCCTGAACGTCGGCACCAAGCTCGTTGTGGGGACCGAAGTCGAGACCGATCTCACCCACGCCCACGCAGCGCGGGCTGGCAAGAAGGTCGTCGAGGCGATCGAGCGCCGCCTCGTCCAGGCAGTCCGCACCGTACGGATGCGCCCCCGCCACGATGTGCACGTTGTCAAGAAGATCTGGCACCTCCCAGCCCACAAAGGCTGGAGGCTCCAAGCACTCGCCAACCGTCCCCTCGAGCGGCTTGCGCGCATGCTCCACCTGCATGTCCAGCCACGAGAGCAACTCCCCTGCGGTCCCCCACCTCCCGCCAAAGTCGTCAACGATGTCAATAGGTACCACAAGCAGACGCAGGCCCGCAAGGCTGGCATGCACGAGCACGTCCGAAACATCAAGCGTGCGAAAGCAAGTCAGATGTCCGTGGGTGTCCGCAAGCGGCACCAGCGGTACCGGAACCTCGATATCCTTGCCCTTTTTGGAGTGAAACGCAAATCCTGCCATCGAACGACACCTCTCCGTCTCCCACATGAGCTTCGATGTAAGGAGCCAAACGTTAGCGAGGGACGGTCCGGCGATCGCACGGCCACCCACCCATCTGTCCATAGTGCGCCTTTTGGTGAGGTCAGGCCCCAGACCGAAGCCTACGGACCCCAGCACAAACCGCCCCGCAGCCTGGCGGGTACCTTCCCGGGCGCGTTTGCCCAGTTGGGCCATTTTACAAGGTACCCCGCAATCTGGCGGGCAGTTTCCCCGCGCACCCTCCTAGGCGGCGACATCACGGAACCGTGCCCTCGCCCTCCCGTGCGTCCCGTTTCGCACGAGGCGCACTGATGTCGACCCCCGCAGCCCTCATGATCGCCCTCACGTTCATCTTGGCCCGATTCACGACCAGATACAGGATGAGACCCGCCAGCACCGAGACGACAAGGATTGCGACACCGGCAACCATAGCCCAGGCAGGCCCGTCCCGATAGGCCTGCCAGTAGGCGAGAAGGGCGCCGACGGCCACGAGGGAGTAGGCGATGCGCTTCCATGCCTCCATGCGCATGATGGCGCGCACCTGCAGGTCCGCCTCCTTGATGAGGGCCTCCCTCCTTACGGGAGAGGAGGCGTCGCGTCCCTTGGGCGCCACTCCCCCCTCGTGCGACCCAGCCTCTGTGCCCCTCATGTGCGCGACCTCCGCTCCTCTCCTCATGGATGCCTCCGAGCGCCCGCAAAAGGAGCGGGGTCGGGCCCGTGAGCCGACCCCGCCCCGCATCCAGCACCTCTCCCACGTCTACCTGACCGTGAACCCCAAGGCCACTACCCCAGTTGCGCCGGCGGTCGGCGCAACTGCTGCGGGCAGGCACGAGTGGTGCAGATAAATTCTAACCTCCGTAGCTCAAGCCCGGGTTGAAGAAGCCAACGAGCACGCCTACGAGGGCCACGCCGACAAGGATGAGCATGACGGGGATGACACCTATCTTCTTCTTGGTCATAAGCCACCAGCAGAGGTACACGAACAGGAAGTTGAGCAGCTTGGGATAGATGCCCGAGCCGAAGACATTGAGCGTGACGCCCTGCTCCCCCGCAGCGTTGAGCGCCTGCTGCGTGACGGTCGAGTTGCTCGACCACAACACGCTGTCAAACGAACCCAGACCGGGAAGCTGCAGTGCGGTGGAGATGGAGATCCACGTCGCGGCAACGGCACCGATGACCATGGTACCGACCATGACGATGGCACTGCGCAGCGCCTGAGACTCGGGGCCGACCAAGGCCTGCACGGCGGAGCCTCCAAGCTCATAGCCCCGGTTGTAGGCAAGCTTCATGCCAAAGTACATGAGGAGGTTCCAGGCCACGATGTAGAAGAGGGGGCCGAGCACGGAGCCCCCGCTCGAGAGCCCAAGGGCGATGCCCAGCAGGATGGGGATGAAGGTGCCGACGACGATGGAGTCCCCAAGGCCCGCCAAGGGACCCATCAGGCCGGCGCGAATGCCGTTGATGGTCTCGGCATCGATGTGCTCACCATTGGCGCGGGCCTCCTCGAGACCGGTCGTGAGCCCGATGACCATGGTGCCTATCTGGGGCTCGGTGTTGAAGAAGGTCGTGTAGGTGCTGAGGGCCTCTATCTTGTCCTCGTCCTTCTCGTAGAGGTCGTCGACGATGGGAAGCATCGCGACCAGGTAGCCGAAGGTCTGCATGTGCGCCTGCGAGAAGCAGGTGAGGTTACCGTAAGACCAGTTCCTGAACGCCTTCTTGCGTGCCTTGGGAGAAATCTTCTTTGTCTCTGCCATGATTAGATGTCCTCCTCCTCTTCCTCGTCACCAACAGCAGCTCCCGCAGCCGCCGCGACGGCGGGGCGAGCGACCTTCGCCTGTTCGATCTGGTACTTAATAAGTGCGAAGAACGACGCGACGATGGCGCAGGCTATCAGGTTGAGGTGCATGCAGGCGGCAAGCGTGAAGCCAAAGGCGAAGGTCAGCCAGTCAAGCGACTTAGTGATGACCTGCTTGCAGAGGATCGCAACACCGACGGTCGGGAGGAGCGATCCCACGGTGAACAGCGTCTTCATGGCGACGCCATCCATAGGCATGTACTCCTTCATGAGGTCAACCATCTGAGCGCCCGCCATGCAGATGATGAAGGTCGGGATGAAGGAGAACAGGATGTGCGAGACCCAGGGGTAGACGAAGTCGACCAAAGGCAGCGTGCGCTTGATCTTCTTCCAGTCCTTCGACTCCAGCGCCTTCCAGCCAATGGACTGCCACACGAGGTTGAGCGTCGCGGTGCCATAGAAGAGGACCGTGCCGAGGGTGCCGACCGCCGCACCGAGGGTCGCCGCCATTGAGGAGGCCGCCACGGAGCTCGGATCGAGGTTGTTCGCGTGAATGGCGAGGATCGAGAGGGGGATGCCGATGTAGGTGACGGCACGCACGTCGGCCGACACGGTCCCGCCGGGGGTAACGAGCGCGATGTAGACGATCTGTATGGCGGCACCGACGATGACGCCGGTCTGAACATCACCCAGGATCAGCCCCACAACCAGACCGCCCACCAAGGGGCGCCCGAGCGTGTAGTTACCGATGGTCGTGCCGCCCATGCCGGGCAAGGATGCCAGGCAGGCACACAGTCCAAGCAACGCGGCTTGCAGATAGCTAATCTCCATAAGCCCTAAACCACCTTTCCACTACGTCCTGAGCAGGTCTGCCAGCCTACCGGGGTCACTTGACGTCGAAGCGGCTGCGGAACTGCGGCCACTCGCCGATGGACTTGTCCTTGAGCAGCGCGAACTCGACGATATAGCCCGCCTTGGTGATGTCCTCCAAGGCCTGCGCCTCCTCGGGTGTGATCGACTGGTTGTTGCCGAGCTTAATGGCACCAGGGCGGTCATTGCAGGGACCGATGATGACGCGATTGATGTCGGAGGGCTTGAAGCCGTAGTCGACGAGGATCGTCTTCATGTCGAGGGGGTTCTTGGTGATGAGAAAGTACTTGGTCTTACTGGCAAGGACCTTGTCCATGCTCTCCTTGAAGTGCTCGAGCGTCCAGACAAAGACCTTCTTCTCGGGCGCCGCTCCCTTGTAGGCGGCCTTGAGCACGGGGTTGTTCGCCGCAGCGTCATTCACCCCGATGATGCCGTCGCAGGGATACTCGAGCGCCCAGCGTGTGACGGTCTGCCCGTGGATGATGCGGTCGTCGACTCGAACGAATGAGATCATTGCTTCCTCTTTTCCTCGTGATCCTTGGTACTGATACCTATGCCCGCAAGGCTATGCAAAAGCCGGGATGCCACATGCACGCGAGGGGCCTGTGGTCGGCCCAACCACGACACCTGAGCTCAGAGCTCCTCGTCCTCGTCTTCGCCAAGGTCGAGCACGAACTCCCGGATGGCTGCCTGGCCCTCGCTGATGACCATCTCCTTGAGTGTCTGGTCGTCATTGTCCGCCTCCAGCGCGGCGGTGATGACCATGGGAACGTTCACGCCGCCGAAGACAGTGGTCCTCGTGATGTGGCCCGCCTCCGTCAGCACGTCCATCGCATTGGTGAGGGGCGAGCCACCGATGATGTCACCGAAGAGGAAGATGGTGTCATCCTTCCCGATGGGCGAGATGGTCTGTTTGAGCCTCTCGGTGTAGACGTCAGCGCCCATGCCGTCCTCAAGACTGCAGCTGAGGACGTCATCCCTGTCTCCTGCCAGCATCCTGATAACACTGTGCAGGCCGGGGGCGAATGTTCCGTGGCTTACGACTAGCAGGTAACGCATAGGGGATCCTCCGTCTCTTTCTTGGATCAGGACAGCGCGGTGCGCACGTCACGAGAGACATGCAGGCTTTCTCGCGACTGGGCACGCGATGTGTACAGTATAACACTTGTGCAGGGTTTATGAAGACAGATATGCATATTTTTTGGGATCTTTTTGGTCTTTTTGGTCAGTGGCGAACGGCGCGGGTCCAACTGCAGCCATGCGCCCCTATCACAGTTGGGTACTCCAACTGCTGCCAGGCTTTCCTCACAACGACGGAGATGCGCAGATCGCAGTGCTCTGGCTCCCAAGGCGCGCCCGGGCCAACCGCACCCCTACGGACTCCTACGGGCTGATGGAGGCGATCTCGTCTCCGACCTGCACGTTTCCGGACTCGAGCAGCTCCACGCTCTTCAGCTCGCTCGAATTGGTGACGATGAGCATGACCTGACCTGCCGCCGCCTTGGGCACCAGGGTCGGGTCCCATGAGATGAGGGGCACCCCACGACGGGCAGAGTCGTTCTGCCACACATGCTGCCTGAATCCCCTGCCATCAGACCTCTCGGCACCGGCCCCGACGACCAAGAGCAGCTCTATCCCATCCTGGGTGAGCAGGCCCACCGCGTTGAACGAGGGCAGCTGCGCGGTGACGCGACAGGCCGCCGGCGTATAGAGGGTGTTGCCCGAGGGCACGATGACAATGCCTTTGCCGCTCTGCCCGCTCGCGAAGACGGGATCCTCCGACTGGTCGAGCGGCAGCACCCTCCCGTTCACAGGCGCATAGAGATGACCGAGCTCCCCCTCAGGGACCGGCAGGTCAACGTATTCGTGATCGTGAAACGAGCGGTCACGCTGACTCGCGTCGATGCGCGCGACAAGATCGTGCGTCTTGTCCTTCATGTAGTAGAGATCTGCGATGACCTTCTCCGGATGCTCGTAGACGTTCACATAGAAGCGCACGTTTGACTCCGTGTCGGGAATCTCCCTGTGCAGAAGCTCGGTGCTCGACACGAGGGCCTCCTCGGGTGATATGCGGTAGCGTGGGGGAATGCGCTTGAGCAGCAACGCTCTCACCTGACTGACCTCAGACTCCCTGACGCCGCAGCTCAGAAGGAAGGACCGGACGTCACCATGCCGCTCGACGATGCGCTCATACGCCGTGGAGGCCGCCTCGATACGCACGGCGAGGTCGGGACGCACCGCACCCGAACCCCCGGTGGCGCCCGAGCCCCCAAAGACCACGGCGTTCACCTCGGCGACGTAGCCGAACGAGTAGGCATAGTCGGCGATGATCTGGCGGCGCTCCACCCCCGCGAGGCCAAGAAGCAGAATGGAGAGGAGCCCCGTGCGGTCGCTTCCCGCCCCGCAGTGGAAGAGGACGCAGGCACCCCTGGGCGTGTGGGCGAGAAAGGTGAAGATCTCCCTGATGGCGGCACGGTTGCCCAACATCTGAAAGATGCTCTCGGTGAGGTAGCCACCAGGGTCCCCGTCCCTGCCCAGGCCCGCGCCCGTGATGTCGTAGTCGAAGAGGGGAACGTTGAGATACTCGACGCGGATGAGCGAGGTGAGACGCTCGGGACTTCGCTCGACCTCGTCGGCACCCCTGAGGTCCAGCACCCTGCGAACCCCATAGCCATAGAGCTCCCGCGCATCGGCCTTATCGACCTGCGCGGTCGTGCCGGAGCGAATGAACCTGCCATAGCGGGTCTTGCCATGCGCGGTGGGAAACCCGCCCAGCTCCCTGATGTTGATGCCCGTCGCAATCCTGATCGTGCCGTCGCCAAAGCCCTTCCGTGCGCCTTGCAGCGTTCCCAAAAAGCCAAAGAGCCCCATGTGGACCATCTCCAACCGCTCCTAGAAAATCACGCCCGTGGAAGTGGAACCAGCTCCTATGATACAGCCTGACGGTCTTTCCCAAGCGCAGACGCCGCGAGGATGGCACGGCGCGCAATCGCTCGGGGGCCCACAGACGAAACCGGGAGGAAGCCATGGGGACATGGACGCTAGAGGAGCTCTGCCAGCTGGTTGACCACACCAACCTCAGACCCGACGCAACCGCCGCAGACATGCAGAGGCTCTGCGACGAGGCCCTGTGCCACCACTTTCGCATGGTGGCCATCGAGCCCTGTCAGGTGGGGCGCTGCGCACGCCTGCTCAGGGGCACGGACGTTCACGTTGGCGCCGCCATCGGCTTTCCCCTTGGGCAGACGACCATCGCCACCAAGGTCTTCGAGACAAGGGAGGCCCTCGAGAACGGTGCGGACGAGATCGACTACGTCGTGAACCGCAGCGAGCTCAAGGACGGGAAGTGGGAACTGGTCGAGAGCGAGATGAGCGCCATCGTCGGCGCCTGCCGAGAGGCGCGCGCCCTCTCCAAGGTTATCTTCGAGACACGCGAGCTCACGAGCGAGGAGATCGTCAGGCTCTGCGAGATCGCCTCGCGGGTCCGCCCCAACTTCGTGAAGACCTCCACGGGCTTCTCCCCCAAGGGTGGCGCCACCGTCAGGGACGTGAGGCTCATGTGCGAGCACGTGACAGGGGGCGTGCAGGTCAAGGCCGCAGGTGGCATCCGTGACGCCGACAGCTTCCTTGCCATGGTCGCAGCCGGAGCAAGGCGCATCGGCTCTACGGCGAGCATCCCCATCATCGAGGAGCTGCGCCAGCGCATGGACGCGAGGGGCATCCCTGCGCTGGAGCTTGAGCCGGGCGAGGGCGCCGCGACAGACCACACCTAGGGGCCCTGCATGCCACCGCCTCTCCCTAGGCCACAAGACTGTGAAGCGTGTGTCTGTGTGCGAGACCTAGCGCCCTGCGAACCCTCCCCACACGCTAGAATATCCGGAAAAATCATCTGGTTTCACTACGGGAGGAAAGGCATGGCGATTACCCCCGAAGAGGTGGCCGAGACCCTCTCCATGGTCTCCCGGCAGAATCTTGACCTGCGTACCATCACGATGGGCATCTCGCTTCACGGCTGTGCGAGCGAGGACATGGGGCAGATGTGCACCAAGGTCTATGACCACGTCACGAGAGTGGCCGAGCGCCTCGTCCCCGTAGCCGCGGAGCTCGAGCGCGAATACGGCATCCCGATCGCCAACAGGCGTGTCTCGGTGACGCCCGTGGCGCAGATTGCCGCCACCTGCCCCGACGCCGACCTCACGCCACTTGCCCGTGCCATGGACCGTGCAGCAGAGACCTTGGGGATCGACTTCATGGGCGGCTTCTCCGCACTCGTGCAGAAGGGCATGGGGGCCACGGACCGCCACCTCATCGACTCCATTCCCGAGGCACTTGAAGGCACCCAGCGCGTCTGCTCAAGCGTCAACGTGGCCAGCCTGCGAGCCGGCATCAACATGGACGCCGTGCTCCTGATGGCGCACACGGTGCTCAAGGCCGCTAGGCTCACGAGGGACAGCAACTGCTACGGTGCCGCCAAGCTCGTCGTGTTCTCAAACATGGTCGAGGACTCGCCCTTCATGGCAGGGGCGATCCATGGCTCGGGCGAGAGCGACGCCGTCATCAATGTGGGCGTCTCGGGACCGGGCGTCATGGCGGCGGCACTCCAGGAGCTGCCCGCCTCCGCCGACCTCATGGAGGTGGCCGAGAGGATCAAGCAGACCGCCTTCAAGATCACCCGCGCAGGCGAGCTCATGAGCCGCGAGGCGGCCAGACGCCTGGGCGTTGACAAGGGCATCGTGGACCTCTCGCTTGCCCCCACCCCCGCGGCGGGTGACTCCGTGGCACAGATCCTGGAGATCATCGGGGTCGGCGAGTGCGGAGGCCCTGGCACCACCTGCGCCCTGGCGCTTCTCAACGACGCCGTCAAGAAGGGCGGCGTCATGGCAAGCTCCAGCGTGGGAGGTCTCTCGGGTGCATTCATTCCCGTCTCGGAGGACGCCGGGATGATACATGCGGCCACGAGCGGGGCACTTTGCCTCGAGAAGCTTGAGGCCATGACCTCCGTGTGCTCGGTGGGTCTTGACATGATAGCCATACCCGGCGACACGCCCGTCGAGGCCATCGCGGGCATCATCGCAGACGAGATGGCCATCGGCGTCATCAACGCGAAGACCACGGCCGTACGGCTGATACCAGCCATCGGCCATGCCGAGGGCGACGTGCTGGAGTTTGGCGGGCTCCTTGGCTCGGCACCGGTCATGCCCGTGAGTCGCTTTGCCGGTTCGGTGTTCGCCCATCGCGGCGGGCGCTTTCCCGCCCCACTCAACTCGCTCAAGAACTAGGGGCCGGCAAAGTGACATGACGCACGCGAACAGGAGCGACAGGAACGGGGCGCGGCGACGTGGGCAGCCGGATGGACGACGGCGTCCCAGGCACTCGGAAGGCCCAGCCGGGCGGGCAAAGGACATCTTCTGGAGCCGCATCTCTCGCCTTTTCCTCGCACTGCGCCGTCGCCTGCGTCGCGACGCGGGGGACAGGGGCAAGATACGCGGATCGGTGACATCTTCTCTCGCACGGCGATGGCGGCAGCTCCCTTGGCAGGCGAGGGCGCTTTGCCTTGCCGTCGTGATCGCAGCCTATGTGGGTGGCCTCAGCGGCCTCCCGCAGGACCAGGCGGGATCTGGCAGGACACAGGAAGGACAGATGGACCAGGCGACAGAAAGCCCCCAGGCCGAGCCCGTGGACTGCCTGAGCGTCACGGTGGGATACTCGACCCTGCGCGCCACCAGCTCGACACCTAACCTTGTGCAGGAAGACCTCACAGACATCAGGCGAGCGCTCGCGCGTCTGAGGGTTGAGGGCATCAACGCGAGCATCGACCTCGAGACGATCGACAAAAGCCTTACCCTCAGCTATCGCGAGACCGCCGGCTACTACAGCGCAAGCAGCATCAAGGGGCTCTATGCGGTCGCCCTCTACCAGAAGAGGGTCGACACGGGACGGGTGCCCCTCTCGTCCGTGCAGACGGCCGTCGAGCAGATGATCGAGAACTCCGACAACAGCGCCTACATGAGCCTCTGGCTACGGTACAGGAATAACTTCCTTGGCGCGTGGCTCGATGACAACGACGTGAGCCTGGGCGTCTACGACACGCGCAACGGCTACCTTGAGAATCCCTATCCCACGAGCACTCCCGAGCAGCTGAGGCAGGCCTGGAGGAGCATGTACGCCTACCTCACGAGCAACGAGGGCAACAG
>ERZ773005.823-NODE-823-length-19831-cov-3.756928_pt1 | contig 19831 bp, 22 predicted proteins | sample MGYA00580666_ERZ773005 | MGnify/ENA primary metagenome ERZ773005 (study PRJEB29015, sample SAMEA2737999) | human oral metagenome | biome: human oral; feature: human-associated habitat; material: dental | place: China | collected 2061 ...
TTCGTTTTCTTCTGGATGCATCAATTCTACACGTTTGTTGTAAATGTCATATAATCCAAGGAATGTTTTCCCCATCCCCATTGGCCAGTTCATTGGATACGCGTCAATGCCTAATACTTCTTCTAATTCCGCGATTAATTCAAGTGGTTCACGTCCATCACGGTCTAATTTGTTGATGAATGTGAAAATTGGAATTCCACGCATACTACAAACTTCGAATAATTTCTTCGTTTGCGGCTCAATCCCTTTAGCGCTGTCGATAACCATCACGGCACTATCCACGGCCATTAATGTACGATACGTATCTTCTGAGAAGTCCTCGTGCCCTGGTGTGTCCACGATATTAATATGGTTGCCATCGTATTCCACTTGCATCACTGAACTTGTAACAGAAATCCCACGTTGTTTTTCGATTTCCATCCAGTCAGATTTAGCAAACTTCCCTGTCTTCTTCCCTTTTACGGTACCAGCTTGACGAATCGCACCCCCGTATAAGAGTAATTGTTCTGTAATCGTTGTTTTCCCAGCATCTGGGTGGGAAATAATCGCAAAAGTCTTGCGAGATTGTACTTCTTCTTTTAAATGTGACATGAGTCTCTCCTTCGTGTTTATTCTCAAGTATTATAGCTGATTTTCACAATTTTTAAAAGTTTAAAAACACCCTCTAGAAGGATTAGACAAAGTGCGGTATACTTAAAGACAGCAAAAATCTTTCAGGAGGTTTCTCAATGTCGAAAGAATTACCCATTATTTATATTAGTTTAACCGGAAATACACATAACTTCGTCACTCGTTTAAAAGACCATTTACGTTTTTTGGAACCCTCTTTAAACGTGACATTAACGAATATCAAAGACCTTGTTAAAGGACAAGAAGATTACTTCAAAGTAGGAAAACCCTTCGTTGCTTTTCTACCGACTTATTTAGAAGGTGGAAATGGCGTGGATAATGGAGACGTTGAAGTCTTAACGAATCCACTCGGTGATTTCTTAGCCTACGAACATAATTATGCGCATTGTTTTGGAGTGATTGGTAGTGGAAATCGTAACTTTAATAAGCAATTCTGCCTCACCGCCCGTCAGTATTCTGAGCGTTTTGGGTTCCCAGTGCTCGATGAATTTGAATTACGCGGAAGTAATCGCGATGTGGAGCGCATTGCTGCAATGCTTCTTGAAAAAATCTAAACACAAAAATAGGCCCGTAGATCCATTCTACGAGCCTTTCTTTTATTTAAAGTAAGTTTTGCATTTTTCACTAAAGCCAACTAATGCTTCCATCGTAGTTGGTTCCATTGCGGTATGTCCTGCCGCTTGTGCAAAGATGAGTTCTGAGCCATCAACTGCTTGAGCGAGTTCAAACGCCGCGCTCGGGAGGCAATCCACATCATAACGCCCATGTACGATATGCATTGGAATCCCCTTGAAGGCATCAGCATGATTCAAGATGAAATTATCGTCTTCTACAAAGCAGTGATGATAGAAGAAGTGACATTCCATTCGCGCAATTGTAAGAGCCCCGCGAATACCTGCTTCATCCCAGACAATTGGATCATACGGAATCAACTTCACGAGACCATGTTCCCACTCTGCCCATGCACGCGCTGCCTCTAGACAAATCGATTCATCCTCTGACGTCAAACGCTTGTAGTACGCATTCACCAATTCTCCTTGTTCTTCAACAGGAATCGGTGCCTTAAACTTCTCGAAGTTCTCTGGATAAAAATGAGACGCCCCATCTTGATACAGCCAATCTACATCACTTTGTCGGCCAAGAAAAATCCCACGAAGCATCAATCCTACGACGCGTTCACGGTGTGCAATCGTGTAATGTAAGGCTAGCGTTGTTCCCCAGCTACCACCAAAGACGAGCCATTTATCAATCCCTAATGTGGTACGAATCTTCTCCATATCCGCTACTAAATCCTGCGTCGTATTCTCTTCTAACGATGCAAAAGGGGTACTCTTTCCACATCCACGTTGATCAAATTGGATAATACGATAAAATTCTGGATCAAAAAATTGACGATTTGCTGGAGAGGATGCCCCTCCTGGTCCGCCGTGTAAAACAACAACTGGATGTCCTAATGGATTTCCTGATTCTTCTACATAAATCGTATGCAATTCACTCACTGGAATCATATGTTCGTTATAGATTCCGATTTCTGGATATACCTCTTTTCTCATTACTTGGCTCCTTTAATGATTTCTTGAACTCTTTTTTTAAATTCTGGTAAAACATCCTCTTCAAACCATGGATTTTTTGCCATCCATCGACGATTTAAAGGAGATGGGTGTACTAGTGGAAACATCTTTGGTAAGTATTCTTTGTATGCTTTAACTGTTTCCGTTAAGTTTTTCTTCTTTGTATTTTTTAAATAATAGTCTTGTGCGTATTTTCCAACCAATATAATTAGTTCAATATCCGGCATTAAAGCTAATGTTTCTGCATGCCATTTTTCAGCAAAACCTTTACGTGGTGGGAGATCTCCTGATTTCCCTTTTCCAGGATAATAATAATCCATTGGAACAACTGCAAATAAATCGGATTGATAGAAGAAATCACGTTCAACTCCCATCCATGCTCTCAGATTATCGCCACTTTGATCATTCCAAAATAAGCGACTCTCTTGCGCTTTAATTCCAGGAGCTTGTCCAACAATCAAAATCTTAGCGCTTCGAGGCGCAGAAAATAATGGTTTTATTCCAGCTTTTGTATACTCAATGTTTTGTGAATCAGCTTCAATTTTTTTCATTAATTTTTGTATTTCTTGCATCCATATTCCACCTTTCTCACTTAGAATACTCCCATTCTTTATAGACTGCAAATCCTTCCCTATAGAAAAATCCTCTAAGTCTTTTACAACTTAGAGGATTTGACGCTTTATTTTAAGCGAACTGTTTTTATGATTCGAGGAAGAGATTTGTTAGAAAGTACTCTTGGTAAAGTATGAGACTTTTCTTTAGATTTTGTCTTATACACTACTGGCCTTGTTGGACGTTGAGTTCCAACAAACTCTTCTGGGCTCTGTTGAGTTCTTTGGTGTTTTGTAGATTGTAATGCCTGTTTAGTCGCTTGTTTTTTAGCTTGAGAACGTTGTTTTGGATTCGAAATACTATGACGTGGACGATAAACTCTTTGTGGAATATCTTCCAATCTAGAATCCGTATTATTTTGTCGTCGTTCATTTCTCTTAGGAGATCTCATATTCATATTAGAGTTCTCTTTTTGTGAGTTATTTCTTGCCTTATTTTGTTTTTTACCAATAAAAACAAATACCATTAGAATTAATACGATAAAAAACAAAGCTTGTCCTAATACATAATAAAATTCGCCATCTTTTAGATTTAAATTATTCAACAAGAAACTAATTTTCTTATTGTCATTCGTATTAGAATTTTTTTCACTACCGTACGTATTGGTCTTTGTGTTATTGTCATTATTCTTTTGATTCGTAGATTGCAGATTAGACTGATTTTCTTTTTCATTTACGGCTTCAGTCGTCATCTCCTCTACATCTCTTTTATCCGTTGCTCTATCATATTGGAATGGCTTAACGACTTTCCCATCCACTATATCAATAAATTCAAGGTGAATAGATAGATTATTTTTATTTAAGAGAAAGACATCTACTTTGTATTTTTTATTTTCTCTGAATACAAAAAATTGAAGTTTATAGTCTCCTTCTTTTAGATTGTTGAGTTGAACAGGTACTTTCACAGAATCATAATCAGGATTGTTAAACTTTAAAGGAACCGTAATTGTTTCATTAAAATTTTTGTTTGCCTGAACATTAACCGTGGTTTCATACGACCCCACCATTTTACTAGAATTATCTGAGGTCGTTTCTGCATATACTGTATTTACAGCAACACTATAGAAAGTTCCCATCATGAAGAAACTGACAATCAACACGGCAAGCCACTTCAATCTAAAGAAAGATTTGCTAGCTCGTTGTTTCATGATTATTTACCTGCTTCGTCCCAAACTTTACGTCCTGATGCTAATGAAGCAATGTTTTCGGCAATTTTTGCGTTATTTTGTCCATCCATTAATACAACTGTATTGTTTGGACCTTCAGCAAGAGCTTTTTTAGCATCGATTGCTAAGTATTCTAATGCAGCAGCATTTAAGTTAGATTCATTTAATGCGTTGTTGATGGCTGTTAATTGAGCAACAGTTGCTTGAGTGTCAATTGCGATTTTTTCAGCATGAGCACGAGCATCTGCTAATAATTTGTTGTTCTGAGTTCTTGTATCCATTTCAACTGTTTTTTGACGAGCGTCAGCAGCGATTAACGCAGCATCACGTTCACGGTCAGCAGTGATTTGTTTGTTCATCGCTTCAACGATGCTTTGTGGAGGAATAACTTCACCAATGTTAACACGGTCGATTGTAACCCCGTAAGAGTCTGTTTTACCGAATACACGTTGGTTTAAGTCAGTGTTGATTTTGTTTGTACCACCAAGAATTTCAGCCATCGTCATTGTACCGATGATGTCACGTAATTCGTTTTGGATATCTAACAGTAATAATCCTTCTGGGTTTGTGTTTCCATATAAGTATTCTTCAAGATTATCTACATGGTATTTAGCTGAAGCGTCAATTGTTAAATTAACGTTATCTTTTGTGATAATTTCTTGTGGATCTAAATCCAATGAACGTTGACGCATATCTACAACGTAAGCAATGTTACGAATGATTGGTGTTACAAAGTGTAACCCTGGTCCTAATTCCCCAACATAACGTCCGAATGATTGAACAGCTGCTTTGTGTCCTTGTTGTACGATACGAATTGATTTGAACGCAATAATTAATAAAACTAATACTAAAGCGATAATAATAATTGTTAATGGCATGATAAATTTCCTTCTTTCTATAAAGTTACATATACTAATTTTTCTGGATTGAGCTCCTCAATCACTTTAACATAAACCAACCCATCTTCATAGTCAATGACTTCCAGTGGTTGGCCTTCTTCAACGGACATAACATCCAAAATCTTATAAGGATAGTTTCGTCCTCGGTAATTAAATGTTCCAAATACTTGCTCGGAGAACGCCTTAAATTGTCCATGCAATAAATTCTTAATGGCATCCGGCCAGTTTTCAACTTTTTTTTGATGACCTTCGACTTCTTTCTCGATGACCGATCTAAAATAAGTTGAAACATCAGTCGAAATTATCTTCAAAAATGCTTCTTTTAAAGAAGGTTCAATCGTGAAGTTAATCCGCTCTGTCTTATTTTCGTTCGACCACGGTTGTTTTCTCATTCCCATTCTCCTTTCTTTTTATCTCTGATGAACATATTATAACATGTCTCGAATATAATACAAGTGTAATATACTCACTTTAAAAATATTTTATAAATAATATAGAACTATAAAAAAAGCTTTTTCCTTTTGGAGTAGATTATTCATTGAATTACAGCCTACCTTACAGATTCCTAACAAAGATTCATCGAGAAGCAATTTAAGATCTAATCCAAAAAGGAACCCTATAAACATTGATTTAACAATGTTTATAGGGTCTTGTTGAAAACCAACCTACGCTACCTTCCATTAAAAAATAGCGTTTTATATTAAATTGTATTAATTGATAAACACTGACATATCAATGTTTTATAACTTAAACAACTAACCATGAATGACATAAAATAATCAATCTCTGTTACTCTCTCTGTAACCGAAAAAGAAGCTCCACTCCCACGGTGAGAATAAAAACGTTAATTCAAAGAACTATTCGTTCTCTATTTTTTCAGATTCAGCAATTATATTTTCTAATAATCCCATTCCTTTACGAACAACATCATTACTAAACTGTTTTTCAACATGTAAACCATTAAGACAGTTAACAAGTTTATTTAAAAAATCAGAAGCCGAGCTATCTTTAATAAACGATAGAAATACAATAAACGCATTCCAATCATTAACTCCTATTCCTTTTTTATACATATTTTCAGTAATAAATAATCTTCCATGAATATGTTCTACAAAACTAATTTTACGTTTTGCTGGTTTGAAATTATATATCCTATTCCCATGAGCTGCTCTATTTCTGAATTCTAGTAAAAAATACAATGAATCCATGAAGAAATTTTTTTCTGCTTCTTCAATTTCATTTACTTCCCTTAAAAAGAAGTCTGCAATAATTTGCTCTTTAACTTCCTTCTTTTGTAATCTTATAAATACAATCAAGTTACCAAAACTTGTACCCTTTAACAAAATCCAAGGCGGGCAATTATTATACTTATCTTTATAATGTTTAAACGGATGAATTTCATCATTTAGTATTTTTTCAAACTTAGCGAAAAGCTTATCTAGCTCATATTTTTTATCAAATTCACGCCCTAAATGATAATTTTCACGTTGCAAATAATCTGATTGGTTGGAGCCAAATTTTTCCGCAATTCTATACGCTGTAATACTTCTTAATTGGTGTTCAATAGTTTGGATAGTACTTAACGTTAAATCTCTCAAGTTCGTATCAAATAAATACAAAGCAAAAAGGTCTTGAAGTGTGACCCCATCGAAAAATTTTTCTTCTTCAGCAGATTCATCAATAAAATAGGATTTATAACCATTAACAATATCATAATAACTATGTCGATGTAGTACAATTTTAGAAAAATCTTCATCATTAATTGTCATACCTCTATCACGAAGAATCTGTATTTGTTCATCTAAATTTCTAAAAGGTTTTTCCACAATACACTCCTTATAAATAAAACAAAAAAAGCTACAAGCAGAAAAAACTTGTAGCTTCTTTGCGGACGTCACTACGTCCCCCCATTAATATTAATTACATACTACAAGTAATCTGAATAATTGTCAATAACTTTAACTTTTCTTAACATTTCACTTTAACTTTTAACATTAACATCTAAATAATAAGCCGTTTATAGAATATTTTCAAGATGTTTTTAACTGCTATATAAATTTATCCTAATAAAAAATGCCAAGTGATTGTTAATAATAAATTTTAATTTTTCATCTTTTTTTATCCTAATTTTTTTAGTAATATCATGGAAATCTATTTTAACTTATCTGTTTCCCCTTTTTTTCTAGACTAATTAATTACTGGTTTATAACATACCTATTATTGATTTTTGATTTAGCTTTCATTATAATTTATCTGTATTCACTTCACCTTTTTTAAGGTTTTAAAGTAAGTGAGTACTTTTTTTTATTTAAAAATCACTTATTTTCCCCTAGTTTCAACTTTACTTTAGTTGTTATCTAGGGCTTTTTTTGTGTTATGCAAAATAAAAATTAAGGGGAGTTTGTGTGAGCTAGAGGGGGGCGCGGTCTGAATTTGCCTTTTCCTCTAGTGATTTTCACACGGGGTATCCTCTTGCCCCTCTAGTATCACGGCAAACACATACACTATCTTGTTCTATGATTAAAAATAAACCATTGATTCAACTTCTTTATCACTTATATACAGTATACATTGCCAGTTACTTCTACCGTCCTTTTCCTGTAGATTAGTTACTTACATTCTCCTTTATTCTCTTATCACTCTTCCTAATATTCACTCAGATAATTTAAAGCATCAATGAAAGAGGTTTACTGTACTATGTGTTTTTTTGATGATTATGATGCGTTTGATAGCTTTTATAAGTAAACTAATTCATATATGATTTTCAAACAAAGAAACGTTAAACGACAACCTAAAATAGATAAGAGTATTTCTATATTAATGTTTATGAATGTATATAAATAACCCCCTTACCTTTCAGTAAGAGAGTTATATTTTTGTTATTCAGTTACAACATCAATCAGTGTGTTTAAATAGTTTCTTAACGCTCTATCTAATCGCTCTTTATACTCATTGATTGTTATGTTCATCGCTTTTGCATGCTCAACGTTGCTTACTTCTTTAACAATATACTTGTTCTGTATCTTTACTTTATTTTTATATTTATCTTTAGATACTCGCATCATCGCATACTTGAAATATTTCTCATATATAATTATCCTATCTTCCATATTCAACCGCTTCATCACTTCGTAAAAACTAGCTAACTGTTTTAAAGAACGGTTATCTGAAAGTGCGTTATAGGTCTTTGTAATATATAAGCGGTGGAAGTATACATCACTAATGCAGTAAAATGCTTTGCCCGAATAACTGTATTTATTACCATATCCCTTTTGTATTTCTCTCAAATTGCTACCCCTCGCATCATATTTTCAAATTCTTCATCGAGGAAACTAATCTCTCTTAATTGTTCTCTTTTTTGCTGCATTGAGTCTTCCTCTAGGAAACTGAGCCCTTTTGGTTTTTCTCTTTTTTGTTTTATTGCTTCTTTTCTAGCAGTTAAATAACAATCCACTTCCTGTATCCATTCATACGCTCTTTGAATGATTAGAGTATCCTCATTTTCATTTACAGCCCTTCTAAGCGCGTTTAACTCTTCCGTGGTAAATTCATCAGTAAATAGGTTATATCGCTTATTTAGACGCTCTATTCTCGTTCTGATGATGCGTTCCTCTGTTTCAATTAATACTGCTGCACTGTACGGGTCTATTGAACGTGTGTAGACATTGAGGTCATCTATCATCATTCCACCAATTAGGCTATAAGTAAGGAAGAACATTTCACTAACATTATTTAATTTGTCTGTATATGCTGTAATTAGATTGGGAATAGCTAACATATTCTTAATGGTTGCTCTTTGCTCTGTATCCAATCCTACCTCCTTTTTCTCTTACTTTCTCTCCATATTTCCTTTATCTTATCCACATCCGTTGCTTTGTATTGATGATTTCTACCACTTGTAGTATCTCTCATTACCACAATACGTGGGTCATTTCGCACATCACTTTGTAACCAACTTTGATAATTAATATTTGCTTGTTCACACATTTCTTTTGTGGTTAAATCAGTTTTCATTGCTACTACTTTAAATCCACTGTTCATTAACAAATTAATTAGTCTTTCTGGATTTCTTTCTAAAGCTTGGAAAATCATTTCGTCAAAATCCATTTTCTTACTCCTTTCATATTGTTGTAACCCATTTTCAATTCTATAATTAGTCTTAGGGAAAGGAGGTGTTATAATGGAAAAGAAAACGTGTTTTGTTGTTTCTATTATTGGAAATGAAGGGTCTGAACAACGTAAGCATTCTGACAACGTATTTGACCATATTATTAATCCTGCTCTTTCAAAAGACTTTAACGTTATTAGAGCGGATAAAATATTTCATTCTGATAAAATTGACGAAAGAATTTTTAAGTTATTACGTGAAGCTGATTTAGTGTTAGCTGACTTAACAGGTAAAAATCCTAATGTTTTCCTAGAAGTAGGTTATAGAATGGCTATAAACAAGCCTATAGTTTATATTATGCAAAAAGATGATGAACGTCTTCCTTTTGATATCCAAAATATTAATATTAAACAATATAATCTTAAATCTGACGATGTTTTGACCGAAGCTTCGAAAGCAAAAAATTATATTGAGAAAACTGTAGAAAACATGGTTTTTGATAGTCAGGAAACAACTGAAGTCGATGAAGTTAATATAAATCGTGTCATGCAAATCTTAGTTAACATACAGTCTAATTTAGATGTAATGAATTCTCGATTATTAGATGGTGTCTATACTACTAACCAAGTACCTTCAAATGATAATTTCAACGAGAGATTGCTAATTAAAGCTTTAGAAGAACCTGAGAAAATGGAAAGACTATTAAATTTAGTGAATAAATATCCACAACTTCTTAATCAAAATCAGTAATAACTTCTACTATAAGCCTTGAAGATTATGCTTCTTGGCTTTTTTATTTTCAAAAAATATCCATTTTCTCACATTTTAAGATTTTTTCGTGGTTCACTCGAGCTTTAGCTAGCATGTCTACTTAAATTTATTCATTCTATAATCCTCTAATCCGCTAAAATCAATCACTTGTTTATTGAAGTTCATACGACTAAAAACACGCTGACCATATTTATTTAATAATTGATTATCATTTAGATTAGTTGTAATGATTGTAGTCTTAGTTTCTGCTCTGCTTTCAAGGATATCAAATAATAAACTCGTTCTAAAATCGCTAGTCTTTTCTGCTCCTACATCGTCAAGAAGGACGACATCAGCATCTTTAATGAGATTTAAGTAATAGCCTTGCTTATTCTCTCCTTCAGTAATACTTTGACTAATTTTATCTGCTAGAGTTAAAAATGATACCGCTAAACATTTTAATTGTTTGTTATTATCTCCCCAATCCGAACTATTATCATTAATAGCGTTAAGCATCGAAAACCCTAAGTGAGTTTTCCCTGTTCCACTTTCATTACTGTACAATACAACAGTGAAATGATTACCATTTAAGATTTGTTTTGTTAATTGTCTTAACGGCTCTTTTACCTCATTAAGTTTCGGTTTGTTGTTAGTTCTAAACTCATAAAACGTTTTATCAAAATAATTGGTATTAGAAATAATAGAGTATTTTTTCAAATAACTTTTATTAATATGCTCTACTCTATCTATTCTATCTTTATTGACTTCCTTTGTAATACTTTTTTCTTGTTCTTCATTCTTATTCTTCATATAACAAAATCCACAAATTTCTTTATTTAATTCTTTCATGAAATAATGTTTTGTGTTTCTCTTACAATCTGGACAATAAATCGTATCTCGATATTCTAATTTCCCATTTGTTTTATCTATGATGTATTGACGTTGGGCTTCAAAATTCAACGCTTGATTATATCCCATAAATTCATCCTTTCTATATCTAATCATTAATGCTAGTCATTGCATTGTTATAAAAACCTTGTATGTGTTTTTTAGTGATTAGTTTGTCGTATCTATTAACCATTCCAAGAATATACTCTCTTTGTTTTTTACTTAGTGTTTTATCAGCTACAAAATCATTAAACAATTGTTGGTTTTTTAAACGAATAGTTTCAAGGGTAGCATCTTCTCTTACCTCTGTATCTACTCTAGTATCTGTATCTACTCTAGTATCTATGTCTATTTCTTTATCTTTATCTTTTTCTTTATCTTTTTCTTCTCTACTCTTCTCTTTCTCTTCTCTATGTAACAATGTTACACAATCCGTCACATTGTTATTTTTATCTGTCACATCGTGACAATTCTCAGTCACATCTTGTATTTTATTTGAATCATTTTGTTTCTCTTTAGCCCTTGCGTTTCTCATGATTGAAGCTGTTCTACCCTCTTTTCCGACCATTTCGGCTAATTTTTCAATACAGTAGACATCATTTGAAACAGTAATATGATTCTTACTAATCAAAAAATCTAAAACAGCCTTAACATGTTCAACTTCTTCATCTATTGCAAAAGCTATTTCTTCCTCTGGAGTTTCTGAATAATGTTCAAATTTAATTTGACCATTCGTTTCTAAGGACATTAAGAGTAATTTTAGGTAAATTATTACATAGATTTCCCCATGTTCTTTCCGTCGTAAATATCTAACTTCCTTCATATCAAAGAAACCTTTGGGCAATTTCAACCAATAATACTTTTTTTCTGCCACTCTTTTTTTGCCCTCCTTTCCTTTAATTTAAATTAATAGTTACTTGTTTAAAACGTCATTCTAAATTTATCTTTCATACTTATTTTATTAATATTAAAATTCATTAAAATATTGTTGTATCAATATTATTTTGCTATAATATAAAAAACAATTTAATACATTTCGGGGTGTATTAAAATGGATTCATTTCTGTCTGCTACTAGCGTTTAGTTAGTAGCTTTTTCTTTTTGCATAAATAATAACGCAAGCACGACATTATTAATGATTTCCTTAGTTTTAACCTTTGTAACTTTTAAATGTTGCAAATTATGTTCTCGTTTTACTTCCAACGCTGTTTTTAACGCATCATATTTAGGTACATCCCTTACATAAGTAACCAATAAATAATAATCTTCCTTTTCTATCAATTCTGCATAATGTGGTACTTTACTCATTTTTTACATCTCCTTAAAATAATTACCGTAGGGATTGTTAGCAAGATGTTCCCTCATCTTCCAATTCGCTTATAATTCGTTCGCCCATGTCAAAGACTTTTTTGGCCTGGTCTTTTACTACATCATTACTTGCTCCTTCACTGACCATTTGTGTTAAAAGTTTAAATTCTTTTACATACTCTTTTTTCATATTTTCCATAGTTAAAATTCCTTTCTTTCTACTGTGGGGGTGGTGTTTTAAAATTTTTTCTTTTCTAAGAACTCATGTACATCATTAATATCAAACATGATTTCTTTGCCTTTTAAGAAGCTTCTAAGCCCTTCTCTTTGCCACTGTTCAATTACTTTAGGGGCGCAAGTAAAATACTCACATAGCCCCTTTTTATTCAAATAACGGGTATTCGTATTAGCTTGTATTTCTTTTTTTGCTTTCTCTACTGCTTGTAAAGTTAACTTAAGCAACTCTTCAAAAATTTCTTGCTGCACACTTTCGGGCAGATAAACGGGTATGCCCTGTACGGTCATTCTATAACCTCCTTTCTTTATAAATTTATTACTAACTATAAGAGTCTAATAAATATCATTACTATTTTTTATTTCCTCATAATCATTTAACCAATTCATAATTTCGTTAAAAATTCGTCTGTTAACATCATAATCTCCATTTTCAACCTTTTTTAAAGTTGCATAAGTTGTATTGAGTTTTTCTGCTAACTTTTTAATTCCAATACCATTTAAGGCTCTTTTTACTTTAATTTTTCTTGCTGTGTTTTTATCAATTAACATATATTACCCTCCTTCCTAAAAGTGAATTATTACAGCACTTTCTTTATTTCTGACGCTATTTTATAACACTTTATTCTACCTGTCAATACTAATGTGTCATTTTATTTCACTTTTTTTAAAAAAAGTGTATAATAATGTCTAAGGCGGTGTACTTATGAACAGAATTAAAGAACTTAGAAAAAAAGAAAAAATCACACAGCAAAAACTTGCTGAATTACTAGATGTATCAAAAAGAACTATCATAGCTTGGGAAAATGAAGAAAGAGAAATTAAAAAAGAAAAAGCTGAGCAAATTGCTGAAATTTTAAAAGTTAGTGTAGGTTACTTATTAGGTTACACAGACAATAAGGCAATTTATGATGATGAAGAAATCATTACTTCTCCAAGAGGTCATGTTAGAGGAACTACTTCTAAAAAGAGGGATAAACGTAACGACTTAAATGAATTTATTTCATTTTTAAAGAAAATTGATGTAGTTATTAGTAATAAAAAGGTCGAACTTCTACTCGATTTTATCTATGAATTAGATACGTTTAACGAAAATGATTACATTGCTAATTACTTTACCTATGATGCTATGATGGGCAATTCTGAAGAAATTTTTAACGAAATGTCACAAGAGGGATATTCATATTTAGTTGAATATATTCCTGAAGATGACAACGAAACTGATGAATTATAAAAAACACTGATTTTTATAAAACCTTTTTATTTTCGCCGTGGGGGTGGAGTTAGAAAGGAAATAACTATGATTCAAGAATATAGATTAAAAGACGGCTCTAAACGTTTCAAATTTAGAGTTTATCTAGGTTTAGATAACCTAACAGGAAAACAGATAGAAGTTATTAGGAAAGGTTTTAAAACACGTAAAGAAGCCTCCCTGATGGAAGCTAGAGTAAAACTGGAATACGAGAATAATTCGTATATAGGGAAAAATCAAAAATACAAGTTCAAACAGGTATATGAGCTATTTCTAATTGAACATAAAAACACTGTTAAACCTGGAACTTATGCAACGACCAAAAGATACGCTAACCTGCATATACTCCCTAAAATTGGGAATAAGCCAATGGATAGCTTTACTGTAATGGATTGTCAAAAGTTAGTTAACCAATGGGCAGAATACTTTAACAGTGCAAAATACCCTAAAGGTATCACTCAACAAGTCTTTGATTATGCTATTAAGATGGATATTATCCAAGATAACCCTATGAGAAAGGTTAAGCTACCTAAGCGAAAAGGTGTAATCAATGAAATAAGCAAGTATTACACTACTGAAGAATTAAAACATTTTTTTGAATGCTTAAAGGATTACAACAATCTTAAATTCAGTGCATTCTTCCGTATATTGGCTTTTACTGGAATGAGAAAAGGAGAAGCCTTAGCCCTTGAATGGTGTGATATTGACTTTGAGAAAAAGTTAGTACATATCAAAAAAGGCGTATCACTTGATGAAAATGATACGCCTATCATCTCTACTCCTAAAACTAAAAAGTCAGTAAGAACTGTTAGTATTGACAATGAGACAGTATCTGTCTTAAAAAGATGGAAACTCGAACAAGCAAAAGTATTAATGAAAAAAGGTATCAACTCATTAAATAAGCATCAGTTGCTCTTCACGTATGAAGATAATAAACTCTATCGTCCTTGTTATGTGAACGATTGGTTAGACAGCATCATAAAGACATACAACCTAAAAAAGATAACTATTCACGGTTTCCGTCATAGTCATTGTTCTTTACTCTTTGAAATGGGAACTCCTATTCAAGTAGTTCAAGAAAGATTAGGTCATAGCAATATCAAAACAACAATGGATATTTATACTCACGTAACTGAAAAACAAAGAGATAAATTAGCTGATGAATTTGCTAAACATGTAGGTTTTTAAAAATCTCTGGTACTTTTTCTGGTACTTTTGCAAAAACAGAAAAAATAAAAGCCCTAGAAACACTGAATTAACAATGTTTCTAGGGTCTTATTAAAAACTAGCCTACGCTACCTTCCATCTCGTACGCAATTAAACGGTTTAGTTCAACGGCATATTCCATTGGAAGTTCTTTTGTAAATGGTTCAACGAATCCCATGACAATCATTTCAGTTGCTTCTGACTCGCTAATTCCACGACTCATCAAGTAGAACAATTGCTCTTCTGAGATTTTTGACACTTTGGCTTCGTGTTCAAGCGCCACTTTATCATTATGAATTTCGTTAAATGGAATCGTATCTGATTTCGACTTGTCATCCATAATAATCGTGTCACATTCAATATGAGAAATCGAATACTCTGATTTTTTACTGAACGTCACTTGACCACGATAGTTCACCGCTCCGCCATCTTTAGCAATCGATTTCGAAACGATTGAACTTGAAGTATGTGGCGCATTATGAATCATCTTCGCACCTGTATCTTGGTGTTGGCCTTCTCCAGCAAACGCAATCGATAACATTGTTCCTTTGGCGTATGGTCCTTCTAGGAAGACGGATGGATATTTCATCGTTGTCTTCGCACCAAGGTTTCCATCAATCCACTCAACGGTTGCATGAGCAGCTGCTTTGGCACGTTTCGTTACCAAGTTATACACATTATCCGACCAGTTTTGAATCGTTGTATAGCGGCAGTATCCACCCTCTTCAACGAAGATCTCTACAATCGCCGCATGTAAGCTATTTGAAGAATATGTTGGTGCTGTACATCCTTCAACATAGTGCACGCTTGCTCCCTCGTCTACGATAATGAGCGTACGTTCGAATTGACCCATATTTTGGTCGTTAATACGGAAGTACGTTTGAAGCGGTACATCACATTTCACGCCTTTGGGTACATAGATGAACGTTCCGCCTGACCATACTGCTGAGTTTAAAGCAGCCAACTTATTATCCGTTGGTGGTACAAGTTTGGCGAAGTATTTTTCGAATAATTCTGGATATTCTTTCAAAGCAGAATCTGTATCTGTAAAAATAATTCCAAGTTTATCGAATTCTTCTTTCATATTATGGTAAACCACTTCAGACTCGAATTGTGCTGAAGCTCCTGCTAAATAAGCACGTTCTGCTTCAGGAATCCCGATTTTCTCGAAGGTGTCTTTAATTTTTTCAGGAACATCATCCCATGAACGCGCTGGCTTATCGCTGGCACGTTTAAAATAAGTAATTGCATCAAAATCGATATCTGAAAGGTCCGCTCCCCAAGTTTGCATTGGCATGTTTTGAAACGTCTTTAATGATTTTAATCGGAAATCAAGCATCCATTGTGGTTCGTTTTTCACCTTTGAAATCGTACGAACGACTTCTTCACTTAATCCCATTCCTGTTTCATAAACAGGTGTTACATCCTCATGAAAGCCATATTTGTAATCGGCTAATTCAGGAACTCCACTCATTTTGTCACCACTTTCTTATGCTTTCTCGTTTTCTACTGCACGTTCTAATGCTTTCCACGCAAGAGTGGCACATTTAATACGCGCTGGAAATTTTTGAACACCGGCAAGTAACGCCGCATCCCCTAAAGGTTCTTCGTCCACGGTTTCACCCTGCACTAGACTTGAGAAATCTTCTGCTAGAGCGACCGCTTCGTTAATCGTCTTTCCAATAATCGCATCACTCATCATGCTGGCACTAGCCATACTAATCGTACAGCCGTGTCCGTCAAAGTGAACATCGTCAATTACGCCATTATCATTTACGACAAGTTGCAACTGCAACACATCTCCACACGTCGGATTATTAAATTCAATCGTTGGAATGCTCGCATCATCCACCAATCCTTTATGGTGAGGATGAGAAGAATGATCCAAAATCACCTGACGATAAAGCTGATCTAATTTAGATAAGGCCATATTGGAAAAACTCCTTTACTTTTTCTAATGCTTCTAAAAACTTCTCAGCTTCTTGAAGCGTGTTATAAATATAAAGACTTGCACGACATGTTGCTGGTACATCCAGCCATCTCATTAAAGGTTGCGCGCAATGATGTCCTGCACGAACCGCAAAACCTTCCATATCAAGCGCCGTTGCGATGTCGTGTGGATGGAGGCCATCAATCGTAAAGCTAATGACTCCAGAATGTTGTGCTGGGTCACTTGGCCCGTAGACTGTCACACCTTCCATCTCTTGCATCTTTGGTAAGAGAAATGCGACAATTTCTTGTTCATGCTGATGGATATTGTCCATGCCGATTTCTTCTAAATAATCAATAGCAGCTGCCAGTCCAATGGCTCCTGCGATATTTGGAGTACCGGCTTCGAATTTCCACGGCAGTTCATTCCACGTACTCTCCTGGTCATACACGAAATCAATCATTTCTCCGCCAAATTCTATAGGATTCATCTCTTGAAGAAGTGCTTCTTTTCCATATAAGATACCAATCCCTGTAGGAGCCAGCATCTTATGTCCACTAAAGGCATAGAAGTCACAGTCTAACGCTTGGACGTCCACCTTTTGATGTGGAGCTGCTTGAGCACCATCTACAACAAGGATACCTCCTACTGCGTGAACCATTTCAGCCACACGTTTCACATCCGTTACCGTTCCAAGAACGTTTGAGGCGTGGTTAATCGATACGATTTTTGCCTTCTCGGTTAATAATTTACCTGCTGCTTCGAGGTCTAATTCGCCCTCTTTGGTTAATGAAAAATAACGTAAGGCGGCTCCTGTTTGTTTGGCCACTTGTTGCCAAGGCACCACATTCGAATGATGTTCAGCTGGGCTAATCCAAATTTCGTCCCCTTTTTGAAGTCGATTTGGTGCAAATCCTTGTGCTACCCAGTTTAAGCTGGTTGTTGTTCCACGCGTAAAGAGCACTTCTTTTGTACTCCCAGCATGGATAAATTTCATCACTTTAGCGCGAGCCGCTTCATATAAGTCTGTTGCTTCCTGTGCTAATGTATGCACCCCACGATGAATATTGGCATTGTGGATTGCATAGAATTTTTCAAGGGCTTCTACGACTGGACGTGGCTTTTGTGTGGTGGCTGCATTGTCTAAATAGACAAGCACTTCATCGTTGACTTCACGCTTTAAAATCGGAAAGTCTTCTCGAATCGTTTTACTAATCATAGCTAGCAACCAACTTTTGTTCAATCATATCTACAAGTTCTTTTTGAAGAGTACTTGAAGGAATTGAACGAATCACGGCTCCTAAGAAGCCACGAATCACGAGGCGTTTTGCCTCAGCTTCTGAGATTCCACGGCTTGTTAAGTAGAATAATTGTTCATCATCCACTTGTCCTACACTTGCTGCGTGTCCAGCCGTTACTTCATTTTCATCAATTAATAGAATTGGGTTCGCGTCTCCACGTCCGCCTTCTGAAAGCATGAGTACACGACTTTCTTGTTGCGCGTCTGCAAATTTCGCTCCTTTAATAATATGTCCAATTCCGTTAAAGGTTAAGGTTGATTTATCTAAAATAACACCATGTTGCAGGATATGTCCTACTGAATGTGGCGCATAGTTTGTCACACGTGTATCGATTCCTTGTACTTGGCGTCCTGTAGAAATACCGATAACGTTCACTTGTGAATGAGAACCGTCTCCGCGCAATTCAGAGTCGAAGTCCGCAATCACATTTCCGTCATTCATAATGCCAAGTGCCCAGTTAATCGTTGCATCTTTTTCAAGGTATCCGCGGCGGTTCACATACGCATCTGTTGATTGACCTAAAGTATCCACAGCCGCAAATTGAACTTTCGCCCCTTGTTTGGCGATCACTTCTACAACAATGTTTGCTGTATTCTTTTTGTCTCCAACACTCTCAAAACGTTCCACATAAGAGACCGAGCTATTTTCATCCGCCACAATTAACACGTGTTTCACGAACGCTTCGTCCACTAAGTTGTTTTGAACGAAATGAGACTCAATAATCTCTTCCACGGCTACATTTTTAGGAATATAAATAAATACTCCTGAGTTGACCATCGCAGCGTGATAAGCCGTTAAGCTATCTTCATCGACTGGTACAGCTTTTGTCATATAGTACGGTTTTACAAGCTCTGGATATTGTTCCAAAGCGTCAAATAAATCCATCACCAGAACATCATTCATGGCTGTTTCAGCATTCATTTCTTCCCAGTAAGATACCGCACCTAATTGTACAATTTTGGCACTTCCAGCTGCTGTTGGAATCACTTTTGGGAGCTCCTCAATCATTGAAGTGCCTTCTCCAATTGAAGACTGAAATAAGTTCCAACGGTGGAATTTCACACGTTCAATAAATGGTAAGTCTAGCGTTTTAGCAAGTTCTAACCCTTTTAAACGTGTTTGTAGAAACCACTCTGGTTCATTCTTTGTAAGAGAGAATGCGGTGATTTCTTCTGGTGTTATGGTTAATTTTGTCTCTGCCACAATCTCACTCCTACTCTTGATGTTCAATCTTGATTCCTAATTCTTCACTGATTCCTTTGTATCCTTCAGCTTCTAGGCGACGAGCAAGAGACGCATCTCCTGTCATCACAACACGGCCATCCATCATAATATGTACTACATCAGGTTCAATGTAATTTAAAAGACGTTGGTAGTGCGTAATAATTAATGATCCAAAATTGTCACCACGCATCGCATTCACTCCACGTGACACAACTTTTAGGGCATCAATATCTAAGCCTGAGTCGATTTCATCTAAAATCGCAAAAGTTGGTTCAATCATTAGTAATTGAAGAATTTCATTACGTTTTTTCTCACCGCCTGAGAACCCCTCATTTAAGTAACGTTCTGCCATTTCCTCTGGCATATCTAATAGGGCCATTTTTTCATCAAGTTTCTTGATGAATTCACGAACTCCCATTTTGTCGCCTTCCTCACGACGTGCGTTGATTGCTGAACGCATGAATTCTGCATTTGTCACCCCAACGATTTCACTTGGATATTGCATCGCTAAGAATAGACCAGCACGAGCGCGTTCGTCTACTTCCATTTCTAAGACGTTTTCACCGTCTAATAGGATTTCCCCTTGCGTTACCTCATAACTTGGATGACCCATAATAGCTGCAGAAAGTGTTGATTTCCCAGTTCCATTCGGACCCATCACCGCATGAATTTCTCCAGTGTTAATCGTTAAATTAACGCCCTTTAAAATTTCTTTATCTTCAATCGATACATGTAGATTTTTAATCTCTAAAG
>ERZ773005.828-NODE-828-length-19691-cov-5.287635_pt1 | contig 19691 bp, 19 predicted proteins | sample MGYA00580666_ERZ773005 | MGnify/ENA primary metagenome ERZ773005 (study PRJEB29015, sample SAMEA2737999) | human oral metagenome | biome: human oral; feature: human-associated habitat; material: dental | place: China | collected 2061 ...
TTATTCGCTGTAGTTGCCTAGAATCCTCTTTCTCACAACGAAAAAAGTGCAAAAAAACTTGAAAAACCGCCTTCCGCAGGCTTTTTTAATCATCCTGGAAGCTACCATGAGGAATGAAAAGACTCGTCAGATGATCCGTATCCGTCTGTCGATCGATTTCATAGAGCGGCATCGGGCGCACGGATTCATCGGGCAGCGCAATATTGTGCAGATAGATGACTTCCTTCTCGTCATTCATTCGCTCCATCAAGGCGAGTTTCAACTCAGAAGCAATCTCGCGACTGTAGACCTGCGTGAAGAGCACACCTGTCGGAAAACGGAAGGGCATGCTCTCCGCATCCGATGCATCGAGGATCATAAGACCCTCGACAGGATCGATGCCGAGACTGCCGTAGAGCGTCTCAATGAAGCTCATGCCCGGCAGAATAGAAAGCTCCAATCCTTCCTTCGCGCACAAATCACGCAAAAAGAGAACTGTTCGTTCCGCCACAAAGGGACTGCCGGGTACGGCATAGACGATCTCCTCGCCTGCACGCGCCCTTGCAGTGAGATCTTCCGCAATCGCATGGTAGAGCGCCTCGAAGCTTTGCGCCTTTTCATACCAGGAATCGTAGCTCATGAAAGGAACGCCGCGCCTCTTAAGTTCCGCCACGGATGGATGAACTGCCGTGCGCAGGAGAAGGCTTCGCCCGCTCGTCACCGCCTCCATGCTTTCGAGCGTGATAAGCCCGAAGCGTCCGGGGCCAAGTCCCACGACCGTAATGCTTCCCACGTCTTTCATATATGCCTGCCTCCTCTCATACCATAAAATAGAAAAAGACTTCTAAGCGAAATACCCAGAAGCCTTGAAATCTCTATGGTGCCGAAGGCCGGACTCGAACCGGCACGTAGGTAACTACGCTTGATTTTGAGTCAAGTGCGTCTGCCAATTCCGCCACTTCGGCACATGATGCGGCAACAGAAGAAATGATACCATTCCCTTGCGGTTTTGTCAATAGGAGCGTCAAGAGTTTTTGAGCAGCTGCCGCTTTGCGAATTTCATGTGCGAATTTGCACTTCCCTGCCTTAAATGAAAAGCTCGATCGCACGCGGCACGACCTCGACGTGCATGGGAAGCGGCGGTCCCTGCTCGCCGTCCACATCGCTCAAAAGCGGCGCATCCGCCGCGATGCGAAACTCGCTCGCCTGCAGATAGAGCACGTTCTTCTCCGAGATTCCCCTGCCCGAGACGATCTCCGCCGTCAAAGCGACGAGTTCCGGCAGGCTGCACTTCTTCACGAGCAGCAAATCGAACTTTCCGTCATCAATACTCGCGTGCGCCGCCACATTGTTGAAACTGCCGACGATGCCGCTGTTGGCGATGACGAAGAGGAAGCCTTCCTCCTCATGCTTCTTGCCGTCCGCTTCGATAGAAAACTTCACCGACCGGAACTTCGGCAGTTCGCTGATGCCCTTCAGATAGTACGCCATCTTGCCCAGTGCGTTCTTCAGCCGCACATCGACCTCATGCGCGATGTTCGTCATGACGCCGGCGCTCGCCACGTTGATGAAGTATTCTTCCCCGATGCGCCCGAGGTCTGCACGCATCGTCTTGTGCGCGAGGATGCGTTCGATATACGCTTCCAAGCCATCCGCAAGGCCGAGGTACGTCGCAAAATCGTTCGACGTGCCGCTGCCGATGATCGCCAAGGGAACCGCGAGTTTTTCGCGCACGATCACGTTGACGACCTCATGCACCGTGCCGTCGCCGCCTGCGACAAGAACGCCCTCGGCGGCGGACTCCTGCACATAGAGCGCGAGATCCGTAAGCTCGCGATCCGTGCGGTAGAGGACGAGCATGCAGCCGCGCTTCTGGAAATGCCAGATCATCTCGTCAAGCCGCTGCTTGAACGATGCATTGCCCGAGACAGGATTGTAAACCAGCAAAAACTTTCTCATCCCTTCGCCTCCTCAACGCCATGAAAGATGCCCATACGACGCAAAAACCGAATGCTGAAAGAGCCGATGAACGGAATGCGTGCCATATCCTCTTCCCGAAGCCCGCGCACGAAAATCAACGCCGCGATGTAGACGACGCCGCCGATGAGCACAGACCCGAAGGTCGCCACAGCATTGACGGCAAGCGTGCGCATGACGAAGCTGTAGAAAAGATACACGGCCCCTGCCATGACGGCGGCCGCCGCCATCGTCTTGAAGAGCTGCAGCAGCTCCATGCGATAGCCGATGTAACGCCGGATGAAGTAAAGGTTGATGACGGCCGCAACTCCCATATCCGCCGCCGTCGCCCACGCTGCGCCCATGATGCCGAGCCACGGAATCGCCGTCAATATCCAGTTGAGAGCGACCTTGACGGCAGCGGCGAGAATCATGTTGATCATCGGGATCTTCGGATGCCCGAGTCCCTGCAGAACAGCCGTCGAAACCTGATGCAGGCCGAGGAGCACGATGGAAAACGACGAGACGAGCACGGCGGGACCCGCGCCCGGCGCATTGTAGATGAGCGTCGAGATCGGCGTCGCGAGCACGAACACGACGACGAACGCAGGGAAGCACACGAAATTCGATATGCGCACGGCGGCCGCCGTCTGATTGTAGACACGCTGCGTGTCCTTCAAGGCTCGCGCTTCTGAAATCGCCGGCACGATGCTCACCGCCAAGGACGCCGTGAGGATCGTCGCGAGGTTGACGAGCGGCACTGCCATGCCCGTGAGGTAGCCGAACAGCTCCGTCGCCTGCGGCACCGTATAGCCCGCGACCTCAAGCCGCTGCGGCACGATCAAAAGGTCGAGGTTCGACACGATCGGCAGCATGATGCTCGCCGCCGACACGGGCAGGGCGAGCGAGAAGATGCGCCGGATGATCGCCCCGAGCGGCGTTGGCTCCTCCCCAGGCGGCGGCGCAAGATTCGGGCCGTACTCGCGCTCGATGTCCTTGTCCAGCTTCCAATGATAGTAGACGAGCACGAGCAGTCCGCCGATAGCGCCGGCAAATGCGCCGAGGCTCGCGCCTGCCGCCGCATAGTCGATTCCCATCGGCAGAAGAAGGCTCGCGAAGAGCACCATCGTGAGCACGCGGAAGATCTGCTCGATGATCTGCGAGACCGCCGTCGGCGTCATGCGCTGCCAGCCCTGCAGATAGCCGCGCGAGCTTGCGAGCAAGGTCACGAAGAAGATCGTCGGCGAGAGCGCCACAACCGCCATGTAGGCGCGCGGGTCGCGGATAAACTGCCACTCGATGAGCCAGCCCGCACCGAAGTACGTCAAAAGGGAAAACAAAAGACCCGTAAAGACCATCAAAGTCATGGATATGCGGAAGACGCGCCGTGCGCCGAAGACGTCCTTCAGAGCGACGCGCTCCGCCGTAATGATCGATATGGCGACGGGCACGCCCGCCTGCGAGATGCTCATAGCGAAAAAATAAATCGGGAAAGCCATCTGATAAAGCCCGATGCCCTCGCCGCCCAAGATGCGTGAAACGAAAATCCAGTTCAAGGATCCGATGACCTTCACGACGAAGCTTGCCACCGTCAAGATCAAGGTCCCTTTGAGGAAGCTCTCCGCCTTGCTATTGCCTGTAGATTTCTGATTGCTGATACAAAACACCGCCTAACTGCCCCGTTCCCCTCTTCGATTCTTCCCTGCAATCCGAGATATGGAAAAGCCGCTTTGCAAAAATGTATGAATTTCTATATAATAAGGGGAATAGTGCATCTTCTGCACCCTGAGATTCTCTAGAGCTTAACGTAGGAATTATACCATTTCTGCCGGAAATATACTAGGTCGATTTTGTTACAAAACTTGAGGTGTCCTCTCTATGGAAATCAATCTCATCGGTTTCAATACGACGCTCGGCAAGAAGAAGCCGGAAAACATCATCAACAAGACCGCCCCGTGTCCCTTCTGCGACCGCGAAAATCTCTCGGGCATCGTCGACACGGACGGCGACCTCGTGCTGCTCAAGAACAAGTACAACGTCATCGAAGACGCCGACCAGTTCGTTCTCATTGAGAGCAAAGTCTGTCACTCCGACATGCCCGACTATTCCGCCGAACACATGCACCGCCTCATTCGTTTCGGCGTGCATCACTGGCAGAAGATGCAGAATTCGGGAAAGTACGAGACCGTCATCTTCTTCAAGAATTTCGGCCCCCTCTCGGGCGGTACGCTGCGTCACCCCCACATGCAGATTGTCGGCTTCCACTCGCTCAACGAAAATCTGACCTTCGACCCCCTGGAATTCGAGGGACTGACCATACACGAGGAAAACGATGTCGACTTCAACATCGCGACATGCCCGCGCATCGGCTTCAGCGAATTCAATGTCGTCCCCAAGACGAACGAGCCTCTGGACACCGTAGCCGATGACATACAGATTGCCGTCGACTATCTCATGCACCACTTCAACAAGCGATGCAACAGTTACAACATCTTCTTTTACCAGGAGCATGGCATCCTGCGCGCCAAAATCATGCCAAGGTTCGCCACCTCCCCGCTCTTCATCGGCTACAACATCCGCTTCCGCCCAAATAACTTGGAGGATTTGCGAAACGATGTGCGAAGAATCTATTTCAGCGAAAAGTAGCAGCCGAAAACGACAGCAAGCGCAAAAAGGAAAGCCCGCAGTTCCGAAAGACTGCGGGCTTTCCTCACTCCGTATCAAAAAGCAGCGTCACAGGCCCGTCATTGACCGATGTGACCTGCATATCCGCACCGAAACTGCCGTGCTCGACGCGAAAGCCCAGAGCGCGGCAATGCGCCATGAAACTCTCGTAGAGCGGCTCGGCGACTGCGGGCTTCGCGGCCTTGGAAAAGCCCGGGCGGCGGCTCGAAAGGTCAGCGTAGAGCGTGAACTGCGAGACGACGAGGAGGGCGCCGCCGACATCTTCGAGCGAGAGATTCATCTTGCCCGCCGCGTCGGAAAATACGCGCGTACGGCAGATTTTTTCTGCGAGGCGCTTCGCCTCCTCTTCCCCGTCCGCCGGCCCCACGCCCAGAAGAACGAGAAAGCCCTCTCCGATATTGCCCGTCACCGCGCCGTCAATGGAGACGGCAGCCTCCTTCACCCGCGTCACGACTGCCCGCATAAACTCATCCCTTCCTACAGCAAAAACTGCGCCAACAACAAAACACCCGCAAAATAGAGAGACTTGGGCAGCGCCCGCCGCCCCAGAGCTCAGTTCGTCCAGCGATCGGCAAAGGCGAAGACATGGCGGTAGTAGTTCTCCGGATCCTTCGCCTTCGCCGCCGCATGCCATGCGCCCTCGACTGTCAGCGCCTCCTTCTGCGGCGCGCTCGACGCCGCCGCCAATTCCTGCATCATGCCGTAGGGCACGAGCAGGTCGGACGTGCCATGGATGAAGAGCGTCGGCGCCTTCATGCGCCGCACGGCGTCGAGCGCCGAGGCGTCAGAGAGCGCGACGCCCGTCTTCTCGCGACTCATGTAGTCCACGCCGCGCATGATGACGGCTGCCGGCAGGTTGAAGCTCTCCATCTTGCGCACGAACATGTCCTCTGCGCTCGTATAGCCCGAGTCCTCGATGACGGCGACAAGATTCGGCGGCGCATCGTCCCTTCCTGCCGCTAGGAGCGCCGTCGCCGCGCCCATGGAAACACCGTGCAGCACGACACGCGCTGCAGGATCAACCTCGGCGATGCGCGAAAGCCATGTGCAGACATCACGGCTTTCGAGCGTCCCCATCGTCACATACTTTCCCTCGCTCTTGCCCGAAGCGCGCAAATCGGGCGTCAGGACGTGATAACCGTGCTCGATGTACGCTTCGGCATAATCCCATGTGTCCGCCTGACTGCGCCCGTAGCCGTGCAGCAGCACGACCCAGCGATGACTCGGTGCCGCGGGCGAAAAATGCGTCGCCGCGAGGTGCAGTCCGTCGAAGGAACGAAGCGTCCAATCCTCGCTCTTCGCCTCAGGCTTCTCCGGCAGATGGACATGGGGGTCGGAAAGACTCGCGGCAATGACGGGCGGCGCCAGCGGATCGCCGCCGCTGCCGCGCTTCAAAGCGAGGTCGACGAAGTAGCCGTCGACGACATAGACGAACGCGCCTGCAGAGAGCGCCGCGAGCACGAGCGTCGTCACGAGACTCGTGAGGACGATGGTCGCAAGCGTCCTCATCTGCCCGCCTTCATGCGGTTGATGGCGCTGACGAGCGCCATCGCCGACGCCGTGATGATGTCCGTATCCATTCCTGCGCCCCATGTGACCCTGCCGTCCTCTGCCGTAATGCCGATATATGCCATAGCGCGCGAAGTCGAGCCGATCTCAAGCGCGTGCTCGCTGTACGTCAGATCCTTATAGGAGATGCCAAGATTCTCCTGCAAGGCGTTGCTGATGGCATCGAGGCGGCCGTTGCCGCGCGCCTGATACGTCACGGGCTTGCCTTCGATTTCCATATGCACCTCGCCTGCACGTACGCCGTCCGGCGCCTTGCGCAGCAGGAAATCGACGAGCCGCACGGGCGTTTCGACATTGACATACTCCTTCCGGAAAAGCTCATGCACCTCTTCGGGCAGAAGCTCCTTGTGTCCGCGATCAGAAACGCCCTTGACGAAGTAGCTGAGATCCTCGCGCATCTTCTTCGGCAATTCGAGGCCGAACTTCTGCTCCAAGAGATAGCCGACGCCGCCCTTGCCCGACTGGCTGTTGATGCGGATGACGTCGCCGTCGTATTCGCGCCCGACATCTTTCGGATCGATATAAAGGTACGGCACATTCCAAAACTTCGGCTGCTTCTCCTCGCGCCACTTCATGCCCTTGGCAATCGCGTCCTGATGCGAGCCGGAGAAAGCAGCGAAGACCAGTTCGCCTGCATACGGCTGACGTGCGTGGACGCTCATGCGCGTCACGCGCTCATAAAGCTCGACAAGCTCGGGCATGTTGGAAAAGTCCAGCTCGGGATCGACGCCGAGCGCGAAGAGGTTCATGGCAAGCGTCACGATGTCCGCATTGCCCGTGCGCTCGCCGTTGCCGAAGAGCGTGCCCTCGATGCGCTCCGCGCCCGCCAAGATGCCCAGTTCCGAATCCGCCACGCCGCAGCCGCGGTCATTGTGCGGATGCAGGGACAGTCGGACGGCGTCGCGGTACTTGAGATTCTGCGAAATATAGGCAACCTGCATGCCATAGACGTGCGGCAGCGAAAGCTGCACCGTCACGGGGATGTTGATGATGGCAGGCTTCTTCGCTTTCGGCTGCCAGACGTCGAGCACGGCGTTGCAGACCTCAAGCGCATACTCCGGCTCCGTGCCCGTGAAGCTCTCGGGCGAATACTCGAAGCGGTAGTCGGCGCCCGCCTTCGCCGTAAGCTCGGCGAGGAGGTTCGCTCCCTCGACGGCAATCTTCTTGATCTCTTCCTTTGATTTGTGGAACACCTGCTCGCGCTGCGGCGCCGACGTCGAATTGTAGACGTGGACGATGGCGTTCTTCACGCCGTCGAGCGCCTCGAACGTCTTCTTGATGATATGCTCACGCGCCTGCGTCAAGACCTGCACCGTCACATCGTCGGGAATCAAATCGTCCTCCACAAGGCGGCGCAAGAACGCGAACTCCGTATCGGATGCGGCAGGAAATCCCACTTCGATCTCCTTGAAGCCGATCTTCACGAGCATCTTGTAAAATTCCAGCTTCTCCTCCAAGCTCATCGGTATGATCAACGCCTGATTGCCGTCGCGCAGATCGACGCTGCACCACGTCGGCGCCTTCGTCGGATGCTCCTTCTTGAGCCAGCTCAAATCTATCTCAGGCGGCAGAAAATACTGCTTCTCGTACTTCGTGTAATTTTTCATAAAGAACGCCTCCCATAGCCTCTTCATAGAAAAAGCCTTTCATCCCCAAAGAGACGAAAGGCAATGCTTACGTGTTACCACTCAATTTCGCGCCGCAGCGCGCACTTTAACGGATACCATCATATCCTCCTGCTCTAACGGTCAGGCTCCGGCTCCGCCTACTCCACGTCTGTTTCAGCGAGCTGCTTCAAGGCGAGTTCAACGGCGCTTCCTCTCCGCTTTCCACCAGCCAGCGGCTCTCTATCCATTCTGCGACGCCTACTATTCCTCTGCAACGCATTTGCAATTTGAAGTTATGCTCTATAGGATAGCATATCCTTCGTCACTGTGCAAGAAGAAATTTCCTCCTAGCACTTCGGACGCATCTTCAACAACCACTCTTTTATATTAAACAGAAAGGTGCTATACTGAAAAGAAGCACATATTAACCTAGACAGGAAGAACCGTACATGGGCGAAATAAAAATTGAAGAACTTCGGCGTCTTTGTCAAAAAGACTCCATATATTGGACGGATCATGCAGGCAAGCGCTTAATCAAACGAGGGATTTCTCCAAACGAGGTTATCGATACACTGCTCAACGGCAGTATCATCGAGCAATATCCCAAGGATTATCCATTCCCCAGTTGTCTGATCTATGCCTGCATAAACAATCGCCCTTTACATGTTGTTTGCAGCATCGGCAACGACCAACTCTATATCATCACCGCTTACGAACCAACACAAGCCTCATGGGATGAAACATTCACCATACGGAAAAAGGAGGAAGGCTTCACATGAAAAACTGTACTTTTTGCAAAGGAACGACGAAAGATGGCTTCTCCACCTTCACGGTCGATCTTGAAAACTGTGTCATCGTGATTCGCAATGTCCCTTCACAAATCTGCGAGCAATGCGGCGAAACTTATTACTCGACTGAAGTCATGCAGCAGCTTTTCCGCATTGCGCAAGACGTCCGCCATAACATGACAGAAATCATCATCGTGAATTATCAAACCGCCGCATGACAAAACTTTTTTCCCTTACGCCTCGCTCGTAAACCGTTTTACCTGCTCGGCAATCAATTCCTCGTCTTGGAAATAATTGATCTTCATTGCCGCCTTCATCGCTTCGAGCGTTGCGGCGGCTTTTTTGCGCGCTTTTTCGCTGCCTTCGGCGAGCACGGCGTAGACAGCGCGGATGTCTTTTTCGAGTTCCTTGCGGCGTGCGCGGATCGGCGCCAGCTCATCTTCTAATACCGCGATGAGGAACTTCTTGACCTTGACGTCGCCGAGGCCGCCGCGGCTGTAGTGCGCCTTCAAGGCATCGAGATTCTCGTACTCGGGCAGGAACTTCTCGAAATGCTCGGGATGCGAGAATACGTCGAGATAGGTGAAGACCGTATTGCCCTCAACCTTGCCGGGATCTTCGACGCGGATATGGTCGGGGTCGGTGTACATCGACATGACCTTCTTCTTCACCTCCGCCGCCGAATCGGAGATGTAGATGCCGTTGCCAAGAGACTTTGACATCTTTGCCTTGCCGTCCGTTCCGGGAAGACGCATCGCCGCCTTCTGTGAGGCGAGCAGGCTCTGCGGCTCGACGAGCGTCTCGCCGTAGACCTCGTTGAACTTGCGCACGATTTCGCGCGTCTGCTCCAACATCGGCTCCTGATCTTCGCCCACGGGGACGGTCGTCGCCTGAAACGCCGTGATGTCCGCCGCCTGGCTGATCGGATAAGTGAAGAATCCCACGGGGATGCTCGTCTCGAAGTTACGCATCTGAATCTCCGCCTTGACCGTCGGATTGCGCTGCAGGCGCGAAACCGTCACGAGATTCATATAGTAAGCCGTCATCTCGAAGAGCTGCGGCACTTCGGACTGCACGAACATCACGGTCTTTGCCGGATCGAGTCCGCACGACATGTAGTCGAGCGCGACCTCGATGATGTTCTGACGGATCTTCTCGGGATTGTCCATATTGTCGGTCAACGCCTGCGCATCGGCGATCATAATGTATATCTCATCGTACTCGCCCGAATTCTGCAGCTCGACGCGCCGCTTGAGCGAACCGACGTAATGTCCGAGATGAAGCCGCCCCGTAGGACGGTCGCCTGTCAATATGATTTTCTTCATGCTAAAGCCTCTTTTCCTTTGATTTGCAAGGAAGTGTCGAATGTATGCACACTTCCAAACCTACTCTTTATTCTACACGATGAACGCCATTTCCTCAACCGATGAAAATTCCACCATAAGCGCACATAAAAAATTCGAGCAGACGCGCACCGTATCAACGCGACTGCCCGAACCACTTCGTAAACCGAATCTATAAGGCTTCTGACCTTACTCTCTGCTGCCGAAACTGTAATTGCGCTTGACAATCAGATAGACAAAGACCGGCGCACCGATCAGAGCAATAATCAACCCGACGGGGATCTCTGTACGCGGAATCAGACTGCGTGCGAGTGCGTCAGCACCGACCATGAGGATGGAGCCAGTGACGCTCGCCAAGGGCAGGAGAGCACGATGTCCTGCTCCTGTAAAGAAGCGCACGGCGTGCGGCACAATGAGGCCAACGAAGCCAATCATGCCCGCCGCATAGACGAGAAATCCTATGACGAGCGAACTGAGCACAAGATAAACTTCGCGGTATCGCTTGAGATTCCTGCCGAGCGTCACCGCTTCGGCATCGCCAAGGAGCATGAGGTCGAGAACCGAACTCTGCGTCCAAAAGAACACCACGCCGAGCAGCGTCACGAGCATGATTGCCGCCATCATCTCCCAGCGTGCACCCGCAAAACTGCCCATGAGCCAAAAAATCACAGACTGGACGCCGCTCTTATCGTTGGCAAAGTAGATGATGAAGCTTGATATAGCCGAGCACGCCGTAGAAAGCGCCATGCCCGCGAGCAAGAGCCGTACGGGGTCGGCTGCACCGCGGATATTCGCCACAATAAGCACAAGCAGAGAGACGCCGAAAGCACCGAAAAAGGCCGCAACGCCGACGAAGTTCGTGCCAAGCCACGTGCCCAGTCCCAGAAGGATCGCCGCTGCAGCGCCAAGGGACGCGCCCGACGATACGCCTAGGATATACGGATCGGCCAGCGGATTTTTGACAATCGCCTGCATGACGACGCCGCACGCCGCAAGTCCTGCCCCCGTGCATGCCGCAAGTAGGAGACGCGGCATACGCAACATCCATATAATGTCATGCACAGGGCCCTGCTTGGGCGCCGTCACGGGAAGAGGCCCGAATATCCCCTCCTTGACAGCTGCATAAATCGCATCATAGCCTAGATGCACCGAGCCGATGCCCAGACAAAGGAAAAGCTCCGCGACGAGCACCGTGAGCAACAGAAAAAACAAGATTCGTCCTTTCCATTCCTTATTCACTTCCCCACCTCCTCGTAAAGCTCCGGATGTAGCCCGTGCGCCATGGCATGAATACCATCATACGTGCGCGTCGCGCTCGCATAGACCATATAAAGCGGCAAGACATAGACTCTGTTGTTCTGCACGGCTTGAATATCTTGGAAAGCAGGATCGTCCATGAACTCCGCCTTGATTGTCTCCGCTTCCCTGTAGCGATCCTCACTCACGATGAGGAAAATCACCTCGGGATTCGCATCGACGACCTGTTCAAAGCCGATGTAGCGCTCATAAGACAGAGGATCGCCATTCACATGACGCAGAATATCAGCAGCCAACGTATCCTCGCCATAGTTCATGAATTGGTTGCCCATACGCTCGATGATGAGCGTGCGCGGGCGCTCTTTCCCTCGCGTATTTTCCTGTACATAACGAATCTCCGCTTGCATCTGCTGGACAAGTTCTTCTGCACGCTCCTCTCGGTTAAAGACGCACCCAAGGTCGCGGACATAAGCACATTCACACTCTATGGTATTGCCACCCTTTCTTCCCATGGAGGAAGCAGGCATATAGGTACGAATACCGCGTTCGTGCCAAAATGCAGTTGATTTCGTCACGCGATCAGAAAACGTAGAATACCATCCTATGATAAGATCAGGCTTCAGCATCAAAATTTCTTCCACGCTTGGCATCACCATCTGACGCAAAGGAATTTTTTCATACGCCTCACGATATTCGGGCAGCAAACATTCAACATATGGCACACCGACAGCAGCGACAAGCGTATCTCCCGCGCCCAGTGCAATAATGGTTTCTACATCATTTTGCCAAATGGCAACAACGCGTTCCGGTGGATATGCGAAGACTTCTGTAATCTCACTGCCCGCCGAATCGTAATTCACGATAGAAACGCCTCCTTCCTCAATGGAAGGAGGCATTTCGCCGCCAAAAAGGCAGCCCGAGGAAACGAGGCAGACGAGAGTGACTACTCCTAGAAAAGCGCATTTTCTCATCAAACCCGTCTCCATCAGAACGTATACTTCGCACCGAGCATGAAACTCCGTCCCGCTTCCGGCAAAGCGCCGGGTCCATAGACTGCCAAAGCCCGAGTCTCATATGTCGTATTCAAGATATTGTAGACGTTCAGATACAACTGCCAATCTTCGGCCACTCGATAATTCACGGAAAGATCAAGCAGATCGAAATGTGAGTCTGAGAAGAATCGCGTATCGTTGCCCGAATAAACAGTATAGGAAAGATCGGCAAACCAACGATCCCGATCGTACATCAAATGCGTGCGATAAATGTTGCGCGGACGGTAGGCGTTGATGAAATCATCCGGATTCGTCCCATCTGGATTGCGGCGCACATTTTTCGTCGAAAACGTCTCATTGACCCAGCTATAAGACAAACCAAGCGACCACGCATTGTCAAAGCGATGCGTATACGCCAAGTTCAAAGCCTGTTTCTTACGCTTGGCATTAACCGAATAACGTACCCAATCCGAACCATCATGGATGCTGTAGCGGCCAATGGCATTGCTCATGTCGGTAACGCCGTAGTTGATTTCCGCTGTATCACGCTCCGTAAAGTGACGGCTCGCCCCCAGCGTATAGCTCCACCCCTTTTCGTCTTGTAAGACATCGCCAGCGAACTGACGCGAGCGATCCAGTCCTGTCACAGGCTTAAAAATCTGTACAGCAGAAAAATATGCATTGGACTGCTTGTCGAAATCGTAACTGCCGTAAAGGGAAAAACTCAACTTTTGCGAAGACTCGAAATTCGTCTTCTTATATTTCCCACTTCCGTAATGTGTGTAAATAAGTCCCGGTGTCAAGGCAAACTTGTCGCTGAGACGTATCTTGTCCTGCAAATAAAGATCCCAAAGCGTGCGGCTCGTATCGCTTGTCCCTCGTGAAGTCCAGCCCTCATATTCGCTTTTGCGATAGTCGATGCCCCCCGCTAGGCTATGTCGGTCAATATGCTTTGCCAACTGTACAGATGCGCCTGTCGATTGCTCGACGTCCTTGTGGATTCCAGGGTTCGCTTTCGCATTCTCCCAGAACTCCGAAATATACGGATACGGAACATTCCACATGCCCGCATAATCCGCCATGTTGTAGCGAGTGTAGTTGCGGAACACGCGCACGAAGCTTTCCGCCCCTTCATCCGTCTTATCAAAGACATACTTAAGTGACACGTTGTTTGTCAACGTCTCATCGTGCGAACCCAGCCATGCATCATAGAGGAAGATGTTGCGATAGCCGGGAATCCTACTGTTCAGCCCGATGTAGCGATGCTTCACCGGATCAACAGGCGCCATCGTGCCATTGTAAAAAGATTCCATATTTCGATAATCCGGCGCCGTGATGGGATAGTGCGCCCTTTCGTTAGCATAGTAATAATTGAGTGACAAACTGTGCGTTGCATCAAAATCTTTTCTGAGATTGAAAGCAGCGTTGTCGCTCTTATAATGCGTATTATTGAAGCGCTCCGACTTTCCCGTATAGACATCCTTATATTTCGTGTCACCGCTCATCTCACGGCTGACAGAAAGGGCATACTTGATGGTACCATCATCTTCCGAACCCGTATGCGTGAGTGCGTAGCGATGATGCCCCCAAGAACCTGTCGAAAGATTCAGTGTCGTGCGCGACTTCGACGTGCCGTGGCGTGTCGTGATGGAAATAACGCCTCCTGCAGCATCCGCGCCATAGATGGCAGCACCACTGCCTTTGATAACTTCGATCTGCTCTACATTGTCGATGCCGGGCAGTGTGCTGAGATTGACGCGCGATTTATTTCCCGCAAAAGCATTCGCGTCATTGTCGATGCGACTGCCATCAACGAGAACGACGATGCTTCCCTCACCATTGATGGTAAACTCCGTATTGAAGGCCTCGTAGCCATATTCACCACCGCGATAGCCTGGTGTAGAAATACGAACGCCGGGAATATTTTTCAAGGCGTCCTGTATCGTCGAATAATTGTGCTTCTCAATATCCGTGCGCGTGATGACGTTGACATCGCCGCCCGTCGTATAAGGATTCTTGATTTTACGGCGATTCGCCGAGATGACTGTGCCGCCGAGGTCGTAATCCTTTGCCGAGGCCGCTTCTTGCGAATCCTTCGATACAGTCACATTTTCCTCAGCCCCAGAGATACCCCCCCCCGTATTTTCTGCTGCAAATGCCTGCGGCATGCCGAGCACCATACAGGAAACGGCAAACGCCAAAAACTTTTCCTTGTTCTTTCTAATCCTTTTGTACATCTTGATTTTGATTCCTTTCCTTGCAATATAATTCCATCGTATACGCATCGCATCAAAACTCTTGCGCCATCACCTCCTCATTACAAACGGCACACGACGCATTCCGCTTTAGCAACTCCACCTCACGAAATTTCATCGTCAGCGCGTCGTAAATCAGCAATCGCCCAACAAGAAGATCCCCAATGCCCAGAATATACTTGACAGCCTCGACCGCCTGCAAAGATCCCATGACGCCTGCCGCTGCGCCCAGAATGCCGATTTCGCGGCTCGTCGGCACTGTCCCATCTTCGGGCACATCCTCGAAGATGCAGCGATAGCACGGGCCCTCTTGCGGTACGACGGTCATGATCTGACCGCCAAATCCTGTGATTCCTGCATGAGAAAAAGGCTTATGCAGACGCACGCAGGCATCATTGATGAGAAACTTTGCAGGGAAATTGTCTGTGCAGTCGAGAACGAAGTCATAGCTGCGGTCACAGAGAATAGCCTCGGCATTGTCCTCAGAGAGTCTCTCCCGATAGACGTTAACGCGCACAGCGGGATTGAGCGCGGCGAGCGCCATCGCCATCGAATCCGCCTTCTTCCTGCCGACATCCGCTGACCGATGCGCGATCTGGCGCTGCAAGTTGGAGAGATCGACAACATCATCGTCGACGACGCCGATCTCGCCGACACCCGATGCCGCGAGATACATCGCCGCAGGCGAGGCAAGGCCGCCCGCGCCGACGATCAAAACCTTTGCGGCGAGAAGCTTTTTCTGTCCGACTTCCCCAACATCTGCCAAGAGCATCTGGCGCGAATACCGCTCGCGCTCTTCCTGCGTCAGCAATCGTTCTTTCAAGTCCGCTTCCTCGCCGCCCATTTCAGACGGCAACGACCTTGACGACGTTCGCGCCGAAGGCTTCCTTCAAGGCTGGCAGGCACTCTTTCACAAGCATCGTGCGCTCGCGCGCCGTGCGCACCGTGAGGAGGAGCGTCGTGCCGCTCTTCGCGAGATTCTGCAGCGGCGCGAGATACTTCTTGTAGCCCTCTTCCCCGAGGATGCCCTTCGCACGCGAAAGTCCTTCATGCACCTCTGTGCGAGCCGCAGGGATGCGCTCCTCGATCGGACTCATCTTTTCCGCCGTCAGATGCGGATTGTTCAGCAGCCATTCCTTTTCCATCATAGTGGATTCCTCCCTACAAGCGATATGAAATCACGACCGTACCGTCATCAAGCTCTACGACACGTGCATGAACCTCGTAAAGCTCATAGATGAACTCCTCATTCAACAGTTCCCTCGGCGTTCCCTCGCGAATGATGTGACCGCGCCGCATGGCGATCAAACGATCACAGTAGGCGGCGGCAATATTGAGGTCGTGGATGGCGGCGATGACCGTGAGGTTCATCTGCCGCACGTTTTCCATGACCTGCAGCTGATAGCGGATGTCCAAATGATTCGTCGGCTCATCGAGGATGAGGCACGGCGTCGACTGCGTGAGCGCACGCGCGAGCATCACGCGCTGCTGCTCGCCGCCTGAGAGCGTCGCAAAGGAGTTCTTGGCGAACCTCTCCATGCCCGTGAAAGCGAGGTACTTGTGCGCGAGGGCGAAGTCCTCCTCGTTGTATCGCTCCAATATGCCCTTGTAGGGGCTTCTGCCCATGAGCACGACTTCGAGCACCGTGAAGTCAAATCCCGTGCTGTGATGCTGCGCGAGCACGGCCTGACGCATCGCCGATTCGCGCACGGAGAGATCGCGCAGTTCATCACCGCCCAAGAACACCTTGCCAATCTCCGGCTCCAGCACGCGGTAGATACACTTCAAGAGCGTGCTCTTGCCGCTGCCGTTCGGCCCGATGATGCCAACGGTTTCTTTGTCTTTTACCGCAAGATTGATGCGCTCGATGATCTTGCGACCATCAAGCGATTTCTCCAGATTTTCTACGCGAATCTCCATGGCCTCACCCTTCCCCAAATCCATAGGAACGTCTGACTACCAAGTAGAGGAAAAACGGTCCGCCCAATAAAGCGAGCATGACACCGAACGGTATTTCTACTCCAGTAAAAAGCGTGCGTCCCAAAATATCTGCCCAGACTCCGACAATGCCGCCTAGAAGCACAGACATCGGCAACATGACCCAATGATCCGCCCCGAAGAACGTCCGGCTTATATGCGGTACAATGAGTCCAACGAAACCGACAATTCCCGCATTATAGACGATGAACCCAATCAGTATCGCCTCCATTGCGAGGAGTACAAGACGCCAATGCTTCGCATCCAAGCCGAGCATCACGGCATCCTCCTCCCCTAAAAGCAGCAGGTTCAATCGCCGCGACTGCGTAAGGAAAAATATGCTGAGAAGCGCAACGAGCACGAGGAGTACGGAGATATTCTCCCATTTCGTGTTTGCAACATTTCCCAGAAGCCAAAAGGAAAAGGATTGCATGCCTTCCCGATTGCCGCCGACAAACACGATGAATGAAGTGATGCTTGAGCAAACGGCATGAAACGCCATACCTGCGAGCAGCAACCTCGTGCTCGCATTCCCCTTTCCTACGGAAACCAACAAGAGGACGAGCAGGGACACAAGAAACGCCCCTCCAGCGGCAAAGACGCCGATGCTCTGTGCGCCGAAAAGCGCGCCTGCACCAAAAAAGATGGCGACAGCAGCACCAAGCGAGGCGCCGGACGATACGCCGAGAATATACGGATCGGCAAGCGGATTCGCAAGGATCGCCTGCATGACGACGCCGCAAACGGCAAGCCCCATGCCCACGGCCGCGGCCAGAACGACGCGCGGCATCCGCAGGTTGAGAATCGTGTCGTCGAGCGGCTCATTGCTCTGCCAAGACGCTGGAAAATCCGTAAGGCACGCAAGAAGCTCCTGCCACGAGATTTCCAAATAGCCAAGTTTCAAGCCGGCGACGATAGAAGCCACAAGAAACAAAGTGAGGCTGACAGCGATAAAATACAGGCGATACCTGCTTTTTCTTCTTCGCATGGGCGGCTTAAAGTTCAAAGCCGGCAGAGAACATAAACGTGCGCGGTCCGCCGACAATCAATGAACTCTGCCCAGTGCGCGGCTGCCAATATTTTTTATCCGTCACATTGTAGCACATAAGACTTAAAGTCACGGGCACTTGCTCCCACTTCGTCTTCCACGTTGCACCGAGATCAAGCGTCAGATGAGCGGGCACATCGAGCTCTTTATAGGACGCGCCTGAGGATGTAAAGAGCTTCGCCGAACTCATGTAATTGAGTCTTGCAAGCATGGAAAGATCCTGCTGCGGCTTATAGATGGCAGCCAGCGTGCCTGACCATGGAGCAGCGCCATTTACACTCTTTCCATCGAATCGACCCGCCGTCGTCTTTTCCTGCTTCGCATTGAGATACATCAGACCGCCGACAAGCTCCCACTTCGGAGAAATAGCTCCCGATGCCATGTATTCAACGCCTTTGTTCCTCTGCTCGCCATTGCGCGTCAAGCGCTGTCCCGCTGCCACGTTTTCAATAGCATTGTTCGCCTGCTTGATCTCGAAGAGACTCAGTGTCTGCAAAATCTTTTTATTTTCCCACTTCACGCCAATTTCATTCTGCTTCGTCTTCGCGGGAGCAAGCACCTCGCCTGCGTTGACATAGCTAGAACCGACCAAACTTCCCGTACTGAAGCTCTCCGCATGGTTCGCATACGCCATCAGATGCGGAGTGAACTTGTAAGTGACGCCGAAGGTCGGGCAGGTCGCATCGGAATTGACGCTCGATGTGATCTTTCCCGTCGCTTTGTTATAACTGTCCACCGTAGCGCTGTGACCATGCAAACCAAGCGTCACAATGAGTTTCTTATTTGGCGAAGTCAGCGTGTCAATGACATGCCAGCCACGCAAAGCCGTATCGCTTCCATGCGGAGCAACAAAGTCAGGCGTGCCCGTATATGTTTGCGTGGCAATACCGCGATAAATATTGCCCGTAACGCCCGGGCTGAATCCCGGTTTCTGTCCACCGTAGTTCGCCTGTGAGATGCGATCAAAACTCAAAACATAGTCGTTTTTGACTTCACCTAGCTTGAAATCACCGCGAATGCCGATGCCCAAATAGCGATTGTACGTTTCAATCGGATAGTTCGAGAAGCCGATGGTGTAATCACCGAGGTTGTTGCCAACTTTAACCGTACCATCCACATAGCCATACCAATTCAGATGATGCCATGCGGCATTGATGAAAAGTTTCGCATGATCGCTGAGCTTTTCCTCATGATTGAGCGCGGCGAAGATGCTGTCATACTCATTGTACGCCCAATTCGGCTTTAGATTGCGGCTGCCGTCGATGGCAGACGGCAGTGACGTGACCGCATCCTGGAATGTGATACTCCACATGCCTGCCGTATGCTTCGTATGCGTATAGCCCAAGAGAAGATTCGTCTTGCTATGGCTGCTCTTCTGGTCGAGGTTGACAAAGATGTTCTCCTGCTTCAGTTTCTCACCTTGCGTAGACGTGCCTCCGGAAATATTGTTGGCATTGATGCGCAGACCCATCTCATTGTTATCGCCGAAGCGCTTGCCAAAATCCACGCTCTCTTCCAACGAGCTGCGTCCTGAAAATGTCAGCTTCACATCAAGATTCGGCTTCGTCTGCGCCTGCTTCGAAGTGATATCGACCGTGCCGCCCGCGTTATCCCTGAACGAAGTGCTGTTCGTACCAGAGCCGGGACCTGCTACAACCGTCACGCTTTCTGCAAAGAGCGTCGGAATGTTCCCTTGGAAAAACATCGCGGGAATACCGTTGACGTAATAAAAATGACCACTTGCATTGAAGCCGCGAATCGAAATGTCGTTGTAGAGATTGCTCGTGCTTGAGCGCACGGACGGATCAAGCGTCAGCACATTCGTCAGCGCCTGCCCGGGAAGCGAAAAATCTTCGAAGGATTTATGCCCGAGCGTCACCGCATTAAAGGATGCATCCATGACATCCTGCTTGCCGAGAAGCCCCACGCCTCCCCTGCCGCTGACTCTGCCGCCTGCATAGCCGCGCCGTGCGCCCTCGACAACGGTGTCTCCAAGCTCATGCGCATTGTCATTCTCTGCAGTCTTCGCAGCGTCTTTATTGACGGTTTGTTGATCTGCTGCGGCACATACGGGGAGGTACAAAAATGTTGATGCAAATGATGCAGAGAACACTCCCAGCAAAATCTTCTTCGCCAAATCCGTTTTCATGAAATTCTTCCTCCTAAAACATTTGTTGCTAAAGGAAGCGCTGATAAAATGAGGTCGCCCAGATTTGCACAGATGCGCTGTATCTA
>ERZ773005.832-NODE-832-length-19653-cov-19.283090_pt1 | contig 19653 bp, 19 predicted proteins | sample MGYA00580666_ERZ773005 | MGnify/ENA primary metagenome ERZ773005 (study PRJEB29015, sample SAMEA2737999) | human oral metagenome | biome: human oral; feature: human-associated habitat; material: dental | place: China | collected 2061 ...
CCTCTTCCAAAAGTGAATAATCTGGCTCTCCGTGGCGGATAAAAATGATTTTCATGCTAATATCCTCATAAAGCTATCTAATCTTGATTCCGCAATCTTGCCATTGCTTCAGTGTTTTAGAAAATTTCTTCTGGTGGGCAACTCCGACAACGGACAAATCGACAGAAACCTGATAATTCTCCTTGACAGCTGCCAAAACGGAAGCCTTGACACAGCCATTGCCATCTACCCCTATAAACTCTAAGCTTTTAGCACCAGTTCCCTCTAAAAACTCTTTTAAATCCGGATTCGTAAAGCAAGAAGCCCGACGCTTCTCAAAGATGCGAGAAGATATAACCTTCAAGCCGGTCGCAAATTTCTTCTTCCTATCTTTTCTCTCCCAGAAAAAACGGTTGAGAATATAGATAACCCGATTGCTGGGATAACTAGCTATTTTGTCATTGACAGCCGCAGTCAGTGCTTCATTATCATATGCTTTTCCTGCAGCAACATAATCTGACTGCATATCTACAACTAATAAATAGTCTTCCATTTTTTCACTCTATTTCCCTGTCGATCCAAACCCGCCAGTCCGCACGCCATCTGCTTCATCTCCATCCGCAATTAAAAAGGGTGCAAAGACAGCCTGCACGATACGGTCTCCAACTTCAAGGACGACTTCCTGATCTGTGATGTTTTTCATCTGAGCAAAGATATGACCTTCGTTTCCAGGGTTGCCATAGTAGTCGCCATCAATGACCCCCACGGAGTTAATCAAGACCAAGCCTTTTTTGCGAGGATTGGACGAGCGGTCGTAAAGATAAAGTACCTCTCCGGCTTGCATATAGGCCTTGACACCGGTCGGAACTAGCTTAATATCTCCTGGTGCTATGACGGTACGCTCTGCCACTTTCAAGTCGTAGCCAGCTGCGTGAGCCGTCTCTCTCTTGGGTAGCAAATCATCATTTGTAAAGCTGGAAACCAGCTCAAATCCGCGAATTTTCATGCATTTCTCTTTTCTATTTTTACTGCCCCTATTATACTAAATTCGGTAAAAACAAGCAAAAAAACCGCCGATTGGCGATTCTCTCTAGTATAGATCTCTGATAACCTCTCCATTATCCAGATAGGTAAACTGCTCTGTCAAATCTGATGTGAAAACTTGATACATTTCCTTAAAGCTCACAGCCAGCGAGTAGCTGTCAAAATCTTCACGGTTAACCCAGAACACTTCGCCTTCGTCGGATGACACTAGCTCTCCTTCAAAACGATTGGTCTTGTAAAGAAAAACGATGTAGCGCTCATCTTTTTCAGTATAAAACTGCTTGACACCACACAAGCGAGGCTCATAGATAGTCAAACCCGTTTCTTCCTTGATTTCCCGTATCACTGATTTGACAAAGGATTCACGATTTTCAACATGGCCACCTGGAAAGCAAAGGCCGGTCCAATCATCATTTACTTTATTTTGCACTAAAATGCGGTCTCCATCGTAAACCATACACATATTTGTTAAAATAACTCGCTCCGCTCTTGACATCTCTCTTCCTCCATCTACTGACCGATTCGCTTGGCCTACTTGTGACTCATTATAACATAAAAGACATTAAATTACTGAAAATCCAGATTTCTCAGCCTTTCCAGCAAAAAAACCGCCAATTGGGCGGTTCTTATAGGGAGATTATTATGAAAAAGAAAAGTTTTAGGATTTCTAAACAAAGTTAGGAGGTCTTTGTTTATGGTCTTAGTATAAATCTCTTACCTTAAACTTTCCTAAAAGCAAACTGAAAGGTTTAAAAATTTTTATAATTCCTGCAAAAGATAGTGAAATAACTCTAAATTCCCCTTTTCTTCCCCAATCAAAAACTCCGGATGCCATTGAAGCCCAATGATCCGATGGTTATCGATGGACTCGATAGCTTCGATAGTATTGTCTCTTGGGTCAAAAGCCGTCGCGCGAAAATTAGGAGCCAAGTCCTTGATACTTTGACGGTGGACTGAGTTAATCCGACTAGCTTGACCAAATAAACGCTCTACAACACTTCCTTTTTCCGTACGAATCGAATGCGAAGTCCCAAAAGGCTGACCCTGCCAATGATTATCAATCTGCTGGTTTAAAGTACCACCAAAAGCAACATTTACCAGTTGCAGACCACGACAAATTGCCATAACAGGTTTGTTCTGGCGTAAGGCTTCTTTTAAAAGTGCTAATTCAAATTCATCACGGGCGATATTATAATCGTCACTATCAATAGTTTTTTCTTCCCCATAGAATTTTGGATGGACATTCTGCCCACCTGATAAAATCAGCTTGTCTATGGTTTCTACATAATCCTCGACCAGGCTTCTATCGCCAAGAGGAATCACCATTGGCAGACCACCAGCCATTCGTACGCCGTCCACAAACTTTCGTGAAACAGAGGTGTGAATATTTTTTCCGTCTTCATCAACTGGGCAAAGATTGGCCGAAATTCCAACAATTGTTCTGCACATAGGAGACTCCTTTCTCAAGATATACTTTATCTTACCACGACTAGCACTTCTCGTCCAATAAATTTTTTTAAAGCAACTTATAAAAATTTTTTATCAAGTACTTGCTAGAAAGTTTTAAGGAAAAACTCCCGAATGAATTTAAAATTCAAACGAGAGTTGTAAAATATGAATCAATTCTTTACTCAAAGACAAATTGATTATGATAGAGTTCTGAATAGAATCCTCCGAGCTGAAGAAGTTGATGGTGGTCCCCTTGCTCAATCACCTCTCCATCTTTAAGGACGATAATCTGGTCAGCATTGAGGATTGTCTTGAGGCGATGGGCAATGACAAAGCTAGTTCGACCAGCTACAATGGCTTCCATAGCCTGCTGAATCTTGCTCTCTGTTACCGTATCGACATTAGACGTCGCCTCGTCCAAAATCAAGACTTGCGGGTCCGTCAGCAAAGTTCTAGCAATGGAAATCAACTGTTTCTGCCCAGTTGAGAAAATATTCTGGTCATCATCCACCAAGGTATCATATTTGTCTGGCAGACTTTCGATATAGTCATGAATATGTGTCGCACGCGCAGCCGTTTCGACCATTTCCTGACTAGCATCCGGCACACCGAAGCGGATATTGTCCCGAATCGTGCCACTAAAGAGCACCGAATCCTGCAGAACAATCCCCACATGGCTCCGCAGACTGTCCAACTCATAATCTCGAATGTCGCGACCGTCAAACTCAATACTGCCACTATCCACATCGTAAAAGCGATTGAGCAGGTTCATAATGGTCGTCTTACCTGATCCAGTCGGGCCAACAACAGCCGTCATCTTACCCTTAGGAGCAAAGATAGACACGTCTTTGAGGATGGGCTTGCCTTCTACATATGAGAAGTCCACATGCTTGATCTCTACTGAGTCTGTGAGCTCTGTGAAAGCAGGCGCATTCTCTGGTCGGACTTCCTCGGGCGCATCAAACATCTCCTGAATCCGGTCAGCCCCTGTAAAGGCCAACTGCAAACTGCCCCAGCTGGCTGCAATCTGGATGATAGGCTGATAATATTGCTGAGAAAACTGGGCATAAGTCGTAATCAAACCAACTGCAACAGCCGTTTCGACATTAGGGTCGCTCAGTAAGACAGCTGAACCAACAAAAATGACTATGGCTGTATTAATCAGACTCATTCCATTCATGATGGGGAAGAGAAGTCCTGAGAAAGCTCTGCCCTTAAAAGTAGCTGAACGGACTCGATCATTTTGCTCAAGGAAGCCTTTGATGACTTCTTCTTGCATGCCCTGAACAATAACAGCCTTCTGACCGGAAATGGTTTCATCCATATAGGCATTAAGTTGACCAACTTCTTTTTGCTGGAGATTGGTGTACTTTCTAGCTAGTTTAACAATCACGACTAAAACCACAATAGCTAGGGGAGTGCTGGCAACAGTAATCCAAGCCAAGCGAGCATTCTGCCGGAACATGATGATCACAAGGACAAGGTAGAGAAGAATATTGCTTAAAACTTGAATCATACTTTCGTTCAAGGCCTGAAGAATATTGTCCAAGTCACTGGTAAAGCGTGACAAGATATCCCCGTCCTGATGACGATCAAAAAAGGATACGGTTAATTTAGCTAGTTTTCCAAAGAGACCCTTGCGCATCTCATTGGTCGAATGCGAAATCACTCGGCTCATCAAAACCATATAAATCAAGCTAGAAATTGACAGACAGAGAAAGGTTAGAAACAGCTTGGTCATAAGGGATGCAAAAGCAGCTAAAAGCTGATTTTTTTCTCCGCCATTAGCCAAGGCATTGCCTAATTCAACTAGATGTTGAACAGCCTGACCAACATAAATCGGAAAGAGCACTTGTAAAATAGTGGAAGCTATCATCATCACGATCACAATGATAAAAGATAATGTATAGTCTTTAAAATATTGCCAGAAAAATTTTACGGTCCGCATCTTAATCCTCCTTTCCTTTCTGTGTCTCGTAGATCTCACGGTAAACTTCATTTGTTGCGACTAGCTCTTTATGCGTTCCTTGTCCGATTAAACGGCCTTGGTCCAAGACCAAAATCTTATCTGCATGGACAACCGAGCTAATCTTTTGGGCAATGACAATGGTGGTTGTACCCTTCAAATCTTTGTTTAAGGCTTCTTGAACCAATTTTTCTGATTTGGCATCTAAAGCTGAAGTCGAATCGTCTAAAATTAGAATTTTGGGATGGTTGACGACTCCACGCGCAATGGACATCCTTTGCTTCTGGCCACCGGAGAAGTTATTCCCACGTTCTTCTACCTGACTATCAAAACTATCCGCCATACGGCCGATAAACTCACTGGCTTGGGCAATTCCTGCTGCCCATTCCATCTCAGGCAGGGATGCATCGAGTTTGCCTTGGCGAAGATTGTCCGCAATGGTCCCGCTAAAAAGAATAGCCCGTTGCAAGACAATAGAAACATTTTTACGAAGACTTCCCTGACTGACTTCTCGTAGATCCTTACCGCCAATTGAAATAGAACCTTCCTGAGGATCAAAAAGACGGGGAATCAACTGAGCCAAGGTAGACTTACCAGCACCCGTTGCACCGACAACGCCAACCATTTGCCCCGGAGCAACTTCAAAACTAATATCTTTTAGAATTGGGCTTTCATCTGTTGGATAGGTAAAGGTCACATGATCAAAACGAATACTACCTTCTAAGTCTTCATCTGCTATATCTGGGAAGGTCATGGCAGGCTCTGTATCTAAAACCTCATTGAGACGTCTCATTGATATAATAGCCCGCGTCACACCATTTCCTAAAAAGCCAACCATGATAATGGTAAAGATAATTTGATTCAAGTAGCCAATGAAAGAAGCAATCGAACTGACCACTCCCGCGTCTGTAGCAACCATACCTGATAAGGTCCAAATAGCCAGATAAATAGCCCCGTAACCGACGAACATCATCATTGGTTCAACAATTGAAAAAGCGTAACCGATAAATAGATTTTGATCCAAGAGCTCATCAGAAACCTGACTGAACTTATCAAATTGTGCCCTTTCTTGCACAAAGGACTTCACCACCCGAACTCCTCGAAGATTTTCTTTGGCAATGGCGTTCATGCGCTCTAATAAGATTTGAAATTTTTGAAAGCGTGGCCCCATAAGCCCCATCATAATGCCTGTCAAACCAGCCACAATGATGATTAAAAGGGCGATAATCCACCAAAGAGACGGTACCGTTACAATCGCTAAAACAACTGATCCGACAAATAGAATCGGCAGGCGAAGCAAGATTTGAAACATCATCATAACCAGATTTTGAATTTGATTAATATCATTGGTCATCCGAACAACCAGATTTCCAGCATTGAACTGCTCAATATTGGCATAAGAGAAAGTCTGGATCTTTCGAAAAGTCTTCTCCCGCAAATCAGATGACACCGCTTGGGCGATATAAGCTGCTGTCGTTACATTAATACCACCAGCAAGCAAGCCAACAATCCCCATACCAATCAGCCAAGCCCCGGCTTGATAAATAGCTTTACTATCACTCATCTGCAAAGCATCCAGGACCTGCTTAAGGAGCCACGGTTGCAACAGCGAACTAGCAATCATCAAGCCAGTCATTACAATCGAACACACAACAAACCATTTGTACTTTAATAAGGTTTTTACAAACATCATCTTCCCTCTACTAGTTTTCTCTTTTCCCTTTGTTTTCTTACTATATCACAGAAAAAATCAATGTCAAGCTTATTTAACTTAGCTTTAAAATGACTATAAGAAAATGAGAACATTTAAGCTTGAAAACGATTTTTTTCTTTTAATATGATAGAATAGAGTAGAATACTCTAGTTAGAAATGGAAATAAGAAAGATGGATAAACAACGAGTTGCTGTGATCGGTCCTGGCTCTTGGGGTACAGCTTTATCACAAGTGCTAAATGATAATGGTCACGAAGTACGTATTTGGGGTAACATTGCTGAACAGATTGATGAAATCAACCAAGCGCATACAAACACACGTTATTTTAAAGATACTGTCCTCGATGAAAAAATCAAAGCCTACCATAGTCTAGCAGAAGCCTTAGATGGTGCTGATGCGGTTCTATTTGTGGTGCCAACCAAGGTCACAAGACTGGTAGCAAAACAAGTCGCTCAAATCATAGACCACAAGGTTAAGGTTATGCATGCTTCCAAAGGTTTGGAACCCGACAGTCATGAACGTATTTCTACAATCTTAGAAGAGGAAATCCCGAGTGAATTGCGTAGTGAAATTGTCGTTGTTTCAGGTCCTAGCCATGCTGAGGAAACCATTGTTCGCGATATCACTCTCATTACAGCAGCTTCTAAGGACCTAGAAGCTGCCAAATATGTACAAAAACTTTTCAGCAACCACTATTTCCGCCTCTATACCAATACAGATGTGGTTGGAGTCGAGACTGCAGGTGCCCTTAAAAATATTATCGCCGTCGGAGCTGGGGCTCTACACGGCCTAGGCTATGGCGACAATGCCAAGGCTGCCATTATCACGCGTGGACTGGCTGAAATCACTCGCTTAGGAGTGAAACTTGGCGCTAGTCCTTTGACCTATAGCGGTTTATCTGGAGTTGGTGACCTTATTGTTACCGGAACTTCTATCCACTCTCGCAACTGGCGGGCTGGGGATGCTCTTGGACGTGGAGAAAAATTAGCGGATATTGAAGCTAACATGGGCATGGTGATTGAAGGAATTTCCACCACCAAGGCTGCTTATGAACTTGCTCAGGAATTGGATGTCTATATGCCTATTACCCAAGCCATTTATAAAGTCATTTATCAAGACCATGACATTAAAGAGGCTATCTTCGAAATCATGAACAATGAATTCAAGGCCGAGAACGAATGGTCATAACCAAATCTGCATCTAGAAGGGATTTACTAATGTCAAAAGTTAAGAAAGCTGTCATTCCAGCAGCTGGCCTTGGAACTCGTTTCCTACCTGCTACTAAGGCGCTTGCTAAAGAAATGTTACCTATCGTGGACAAGCCTACCATTCAATTTATTGTCGAAGAAGCTCTCAAGTCTGGAATTGAAGATATTTTAGTCGTAACTGGTAAGTCAAAACGTTCGATTGAAGACCACTTCGACTCCAACTTTGAGCTTGAATACAACCTCAAAGAAAAAGGCAAAGATGACCTTTTGAAATTAGTTGATGAAACAACCGGTATTGGCCTGCACTTCATTCGACAAAGTCATCCGCGTGGGCTGGGAGATGCTGTGCTTCAAGCTAAGGCTTTTGTCGGCAACGAACCTTTTGTTGTCATGTTAGGTGATGACCTTATGGATATCACTAATGATAAAGCTATGCCACTTACCAAACAGCTGATGAACGACTATGAAGCAACTCATGCTTCTACAATTGCTGTTATGCAGGTCCCTCATGAAGAAGTTTCTTCATATGGTGTCATCGCTCCGCAAGGCGAAGGTCTTAACGGACTTTATAGTGTCGAAAAATTTGTTGAAAAACCAAGTCCGGAGGAAGCTCCAAGTGATTTGGCAATCATTGGTCGCTATCTGCTGACTCCAGAAATTTTTAAAATCTTGGAAAATCAAGCTCCTGGTGCTGGAAATGAAATCCAACTGACAGATGCCATTGATACTCTTAACAAGACCCAGCGCGTATTTGCCCGTGAATTCAAGGGTGACCGCTACGATGTTGGTGACAAGTTTGGCTTCATGAAAACATCTATCGATTACGCTCTCAAACATCCGCAGGTCAAAGATGATTTGGAACAATATATTATTGAACTTGGTAAAAAGCTAGAAGAGAAAACTAAAAAATAAAACTAAGGATGAAATACGACCGATTGGTCTATTACTCAAAACACAAAAACACCTAGATTTAACTAGGTGTTTTCTTATATCCAATGACTGGCTTTCTCAACAGAAAAATTAGTTTCCGTTAGAGAATGTCCCAATATTCTTGAAATCTTTTCCGCCTTCATAATTTCCTGCAAAACCAAAGCGGTTGTTTGGATTCCCTTCTGCATTGGCAACTGTTGTTTGTGGAGCTTGACTTGGCTCTTGAAAAGCTTGGCTTTGTACCTGAGGAGCTTCAGCGCGAGTAGATGTTTGTCCGAATACTTGCACATTTGCTGTAGCTGCATAGCCAAAACGATTGTTTGGATTCCCTTCTGCATTAGCAGGAATATCATGAGTCGGAGGTGCTGCAACATAGTATTCAGCAGGAAGTACGTTTTTATTTACTTCTTCAGTTGCTTTTGGTTTTTCTGGAGTTTTTGGAGTATCTGGTTTTTCAGGTGTTGATGGGTCTTGTTTATCATCTGGTTGTGAAGCGCGATAAGGATCAGACTTACGTCCAGCAGCTTCTAATTGTTTTTCCATCAACTTTTCATAGTCCTTGAAGTGTTGGAAAAGACGATCTGATAAATCAAGTGCATCTTTTGTAACTTTGTGTTCAGCAGCTTTAGCAGCTTCTGGTTGGTCTTTCAGTGAATAATACTCAATATCCTTCTTCTCTTGATCAATGATAAATTGTTTTTCAAGCATCTTCCAATGATCTTGAACAGTCTTGCCGAAAATATCTTGGTTCTTAATAGCCATTTGGTCAATATGCCATACTGTCCAGTACCATGAGTTTGGATCATAAGTAGCAGTTTGAGGTTTAAAAGCTTGATAAGTATCTTGAACGTTACCATAGAAAGGTACATATGGTGTGTTACGTGATGGTCCTAAACCGAGCCATACTTTACCACCAAAAGATTTTGGCAACTTCGGATCAATTTGATAAACATGGGCATCGATAACATTTTCATTACCTAGAGCATATTTGTATTGATCTTTCCGAACAGCATCATTTGCACCATTGTCGCCTTGTTTCTTGACCCCAATTTGATCATCAGGTATAAAACGACCATTCAAGTGTTCAAAGCGGTTCCGTTGCAAAGCAAAGGCATCCTCAAGAGTAAATTTCTTGTTAGGATCAGTTGGAGAGCGGAAGAGCTCATACTCATCATCTTCGTAAGTAATTTTAGATTTAGGATCAAGAAGTGTAATCCCTGCATATGTACGAGAACGATCCCCTTCTGCGTATTTTTCAGGTCCATATGATTTAGCAATGTGGAAATTACCATCTTTGTCTGTCTTGTAGTTTCCTGCTTCTTGGGCTACTTTTTCTACATCTTTAGAAGCAATAACATTTTCTTTGTCATTCAAATCGACATGGCCAAGGTAATAGGTGTTAGCAAAAACTGCGTATTTATCTTCTGGCACCTTCACCGCTACATATTGGTGACCAGATAAGATTTCCATGTACCAAGTTTCTTTTTGGTCTGCAACTACAACTGTATTTCCTTCAGCAGATCCCTTTTCTTCGATGACTTTTGCAAGCAACTCAATTGCTTCACGAGCTGATTTTGCACGAGGCAAAATGACATCCAGCATAGCAGCTTCTGGAAGACCATCTGCTTTAAGAGGGTCTTTTGCAAGTACTTTTTTATTTGGAATTGCTGTAACTGTAGATGTCATTGAAACACCTGCTTCATTAAAGCCATGTTCCCCGAAAGCACCGTTACTACCATCGCCACGAGCAGAATCATAAGTTGCAGTATATTTCATTTCGTTGGCAGCATGTGGATAAGTGAAACCATTAGATTCATCTACGATCTGGTCACCTTCCTTATAATTCTTTCCTTCCACAACAACATAGTTCTTATTGTGTTTCCCACCATTGGGATAGTAAGGATAGTCTTCCGTACGGCCAAACATGGTTGAACCGTCAGCTGTCAACTGGCGACCAAAAATAAAACCACAACAAGCTTGAACCGCTTGGATAGGCAACATGAGGATTGCCATCACAGCAATGACAACTTTGAATGTTAACTTCTTCATCGCTAACTCCTTTTTATTTTTTTTGGAAGTCCTAGACTCCCTATATTTACAACCATAGTATACTCCTTTAACTTCGTATTTGCAAGCGCTTTCAAAATTGTTTATTTATACGTTTTACAGATATAAAACAGGGAAAACATACACCTAGAAATATAAACATTTTAGAAGTTTACTAATTTATTTCTGCTAAAACTAATTAAGAGTCCATTTTATAAAATATTGATACATCAAATTATTGAAATTCCTTGTTTCATCAAAAGTTATAATTATAAAAAAATACCGCTATTCAAAGCGGTACTTAGCTTAATTTTCTTAAAAAATTGGTCTTTGAAAAGTCATAAAAATCAAAATGGCTGCTAATCCCAGATAGACTATTAGGGCTAAAAATCTTTGTGGCTTACTAAATGCATTGCGTTCGCCTGAAACTGGTAGAATCACCGCACCTAAAGCTCCACCAACAAGACCACCTAAGTGACCAGAAAGACTGATTCCTGGTAAGAAACTCATGATTAGATTGACAGCCAGTAGGCTCATATAGGATTGCCCCAACTGCTGAAGATAGTGGTTTTGTGTGGCATAGCGCAGAACGACAACTGACGCAAAGAGACCAAAAAGCGATGTAGAGGCTCCTGCAGCTAGGCTGTTTGGTGAGAAATATACGACAAATAAGTTTCCCATCACCCCAGACATGAGGTAGAGCAATAAGAATTTCCATGGTCCGAAAATATCTTCTATCTGACGACCAAGGAAATACAGAGTAAGCATATTGACCACAAAATGCTCTAAACCAATATGGACAAATATGGCGGCAAAAACTCGCCAAAATTCCATAGGCATCTCTTGGATTGTATAGCCACGTACTGCCCCAAAGTAAGACAAGGCTTCCGTACTACTATATTGGAAACCGTAGAAAAGAAACATTAAAGCAAAGACAAGGCTTGTTATGATCAATAAAATACTTGTCACTGGGTAGTTTCTATCGTAGATTTGTTTCATATATAATTAACTCCTTTACCGAGACATCATGCAGATCCGGCTTAAAATTCGCTAGCTGAATTTGATAAAGCGTACTGACACTAGCCCCAGCAAAATCAGCTAGATAGCTGTCATAGTAGCCACCGCCGTAACCGATCCGAAAGCCTTGAGAATTGAAGACCACGCCCGGCACATGAATCAGATCAATTTCTGTCTTATCGACAGCCTCTTCGCTTATCGGCTCCATAAGACCAAAGGAGCTTTTTTGTAGGCGACTTTCATCATAATCAACAAATATCATCCGCCCCTGGCCATAGGTTTTGGGTACTAAAACCCGCTTGCCGTCCAACTGAGCCTGCTTGATAAAGTCTGCGGTAGAGACTTCATGTGGCATAGAAAGGTAAGTTGCGATGACTTTAGCTTCTTGATAAGCTCTTGACTGGAGCATGTGCTGGGTCAGCCAGCCATCTGCCTGCTCTTTTTCTTTTTCTGAAAGACTCTTCATCTGGTTCAGTACAGTTTGTCTCAGCTCTTTTTTCATGCAACGCGTTCCTCTTTTCTTATCTGTCATTGACTTTATAATCTAGGAATTTCCCAATCTTTGCAATAGCAAAAGGCAGTGCCGCCTCATCCGGTGTCATCTTTGGATGATGAAGGGCATAGGGACTGTCCACTCCTAGCCAGAACATGACGCCCTTGACCTTGCTGAGTAGATAGCCGAAGTCCTCACCTGTCATCGCCGGAGCAATATCAATCAGCTCCACTCCGTCTTCCTTCTGGAAAAAGTCCATCAGTTCACCTGCCAGATTAGGATGATTTTCTACAGGCAGATAACCACCTTGCTTGAGCTCCAAGTCCAATTCCAGACCGAAACCTTGGGCTATGCCCTCTGCTATTTCTCGTAAGCGTTTCTGGGTCAAGAGGTTCATCTCCTGAGTCAGAGTCCGAATGGTACCATGCAAAAAGGCCGTTTCTGAGATGACATTGTTGGTTGTGCCAGCATGGAGCGAACCAAAGGTTACAACCGCTCCCTCGATAGGATCGACATTGCGGCTGACAATGGTCTGCACCTGGGTGATAAAGTAGCTAGCCGCAACCAAAGCATCATTGGCTTCATGGGGAAAAGCTGCATGGCCCCCCTTCCCCTTAAAGGTCAGCTTGACTTCACAGGTACCAGCAAAGAGGGTTCCTCTGTTAGTGGCAATATCACCAACTTTGAGATCCGGCCGCACATGGAGGCCGTAAAACTCATCTGGCAGCCAGTCGCCAAAGGCACCGTCTTCATACATGAGCATTCCACCAGCCTCATTTTCCTCAGCAGGTTGAAAGAGAAAGAGCAGATTGTGGGTAGGCTGAGCGCTCACAGCTTGCTCCAGCAGGCCTAGAGCGACCGACATGTGCATATCGTGTCCACAGGCATGCATTCGGCCTTCATGGGTACTAGCAAAGTCCAGACCTGTCTCCTCGACAATCGGAAGACCATCGATATCGGTCCGCCAACCAATCGTCTTTTCCGGCGAACTTCCCTTGATAAAGACCAAAATACCAGTCCGCCAAGTCCGAATTTCCACAAAGTCTAGATCAGCCGTTAGTCCCTCAATGACCTGCATGAGGTAGGCATGGGTCTTGTACTCTTCCAGACCGATTTCTGGTATTTGGTGTAAATCACGGCGAATTTTTAGATAATCAAGCATCATTTATTTCCTTTATTGTCTTATCAAACCAGATAAAAGTCTGACCGCACCCAATCAACTTCGGGCGCGGCACTCTTGTTTATTCAATATTAAAGTGTGCGAAGGGCATCTTCCAGAGCTGTCTTCTGCTGGGTCTTCTCGTCAATGGTCTTGATAACTCGAGCTGGAACACCAGCAACCACTACATTTTCCGGAACATCCTGAGTCACAATCGCACCAGCCGCAACAACGGAACCACTGCCAATTTGTACACCTTCAATCACAACCGCATTGGCACCAATTAGCACATTATCTCCAACCCGAACTGGCTCAGCACTAGCTGGCTCAATGACGCCTGCCAGAACCGCACCAGCACCGATATGACTGTTTTTGCCGACAATAGCTCGGCCGCCCAGAATGGCGCCCATATCAATCATGGTTCCAGCGCCAATCTCCGCACCGATATTGATGACTGCTCCCATCATGATGACAGCATTATCCCCAATTTCGACTTGATCACGAATAATAGCGCCCGGCTCAATGCGGGCATTGATGTCACGCTTGTCCAGAAGCGGAACCGCTGAGTTGCGGGCATCCTGCTCTACAACATAGGTCTTATTTTCCTCTAAGTTCACTAGGAGGGGCTTGATTTCTTCCCAGTCTCCAAAAAGAACATTGCCTAATTTCACAACAGACCAAGGAATCGCTCCGTGCAATTCTCCATCAAAGGTTACCTTGACAGGAGTTTTTTTCTTGGCATCAGCGATAAATTTGATGATTTCTTGAGCGTTCATTTTCGTAGCAGACATGGCGTCACCTCTCTGTTCTTTCTATTCTTTGTTGGGAGAGGATTGTCCCTCTCCTATCTCTTTTATTTCTCTATTATAACACAATTCGGCTATGCAGTTGTGACTTTATTAGCAGCTAGTATGCTATTTAGACTCTTGAACTTTATTCAAATGAAATTGTCCATCCTTGCCCTTCACAAAATTTAAATGGAAGAAGGTTTTATCCTCTGCCCTATAACCCATAGACATACTATAATATCCTTTCACCACTGCTTTGTAGTAGTTGTTGGGACGTCCCAAATGTTCTATCACTTCTAGATCAGTGATGCCATTTTCTTCATCTGACGTCATTCCCTTAAGGAAGGAAAGCCGTTCCCCTGTCAAATCCTCATTTTGATAAATATTATAAGCTATGCTGGTAAGATGTAGACCTGAACCAAAATCCCAGAATTGAATGACGGCAAAGCCTCCTCCCTTCAAATCATAGATCAGTGATAATAATCTATCCTTCTTGCCAATCACCGTTTCATCGCTGCTTTTAGCTAAACCATGTTGGCGAACAAAATCGGACACTGTCATATTTTTATCCTCGTCCTCTTCAATCTTATATTTTATAAAATCCCTTGGTTCCCAATCCAAAACTTGGGCATTTGAAGAAGAATATTTTGCTTCTGTTCTTACTAACGGATTCTTTCTGTAAGAATTGTTCCAATTGCCAATTAAGACAAGTAGGCCGATAACAAGGCCAATCAGGGCTAGAGCACTCACTAGCTTGAAAAATGGTGATTTGTGTTTAAACTTTGCGGTTCTCTTAAAAGTTGACTTTGGTACCTGTCTTGTTCCCTCTTTGAGATTTGTTTCAACTAGTAAACTATCCCCTTCCTTAGACTCTCGTTTTAAGGGTTCCCTAGTTCTACTAAATTTTCCCTTATGTTCCCTTCGTAATTTTTCTAAATCTCTTTTTCCCATTCTTCTATCCCTGTCTATGTTAAGAAAAATTCCGCGCTCTCCAGTCTAGGCTCTCAGACCGTACTTGTCATCATACTGGTGAGGCGATAAGTTCCATTCACTTCGCTAAAATACAAAGAAACTGACATCTTTTCCTTCGTTAGATAGCTAATACTAAAAAAATCAACTTGCTTTTTGAGCGTTTTATGAGCATAAATACTCTTCGGCATCCCCAGTTCTGCAATAGCTTGCTTGATTTCCATCCCTTCTCGCTTACTTTGAGGAATAAGCGATCGATAATCATCAACTGTCTTCGTAATCGATTACCCAGCATTCTGGAAGAAAGTGGCTGATACTGTAGAAAGCTCCATTCCTCCTCCAACATTCCTAAGGTGCATATCAACAACTCCTTTTCTCCCTACCAAATTGTAGGAAAGTATCACCAATTTACTGCCCTTCACACTATTATCCTCGCTCCCAGAACTGGCTTTTCCATACTTCTCAACGATAGCCTCTGGAGACACATTAGGTTGGTTCATGGTTTTAATTGATTCTAAAATCTCTTCGAATTGAAAATCGACCTCTCGATTCTTTTCAATAAAAGCTGAATTCCCCTCCGTCAGGAGCCCTATCTTATTTTCTGATTCTGTCGGAACAGCATTAACGGTCGATACAACCGATCGACTTCCTGCTAACCTAAAAATTGGTTGCTTATACACCATCAAGAAGCTAACCAGTCCCACTAGACCTGCGGCAATCACTAAGAGTGAGGCATAACGAGATAGCACAGACTTTGCTAAAAGCTGGCCATTAGGTTTGCCTGTTGACTCTGTTCGCCGCTTTTCTTTACTTGAAAACTCAAAACCCGACTCTCGAGAGCCATCATGAGAGAAGGCTCTCTGCTTTTTTTGGTCTAAACTTGACCTTTTTCCCCATTCTCTTTGGACTTTTCTTCCTTTTCCCATCCTCATCTCCTCCAAGGAACCTAAGTTCCTCTTGCTTTTCTGGTAATTCCTGTCTTTCCGCTAAAAAACAACTTCTGCTAAATAAGCCAAGCTCTAGCACCAAGCACGTCCTATCAATAAATACTCTTCCGAGTCAACTCATAGTCACCTGTTGGACTTAAGACAAACTCTAAATAGAGATATCTTTCATCTTTTAATTTATATTTGATGTAAACTGTCGTTTGATTCTTATAGTCCGCCGACTTATTGATAACTTGTGGCACACCAAATCGTTCTAATACTGCTTGTAAATTTTTACTTGGTGCTGATTTATCCACAGTAAAATCCTGAAAATCCTCCTCAGTCCATAAATCCGAATGGCTTAATTGAGACTGGCTAGTCAAACCTTCCCCTCGAATTGTATTCAGCCGATACTGATCTCCGATAAGGTTGAAATAGAGCTTGACAATTTGCCCTCCACCTGATGAGAGATAAAAAAGGTAGAGAGCCTTTTCTTCTCCATCTTTGGCCACACTTCCCGAACTTGCTTTTCCATATCGTTCAGCAATTTCCTCTGCTGTCGGAGACAGTTGCTCACTCGCCCCTTGCCCAGGCGAAGAAACTTGCAGAGCTAGGACATCCTCGAAAGTCCAAGTCATATTTTCTGGCTCCTTGTCAGCACTAGAAGCCGACGATGCCGACTCCTCTTGATCCGAAACTTCCCATTCGCTAGACGAAGAGTCTGCAACGTAAGCAGAAGCTATATTTTCTTGGCTCGATTCCCAGCTTATTTGGTCAATACTCCTGTCATGAGTGCCCATATTTGAAAGAAAACGATAGAGCAAAAGAAGGGATAATGATAGCAAGACCAGACTCGCCAAAGCAGCAACTAGAAACTTAACATTCCCCTTCTTTCTTGTTCTAAGCCTCTTCGATTTCCAACCAGTTTTAACTCCAAACTGCTTCTCTCCTAGCTTTTCTTTCCTTGCTTCTTCCTTTGTCTGTTCGAGGGTGACTCCTCGTTCCCGCTGATTCTTGACCGACGAAGTGTTTCTGGCTTTAAACTTGGATTTATGCTCCCGCCTCAATGCTTCTAAATTTCTATCTTTCACCTTTTCACCTATCAACTAAAAACTTGATTGCTCATTCCCTTTCTACAAACGGCTGATTCTCCTGCTAGGCAAGCACTACTGAGCACTTGCTTCTCCTGCTTCGCTTGCCAAACCTGAGCTGTCTTTCAGTCGATAGCTTTGAGTGTCATCTTTTTCAAAAGAAAAACTAACCTCTTGACCATCCTCCAAACGATAAGAAATCGATAAAGTCGTATAGCTCAAGATTCCCCCATGCCAATCGAGGCGCTCTGGAAGTCCCAACTGACTGACAATCTCTTGATAGGTCTTTCCTTTCTCTATACCAGAAAGATCTTGACGAGTGAGCTGAGCATTTCGGTTAGGCAGTTGCGCACTACTGAGATGCGTACATTTTAGGGATTCCAACTTAAGAGTTTCAGAAGGACCAAGATAGCTCTTAAAAGAGAGCTTAACTTTCGCCTCTGTCCCTGCTTGTGAATAGTTTAAATCTATTGTCTTGATTAGATTATCTTGGTTCGTTTCCCTACCAGACTCAGCTTTCCCTAACTTTGCAACCACCTCGTCGACCTTTGTCAGATTTGGAACCGATGAAGTGAAGTCTGAGAATAAAGAAGTGATATCATCATAGGTGATATGAAACTGATACTCCTCTTTCTTAGCAATCCATTCTGGACGATTATCAGATTTTAAATCTTGATCCTTTCCATATGAGTCTAACATACGAGAAATAGCTGCGGCTTCTTCCATGCGTTTTAAATCAGCATTCTTTTTCCACTGCTCTACTATGCTATACATTGAGGCTATAATCCCTAAAACGAAAAGTATCACCATCCATATCTTAGAAAAGATTCCTAGTTTTTTCTTCTTAAACTCTACTTTATCTATCTCTCTAGCAAGCTCATTAGAAGATATTCGCGGAGAAAGCTTGGTCTGTTTTGCTTCAGTTATAAGGCCTGACATCGACTGGCTAACTTGATTTCCACGAAAAACTTGATTTTGTTTTTTAGCTTTCAGTGATTCTAAACTAGAAATGAGACGCTTCAGCTCCCTCTGCTTTAATTCCAACAAATTCTGTGATAGAAGCGACAGAGGCTCCTTTACCTGCTGAACTCCTTCTAACTGCTCAGAAAACACCGGCTGGTCTTGAGAACTTGTTTTAGCCCCATAGCCGTTTTTGTCCTCTATCGAAGAGACGGCAGACGGCTCATTGCTTGAGCTCTCTATTGGAAATGCCACTTTTGATGGAGACGAAACGGAAGGACAAGCTTGATTTTCTTCCGGGCTCCCCTGCGCTTCTTGCAATCCAGTAGATGATTTGATATGTTGGTCTCCCTTGGTTTTCCATTTAGATAGAAAGGATGATTGGCTATTGGCTGGCTTTTTCGTTTGAGCCTTCTTGAATTTTGATTGATGTTTCTGCCTCAAAGCTTCCAGATTTCTCTTTCCCATAACTCCTCCTCATCTATTGGCTCTTCTATCATTGAAAAGACGACTCTATTAACTTCACACTGCCTCTTCGCTGAATGCTACTATTCTCTTTTCTATACCATTCATACTGGGGGTAACATCCAGCGATTGTCTGCACCATGAAACTTGTCATGCTAATATAACTTTATTCCAGTATATCATATTTTGAACTGGCTTAGCTTGAAAGCACTCAAGCAAAAAGGCACGAACTCTCTTCCGTGCCCACAAAACCAACTATATATGAACATTTTTATTTCACTTTTTCAGCCAATAATAACTTCATCCGAACTCCTTTCCAATCTTGGTCCTCTGCTTTTCTAGAACCGTCCAAATAGCAGCCAGCTCAACTTTCTGGATAAAAGCCTATCCCATTGCTCCTGCATCTTCTCTGACTGTAACATATAATCAGGGAAAGGAAAACTGTTGCTGAGTCGACAAGTAAGTGAAAAAGCTAGATGGCTAACTGGCTAACAAAGTAGGCTAGTAGTTGATCTTTAAAAGAGCAAAAAACCTCCTAGAAGGGAGGTTGTGTCTAGTTTTAGACTTTTATTTTTCTAAATTGCTTGATTTGAAATTTTATTATGATCAAGCAGTTTCGAAAATCTGAATGGTAGAGCCCTTTTCAATTACTACTGCTTGGTCTGCTGCAACATGGAGAGTACCCGGCAGGCTGCCCTCTTTTGAACCATCAAAAGAAATCGTGATATGGCCCAGTCCAGTTAAATTTTTTTCTACTACATTTCCCACGGAACTAATCGAATATTCCTGATTATCTACCACCAGCTTGCCGCCTTCTAGTATTGAACCTAGCAGATTTTTGTTATCAATCTTAAAACAATACTCTGATAAATCTTCTGGTGCTTCTTCTCCAAATAAAATGAGCATATTGGCATCTTGAATCATATTCTGAGCTTCAGGCCCCACTTGAATTACTTTAGCTTCAAAAATTTTCTTCATCTAATTCCTATTTATCCTTTCTCTAATTTGTCTTAAACTTATGCTTATAGATAAGTTTAACATAATAGTTGCTCTGTTTACGTGCATCTATCAAAGGTCTATTGATAAAGACCAATACTAGCTATCCAAGCTACTAGCACCCGCGGAACACCATTGAGAAAGCGTGAATAAAGCACAGAAGGGACACCAACCTCAACTGTTTCAGACTTGGCTTCAGATAGACCGAGTGCTACAGGAATGAAATCACAACCGTTTTGAGTGTTGATAGCAAATATAGCTGGCAGAGCCATTTGGGGCGGAATATTCCCTTTTCCGATTTCGACTCCAATTAAGGTTCCGATAATCTGACTGATAACAGCTCCGGGGCCTAACAAAGGAGATAGGAATGGCAAGGAACAGATAAAGCCAATCAAAATGAGTCCCCAGATGTTCCCCGCTAGGGGAACCATTAATTTTGCCAGCCAATTTCCA
>ERZ773005.840-NODE-840-length-19521-cov-5.640090_pt1 | contig 19521 bp, 17 predicted proteins | sample MGYA00580666_ERZ773005 | MGnify/ENA primary metagenome ERZ773005 (study PRJEB29015, sample SAMEA2737999) | human oral metagenome | biome: human oral; feature: human-associated habitat; material: dental | place: China | collected 2061 ...
CCGCGGCGCTTCGGCAGGCGCAGGAAGCCCACGCCAAAGCGGTCGCCGGCCCGCGCGCCGAAGAAATCGCCGGCGGCGAAGCTCAGCTGGAAGCGCTGCAGCAGGCGCTGGCCCGGCAGGAATATCTTCTCGCCCAGACGGAGCTTATCGCCCCCGCGGACGGCGTCGTTCGCTCCCGCCTGCGGGAAGTCGGCGACATGGCGTCGCCGTCGCTCCCCGTCTACAAAATCTCGCTGACCGATAAAAAATGGGTGCGCGTCTACGTCACGGAAAGCGACCTCGGCCGCATCCACGAAGGCCAATCCGCCGCCGTTTACATCGACAGCTTTCCCGACCGCCCCATCGACGGACAGGTCGGCTACATTTCAGCGACGGCGGAGTTTACTCCGAAAAATGTACAGACGGAAGAACTGCGCACCTCGCTTGTTTACGAAGTGCGGGTCTACGTAAACGACCCCGAAAATCTTTTGCGGCTCGGTATGCCTGCCACCGTGAAGGTGGCGCTCTGATATGGCGGCGGAGCGCGAGGCCGTTATCGCCGCTGTAAATCTCAGCAAAAGCTTTGCCGGAAAAAACAACCGCTCCGTTACGGCGCTCGCGAACCTTACGTTCACCGTCCGCGCCGGAGGACTGACGGCTCTCATCGGCCCCGACGGCGCGGGGAAAACGACCCTTATGCGCCTCATCTGCGGCCTGATGACGCCGACCGCGGGGACGCTGACCGTCCTCGGGCACGACGCCGCCGAAGAGAGCGCCGCTCTCCAAGCCCAGCTCAGCTACATGCCGCAAAAATTCGGGCTTTACGAGGACCTCACCGTGGCGGAAAATCTCAATCTTTACGCCGATCTGCACGGAATCGGCGTAAAAGAACGGCAGAGCCGCTTCGCCCATCTTCTCGCCATGACCGATCTGGCGTCCTTTACCGACCGTCTGGCGGGGAAGCTCTCCGGGGGCATGAAGCAAAAGCTTGGCCTTGCCTGCACGCTGGTCCGATCTCCGGCGCTGCTTCTTCTCGACGAGCCGACCGTCGGCGTCGACCCGCTGTCGCGGCGCGACCTTTGGGATATTCTCCAACGGCTGACCAGGGAAGAACATCTCTCGGTTTTCGTCAGCACCGCTTACATGGAGGAAGCCGAGCTGTGCGGCGACGTGTTCGTGCTGAACGGCGGGCGTTTTCTCGCCCACGGCGCGCCGGAAGAAATCCGCCGCTTTGCCGAAGGCCGCTGCGGGCGCGTAATTCCTCCGCCAGGGACGGCAACACGCCTCTTGCAGAGCCGTCTCCTTGACGACACGGCGCACTTCGTTGACGCGGTGCCGGAAGGCGGCGCGGTGCGCTTCATCCGCACCGAAAATTCCGAAGAAAGCCCTGTTCTTAAGGCTCTGGGGCTGACCGCCGAAGCTCTTCCCCCGCGTCTTGAGGACGCCTTCATGCTCCTCCTGCACGGCGACGCCGCTCCTGCCGCTACGGCTTTGGGTACGCCCCCGACGGAGCTTCCTCCGGATATTCCTGCGCCGCGCCGCGCTTCTTCGTCCGACACGCGGGGAGATTCCCCCGCGCCTTCGCCGCCCGGCGCGCCGGAAGGAACCGCCGCGCTCTTTCCCGCTCCTTCCGACGCGCCGATTGACATTGAGGTTAAAAATCTCGTGCGAAAATTCGGCGATTTCACCGCTGTGGCAAACACCTCCTTCACCGTGCGGCGCGGCGAAGTTTTCGGCCTTTTAGGGCCCAACGGCGCGGGCAAGACGACGACCTTCCGCATGCTCTGCGGCCTTCTCCCCGCCACCAGCGGCGAGCTCAGCGTCGCCGGAGTCGATCTTCGCACCGCCCGGATTCAGGCGCGCGCGAACGTGGGCTACGTCGCCCAGAAATTTTCCCTCTACGGCAATCTCTCCGTCACGGAAAACCTGCGCTTTTTCGGCGGCGCTTACGGACTTAAAGGCGCGTCCTTAGAACGGCGCTTATCCGCCGTTTTCGACGAATTTGAGCTGCGCGGCTGGGAAAATACCCGCGCCGAAAATCTCCCCGGCGGTTACAAGCAGCGCCTTTCGATGGCGGCGGCGCTCCTTCACCAGCCCCAGATCCTTTTCCTCGACGAGCCGACGAGCGGGATCGACCCTCTGGCGCGCCGCCGGTTCTGGCGGCAGATTACCGACCTTTCCGCCCGCGGCACCACCATTATCATCACCACGCATTTCATGGAAGAAGCCGAATACTGCGACCGGATCATCATTCAGGATCAGGGACGGCTCCTCGCCCTCGGCAGTCCCGAGGAAATACGTCGCCGCCTGGGAAAGGAAGCGGCCACCATGAACGACATTTTCCTCGCCATCGTTGAGGAAAGCCGCGGCGCGCCCCAGGCTCCGCCTTCCTCCTGACCGGCTCCGCCCGCCGTCGGCGAACGGACATCGTCCCACGCTTTATCACTTCCAGGCCGATATTCCGCCCGCCGCCATTCTTTTCCTCCGAAAGGAGCCCTCGACATGCTTTTCCCCGACTTCTCCCGCCGCCTGCGCGCCCTCGTTCATAAAGAATTTTTACAGCTCGGGCGCGACCGCAGCAGCCTCCTGCTCGGCGTCGTCCTGCCGCTGCTCCTCATTCTCCTCATCGGCTACGGGATCTCCCTCGATGTAAAAAACGTCCCCACCGCCGTCGTCCTTGAGGACGCCTCGCCGACCGCGCGGGACGCGGTCAGCTTTCTGGACGGCTCTCCTTACTTTTCGCCGCGTTACGTCACCTCGATGAAAGAGGCCGAGCGTCTTTTGAAAAGCCGCGACGTAGACGTCATTTTGCGGCTGCCGCCCGACTTTTCCCGCCGGCTCGCCCAGGGGGACGCGAAAGCGCAGGCCGTTCTCTACGGCGTCAACACCACCACCGCCATGTCGGCGCAAGCCTACCTGGAAGCGGGCTTTGCCGCGCTGGCGGCGCAGGAGAGCGCCGTTTTGACACAAGAGCCGGCAGGGCAGGCCGCCGTGGAAAGCCGGCTTTGGTTCAACGACGCCAATACCAGCTCATGGTTCTTTATCCCCGGCCTCATCATGCTCATCATGACCATCGTCGGCGTCTTTCTTACCGCCGTCGTCATGGCGCGCGAATGGGAGCGCGGCACCTTTGAATCCCTCTTCGTCACGCCCGTGCGGGCGGCGGAGCTTATCCTGGCGAAAATGATCCCCTACTTCTGCGTCGCCATGGCCGGCATGGGACTTTGCCTCATTGCCGGGCGCTTCCTCTACGAGCTCCCCATGCGCGGCTCGCTGCTCCTCATTCTCGGCGTTTCCATGCTCTACCTCGTCGTCGCCCTCGGCATCGGCCTCACCATCTCCGCCGTAACGAAAAACCAGTTCGTCGCCTGCCAGATCGCCCTCCTCGTCAGCTTCATGCCCTCCCTCATGCTCTCCGGTTTCATGTTCGACCCCCATTCCCAGCCCGTCGTCATCCGCGCTATCAGCCGCCTCTTTCCCACGACCTACTACTTAGAGCTTTTAAAATCTCTCTTTCTCGCCGGGAACAACTGGCCCCTCCTCATCAAAAACAGCCTGCTGCTTACGATCTACGCTGTCTTTTTCCTCGCCCTCGCGGGAAAAATTACCCGAAAGAAGGTGGAAGAATGAGCTGGCTCGCCCTTTTCTGGCAGCACATAAAAACCATTTCCTTAAAGGAGCTGCTCGTTACCTTTAACGATCCCGTTGATCGCCGCATGCTCATGATCCCCGTCTTTATTCAGGGCTTTCTCTTCGGGTACAGCGCCACCTTCAATCTTGACAGCGCCCCTTACGCCCTGCTCGATCTGAGCCACAGCGCCCCATCCACCGACCTCATCGCCCATTTCGAAGCGTCCTCCGCCTTAGAGCGCACCCGGCTGCTTCAAAATCAATCGGAGATCGCCGACGCCATCGACAGCGGCGACGCCATGCTCGTCATCGTCTTTCCCGCCGACTTCGCAGAGAAACTGGCGCGGGGCGAGACAAGTCCCCTCCAGCTCATCGCCGACGGGCGCAATACCATGACCGCAGGCCTCGCCACCGGCTATGTCAGCCGTATCGTCGCCGCCTGGAACGCCGCCCGCGCCGCGCCCCCGGTAGAGCTTTTGACCCGCACCTGGTACAATCCCAACCAGGAAACCCGCTGGAACTTTCTCCCCGGGCTCATTGGCATGATCAGCTTCACCCAGGTCGTCATGCTGGCGGGGCTCTCCGTCGCCCGCGAGCGCGAGCTGGGCACCTTCGACCAGCTCCTCGTCACGCCGCTGTCGCCCACCGAAATTCTCATCGGCAAGGCGCTTCCCCCGACGCTCATCGGTATTTTCCAAAGCACCGCCCTCTTTCTCATCGCCCGCTTCTGGTTCGGCGTCCCCTTCGCCGGCTCTTTGCCGCTTTTTTACCTGACACTTTTCATTTTCACCGTAAGCTCCACCGGGATCGGTCTCATCATCTCCTCCGTCGCCGACAACATGCAGCAGGTTCTCGTCTACGTCTTTGTCCTGCTTTTGCCGCTGGCGCTTCTTTCCGGTATCGTTACCCCCATTCACAACATGCCCGAGCCGCTCCAGTACCTCACCTACGCCGACCCCATGCGCTTCGCTATCGAAGCCATCCGCCGCATTTACCTTGAAGGCGCAGGCTTTTCTGAAATCGCCCCGAACTTTATCCCCATGCTCCTCGTCGCCGCCGTCACCCTCCCCCTCGCTGGCTGGCTCTTCCGGCATAAAACCACCTGATTTCTAACCTGAAGGGATGAAAAACAAAGAGAATGGAACTATTTTCAGAGAATATGCGTACGCCGGCAAAAATCGAACTGCCGCATTTTTCTGTTGGCACGGCTTACGGCGGCTCTCAGGACTGGTGCGAGAGCCGCTGGATGAAGCTGGGCGGCTGCGCCGCCGTCACCGCGTGCGACAGCGCTATCTATTTTACCCTTTTCAAAGGCCGGCAGGGGCTGTACCCCTACCCCGCCGAAAAGATTTCCCGCCGGGAATACGTCAGCTTCACCGACGTCATGAAGCCCTATCTAAGGCCCCGCTGGGGCGGCATTGACCGGCTGGAGACTTACATCGAAGGCTTCGGACAGTTCCTCTCTGACCGCGGCGAAAGCACGCTGAGGATGAAGCCGTGGCCGGGAGAAAGCGGCTTGCCGGAGACAAAAGCCATCCTGAAAAAGCAGCTCCAAAGCGGCTGGCTCATCCCCTGCCTCACCCTCAGGCACAGCCACCCCGCCATGCGGGACTACGACTGGCACTGGTATATCCTCAACGGCTGCGAGGAACAAGGCGAAACTCTCCTCGTCAAAGCCGTCACCTTCGGCGCATGGCGCTGGCTGGATTTCGCGGTGCTGTGGAATACCGGCCACGATCAAAAAGGCGGGCTGATCCTGTATGATCTGCCCGAAGACGGAAACACCCATAGACAATAAAGATCAAGGAAAAGCATTGATTTTGAAACGTGGATTTGGTACGCAGCAGATAGGGATAAGGGGAGGCGCACCAGATCTGGTGCTAGAAATCGTATACCGCAGACAGGAGGCGCCCTTCAAAGGCTTTGGTATATTTATTCCATTGACGCCCCTATTGAATAGTAGTACAATACTCTCAAAAGGGGGCGTTTCCACTGGAGACCAGTCGTATGTTTGTTTACGGAACTGCATTTTCCCGTGCATGGAAAGAGCTCGGCTTCAGTGATGATGATCTACGCCGCTTGGAAAACAGTTTGCTTCAAAACCCCAAGCTTGGCGATGTAATCCGCGGAACAGGGCGCATAAGGAAAATGCGCTTTGCCTTTCCTTATCGTGGGAAACGAGGTAGCGTCCGCGTCTGCTATGTAGACTTTGAAAAATACGCCATTCTTTATCTGTTGGCGATCTTTGCGAAAAACGAGCAAGATAATCTAAGTACTGCGGAATGTAATTCCCTGAAAAAACAGATTGACCTTTTGGAAGAAACCTTGCAAAGGAGGCACCTAAAATGAGCAAAGCTTTTGAAATCTTGTCTGGCGCGTTGGATGAAGCTATTCACGATGCACAAAACGAAAAACCTGTTTTGAAGCGGCGCAAGGTGTCTATTGCCATCCCGCCTATCAACGACTATTCCGCTGACGAAATAAAAAAAATACGTTGGAGTGTCGGCGTTCCGCAAAGCCTGTTTGCAAAGTACTTTGGTGTTTCGACAAAAACCGTGGAAGCATGGGAAGCAGGGAGGAACAAGCCCTCTGGGCCGTCCAGCCGCCTTTTAGGATTGATAAAAGCTAAAAAACTAGCCTTGACGGAATAGTATTATTTCTTTTGGCAAAGCAGACGGAAAATAGCAGAACATAAAAATCGCTGTACAGACCTTTGTACAGCGATTTTTATATAGCAAACGCTCGGCGCAATATACAGGAAAGAAGCCTTATCATGGCAGAACCTGCCGTCCTTGCAATGGGTGTACTCTTATACTACAATATTAGAAGTGACCGGGCGAAATATCACGAATCTCAACGGCTTTATCGAAGTCGCAGGAAAGCAGGCGGATGTCGTCATCGCGAATCCGAACGGCATCGTCGGCAATAATTCGGCTATATCAACCCCGGCCGCGCCATACTCACCAGCGGGAATCCGCAAATCGACGCTTCCGGGCGGCTGGCCGGCTTTGTGATAAATCAGGGCGAGATCAGCATCGAAGGCAAGGGCCTCGACGCCGCCCGGGCAAACGGCTTGGACCTCTATGCCCAGGCTGTTAAGATCAACGCGCAAATCGCTGTCCAAAAGCTTAAAATGGTCGGCGGCAAAAATAAGCTTGACGGCGACGGGAACGTCCTTGAAGTCATTGACGACCAATACACCGACGTCGCCCTTGACGGTGGCGCCAGGAGGGGAAGTGCTGCATGAAACAGCGACAGTGTGTACACGACGAGGAAACGATGCCTTCCATGGGAAAAAGGAGGTCGCACAATGATTGACTTACATATGCACAGCACGGCTTCTGACGGAACGGACGATGTGCATACGCTATTGACGCATTTAGAGGCCGCGGGAATTAAGACGTTTTCTCTGACCGACCATGATACGATCGAAGGAGCCATGGAGATGGAGACAATAGTTCCCGAAGGCATGACTTTTTTCCGTGGAATAGAGTTTTCCTGCATAACCTCAGCGGGAAAGTGTCATATCTTGGGCTATGGCTATAATAAGGATGCCCGAGCCTTTTTACAGATTTTACAATTAGGCAGGGATAAACGCCGCAACAAATTGTGCAAACGATTGGACTTCCTCAAGGAGAGATTCGGCATAGAAGTATCTGAGCAAGAGAGGAGCCATCTTTTTTGCTGCAGCAGCGTAGGGAAACCGCAGTTAGGGAATTTGTTGGTATCCATGGGCTTGGCTGCGCATCGACACGAGGCCATTGAAAAATACATCGAGCCGTGCAAAACCGAGAGTGACCGGCTGGATGCCTCAGCCGTGATCAAGGCCATACTGGCCGCCGGAGGCATTCCTGTGTGGGCGCATCCGTATGGTGGAACGGACGAGCGCGAAGTGCCGCGACAAAAATTTGAAGCGCAGCTTCGTATTTTGCTCTCTGCCGGACTCATGGGCTTAGAATGTTACTACGCCAAATATACCGAAGCGCAAATTGCTTTCTTGGTGGCTGCGGCAAAAGAGCACGATCTGCTTATTAGCGGCGGCAGCGATTATCATGGTGCCAACAAGACGGTTGCTTTGGGGACGCTGAATGCCGAGGGGACACCTGTCAACGAAAAAGCATTGACCATTGTACCGGAATTGGTCAGGCGTCAACGTGAGCATCCTTTCCACCTCATAGAAATTGAGAAAGGGCATAATCCGGGCGCGTGCTTTTGGATACTGCCGATCAAGGTTCATGATGTGCATCTTTCCATATGGGCAGAGGATAATCTGGACTGTATGGACGATGCGGAAATTTCGATATCGGAAAGTGCGTTTGAGGACTTTCTCTACCTCATTTTTAAAAGGCACTTTGATAATGATTTGCCGGAAAACGTCGGGCGAGGCGACGAATACCTGCCGAACAACTATGAGGACGGGATTGCTTTCGAGTGGTACCTTACAGAAAATTTTTATACCTTTGCGCAAATCGAGGCCGTGCTTTCCGATATACGACAAGTGGCTGCTCTCCTGCGGTCTGACTTTGACCATCCTGCTTTGGATTTTTTGCGCGCAGGGATCAGAAATTTGCATTACTATTTTCTTCCGCTCAGTTTTGATACGAAGTATACCGAAGAGGAAAAAGAGAAAATTGCGAAGGAGAACATTGAGCATTTAATTGACTTTTATGTGCGATTTGATGCAAGTTTGCGCGAAATGATCAAGGTCGGGAGGGCGAACGGGTATCGGCTGATTTCCGTATGCGGCCCATGATGAGAGGGCAGCCGCCCCGCTAAAGGCATCATATGGCATAGCTTTGCCGTACGCGGCACAGCAGGAAGGAGAACTGCAATGATTAAGATACTTTTCGTTTGCCACGGCAATATCTGCCGGTCGCCGATGGCGGAGTTTGTCATGAAGGAGCTGGTGCGGCGCGCCGGACGGACAGCGCAGTTTGCGATCGCGTCGGCAGCGACGTCGACGGACGAGATCGGCGCCGACGTTTATCAAGGGACGCAGGAAGAACTGACACGGCACGGGATCCCTTTCTCACACCGACACGCGCGGCAGGTCACGCGGGAGGATTACGACCGCTGGGATCATCTGGTGGTGATGGATAAAGCGAATCTCGCGGCGATGCCGGGACTGGTCGGGCCGGATCGCGCGGGAAAAGTGCGGCGGCTTCTGGAGTTTGCCGGAGAGGCGCGGGATGTCGCCGACCCATGGTACACCGGCGATTTTACGACGGCGTACCGGGATATTTCCCGCGGCTGCGAGGCTCTTTTAAAAACGCTCTGCCCGGATCCTGCGCCCGCCGAGACCAAAGGCAAATAACCGACGCGCGAAGATTTCCCTGCCATAAAAAGAGAGGACGTGGCTGAATGAAGCCGGAGCTTTATACGGAAGAAGAATGGAACGCCGTAGAAGCGCACATTAATACGTATTACGGCAAGGTCGAAAATGTCTTTCACGAAATTGTTTCCCCGGATATTCATGTGGATATTTATATCGTTCCCCCCGGCGACAGGTGGGGCTATTACCGGCTGGTTACGCTGGGCATGGGCGCGCACCGCATGGCGGTTCCCGCGGATCTGAAGGAGCATAAGCTGGAACGCGCCGAGCTCACGATCGCGCTCGGCGCCGATTGGAAGATCAATGACGACGACGAGAAATGGTACTGGCCGATCCGGCTTTTAAAGGTGCTGGCCCGCCTGCCGATGGAAAGCGACACCTGGCTGGGCTGGGGGCACTCGATCGAAAACGGCGGTCCTTTTGCCGACAACACAGCGCTGTGCGCGTCGCTCCTCGTTACGCCTTTCGGGGTGGAGGAGGAGGGCTTTGTCTGCCCCTTGCCCAACGGCGACGAAGTGAATTTTTATCAGGTCATACCGCTCTATCAGAATGAGCTGGAGTATAAGCAGGCCCACGGGACCGATGCGCTGCTTCTCAGGCTGCTGTCGGCGGGATTTGTCGTACGCCCCGACCGCCCCAACGCCCTGACGGATTTCGTGATGGACGACGCGGCCTGGCACCTTGAAATCCTCCAGGAGAAGCGGCTTCCCGTCGAGGAAATTACCGCCTGTAATCATCTGGCGATTTACCTACGCTGGTGCCTTGCGCATGGATTATTAAGCAAGAAATTCTTAGCCCTTCACGGCGCGGCGCTTCGCCAGACGAAAAAAGCTCCCGCCGCAAACGGCTTGCGGGAATTCATTCGGCGGGAGCTGCACGGTCATTTGAAGCGCGGCTATTTCAATGAGGACGGAGCCGCCTTCGCGGATTATTATTACGGCGACGGCGGCGGCGCGCCCTATTTCCCTTCCGACATTGACGATTACGCCCTGCGCTATTTTGGCGCCGCGCGTTACTACTCCGAGGAATTCAAGGATGAGGCGTACCTTTTCGTCCCCTTTAACGAAGCGTATTATCAGGACATGGCGCGGATCATGGATCGCCGCTGGATCGCGTGGCAGAACCAAAAGGAACCCACCTCACCGGAGGACAGGGAGCCAGGTCCCTTGGCCGAGGCGCTGATCGCGTATCTTGACTGCGATTGCCAGTACTTTCCTCCCCTCGCCGACGACGATCCCATCACCGCCGCCTTTGGCTACGCTAAGCGGATCGGTGCGCGGGAAGGCTTCATCCCGGTTCTCGTCGCCGCGGACGAGGGTCTTTGGGAGGCGCTCATGGGAAATTCCGATCCCCAGAGCGATAGCGCTGATAAAGCGTACACCTTTAACGCCGCCCGCGTCGAAGCGTACCGCGATAAGCTCCTCGCCCAGCCGGTAAAAGACGGGCGCGGCCTGCTCTCCAGCCGTCGCGAGGATTTCGCAAAGGACGCGGCGGATTCTCCGCCGGCGCGCGGCGAGGCCGAGGCAAATAACAGCTTCATGGGCTACTGGGATTACGAGACAGGGAAAACGATACCGCTCATCCTCGCGGAAATTCCCGTGAAAAATCCGTGGGAGGTTTTCGCCTATCTCCCCTTTGGCGGCTGGAACGAATGCCCGGACACCGCCGATTTGATGGCCGCCGCGAAATATTGGCACGAGCGCTACGGCGCGGTTCCGGCGGTGATGACCCACGACGTGCTGGAGTTCCTCCTGCCCGCTCCTGTCCCCCACGAAGCCGCGTGGGAAGTGGCTCAGGAGCATTACGCCTTCTGCCCCGACGTCATTGAGCAGAGCGGCGCGGATATGAGCGCCGGCAAGCTGTCGCGCGCGCTCATCAAGTCGCACGTCTGGCACTTCTGGTGGGATTAAGACGTGCGCATTTCAGGAAGGAGTTCTCATGTTTCATGATATTGGCCGAACGCTGATGATCCTGGGCGCGGCGCTGCTTTTTTTCGGCGCCCTCGTTCATTTCGGCGGTCGCTTCCTCTCGCTGGGCGATCTTCCCGGCGATTTCCACTGGGAAAACGGCCGCACGTCGTTTTTCTTTCCGCTGGGAACCAGTCTCTTTATAAGCCTTCTCTTGACGATCCTGGTCAATTTCTTCCTGCGGTAAAAGAATAAACGCGATAAATATCGACAGCAAAAAGAGGAGAGCGCGTCAAGGTGACGCGCTCTCCTCTTTTTGTTAAACGTATTCAGACCGGGTCGTGCGGCACCATATCCTCGTCACGCAGCGTGCCGTCTTTGGCGCGCTGCGCGAATTCCGCCGTCGCGGTGAAAAGGACGTCGCTGGAGCTGTTGAGCGCCGTTTCGCAGGAATCCTGCAAGACGCCGATGATGAAGCCGACGCCGACGACCTGCATGGCGAGATCGTTGTCGATGCCGAAAGAGGCGCACGCCACCGGAATAAGAAGCAGCGAGCCGCCCGCCACGCCGGACGCGCCGCAAGCGCCAATAGTCGAGATGATGCAGAGGAGCAGCGCCGTCGGCATGTCTACGGCGATCCCGAGGGTGTGCGCCGCCGCCAGCGACAAAACGGCAATGGTGATGGCCGCCCCCGCCATATTGATCGTCGCCCCGAGCGGAATGGAGATCGTGTACGTATCCGGGTTCAGTCCCAGCCGGCGGCACAGCGTCAGATTGACCGGGATATTCGCCGCCGAGCTGCGCGTAAAGAAGGCGTAGATGCCGCTCTCCCGCAGCGTCGCCATGACAAGCGGATAAGGATTGCGCCGCAGCTTCCAGAAAACGATAGCCGGGTTCATGATGAGCGCGACCGTGAAGAACGCCCCGAGGAGCACCGCCAGAAGCTGGGCGTAGCCAATAAGCGCGCCGATTCCGTTCGTTCCCACGGCGTCGGCGACAAGCCCCATAATGCCGAACGGCGCGAAACGAATGATCCATTTGACGATCTGGGTGATCGCGTTCGCAATATCCTGAATAAACTGCTTCGTCGAATCCTGCGAGCTGTGGAGCGCAATCCCGGCCAGCACCGCCCATGACAGGATCCCGATGTAGTTCGCCGAGGCCAGCGCGTGGATGGGATTATCGACGACGTTCATGATGAGATTTTTCAAGACCTCGACGATTCCCGACGGCGGCGCGATTTTCGCGTCCGCGATCTGTAAGTGCAGCGTCGTCGGGAACAGGAACGAAGCCGAGACCGCCACGAGGGACGCTAAAAACGTGCCGACGACGTACAGGCCGACGATCGGCTTCATGGAATCGCTGGCGTCCGCATTCTTCTGCGCCATGGCGTTCATGACCAGCACGAACACCAAAATCGGCGCCACGCCTTTCAGCGCTTTGACGAAGAGATCGCCCAGAATCGAGACGACCGGCACCGCCGCCGGCATCGTCAGCGCGATGATGATCCCGATGATAAGCCCGATCGCGATCAGCTTTATCAAAGCCGTCTCCTCGTATTTTTTGCCAATAGAACCAAACAAGACTGTTTCCTCCCCTTGATTTAGGATAATAGCTGAATTTGTCCGCTTACAAGTATACATGGTTTTGAAACGCCGCGCAAGGGCGGCGTGTTTTTCGCGCTGTAAGGTAAATTTTCTCTGCTTGCGGCACTCTTTGCCGGATCGTATTTTTATGGTATTATAAATGAGAAAATTCCTATTTGAGACTACAGGTACGCCGCGAAGATTTGACAAACCAGGCGGGACCCTAAGGCGTGCGGGCTTACCGCCGCCCCGAAAAATCTGCGACAGGGAGGCATTCCATGGAAACCTTTTTAGAAAAACTCCGGAGCGCCGGCTATAAGATCACGCCCCAGCGCCGGGCCGTCTGGGAAGCCTTGCAAACGCAGGCGGCTTTTCCCACCGCGCACCAGATCCTGGACGTCGTGCGCCAGACACAGCCCGACGTTTCCCTCGATACCATCTATCGCAACCTGGCACTGCTGACGGATTTAGGCCTCGTCCACGAGATTTTCCGCCCGGCGGGCAGCGTCTATGAATTGACGCGGCCCGGTCATCATCACCACCATTTAGTCTGCACCGCCTGCGGGCGGACGGAGTGCATCGACGTCTGCCCCATGACGCCGATCTACGAAGCGGAAGCCGCTAAAAAAGGCTTTCGCATCACCGGCCACATCTTTGAATTCTACGGCCTCTGCCGGAAATGTCAGGCGAAAAACAGGAAATAACCCGCCAGGCTTTTTGTCAAATCTCCCGGCGACAAGGAAAATATTTCTTGCACATCTCCAAGAGATATGGTATGGTATTAAATAGTAATTTTACTATTTAATACCATATTTATTTACAGGAGGTTTTACCTTGAAACGCATTTTATCCATTTTTGCCCTTCTTTCCCTGCTTTCCCTCGCCCTTGCAGGCTGCGGCACGAGCGGCGCGCCGGAAAAGAAAACGGCGGAAGGGCCGTTCCGTATCGTCACATCCTTCTATCCCATGTACATCGCCACGATCAACATCACGCAAGGCATCGACGGCGTCGAAGTGACGAACATGACCAAGCCGCAGACCGGCTGCCTGCACGACTACCAGCTTGCCACCGGCGACCTCAAGACGCTGGAAAAGGCCGACGCCTTCGTCATCAACGGCGCGGGGATGGAAGCCTTCTTAGACAAGGTCGTCAACCAGCAGAAGGCGCTTAAGATCATCGACGCCTCCAAGGATATTCCCCTCCTCAAGGATGGCGACGAGGAAAATCCCCACGTCTGGCTCAGCGTCACGCACGCCATCACACAGGTGAAGAACATCGCCGATCAGCTGGCCGCCGCCGATCCCAAGCACGCCGACGCTTACAAGAAAAACGCCGCCGCGTACGTCCAAAAGCTGGAGGCTCTGAAAAAAGAGATGCACGCCGCCCTTGATCCTCTCCCCCATAAAGATATCGTTACGTTCCACGAGGCCTTCCCCTACTTCGCGCAGGAATTCGGCCTCCATATCGTCGCCGTCATCGAGCGCGAGCCGGGCAGCGAGCCAACCCCGGCGGAGCTGAAAGAGACCATCGAAAAGGTCAAAGAACTCCCGGTGAAGGTACTCTTCACCGAGCCGCAGTATTCGCCGAAAGCGGCGGAAGCGATCGCCCGTGAAACCGGCGCGAAAATCTACACGCTGGATCCCGTCGTCACCGGTGAGGCTAACGACGCCGCCAAAGACGCCTACATTACCACGATGAAAAAGAATCAGGTGACGCTCGCGGAAGCGCTGAAATAAAGCGTTCCCCTCACAAGACCCGGTTCCTCTTGCGATAAGCAAAGGGGATCGGGTCTTTCTTTTGCCCGCGAAGTGTGCTATATTCATACCAAACAAAAAGTGCCGGCGGTTTTCCCGCGTATCCGAACGCTCCCGCAAAAATCTGTGACGCACGAAAAACGCACGTGACGCGCCCGCCCGCTATAACGTTTAGGAAAGAAGCTGTTATCATGATTTTTGCCGCCATGCTCCTTTTAGGAGCGCTGCTCGGCCTGACCGGCGCGGGCGGAGCCGGAGTCAGCATCACGCTCCTCACCGTAGGCTTTGGCGTGCCCATCCATACCGCCATCGCCGTTTCCCTTTCCTGTATGACCTTCACCGTTCTCTCCGGCACGGTCAGTCACTTTCGCGAAGGCGACGTCCTGCCCCGGCTTGGCGCGCTGACCGGCGGCGCAGGGATCTTCGGCACGCTCCTGGGTACGCATGTCGCCTTTCAGGTTCCGGCGCACTTTTTATCGCCCGCCCTCGCCATCATCCTGCTCACCACGACGACGCTGCTCTATCTCCAGCTCTTTCACCCCGCCCTCATCGCCGATTATGTCGCCCGCAATCAAGCCTCCGCCGTGGGACGTGCCTTCGTCGTCCGCGCCGTCCTCATCGGCCTCGTCACCGGCTTTCTCTCCGGCGCCTTTGGCATCGGCGCCACCGCCTTCATCCAGATCGGCCTCATGCTGTTCTTCGGCGTCACCCTCTACCACGCCATCGGCACCACCATGATGATTATCTTCCCCATCGCCGTTGCCGGCGGCCTCAGTTACTTCGCCGCCGGCCTCATGGATATATCCATCTTTCTCCAGACGCTGGCGGGCCTTTCCATCGGCGCCTTTCTCGGCGCGAAATTCACCCGCCTCATCCCCAACACCGTCCTGCGCTACATCATGGTCGCCATCCCCCTGACCGGCGGCCTCGTCCTGCTCCTGCACGGGTAAACGGGAAAAGATTGTAAATTGCAATATCAAACCGGACAGTCGCGCAGGAAAGTTATCCCGCCAATGAGAGCCGAGCGATTTTCTCCTTGCTTGCCCTCTCTCCCTGTCGGTGTTTTATGCTATGCTGATAGCAAAGGAAGGGGATGAGCAGATTGCTTATGGTTCTTTGGGCGCTTGGGCTATTGTTCTCTCTCACCGTTGCCCTCGTCTGGCTCCTTACCGGTCTATACGTTTTCCTAGCATGGTTCTTGGAATGGGCGACTGGCGGCAAGCTGAAACTTACTGATCGTTCTTACGGGGAACCCCTTTATGATCCCAATCGACACCGCTAATTCTTGCGGGCTGAGAGTTTGAACCCCCTCTGTTGGCGGAGGGGATTCCTTCCACTTTTATGTCATAGCGTCAGTGCTGCACGGCACCACCTCCTTTGAAAAAGAGCATAAGAAAAGCACTTTGCATATTTCGCAAAGTGCTTTTTATTGTTTTGTTTTATAACCCATGTATTGTAATCCTAAAGAAGAAAAATACGGTCGCTGACAACCTGGCTGTCAAAAAAAGAGCGCCAAAAAGGCTTCCGGGCAAAACGCTCGGAAGCCTTGTCATTTCTGGCGGAGAGGGTGGGATTCGAACCCACGGCAGCTCATCACTGCACTTGATTTCGAGTCAAGCACCTTCGACCACTCGGACACCTCTCCAGTCGAACAAAAGATAGTATATCATACTCCCGACACCCTGTAAACCGGCAATTTTCGTTGACGCCGGGCGTTTATTCCGCTAAACTGTCATCAGCGAGGGCAATCTTCAGAAATGGGGGCGAAAAAATTCCCCCTTAGCTTACCGCGCCTTTGCTCCGGCGTTTTATGTTTGCGCTATTTTCCTGCCGCGGGCTTCCCTACGGTCGCCTTCATCACTTATGGTAAGGAGTTTTTATGTTTTACGATATTTTTACCCGTCCACTTTCCCGGCGGCGCTTTCTCGCCGGCGGCGTAAAAGGCCTCGCCGCAGCTTGTTTTGGAGCGGTGTTTGGCCCCATCACTAAGGCGCTGGCGGCTTCGTCCCCGGACGTGCGCTTTGTGCGGCAGATCGTCGCCGCCGATAACCGCACGGCGCGCACCATTATGTGGCAGTCCGCCCATGAGCAGCGCTCTGCCGCGGTCGAGTGGCGACGCCCCGGAGCTAAGGAGATACAGTCTGTCGCCGCCACGAGTGCGCCCTTTTCTGACGACGGGCACGCGAGTTTTCAGTATACCGCCTGCCTGACGGGGCTGCCCGCCGCAGAGCGCCTGGAATACCGTATCGTCGAGCGGCGGAAGATCGCTACGGATTGGTATCCCCTCACCCTCGATAACGGGCAGACCTGTCAGATGATCATCATGCCGGATTCCCAGTCCACGGACGGTTATGTCACGTGGCGGCGTGTCGCATGGGGCGCGGCGATCCGTAACCCCCGCGCGGATCTCTGGGTCAATCTCGGCGATCTTGTCGATAACGGCGAGGATTTTCAGCAGTGGAACGACTGGTTCACTGCCCTCGACGGTATCGCCGAGCATCTGGCCTTCGTTCCCGTCCTCGGCAATCACGAAACGTATGATCGCAACTGGACGATCCGCTGGCCGCAGGCGTTTCTCGGCTATTTTTCCGGCGTGCCGGGAAACGGCGGCAGTGCCTTTCCCGGCACGTACTTTTCTTTCGATTACGGGCCGGTTCATTTCATCGTCCTCAATACCCAATGGGAGGAGTTTGACTCCCTGCGCCCGGGGCTTTTTGCCGAACAGCGCGCCTGGCTGCGCCGCGACGCGGCGGCGAGCCAAAAACCATGGAAGATCGTCCTCATGCACAAAGATATCATCGAAGCCGACCTGCCGCCGCAAAACGAGCTGTCCGACACGGGGCGCCGCCTCATGCCGCTTTTCGACGAGCTGCCCATCGACGCTGTTCTCACCGGACATAACCACACGTATCGCCGGCGCGCTCCCCTGAAAAATTTCCGCCGGGATCCCAGGGGGATCCTTTACGTCTGCACCGGTGTCGCCGGTGACTGCCGCTACTACGATATCCCGCGCTCCATCTACGACGAAGTTCTTGCGCCGCAGCCGGAAACGGACAACTACCTCACTCTCGACGCCACGGAAGGAACGCTAACCTTTCGCTGTTTCCTCGCCAGCGGTATCCTCATCGACGAGTTCACGCTGCGCCGCACGGCGAGTCCCCCTCCCGCCGCGTCATAAAGACAGGCGTTCGATCCTCTTTTGTCCCCTATGCCTTTCAAGCATAAATGATAATGAACATTAAGCATTCGACAATTTTATCGGGCAATCTTAAAATGGTACCCGAAAGACGCTGCAAATATCAGATTAAAAACAGCAGGACCGTTTCCCGTTTTTATCTTTGAGGAGAGTTTCTTATGAATACCCAAAACCTTTCCCGCCGCGGATTCTTGAAATTGGCCGGCGGGGCCATTTTGACGCTGGCTTCCGGCTGCACGTTTTCCGACGCCGATCCCGCCGCCGTTGGAAAAGCGCCGTCCCTGACCCAAAAAGCGGTGCGCGCCCTGACCGGCGACACCTCGCTCGACGCGCTCCGCCTGCGCCAGATCATCACGACCGACAGCCGCACCTCGCGCACGATTATGTGGCATTCCGACGACCCGCAGGCGGACGCCGAGGTCGCCTGGCGTCTTCCGGGGAGCGACGATTGCCATGTCACGTCTGCCAGCTCTGCGCTCTACACCGACGACGGGCAGCATATTTATCTGCACCGCGCCACGATTACCGGCCTTGCGCCCCGCGCCTGCTACGAGTACCGGCTCCTGTCCGGCGCGCAGGGAACCGCGTGGCGGCCGCTCCAGACGGATGGCGGCGGCCCCTTTAAGGCGCTGATTTTCCCTGATACGCAATGCTCCGACGGCTACATTACCTGGCGCAATGTGGCGCAGGATGCTGCCAGCCGCCACAGCGATGTGGCTTTCGTCATCAATATGGGCGATCTCGTGGATAACGGCGAAGATCATAACCAGTGGAACCAATGGTTTGATGCTCTCGAGGGAATAAGCGACCGCCTGCCCCTCGCCCCCATCATGGGCAATCACGAAACCTATACCATCGACTGGAAAACCCGCTGGCCGGAGGCGTACTTAGCGCTTTTTGCCCTTCCCGAGAACGGCAGCGCGAAGTTTAATCGCCACTACTATTCCTACGATTACGGCGATGTCCACTTCACCGTCCTTGATACACAATGGAGCGAGCTGGACGATTTCGTCCCCGGCCTCAAAGAAGAACAGCTCGACTGGCTGCCACGGGATCTGGCGGCGGCGAAGAAAAAATGGAAAATCGTCCTTTTCATCGCGACGTTTTGCAGTATGGCATCCACGGCCGTCCTGAACGCGTCCCAGGCATCGACGATTCCGTGGGGCGCGCCTTCATGCCCCTCTTCGACGCGGCGGGAGTAGACGCCGTATTGACCGCGCATCTCCACACTTACCGTGACCGCGGTCACCTCTTTAACTTCGCGCCCGCAGCGGATGGGCCGCTTTATCTTCTCACGGGTGTCGCCGGAAACGTTCGCTACCCGAGGCTATGGATCGATCACGAATTTGACCGGGTCGTCGCCCCCCAGCCCGAAACCGACAATTACCTCACGCTTGACGCCTCCTCTGAAGCCTTGCGATTCCAATGCTTCCTGCCGGACGGCTCCTGCATCGACGACGTAACCCTGCGCAAGTAAAAATCTCCCGGCACAAAAGTGCCGGGAGATTTTTCGTTAGCAGCAGGCGCAAGAGCGCTTTAGAAAAAATATAAAAACTTGCGCCCATGCCCACGATAAACGCCAGACCCGGCATCCGTTTCGTAAAACCGCAGGATGCTTTCAGCTCAGCATTTTATTTTTATGCTCTTCGGCAAAGCGGCGCAATAACTACGCCTTGCGAAGGTCCTTCCTGCGTGGTTTATTTTCTGCCTTTTCTCCGACGCGATGAGCACGCCTTAGCCTTGAATTTTTCGTCCGCCGCTCGCCTTTTCCAGCCGGTTCATGATGGCCATCCCCAGCCCTTCCGGCGTCACCGCCTCGCCGAGGAGAACGGTTGCCGGTTTTCGATCGAAGCTGCGCAGCGTATCGTAAAGATGCGCCGCCATTGCCGCTAAATCGCCCGCTCGCCCATAAACGCCGCAAAGCGCGGAGGGTATGAGATCCGCCAGCGCCGCCGCCACTTCCTCGCTGACAATGAGACCGGGATCATCCTGCCCCCCATGATCATGGCCCCGCTGGGCATCGCGTCGTACGCCGCCGCGGACGGCCGGCTGCCCCTGGCCGCGCTCCTCATCGCACTGGCACTGGCGGTGTGCTCCACGGCTCAGTGGTTCTTCGCCGTGCGCTCCTCGCTGGGC
>ERZ773005.848-NODE-848-length-19372-cov-4.956929_pt1 | contig 19372 bp, 14 predicted proteins | sample MGYA00580666_ERZ773005 | MGnify/ENA primary metagenome ERZ773005 (study PRJEB29015, sample SAMEA2737999) | human oral metagenome | biome: human oral; feature: human-associated habitat; material: dental | place: China | collected 2061 ...
ACAAAGCAAGCCGCGATAAAGCACGTCTTTCAGCTAAACTTGCTAAATAATGCATACAAAGGGAGCTCTCAGGAGCTTTTTTTGTTTCTAACATAAAGGAGGTAGGGATGAAAATAGCAATTATTGGTTATTCCGGCTCTGGCAAATCCACTCTAGCAGCACAACTGTCCAACCACTACTCCATTCCCAAACTTCACATGGATACATTGCAATTCCAACCTGGCTGGAAGGATAGCGACCGTGATTGGATGAGTAAACAGATGGATAATTTTTTGTCAAAAAATACCGACTGGATTATTGATGGCAACTACTCTTGGTGTTTTTATGAACGTCGGATAGCAGAAGCCGACCAAATCATCTTTCTGAACTTCTCTCGCTGGAACTGCCTCTATCGAGCTTTCAAACGCTATTTAAAATACCGAAATCGGACCAGAGAAAGCATGGCTCCCGGCTGCCCCGAAAAGTTTGACTGGGAGTTTATCTGCTGGGTTCTTTGGAAAGGACGACGTCAGACAGCACTGGCAAGATATAAGAGAATCCGTCAAACCTTTCCTCAGAAATTCTACGAATTAAGAAATCAAAAAGAACTAACCGACTTCTTACAGAACCTAAAAACAAGCGAGCCCTAATGACTCACTTGTTTTTATTTGATTTTCTTTTTCTGGGGAAAGAGGGGCAGACCTAAAGAAGCTATTTTTTCAGCTGGAACCTTCATACCGTCCTTAATCCACTTGGAAAGAACGGAAACAACTGCCGAACTCCAGAAGGAATTCATGTAAGAGTTAGTCGTTTTCTTAGCATTGCGATTGCGCTTTTCCAAAAAGTCAAACACGGCCTGGGTCAGCAGCTTTTCAAAATTATAGTCAATGGCTAGACTGATAACCCGAGCTTCTTTCTTGGCTTCCTTAAAAAGAAAAAGCCAAATCTGGTACATCTCAGTTTTAAAGTTAAACTCTTCCAATTTATCCGTAATACCTTGAACAGTGTTTTTAAAAATCTCTTCCAGAATCTGCTCTTTAGAGCTATAATTGCGGTAAAATGCAGCTCGGGAAACCCCTGCTCGCTCAACCAGCTCTGAAATCGTAATTTTTTTGAGTTCCTTCTTCTCCAGCAGCTGCATGAGAGAAATTTCCAGAGACTCTCTCGTGATTTGATTGGATTCCTGATTGTATTTCTTTAAATTCGCGAGTGATTTTTCCGATATTTTCTTTTCCGACATAACAATTTCTTCCCTCTTGTATCAGCTGACAGTTTCCGCTTTTTAGTAAGCATTCTTCATGTTATAATTTTAAAAAAAGACAGGTTTTTTGTCAATTTTTTTATTGTACATACTTGACAAAAAAGGAGAAAAATATGACTTGGAAAATTATAGCTGACTCTGGCTGTGACTTTCGTGAAATGGAAAACTTGGCCAAAGGCACCCAGTTTGAAAGTGTTCCCTTGACCATTCAAGTGGAAAATGAGATTTTTATAGATGATAAGCAGCTTGATATTGACCTAATGATGGAGAAGATGTATGCTTCTTCTGCTGCTTCAAAGTCAGCCTGCCCTAGTCCAGATGACTATCTCAAAAGCTTTGAGGGAGCAGACAAGATTTTTGTAGTTACCATCACCGGCACTCTATCTGGTAGTAATAATAGTGCACAGGTTGCTAAGAAAATCTTTTTGGAAGAACATCCTGATGCCCAGATTCATGTCATTGATAGTCTTTCTGCCGGCGGCGAGGTGGACTTACTTGTGACTAAACTCAATGAACTCATTCAGCAAGAACTCAGCTTTGATGAGGTTGTTGAAGTCATTAGTCGCTATCAGGAGAAAACCAAGCTTCTCTTCGTTCTGGCAAAGGTAGATAACTTGGTCAAAAACGGCCGACTGAGCAAGCTTCTGGGAACCGTGGTCGGCTTGCTCAATATCCGTATGGTCGGTGAAGCTAGCCAGACTGGCACGCTAGAGCTTCTGCAAAAGGCACGAGGTCCGAAAAAAGCCCTTGCTTCTGCAATTGAAGAGCTACTCAAAGCTGGTTACAAGGGTGGCCGACTCATCATCGCTCACCGCAATAACGAAAAATTCTGCCAGCAATTTAGTCAACTGGTACAAGAAAAGTATCCTCAAGCTCAAATCGAAACGGTGCCGACTTCAGGTCTCTGCAGCTTCTATGCTGAGGAAGGCGGAATCTTAATGGGCTACGAAATTTAATACAGTATCTAAAAAGTAAAGGATTAGGCTCAAATAATTGACCTAATCCTTTACTTTTTCGATTTAATTCGCTATAATAAAACCAAGTAAAGGAGTTGATATTATGGCCAGAGGAAGAGGCGCCGCAAGCCCCCAAGACAAGGAAGCAAGTCTTCTCATTTCTAAAAAACTCAAAGAGCTTCTCAAGGAAACAGGTAAGAAACAAGTTGAGCTATCTCGTGAAACAGGCATTCCCGCTAGTACACTGACTGGCTATATCAAAGGGACATCTCTGCCTATCGCAGCCAATCTAGAAAAAATTGCAAGATTTTTTGAGGTAGAGGTTGAAGAAATTGACCCTCGTTACCGACTAATTGCAGACATCCCTCAGCAATTCCCTGAATTAAATCGTATTTATCAGCAACTTAACCAAGACAGACAGGAGAAAGGATTAAAGCTACTGGAAGCTAGTCTAACTGAACAAGAAACACATGCCGGCTTAAAGAACGACTACTTCCCCTACTTGGTCTATGAAAATTACTATCTCTCTCAGCATAAGCCTGAACAAGCTGATTTAGTCTGGCTGGACAGAGAAATTGACTACGATATTGCTCTTTGGGTGCGAACAGATTCGCTAGAACCCAAGTATCCGAGAGATTCCGTAGCGCTAATCAAGCAGACCCATTTCGAGCTTGCCGGCGCTATCTATGCTATCGACTATGACGGTCAAACCATTATAAAAAGGGTCTTCAACGATCCATCTGGTATCCGCTTAATTTCCCTTAATAAAAAATATAGCGATAAGTTTATCCCGCATGAGGAAGAGCCTAAACTTATCGGTCGAGTCATGGCGACTTTCATGCCACTGGATGTAGAAAAAATAAAGAAAAACAAATAACAGTTCTGCAAATGTACAGAGCTGTTATTTTGATGATTTTCAGTCAAAAAATCAGAAAGTCTTTCGACTTCCTGATGCCCATTTAATAAAATACTGCTAACTCTTCATTCAGCTTCTTCATGTAGTGTTTGTGGACTATGTAAGACAACACAGCTAAGCCTGCTAAAACTAGAGCGACTATCACATAAATTACCAGAGGCGCAAGAACATTGGATATAAAGAAGAGAAGAGTAATGACAATCACCATTCCTAAAATAAGAGCGATGGCTAGGAGAGTTTTCACCATATTGTTATCTCGGCTCATCAATTCTGTAACATTGGACCAATTAGTCACCAGATGCTTATAGTCTCGGTAGTAACCCCAAGAACTCCACATTAGACTAATCAAGGCCCAAATAATCACCATGCCCAAGAAAGTCACTGGATGCATACCGGAAACAAGGCTAGTTATCAAAAGCAAGGTCAGAGGCAGGATAGACTGGACGGCAAAGAGTTGCCAAAACTTCAGATGAATATATTGCTTCAAATCAAAGGGGAGAACCTTGAGATAATCAAAATTTTCCCTTTCCAGAGAAATCCCAATAGCAGTAAGGTTGCTACCGCCTGAGTTTAGTGTTGCAATCAAAACAGCCAGGGCCATCATTGGCAAGAGAAAGCGCGGTCCCAGATAAGAAGTCAAAGACAGGCCGCCTTGTATCATACCCATTCCCATACTGAAAATGACAATGTAAGGGAGAAAGGCCGACATAAATATGGCCTGCATAATGACAGAGCCCTCACTCAAGAGCCGAATATTGTAACGCCAGACAAACTTTTTAAGATTTTTTGCTTCCGCAATATTGATGTCATGCACGCGCTCCCGCTTTCCTACTGAAGAGCCCGTCATAAGAGCTGCCTCATAAAATTCTGAAATCACCTTGGTCTTTACGATGAAAAATAGAAGAGCCGCAACTGCCACCCATCCCAAAAATCCCAGCAAGGAAGCTGCATGAAAAGGATGAAGGATAAAATCATAAAAGGCTTGAACTGGCGGGAAGAAAGCTTTAACCTCTGTACGATTTACAACGCTTCTGCTGTTCATTTGATTAATCATAAAATAGAGGAAAAAGGATCCGACGGAAACAAGAGCCAAAATGACATTGGACAGGATGGTCTTGTACTTTCTGAAAAATGCTGTCTTGGTAATAAAGTGGACGGCAATCAAAATCAGAAAGGTGATGACCGAACTTAAAATCAGAATAGCGAGCAGAGCCAAGGGCAGGCCCAAGAAAGGATTGCCACCTTGAAAAGCCAGAACCAAGAAATAACTGAACATAGGCAGAATGGCAATCAGCAAGGTCAGAATAACCGAAATGCTTTTGCCGACGATGATTTCTGCTTCGCTAAAAGCATAGGGACGGTAAGACTGCAAGTCCTTGCTTTCATAAAAGACATTGTAAAAAACCAGAAAGCCCTGAGACATAGAAAAGAGAGCAAAAGCGGAAACCAAATTGGCAAAGAGCCCCGGATTGCCAACCAGTTGGTTCAGGGAGCCCATCAAGCCGAAAAGAAAGAGATAGACCAGTCCTAAAATCAGATACATGCGGATGGCCTTCAGCGATACATTGACCTTGCGCTCAGGATTCTTAGCTTGCATCTTACGGTACTGCTGCAGCTGAGATGGCTGAATGGCATAGAGGATGTTGATATCAACGAGTTTTTTTATAGCTTTAATGCGCATCAGGACTCACCTCTTCTCTGCGGCCTGCTAGACCAAGATAAATGGTTTCAAGAGACTGTTCTGGATGTTGGCCTTTTAGTTCTTCAATGGTTCCATAGAAAATCAATTTCCCTTTTTTGAGAATGGCCACCTTATCACAGAGCTGCTCTGCCACTTCCAAGACATGGGTTGAAAAGAGAACTGTATTTCCTTTATCTGCATGCTCCCGCATCATCTGCTTGAGGTCAAAAGCTGCCTGCGGATCAAGACCCGTCAGCGGCTCATCCAGCACCCAAATATCTGGATCAGACAAAAGAGCTGCAATAACGAAGACTTTTTGCCTCATCCCATGAGAGAATGAATCAATAACCTCATACCGATGAGAGCCAAAGTCGAAAAGATGGAGCAGATTTCCCAATCGCTCTTCTACTTCAGCATTTGTCATATCGTAAGAAGTCGCTACCAGTTCCCAGAACTCATTGGCAGTTAGGCGCAAAAATAGATCTGGCGAATCGGCTACATAGCCGATTTTTTTCTTGATTTCCAAGCGATTAGCGGATAATTCTTTCCCATCCACAAAAATCTGTCCACTGCTTGGATTGATAACGCTAACCAATGACTTAATGGTAGTAGATTTCCCGGCGCCATTGTGACCAATCAGACCGACGATTTCTCCGCTCTGCAAGGTCAGATTCAGCTGATTGAGAGCTACCGTTCCTTCATAAACTTTAGTGACATCTTTAAATTCAATCATAAGAGAGCTCCTTTACCGATTTCTATACAGATTAGTATACTCTTTTTGCGGCTTTTTGTCTCGTCTCTGCCTAACGACTGCTACAAGATAAAGCTAAAAGCAGCTAGAACTTCATCTAACTATGAAGTTCTAGCTGCTTTTTGAACAGAACCACTAACGTTGTGAGTATTTCTTTGCTAAACTAGATAAGCCTAGTGTGCTGATTAGCAGAGCAAGACCAAAATGCAGGATTCCCTTATCTGAATTGCTGCCAGTTTCAGGTAAGGCAGTTGGAGCTTGCTGCTTGCTTATCTTCTGAACTTTTCCTACTGCCTGTTCATAATGTTCTGCATAGTGAACCACCACCTGAACTGATGGAGCCTCTCTACTTTCCACGTTATCTAAGATATACTCAGGAACTTCTAAAATTGCTGGTGCGACTAATTTCGCACCAATAATCTCTGGTAGAGCTGCATAAGCTGTATCAAGAGCATTCGGTATATAGTTCGCCTTTTGCAAACGACTAGCTTCCAAAGTAGGTATTAGCGCACTGATGGAGTCCGTCTTGAAAGTTACTTCATATTGACGATCAATCGTGAGGTCGCTTGGGTCGTACGTGTTGAAAACCAGAGCAAGCTTATGGCCTTTTTTCACCGTATAGAGATTAGGCTGCAAATAGACTGTATAGTCGTGGAATTGACCAATTTGAGGAACAATACTATTTTGCGAGCTAGACGGTGTATAGCCCGACTCTGGATTAGCCAGATTGACCCATCCTTTGGCAATGACTTTGTATTTGGTTTTGACAGTCGCAAAATTTTTGATATCCATATTGCTGAGATTGCTGCCCATCCAGAAGCCATCTTTCTGACTTTCATCACTGGCTGCGCCGTTTCCAACCACATCAAACTCTTGGTCTGATACATCTACTAGGAGAGCATTGACCTGCAGATTATTGCCACCCCCCTTTGCCAGAGCCGCCTTGAAATGGACTGGGATATGTCCTTTAATGGTCATATCCTCTTTGACATCTGTCATAAAGGTCAAATTAGCTTTAGAAGAAGCTTTGCTAACCGCTTCATCACGCTTGCTGGTATCAATCCCCGCTCCCGCATAGTCACTGGAAATCGTTTCTTCTAAGCGCTTGGACTGAGCTGTCAGAATCAAACGATTACTGCTTTTCCAATCATCATAACTGGTCCATTTATTGGGATCATAGTTATTTTGTGCTAAAACAGCAGGAAGTTTGCTGACATCATTTTCTACATCATAAAGGTAATGAGAGAACCAGGTATTGAGTAAGTCATAAAAATCTTGCTTGTTAGCTGTAATACCAAAACCTCTTGATACGGCAGCTGGATTGATATGATTTCCTTGGTGAAGATAAAGTTTCACATCTTGACCGGCTTTTTTTAGCGCATCATACATGAGCTCAAAGTGTTTGGTTTTGACATTGTCATCATTCAAACCATGAACTAGCAGGGCACTTGTTTTTATCTTTTCTGGATGCAGTGTATAATCCCGTTCCTGCCAAACCGGACTGTAGTTGCGGCCGTGGGCATTCTGGTCCTTATTTAACTGATTAATGTAGTCAGCATACTTGTTACTGATAGCAGCCCAATCTTTTTGATCCAGCAACCGTGTAGCAACATAGAGCGACAGCCAAGATAAATCACTGTAGGGCGGATTGGTGTAAGCCGACCCTTGACTATTGAAATAATCATACCAGCTGGCAATTCCAGCTGCTGGAACAATGGTTTTCAAGCCTTCAACGCCAGTCGTTGCCACACCGAAAGTTGTCGTACCAGCCCAAGATAGACCAGTCATACCGACCTTGCCATTAGCCCAGTCGGCCTTGATTTCGATATTATTAGTCCGATCTGTGTAGGCCGTTCGTTTACCATTGACCCATTCGACAATATTTTTAAATGCTTCAATTTCTAAATCAGAGCCAGTTGTATTAAAACCTTCAGAACCTTTGGTTCCTAGACCAGCGCTAGAAACAAAGGCATAGCCTCGGACGAGGAAATAATCATACCAGTTCAAGTTTTCATAGTCATAAATCCCCTCATATGGACTGTAGTAATACCAATCCGATGACAATGCTCTTTTTGCTGCATCAATACTGCTCATGCTAGAAACTGGCTGGCGCTGAGCTGGCTGATTGCGGAGGTTCTTCATGTCATAAGAACCGTTTGTCGGCAGATTGAGACTTTCCAGCGTCACATGGTCTTCATCCAAGGTTCCAGCGACATAGGGACGAGCTTCCAAGATTGTCGCAGCCTTATAATCACCCTTAGCAGCTGCTTTAGGAAGCTGAACAATAGCCTTGACTAAATCTCGCTTACCGTCACCATCCGTATCGTAGTCAGTCTCTACATAGACTGGGAAACGAACAATCTCACTGCCTTCATAAGTATACTCCTCATATCTGTCTTCACCACTACTATATGGAAAAATTGGCTGTGAACGACCATTCAAAAAGAGGGGCTCTTTCTTTTCGGAGCGATAAGCATAATGCAGTCGCTTGGCAACCGAATACATAGATTGCAGATTAGCACCCTGGACACTGGCTGTCAAATCAGCCTCTTTTTCAATCATCCCCAGACTCTTTGCTAGATTTGCTCTATCCTCGGCACTGCTCCCCAACTGAGAATCACTGACTGCTGCCCACTTGAGCAATTCATCTACAGCCTCCTGCAGGGTTATTTCCTTATCTGAGAGTGAAGGATTTGAAAGGCCACCAGTATAGGCAGACAAATCTTGACCTTTCACAGCAGTTGAGGCAGCGGAAGGTGCTGAGCTGACATCTTTAGCCAAAGCAAGAAGCTCCTGCTCCTGCGCTGGGCTAAGGCTAGGTACCGTTCCCTCAGCCGCAAGCGGTGCCCTGTCTTGCTTTTCCTGCACCGAATCTTCTGAAGAAGTCTGATTTGAAGTTTCTACTGCCGTTGACTCTTGGTCCTTGGAGCCAGTTTCAGAAGCCTTTGCAACTGTTTCTGTCTTGAGATTGTCCGTGCGCTCGCTGCTAACTTGAGTCGCCTCATCCGCCTGAACAGCTTGCGCCAATACCAAAGGTGCAAGTAACAAACTTGGTAGGAGGAATGTAACTAGTCTTTTCTTTCTCATAAAGACACCTTTCTTTAGATAAAATCTTTTATAACAAGTCCATTATACTATGTAAGCGCTTTTGTTTCAATCTATTCTATCTTTTATCTATGGAAATGTCAAAATATCTATAGTAGCAGAAAAACGCAAACGATTGCGCCTTTCTGCTTCTTTTGGTACAATAAAGCCAATCAGTGAGAATGAAGAGGAAAATTTATATGGAAAACCAAACCTTAATGCAGTATTTTGAATGGTATCTGCCAGATGATGGCCAGCATTGGAATCGCTTGGCGGAAGACGCACCAAACTTAGCAGCGAAAGGAATTCGCAAAGTCTGGATGCCGCCAGCTTTCAAAGGAACGGGCTCTAATGACGTCGGCTATGGTGTATACGACCTTTTTGATTTAGGAGAATTCGACCAAAAAGGAACTGTTCGTACTAAGTATGGATTGAAAGAAGAATACCTCCGAGCGATTGAAGCACTTAGCCAGAACGGCATCGAAGCTATTGCAGATGTAGTCCTCAATCACAAGGCCGCAGCAGATTACAAAGAGCGTTTTACTGTTGTTGAAGTTGATCCTAACGACCGCACAAAGGTCTTGTCAGAACCTTTCGAGATCAAAGGATGGACTAAGTTTGTCTTCCCAGGCCGCAATAAAACATACAATGACTTCGAATGGCACTGGTATCACTTCACCGGCACTGACTATGATGCAAAAAACAACAAGTCAGGCATTTTCCTCATTCAAGGGGACAATAAAGGTTGGGCAGATGATGAGTTAGTAGACAATGAGAACGGCAACTACGACTATCTAATGTATGCGGATATTGATTTCAAGCACCCTGAAGTCATCCAAAATCTATACGACTGGGCTCATTGGTTTATTGAAAGCACTGGTGTTCATGGCTTTCGCTTAGATGCTGTTAAGCATATTGATTCCTTCTTTATGAAGAATTTCATCCGAGATATTACTGAAAAATACGGCGATGATTTCTATGTCTTTGGGGAATTTTGGAATAGTGACGAGACAGCTAATAACGATTATCTAGAAAATATTGATTATCGCTTTGACCTAGTCGATGTCAAGCTCCATCAGAATTTATTTGATGCCAGCAAATCTGGAGCAGACTATGACCTGCGAACTATTTTTGATCAAACACTTGCAAAAAATCATCCCGAATCGGCTGTAACCTTTGTGGACAATCACGATACCCAGAGAGGTCAGGCTTTGGAGTCTACTATCGAAGAATGGTTCAAACCAGCCGCCTATGCTCTTATACTTCTAAGAGAAGCCGGATTGCCCTGCGTCTTTTATGGAGACTACTATGGCATTAGTGGAGAATTTGCTCAAGAAAGTTTTCAGGATGTGCTGGATAAACTTCTAGATATCCGCCTCAATCTTGCCTATGGCGAGCAGAACGACTACTTCGACGATGCCAACTGTATCGGCTGGACCCGCCAAGGCAAGGACGATGGTCAGCCAATCGCTGTCCTTATCAGTAATGACCAAGCAGCCAGCAAATCCATGCTTGTCGGTCCAGAATGGGCTGGCAGAGAATTCAGCGACTATCTAGGCAACAGCTCCCAAATCGTAACCATTGACGACCAAGGCTGGGGAGAATTTCCTGTGGAGGAAAAATCAGTAAGTGTCTGGAGTGTTAGATAAGTCACAGAAAAATATGAAAAAGAAAAATAAGACCAAATTGGCCTTATTTTTTTCGTTCTTTCTTGGAATATAGTAAGCTAAAGGAAGCCAAAAGGCTGATAATTGCTGCTCCCAAGAATGATGAATTTGTGTTTCCAGTATTTGGTAATTGATGTTTGGACACTCGAGATAGAACTGGACTAGTCTCAGAGTTTTCAACCCTTACAGGACTCTTCTGCTCAGAAGTTTCTGTTCCCAAAGGTGTTTGAGTATGCGTTTTTGGCTTGTAAACATAAGTGCGAACGCCATTGGCATCTGATACAGAAACGAATCCATACTCCTCAATAGTCTTAGCATCTAGCAAACCAAATTCCTCAGCTGCTAAAGGTCTTCCTTCTACATCTACAAAGCGAGTGATTTCGATAGAAGGCTTGTCCTCAACCGGAGCATCTTTCGGTACTTCATGCACGCTGGTACGATAGACATGGGTGCGAATACCATCCTCGTCACTGCTGGATTGGTAGTCATAACCAGCGATACTCTTAGACGCCACCAAACCACGTTCAGGATCTGACAGCTCTTGACCATTTTCATCTACAAAGCGAGTCATTTCCATGATTGGGCGCTCTTCACTTGGTGCATCTGTCGGTACTTCGTGCACACTGGCGCGATAGACATGGGTGCGAATGCCATCCTCCTCAGTACTAGACTGGAAGTCAAAGCCAGCGATATTCTTAGATGCCACTAAACCTTGCTCGGGAGATGATAATTCTTGACCTGATTCATCTACAAAGCGGGTCACCTCCAAGACTGGCCGTTCTTCTCTTGGAGCGTCTGACGGTACTTCATGTACAATGGCGCGATAGACATGAGTGCGAATGCCGTCCTCATCAGTACTAGACTGAAAGTCATAGCCAGAAATTCTCTTAGATAGCACTAAACCTTGTTCTGGAGCTGATAATTCTTGACCTGATTCATCTACAAAGCGGGTCATTTCCATGACTGGTTTGTCTTCGCTTGGAGCATCTGTCGGGACTTCATGCACACTTGCGCGATAGACATGGGTGCGAATACTGTCCTCGTCACTGCTGGACTGATAGTCATAGCCAGAGATTGTCTTAGACGCCACCAAACCGCGCTCTGGATCTGATAATTCTTGACCTGATTCATCTACAAAGCGAGTCATTTCCATGACTGGACGCTCTTCGCTTGGAGCATCATTTGGAAGTTGGAACTGATTGAGTTCATATTTATAGATGATCTCTTTGGTTCTTCTTGCTTCGTACTCTCCCGATTCAGCATCATAGGCAGTTAGTCGAGATTTATAAGTATAGAGCTGATTCTTATGGGAAATAAGAGGTTTAGGGCTGACTTTGTATCTGGTCATACCCGGCTGCTCATCCGAAATGGGGTTAGCAATAGCATGACCCTGCTCGTCTTGATAACGGACAAGAACCTTGCCAGGTTCCGTATCTCTCTCATTAACCTTCTTAACACCTGAAACTTTAAAGACGAAGCCTTCAGCTTTGACCGTTCTAAATGCTGCATCTATGCCCTTTTGGTTAATTTCTAAGCCAAGTAATGTCTTACCTCCCCTGTGAAAAGTTGGTTCAACAGATTTAAGTCCACCATCAGGCGTCTCAATTAAATTATGTACACCCTCAATTTGGATCGTATAGTCTCTATCGATATAATAGCGAGTCCTGTCATGAGGTTTCATCAGATACAGTTTGTAGTGGAAGGTTTTAATATTGTTTTCACCAAACCAAGGTGGCATTACAGTCGGATTATTGCCCAGCCAGTCGATATACACTAGGTCGTTATATTTTTCTAATCCCATACGATCTAGTCGAAAAATTCTACCAATTTGAGACTCAGTGAAACGATAATTGTGTTGTCTCCATGGTGCATTGGGTTCTCTATAACCAAAGGCTAATGGATCCGTATCTCGTGTATCAAGCAATCCAATCTTTAGATTCGTATTGTAATTAGGGACATCAAAATCAATTTCCTTTTGATTAATAACAATTTTCTGAAAGTACGGATTAATAGGTACTCGTTCAGCCAATCTCCTTTCACTAGGATACGCATCAACTCGGAACATATCTGGATTTTCAGAATATATTTGCCTTATCTCTTTCATAGATAAAATCCTACGATCTGACTCAGGCAGATATTTTCTAGAAAAAGCTTCTTCATAGGTTATCCCATCCCATTTTGATGGAGTATACGCTGTCCTCAAAAACACTCTTTTGGGCATAGATTCATCAACTGTCAAATCCAATTCGGAGCGTGGAATAATAGCTTTGGGTATCTTGGCTACTTCTTCTGGAGTCGGATTTACATTCAATATAGACTCCCACTTATTCAAAAAGAAGAGGGCTGTATTATTTTGAATAAATGAATCCCAACTAGATACTCTTTTTGATGGAACTTGTCTAAAATCCTCATCTTTGACTAGATTTAAATTTTCAACTTCCTTTAAGTTAATGTATTTAAAGACACCATCCATCTTACGGATCGCATAAGCATGTTCATACTTTTTAGCTGCTTCTTCTATTTGCTCCACCGACTGTATCTCTGGCATGACAGATGTCATGGTTGCAGCCTTAGTTATTTCATAGCTCTCTTCCTGAGTATGATAGTCATAAAATTCTTGAGCTAACTGTTTGATTTCAGGCGTGACTTGGGCTGCTCCCTTCTCTCCTTCTTCTGAGATAGTCAGACCAGAAGGTCCCTCTGCTGGTGTATTTTTGATTGTCCCATCATTTGGCAATTCTTGATTGACAGGAGGTGTGGCTTGATTATTCTGGACTTGATTCCCCTCTGTTTCACTACTTACCTCCTCTGCTTGTACAGTCACTGCCATTGTCCCAGCAAGCAGCAAGGACAGAGGAATCGGGACTAATTTCATTCCCATTTCTACTTTTTTCCCTAAAGTCTTTTTCATCTTCTTCTCCTTTTAATCTCCTATTTTAGATAATTTAAAAACTTTTTCCCATAGATTGACTAGTAATTCTTTGTGATAGCGATTGGCAAGTTCTTTGGATCTTACCGAAAATCCCCTCCATTCTTTTTCTCCAAATTGGCTAAACTGCTCCAGATGAGCAATATATTGATTAGCATCATTTTGCGGTATCAGCCAGCCATTCTCTCCATGCTTAATATAAGCCTGATTGGCATAACGGACATCCAGACCTATCAGAGGCAGGCCATTGACCAAAGCCTCATAGAGCGATGTCGCAAAGGCTTCCGATAAAGAGGTGCTGATATAGGCATCATAAGCTTGATAAGGTACCTGAGACTGATAACCCTTAAAATGAACTATGTCTTCCAAATCATTGAGCTGAACTACATCTTGAAGCATGTCCATGTCAGGACCATCTCCATAGATGTCAAGAGTAAACCGCATTTGACCTTTAAATTTTAATAAAGCCATGATTTTCAGCAATAACAGAACATTTTTTTCCTCAGACAAACGACTGACTGTCACCAAGCGAATCTCCTTAGGATCAAATACTCTCTCTCTTGGATATTGGACCACTTGATTTGCATAGGTTGTTGGAATAAAGAGGGCCTGATCCCTCATCTTTTGAGGCAGATAAGCCTCTTGGCCTTCCCCAACCAAAATCAAAGAGTCTAATACATCCTGATCCAGCAAGCCCATCACCTTTTTATTTAACTCTTGTCCGAGGGCAATCATATGATCCTGATGAAGGACGCGACCTACATGAAAATCTTGCTCACGTCTCAAGAGAATATTTTCAGGAATATCCAGACGCTCCATTATCAGCCAGTCTTCTGGCTCAAGCTCCTCCTCAGCAAACTTCTGCAGGCTCCTACCAGCTAATTCTATGCCAAGAAAACGAACCTTGGTTCTATCAATGCCCAAGGCTTCATAACTGTCCAACACAAGCTGCCTAGAAGAGGCGTTAGTATATATATCTGTATCCGCTTCAGAAACCCACAATTCATAAGGAACTTTCATTTCTTTAAAAAGTTCAAATCGATTGCGGAGGGCTATGTCAATCCCAAAGACCCTGGAACGAATACAGGAATCCACACAAACTACTTTCATTTTCTCCCTTTTAACCTAAAGTAATTCTATATACGAACATAACACAATTTTAAGAATTATACCAATAATTTGAGCAATATTTTTAGACATTATTAGACGCTCTGTCCGACTAATCCGTTTCTAAGATATGCATCCACCATACGCTCTGTCGCGACAACTGAATCAATATGGGTACGCTCATAAGAGTGGCTGGATTCGATGCCAGCGCCTAGCAGAGCATGCTTGACTTCTGCTCCTGCGCTCATAGCTGCAGAGGCGTCTGATCCGTAAAATGGATAGATGTCCAGTTTGTAAGGAATGTCCTGCTCCTTAGCCAAATTTACCAAATGCTGGCGGAAGCCGTAGTGATAAGGCCCCGAAGCATCTTTAACACAGATGGAAACCGTATACTCATCTGTCTGCTGATCGTCACCCATAGCCCCCATATCAACCGCCAAATACTCTACCGCTTGAGCCGGCAGGCTGGAATTAGCCCCATGACCAACCTCTTCAAAGACACTGAAAGCAAAATGAGTCGTCACCGGCAGTTGAATATTTTCCTTTTTATAAACGCGCAAAAGATTTAGCAAAATAGCTGCGCTGACCTTGTCATCCAAAAAGCGAGACTTGATAAAGCCTGACTCGGTAACTGTGGTACGAGGATCAAAGGAAATAAAATCACCGACTTCGATTCCTAAATCCCGCGTTTCTTTCTCATTTCTCACCTTTTCATCCAAACGAACTTCCATATTGTCCTGAGTACGTTCAACCGTCCCAGCATCCTTATAGACATGGCAGGAAGTCTGGTGAACTAAGATAGTCCCACTGATAGTCTTACCACTGCTAGCCACGTGGACTAGGCAGTTTTCTCCTTCAATCATGTTCCAAGGGAAACCACCAATCCGATCCAGCTTGAGACGACCATCTGGCTTAACCGCCCGAACAATAGCCCCCAGTGTATCCACATGGGCAGTCACTACCCGATGCTGGGCATCATTTTCACCCTTAACCACAACATGAACGCCGCCTTTATTGGTCCGGACAGGCTCATAGCCCATTTCCCCCAGCGTTTTCACCAGATAGTCTGCCACCTCAGCCGTAAAGCCTGTTGGCGAAGGGATAGCCGTTAATTCTTGTAAATATTGAACAGTTTGATTCATGAATGTCTCCTCATCGTTTTTCTTTATTATAGCACAAAGAAAGCCTGAGCAAATAGATTTTCAGCAGGCTTTTAAGGATTAAATGCAATAAAAACTCCTCAATTACTATCGCTGTACTGCTGCTCTTTCTCCTCTTGGACTTCATTCTTTCCCAACTCCCAGAAGAAGAGATTGCCTAACAATCCTAAGAGAAAAAGCAAGATAGGAATGGCATAAGCTGCTAGGGTATTATAAGCTTCTCCAGCACTAATTTTCATCTGAGGGCCATATGGAGCTATCAACTGATAATAATTAAGACCGCAAAACAAAATCGAAAAGAAAAAGATAGAAAAGTAAAGCCGATAGAGATGCCCTAGCAGCTGTCCTTTGAATAAATAAGTAACTTCCCCCATCAGTGTTGCAAAATTCATAACAGCAAGTACAAAATAAGCAATGACAATAGGAACTAAAAAAAGAAAAAGGTAAAGATAACCATAAGCAACCCCGGCTCTGGCTCAATTCCCCAATAACCGTACTGAAAAACCAGTAGATACAAAACTAGGGGCAAAAAAGGAATCACCCTAAACTTCTTATTTTTCATCAACATCTCCCTTTAAATAAAGAAACTTTTTATTATTTTATTATAACAAATCTTCTTTATAAAACAAGTATTCACTGAATGTCAAAATAAGGTCAGAAAATATTAGTCACCGTAAAAACAGCCAGTTAAATGACTGCTTTCTTTAGAGTTTATATGTTTAAACGTCAGCACGTTATCGAGAATAGATGATGACAAAGACAAGAAAAAATCATCTCAGCTAGCTGAGATGATTCGTTTGGCTAATATTAATTAGCTTTTTGAAACGATAGACAAGAGCTGATAAAAGAATCAGTGCAAATCCTGCTGCTATCGCAAAGATAGATGTTTCACTGCCAGTTTTCGGCAAAACTTTTTTGCCAGTTGCTGATCCACGAACATCTTTTCCATCTTTATCTGTCGAATTACCTGGAGTTCCATCAGTCGAACCGCTTGGTTTATCACCAGATGATGACGGTGGTGGTGTCGAATCTGAAGAAGATGGTGGTGGTGTTGGTCCTTGTGGACGTCTAGCTTCAAATGTCCATGTGCCTGTAAATTTGACATCTGAGCCTGCAATAGTTTTACTATCCGCGTCATATTTAAGGAATTTCCAAGTACCTCCAGTTACTTCAATAGAATCCTTAGCTGGCTGAACCGCCTGAACAGCAGTACCGTCTGTGTATTCATTAGCATCGGTCGGCAACAATTCTGTCACCTCTGCTGGTAAGGTGCGATTCGGATCTGCGCTTACAAATTCATAAGTCACCTTATATTTCGGTGCTGGAGTGAAATTCCATTTACCGGTAAATTTAAGGTCCTTATCCGCAACAGTCTGTGCATTTGACTCTGCATAGCCTTCGAAAGTCCATGTGCCTTCAGTAACTGTAACACTTGTTTTAGCAGGCTGCTTAGCGTCTACATTAGTACCACTAGTGTAGCGATTAGCATCTGCTGGAAGCAAATCAGTTACTTCTTTTGGCAGATTTGGATAGGCTGGATTAGAGCTGAGGAACTCATAACTGACACCATAGTCTTTATAAGTGTTTGTGAATACTGGATTATTGCCTTCGACGGTAGCTTCCAACTTGCCCTTGCTTGCAGTCACTGTGACAGTCACAGTATGTTCTGCACTGTCATAAGTCACTCCCGCTTCATTTCCAGCTACTTCTGTCAGCTTGTAGGTATAAGTCCCTTCTTTATCATAGGTGATTTCAGGAAACTTGATATTACCATTGGCGTCATTTGTTGCTTGAAGTTCCACGTTATTTCCGCCAACCTCAGTCAGCTTGAAAGTGTACTTACCAGCTTCAAGTGCTTTACCATCCAGAACTTTTTTAGCGTTAATTGCTGCAGTCGCTGGCTCTAACTTGTATGTATTGGTGAAAGCATCACGGTCATAGGCAACAGTTGCTGTCTTAACGCCGTTGTTGTCTGTTACAGTAACAGTAACATTGATGTCTGAATTGGCATCGTTTGTCACACCTGGCAGATTGCTTGCTCGTTCACGAATGACGTAGTTAAAGGTTCCTTCTTTTTTGAAACGAAGTTTCTTAAAGGTTACGGCACCAGCTTTATTGGTTACCGTTTGAACAACTTTGTCGTTGTCATCCTTATTGATCAAATCAAAAGTAAATTCACCATCTGCCAAATTGCGGCCAGTCAATTCCTTTTTGACTTTGAAGATAACTTCATCCGAACGGGTACCTTCCCCGACACCATCAAGTGTTGTCAAAGGCGCAAATGGACGTGATACTAAATCTGGCATCTTTTGTCCATTAGCCGTAACGGTTACATCGTTAAAGGCTTTTTTGGTTACCTTATCTACTGGCTCAGTCAAACGAGTCCGGTAAATAACATAAATCCCTCTTCCATTCAATTCCCCAGCATTAACTGTGAAATGATTGGAGTCAGTGATTGTCACAATCTGGCTCGGATTAAAGGATTGACGGGTGCCAGAAGCACCTTCCCACTCAGTAAAGTAGTAACCTGTAATCCCTGCATCTTCATCCAGCTCTTGGCCTTCTGGAATAGCGTCCTCAATGACAACTTGACCAAGGTCTTGGACATCGCGATTGACACGGATACGCCAGTTGACATAGTTAGGATCCTTAGAATCCTGAACACCCCACTTGGAATATCCCTGAGGTTCTTCATCAACCTTGATACGCTTCAGCCTATAGGTTCTAGCACCTGGGAAATTAACTTCTTGCTCTTGGTCATAAGGCATATTATCAGCCCAAACCACTGTGAAAGAAGATTGAATACGCTTGGTATCTGGCATTTTCGCAAAATACTCAGCATTTGTGACAGTAATGGTCGCTGTATTGGTAACAGGATCTGTCACCAACTTGGCAACAACAGTACCATCCGGTGCACTTATGTTTTCCTCCAAAGTTCGCTCAATTTTGAACTGGGATGGAACACGATAAACCATGGTATCACCATTATTTAATACTTTGCTATCCTCAAATGTATAGGTCGGAGCAATGTAAAATTTACCTTCACCGTAGCCTGTATCCTTTAAAGGATTAGTATTAATAGTGACATCTGTAGTTAGCTGATAATCACTTTCACCTAACTCTGCAGCAGAAACCCTAGGACTTGAGCTTAACAAGGGAAGAAAGGTTGATACCAAAAGCAGCAAAGTCATCAGAGCATGAGACACTTTATGATAAGTTTGTTTCACCTTGAATGCGGTCCTCCTTCTTTTTATATTTTATTTTAGACAAATGCTGGCAGGCACACCATCACCTGTCTACCCCCTCATTTTCAGCCGATTTTAAATCAAGATTTATTACCAAACTAAAAATGATAGTACTCGTATATGATAAGCAAATATGACATATACATATCAATTATAACATAAAAATTATAATTTACGCCTTGTAAACTGCAATTTTTATTATCATTTTTCTATTCTTTGTCTACTTTCGTTACAAAAAAGTCACAAAAAATGGATTTATTCAGACTTGGATGGATTATTATTGATATATTAGAAATAAATGGCAGAAAAAATACCTAGACTTTTTTAGTCTAGATATTTTTAAATGTATTTCTGAAAAACATTTTTCCGCTTACTTATTAAAGATTGACTGTCTGAAGTCGTCTGTCTCACGAATATAAGCATTGTAAATCTTCTTCTTGAGCAGGTTGACCCAGCTAGCATCAACACGGCTGGTAGCATTAGTAATGTTGCGTACATCCTCTGCCACTGCTTCGTCCATTAGCTTCTGCATCTCTTCATAAGAATGAATGGTTACTTTCTTAGTACTGTTTGGATTTTTAAGCTCGTACTCAATAGTGATTGGCTTGAGCTTGGTCAGCTGATCAATCCGCTCCT
>ERZ773005.849-NODE-849-length-19321-cov-3.683484_pt1 | contig 19321 bp, 18 predicted proteins | sample MGYA00580666_ERZ773005 | MGnify/ENA primary metagenome ERZ773005 (study PRJEB29015, sample SAMEA2737999) | human oral metagenome | biome: human oral; feature: human-associated habitat; material: dental | place: China | collected 2061 ...
CAGGAAGGAGACGGCCATCGTCCCCACCGTCTGCGCCCCCGTCTCCAGGACGCGGTCGATGGACTCCTCCAAATCCAATCCGGCAAACTCCTGTCCGGAAAGAATTTTTCCCAGCTCGCCGCCGAGGATTGTCGCGGTCTCCTGCGCCATCTCCTGGATGGATTCCGTGGCGATCCCGCCGATGTACTTCTTGCCTATCTCCGCGAGCGCAGATCGGACTGTCGGGATAGCCAGCAGCTTCTTCATGCCGGACCGGCTAAAGAACTTGACCAGCTTGTCTCCTCCGGGGACGTTCTCCAGAAATGTCGACAGCTGGAAATGCTCCAGCCCAGCATTCACCGCACCGGTCAGGACGGCGGCCACCCGTGCGGCGTTGCGGTCCATGGGGCGGCCCTGTTTGTCCTTCATGCGGCAATACTCGACCATGGCCCCGCCCGCCTCGCGCTCGAAGTTCTCCATTCCGACCCCAAACAGCACACCCGTACCGAAGCCCGTCACTATCGCCGATCCCGTAGCTGCCAGCCCCTCCGAAAGGGTGAGGGGATTGGTGAAGGCCGGAGCGTTTATGACGATAGCTGTGGCCCCCGCAGCGGCCGCCATTGCGGGACCATAGGTCGTCGCCCCGCGAAGGGACCCCTTGCCGTATAGCGCCAACTGCTCGAACGCCCCGCCGACGCCCCGCTTCACGAAACCGGAGGCACTGGGGTCCCTCGCAGGCATGTACTGCTGCTGGAGCCTGTCCAGCTCGTCCAGCTGCTTCCAGAGCCCCTCGGACTCCTCGCCGTAGATAAGGCGCATCCCGAGGTTGCTCTCGTCCTTGTTGAGCCGGTCGCGCACAGCCCCGTTCCATGCGGACTCGAACCAGCCCTCTCGCATCTTGATGTGCCCGGCCAGCTTCTTGTAGAGCTCGTCATCTCTTAGCAGCAGGGGGGCTTGGACATGGATGAGCTCGGCAGCGACCAGCCGTTCCTCGACCTCCTGCTCCGTCAACTTGCCCTCGTAGGCTTTGACGTAGGCGTCGCGCAGATGACGCCACTCATAGAGCTCGACGGAGTTTATCGTCTCCGGGGTGCGGCCGATACGCTCGTTGACCTGTTCGGCGGGGTAGTAGAGCAGGGCTTTAGCCTCCCGCTCCTGGAGGCGGGGGAGGATTTCGTCGTCCGTGTACCCGGCGGCGCGCGCCTTCACGATGCGGTCCTTATAGGCCGGATACCGCAGGGACAAAAGGTCCTCGTATACGGAGGGGCCCTGCCCGGCGGGCTTCTCAAGCTCCCAGCGTTCATATGGTGACAGCATCAGATTCCATCCTTTCCGCCGAACAAGATCGAGTCAATAGGCTCCTTGCCCTCCTGCTGTGCCAGCTTCGCCGCTGCCTCGCGGGTCGGCCCGAGCTGAACGCCGTTCATCATCGCCGGGCCCCTCGGCTGTGCCGGAGCGGAGGCCGGTGTAGATGTAGGCGTGGGGGTAGAGGTAGGTGTAGGAGCGCTCTGCCCCTTATCTCTGCCCTGCTTGATGTTTTTGTAGTGGCTCAGGACGGCCGGAACGTACCGTTTCGTCTCCTTCGGCCACTTGGACCTGTCCTGGTCCGCCCTGGCGGAGCCAGCGTTATAGGCTGCCAAGGCCTTTTCAACGTCGCCGTTGTATTGCCGAAGCAGCTGCCCCAGCAGTTTCGTCCCGCCGCGTATGTTCTGCCGGATATCGAAAGAGTCCGTAACGCCCAGCCCCTTGGCGGTCTTGGGCATAAGCTGCATGAGTCCTTGCGCCCCGACAGGGGAGACCGCCTTGGGCTTCCACCCGGATTCCTGCTTAATGACGGCCCTGACGAGATCAGGGTCCACACCGAACTCCGACGCGGACTCGTCGATGATGACATTCATCTCCGGCGTCTCCCCGCGCACCGGAGGCGTCCTGCCACCGATACTCCCGGCCCTCGACGCTCCTTGCCGAGGCAGTCTGGCATCGGGCAGGTCCGCTGTGCGGATATCGCGGTTTTCTCCCGAGGGTGATTCGTTGAAGTCGGCAATATTTTTCTTTGCATCTTTAACGCGCTGCCCGAATGGGGTAATAACATCAACTCCGCTGAACAACCCGCGCGAGGGTGTCCATCTCCATGCCTTCTCAGGCTGATTTGCCAGCTTGACTCCCTCCGACAGACTTTCGCCTCGGATTCTTTTCAAATCTTCGGGGTAAGTCTTGCTGTTGGGGTCCAACTCAAGGGCTCGACGGGCAAAGTCTTTGATGACATACGCCTTTATCCCCGAGAAGCTAAAGTCTCCGGTGGACCCCTCTTCGGAAAACACGTCCATCAAGTCCGTCTCCAGCTCCGCCATATGGCGTTTCAGGAGCTGCTGCGGCTTGCTCTTCTGGGCCTGAAGCATCTGCTTGAGCTGGCTCTCCTGCTGAGACGTGATCCACATGTTCCGGGAATAGCTGGAGATATCGAACTCCGTTATCGTCCCATTCAGAATGCCGGCCTTGATGTCTGCTATTGCGGCCTCGTTATCCTTCTTCGACCGCCCCGCAGCGATGAGGACTCTCTCCTCCTGCTGCTGGGGCGAGAGGTCGTACCAGCCGGGCGACGCCGACAGTTCCTTTTCGATGCTCGCCCGGCTGTGGTCCACCTCCAGCCAGCGCATAATCTTCTCGTGATGGGCGGTGGAGATTTTGCCCGACATCATGGCCTGAGTTGCCTCTTCCAGGGACGGCGGCTGCCCCATGCCCCAGGTCCGTTTATAAAATTCGTCGAAGTTTGCCGCCTGCTGTTTTCTGAGCTCCGCATCAGCGTTGACCTCATTTATCGTCATCTCGCCGATGCGCTGCTTATAGGCAGAGGCGAGGCGTTCCTCCTCTTCGCCGCCCTTGTTCGCCCGAATCCAGGCCAGCCCCTCTTGCTCCTGCCCCGGCCCGAACCGCTGCACCAACTCGTCGACGGCCTCCTGTCGCCGGTAGATCTCCGCCTTCGGGGTTATCGAGGCCCGGAGTTTCTTCGCGTCTGTCGGCAGCAAGTACGGGGAGCTTTTTATCAGCGCCTCGCCGAGCAAGGGGTTCCCCTCGGAGACGGCGGAGATGCGCGCCGCCTCGAGCCCGGAGACGTACTCGTCGATGGCGGCCTTCACGACCTTCTCATCAGCCCCAACGTACTGCGCGCGGATGGCCGTGGCCCCCTGGACGGCGGCCGTCTCAAACGCGCCCTCGTCCATGGGGTCGCGCATGGTTATCTGCATCCCAGCGTCGAGGGTGTTCTTAAACACCTGCCCCCGATACTCGTTGACCTGCGCCGCCTCGAAGTGGCTGGCCTGTTTCCAGAACGGGATGCGGGACCGCTCCGCCATGGCGCGGAATGCCTGCTTCTGCGCGTCATTGTCCAGAGTGCTCTCGATCTCGCTCACAAATCCATCAAAGTCCGCGTCCGCCTGCTTTGTCACGCCCTGGGCAAGGCCGAGCTTTCGCGTGTTCACGATGCCCTTGTCCGGGTCGTCCATGTAGGCGGTCATGCGCTTCATGAACTCGTTATTCGCCTCCATGGCGCGGGTGGCGTCCCACTCGTCCTGGCGGCGCTTCATGATCTCTCCGGCCCTCTGGATTGTCTCTCCAAGCCTTCCCCAGGCCCCAGCGACTTGGACGCCCGTCGCGGCGCCGTCGACATAGTTCTGTCCGTAAGCCTGCGGTAGGCGGCTATCGTTTATTTGATGTCTGTATCGTTCCATACCGGGCATCTCCATGTCGTGTAAAAAGCGGCCCACCGTCGCTCGGAGCTCCGGTGAAGCTCCTCCATGGTCCTCCGTCTCTCTGGGCGCGCAGCCGAGGCATCGAAGTCAAAGAGCGAGTCGAGGAGACTCATCGGGGTGGGTACCTGCTCGGGCGCTGCCGGAAGCCCATCCCGGTCCGCCGCCCCACGGGCATACCGGCCACCGTCTGTGCCCCCGTCCCGAGCAGCGAGGTGAAGCCTCCCATCCACCCGGCGGTCCGCGCGTTCTTCGCGCTCGTCCGGGCGGCGTTCGCCTGGTTGGTGAAGTTCGTCCGCTGGACGTCGAACCCCCATTTGTCCTTGAGCGTGTTGAAACGGATCGTGTCAGCGTCCTGCTCTATCCCCATGGCGGTGTCCGCCAGGACGGAGAGGGCCGAGCCGGAGACCTGTGCGCCGCTTGCTGCGGCAGTCGTGCGCTGCGAGCTCTGGAACTGCCGAGCCTGCTGCCGGAAACGTTCCTCCTCACGGGCCCCGGCCTTGAGGGCCTCGACGCCCTGGCGTTCGGCCATCCGGGCGTTATACTCGGCCATCTTCGCCTCGGCCTCGTAGGCCTGCGCCTGCGCCTGCCCCGCCATGACGGAGCTGGCCGCGCTGAACAACCCCCCGACGACGGTTAAAGCCATCGGCAGTCCCATGCTCTCAACTCCCCCCTCGTGAACATCTCACTGACGTCCATAAACTCGAACCCCATCCACCGCATCCAGCCGATCAGCGGCTTGTTCCCGCGATAGACATAGGCGGACAGGATGGGGTATCGCTCCAGCATCTCCCTAACATAGGGGCGGCTCTGCCGGATGAAGCGCAGCTTGACACGCTCGACCCCCGGGGCCGTTACCAGCCAGGGCGCTCCCATGCCTAGCATTGCCCCCGGCGCACACCCGAACATGGCGGCAATTCGCCCGTCCAGGAACGCGGACCAACACAGCGTAGACGCTCCATAAGCCTTCAAGAGCCCCTCCAGTGGCTCGACGCCCCAGCCTAGACGAATGAAGCCTGCCGCGGACTCATCCAGCGCCTCGGCCAATAGTCGGCAGTGCTCCGGCCTCGCTCTGACAACGTCTGTATCAGCCATGCACATCCACCTCCGGGAACACTCCGAGAATCGTGAGTGGGCTTGGCTCGTCGTGCTCGATCCGGAGCCGGCACATCCGCCCCATACCGCCCGGCAGCTCGATGCGTAGGTCCCCGGTATGGAGCGGGGCTGCATCGGGTGGGAAACGAGCCGTATCCAGAGATTGGTTGTTCTCGGTCCTAACCCCGGCTCGAAGCTTGCCCGACAGGTACACCCGGAGCGTGAGCACGGACATCCCCTTGTGCCGCCCCTGAAGCGTCCCGTTGATTTGCTGCTCCCACTCCAGCAGTTCGACGGCAGAGCTCACGGGATGTTGCCCCGCGTCCTTCCACAGGGACTCCGACATTGTGTTGCTTCTCCGCCCCAGCCGTTCGACGACCACGCCCGAGCCGCGCCTCACGGCAAAATACACGTCATCCTGCCCGGCCCCGGAACCGGGGATGGAACAAACGTCCACGACCTGTCCGCCGAGATCGTGACGCCCCCACCCTGCAATCTGCTGTTCCTGGTTGAGCGTCAGGGCCAGCAGCCGCCCGTCGGCCATGACGGTCCAGACGATGGACCACGGCGCCTGTTGGTACGCCCAGCGCCCGACCATGGTTCCCTGAAAGAGGTGCTCCGCTAGGATGGATAAGTCGGAGCTGGCGTAGTTATCCATCTCCAGGCTGTACCCCAAGGAACGCACCGTCCGTCCCTCGCGCTGCACGAAAAGCGTCGAATGCCCAACATCCAGCGGGGGGATGTCGATGCTCCCACGGTACCCCGACGGCGTGATGACGATGGAGGAGGGCGTGAACACGTCCGTCTTTGCCCCGGCCTTGGCGCTCCATTCTGCGCCCGCGGTGAAGATCAGGAGGTCGCCCCGCGACGCCAGCCCCCGGATCTCGTTGACTTCCTTCGAGGCCAGCGTAACCGTGATGGAGTCGGAATCCTTCGTGGGTATCGACGCGCTGAAATCGTGCCAGGAGGCCGGCTGCGACATCCAGAGCGTTTGCGGCGAATGCCGGGTTGCCGCCAGGACAAGCCGCTCCTGGTGGAAGATGCCGAGCGACGGGTACCCGTAGTGCGGCCCGAACGCCCCGATGGACCAGGCGTCGGTCTCGGGGATGTACCCGCCCTTCTTTTCCACGTCCTCGACCGTTGCCTCCTGCTTGCTGATTATTTCCTTCACGCGGAGGATGCGCTCAATGAGTCCTCCTTCATAGTCGAACGCAACGACAACCCGATTTTTCGGCCCGGCGTAGGCAAACCGGAAATGCGTCGCGTACTCCTCGACGGTGCCGGAGAAGGCGAAATTCTCCTCTGCGTTGCCGTCGGAAAAATACTCCTTGAACGGCTCCCAGACCCACTCGTCCTCGCTGGGTTTCCCCACCCAGCCCTCGGGGAGGCAGCGCTCGACCTTGACCGTGCCGGTCCATTTTCCCGTCGTCCGGTACGTGAACGCACCGAACACGTTGCGGACCGTCACCGGCTCCCCAAATGCGGTAACGCCGGCCGGTTTCAGCTCGAAGGTGTCCGACCACGCCTTGACCTTCACCTCGACCTTCAGGAGCGCCTCCAGCAGGTCGTAGGTCAGGAACAGGGGGAAGTTGGCGTGCATTTCGTACTTGAAATCGGCCTGCTCCACGAAGGACAATTTTTTCTCCTCGTCGGTGTTCGTGTCCTCGAAGGGACCTCTGTTGAGCTCCACCTTCGCGAACTTCCAGACGCGGTGTCCGTTCTCCGTCTCGCGCCGGAGCATGTGGATGGGCACGTCGGGGTGGAACAGGTACAGCACGTCCGCGCTCTGGAGCCAGCGCAGACGAGCCAGGTGCGAGGCTTTATAGGGGGAGCCCGGAATACGCTCGCGGTACCCAGTGAACGAGTACCGGTCCACAAACCCGTCCCCGAACGCCAGTACACAGGAATCCTCCTCGGAGAACACGAACGGGACCAGCCGTACATCGGAGTACGCTGCCCCCTCCAGGGGGACCGTCCCCGGTCGATTGGAAAGCCCGCCCTGCGGGAGAATGATGAAGTTATTCAGGTACGCCGCGCCGTTGGCGTACTGGGCCAAATCGACGCGGGCGCAGAGCAGCGGGGAGAGCTCGCCTGCGGTAAAGGACGTCTTCAGGTCCGGGATTTTCATGTCATCGCCTCGCGTCGATATAGTCCGTGTTCCGGGGCTGCTCCATCCGCCCCTCTGCCGCCGCCGTCTGCATCGCCAGCTTCGCCAGCATCGCGTACTTCTCCAACAAGCTCATAGCCATCTGAGGCGAGCCCGTTAGTGTGCTGGCGGCGTCCGACGCCAGGCGCGTCACCAGACACTCCAGGACCTGGACGGACCAGGCCCCCAGGTCCTGAACGTCCGCCGTGTACTCGGCCTTCCCCCACTGGATGTCGCAGTAGATCAGGGGGCCCTCGACCTTGAACCGCTTGCTGCTGTTTACAAGGTCAATCACACGGCGGACATTCAGCGCCCCCGCCGGGTACTGGAACACCCCCGTATCGGGGCCCGGCTGCGGGACGAGGGGGGCCGTCCGCATGGCGAACGGCCACGGGAACTCGCTCAGGACAACCCGCTTACAGTGCGGGAGCAGGGCGGAGACAACCCGGGCGGCCTTGACGTTTTCGCTCAGGGCCCCGACGGGCTCAACCGCCAGCAGCGTCAGCGCCCGGTTCGCCGCCTCCAGGTCCGTCATTGTCATCCTCCTCTTTCTTTTTACGTCTCGGATGCGGGCGTGCCGCCTCGACAGGGGCCTCCTCCGACACAATCTCCTCGAAAAACACGGACGGGGGCGTCTCGCCCCCGCCGCATTCCACCGTCTCGCCTATCTTCCAGAGCTGGCGCCGCCACTGGCAGCGCACCGTGCATCGATAGAGCCCCATGGCCTACACCATCGGGTACTTCTTATCGACGTCCAACGCCAGGTGCGCGTTGACCTTCTTCGCCACACTCAGCTTGATGCGCAGCCAGTTGAGGCAGCCCCAAGGCAGCTTCTCCTTGACCAGCGTGTCGCCGGGTTTGGCGCTCGCCACGGCCGGGTAGGCCATCAGCGCCGTGAAGCCGCTGTCCTTCTTGTCGCTCGTTTCGAGCGTCACCGTGATGGGGGCGGATATGGTCTCCGCCGCCGTCACGTGCAGGACGAGGTTGTTGTAAGGCGTCAGGCCCTTGTTCTTGCCCTCCAGGTCACCCTGCCCCAGCGCGACGGCCGGGGACTCCGTGACCGCCGCATCCTTCGCGGTGAGAAACGTAAGGTTGTTGTCGAGAATCATCTACGCCACCTTCTCCTCAGTGTTCAGCAGGGAATCGCAGATACGGATGGGAATCATCTTGTAAGCCTCTTCCCACTTCGCGGTCGCGCTCTCCTTCGTGTGCTGAATGTGGTAGTTCTTCAGCATCTGGTTCTCCCACGCCTCGCGCAGCGTGCGGTTCATGTACCACACCGCCTTGCCGAGCCCGATGTTGTGGATGCGGTTCGTGGCGATGTTCATCAGGCTCATCAGGTCTGCCGCCTGGTTCGCGGCCGTCCCGTAGGTCGGCAGCTTGTCCACGTCGATGTTCGCGATGCGCACGACGTAGCGCGGGTCGCGCAGGCACAGCCCAACGTTCCACTGGAACCGGTCGCGGTAGCCCCGGAACGTGCCTCCGGCGGGGTCCACGAGGTCAACGATATCCGACGGGTGATGCTGCAGCCCCTGCGGGGTCCCCTTCGGGTAGATGCCGAAGGTGGTCAGGTTGCTCCAGACGATCAGCCAGATAGACGCCAGATTGCTCCCCGTTCCCCCCGCGTCGATGATCTGGTTCTTCACGGGGCCGGTCAGCAGGGAGAAGCGCGGGGCGAACCCCGTGATCGTCTCCGGCCTCAGCTGCCCGTTCCCGTACCAGAGCGCGGACTCGAACTCCTGCGTCATGGCCTCCATGAAGGCCATGGACTCCGTCAGCCGGAACTGCCCGGGGTCGTTCGCCAGCTGCACCAGTTTCTCGTCGATCTCCGACACGGCCTCCAGCATCCCGCAGGTCTCCGTCACCTGCGTGGCGGTGCTCTTCGTGGGCTCTACACCCTGGTTGATGCGCCGCCAGTGGACGCCGGGCAGCCCAACCCGAACGGGGAACACGTGCCCCGTAGGCAAATTCCCCTCCTGCCAGGACATATCCTGGAGGAGGGGACTCATCTTCGTCAGAACTTCCACAATGGGCAGGACCTTGTTGTCCCGCCCGCCATGACGCGAGGCCAGATCGACCAGCGTCATCACATTCCCAAGCTCATATGGCATCAATAACTACCTCCATTCTTCATGTCCGGGTACAACGTGTTTGCCAGGTCGGCAAACGTTCCTCCTCCGGTCGGCGCTGCGCCGGTCCCTTTCACGAGCTGATCCTCACCAAGGATTCGCCCAGCGCGGGCAAACGCCTTGAAGATTTCGGGATGGCTGCCTGCTCCCGTCACGTTGAGCGCGTGCTTGAGCTTTTCGCCGCCAAAAACGTTGATGAACCGATGCGCGTCCCGCAGACTCTGAGTGAACTTCTGTCCGCCGAACTCAGGGTCCTCCATCGCCTGCTTGCGCCACTCCTCGGCCTGCGCCTTCGTTTGCTCCTCGAAGCCCAGCCAGTGCCGGACGTGTAGGTCGACGAGCTTCTGTGCTTGCTCCTGGCTGAGGTTCAGCTCCCGCGCAAGGGCCGTGAACTCGCTCACCTTGCCGTCGTCGTAGTCGAAGCCCTCCGGGATGGTGAACTTCTCGTACTGCGTCGCCGCATCGAGGTTCTTTGCAGGCTCCGCACCCTGCTGCCCAGGGGGCTGAGTGTTCTGCCCGCCCTGCGGCTCAGCAGGCGGCTGCCCGCCCAATAAGCTCCCGCCCTGCTGCGGATCCGCCCCGCCTTCCGGCACGCCAGCTCCACCCAAAAGGCTCTGCGGCGTCCCTGCACCCGTTCCGTCTTCATTCATCGCTATCTCTCCTCCGTCTGTCGTTCCCGGCGCCCTTCCTTCAGCAGCACGCCGGCCTCCTCATCCGCCTCCAGCACGTCGGCGTAGACGCGCAGCCCCACGTTCCGAGCCCCCTCGTTGAAGGCCGTAGCCCCCGCGTCGCCCGTGACGTAGCTGATGGCGAACACCCCGGCCAGGTCGAAAAGCCGGGATAAAAAACGGGCGCCCTCCCTGGTATGGAGAAGCGCCCGCAAATCCCGTATATCCTGCTTTCGCAGTTCCTCGTATGTCATGCCATTTCCTCACCGCCTCCCAGCAGCTCCGCGATCTGCCCCAAGCCACCGCCCTCGGCGGCCTGCGCCACCTGGTTCACCGCCCCAGCCCCTTGCTGGGCCGTCTGCGCTGCCTGCTGCATGGCGGCCATCTGTTCCATCTGCGCCTGCTGCTGCGCGCGCTGTTCCCGGATTGCCGCCACGTTCTCGTCCGACACGATCACCGCCGCCGGAACGCCCAGCTTCCGGGCGTACTGCTCTATCGCCTCGTCGAAGTCCACCTTGTCCAGGACTTCCGGCTTCACGGGCGCATATCTCCCCACGAAGTCCGCCAGACGCTCGATGCCCTCGATGCCCACCATCCTCTGCGCCTGCGCGAGGATGGAGATGTACTCCACTTGCAGCAGCTTCCCGCCCAGGTCCTCCGGCGGGGGCGGGATAAGCCCCATGCGGTCCATGATGGCAAAGACCCGTTCGATGAGCGGGTCCAAAAGCTCGTTCTCCAGGCGCTCTAGCACGGGGCCGAGCATGAGCATCTTTTCCTCGTGCCGTTCCACGACCTCACGGGCCGTCATGTCGCGTGTGTCGTTCGACGCCAGCATGAGGAACAGGTCGGCATAGAAGAACCGCTGGATCATCTGCCGGCTCTCCGCAATAGCCTGGAGCTGACCGGGGATGTCCGGCCGCACCTGATAGACCGGCTGGAACCCAACGTTCCCATCGTAAAAGGACAACCCGCCTGCCTCCAGGTCGACACACGCTTTCTTCAGTCCGCTCGGCCCCATGACCGGCGGGCGAATCGCCAGCTTCTGCGCACCCAAGTAGTCGTACCGGAGCTCCTGGAGCATCTTCGATTCGCCGAGCGCCGCCCAGCCGGGGCCGCGCCCGTAGTAATCTGCACCCACCACATCCCACCGCGGGACTAGGACTGGAAACTCCTCGTACCCAGACACCCGAAGCGGCTTCTCCTTGCCGTGCTCCCAATAGACCGACGCCCACGGCATGGAGCGCGCTGGGCGGTCCTCCTTCTCCAGCGGGGAGAAGTCGTCGTTGGGAAAGATGAGGTGATGCACCCGGAACCACTGCCCGCGCCTGCCATTGTCGAGGGCGCTGCGTACCGCGTCGGACAGCGCGTCGTACCCGAACGCATCCGCCATCTGTGGCGCGGACATCCAGAACGTCCGGCAGAACTCCGAGGGCATCCCTCGCGAGTCGAACGCCACGGCATACTCCCCGGCGGTGAGCGCCGTGCACCGCAGCACCTCCGTCGGATCCTCCTCGATGTAGACGGCCCCGGTCCCGAACGCCCCCACCTCCGCATACAGCGTGTGCAGACAGTTGTAGGCGTTCGACCGCCCCAGGACGTGGAGCATCCGTCGCTCCACCTCGTCCAGCCAGACCCGCACCGGCTCGTAGTCCCCCAGCTCCGGATCGGTAACCCCGAGCTTGAACCACGGCCTGCTCGGCGAGGTCAGCCCGCCCTGCATCCCGGCCGCCAGGGTCGTGAGGGACTGGAACGGCGTCGCATCCAGGAGGTCCCGGTCCTTCCTGTCCCCCTGGTTCGGCTCGGCATCGTCGAAGACACCACGCCCCGGCGTGACGTACCGGGCAATCTCCTCCCACTGTGGCCGGATACGATTGCGCGCCTCCTCCAGCTCCTCGACGCGCTTCTGAAGCTCCTTTACCTCCATGCCTCCCACCTACATTCCCAGGAGCGTCTTGCGCCCTTGTTCGTCGCGCCCGCCGAGGATCGACGTGCGGGAGTTCATGGCCCCGCGTAGACGCTTCCTCTCGTCCTTCCGGGCCGTCACCGCGTCGTCCGTCTTCGCCTGCTCCAGCGTCGGAGCCGGCGGCGGAGTCTCCACCTTCGGGGCCTTCGGAAAACACATGCATCCTCACCTCCTTCCCCACTCGAAAATGTCTCTACGGTCCCGAGGCCGGAAGTCCGGGACGTACTCCTGCCGCACCACCGGCGCGGCGAACGTGAGCGCCAGCGCATCGGCCAGGTCGGGGGACGCCAGCCCGCGGGCCCGCATCTTCTCCTTCCGCTCCAGCTGGATTTTCCCCGCCAGCGTGTACCCGTACTCCGGCGCGCACAGATCGTCCCGCAGGCGGTCGTCCTTCGGCAGCCAACCGCCCTCCTGCAGCCAGTCCCGCAGGAGTCCCCAGCACTCCGCGCGCTTGTTCAGGTATGTCGTGTGCGCGGACGCCCCACCGAAGTCCACTGGGATGGGGGAGCGCCCCATCTGCCGGAGGTTCGACGCCACGCCGAACCCGACGCCGGTCGAATCCACGAACACCGCGTCCGCTCTCTTTTCGTCCTCGAACCGGGCCACGACGCCCGCCAGCGTCGCCGTCTCCACTTCGCGCCCCGTCCAGAGGCACTCCGAATACAGCCCCTGCCGCAGGAACACCACGCACCGGTCCCCGCCGAACGCCGCCACGTCCACGCCCAGCACCACCGGGGCAAACGAGAATGCGTCCTCCCGGTAGTACCGCCCCTGCGCCTGCTCCACGAGCGCGGAGGAGATGAACTGGAGGTCCCCTCCCTTCGGGAACTCGCCCAGCACGCGGACGCGGTAGATGTCGCTCTCCTCGCCGTACTCCTCCTGCATCTCCTCGACATACTCCTTCGAGACGAGCGGAGAGTCCGCACAGGAGAACGTCAGCAGGTCCCACGCCTCGCGGTTCCGGTGGAACGCCTGGTAGAAGTATCCGGTCGTCCGGGTCGGGTTCGCGGCCATGACGACGCGAGCCCCCGGCGTGGAGAGAGCACCGCGCGCGACCTCGAACACCTGGTCCGGAATACCGGACGCCTCGTCCACGAGGAAGATCAGCGTGTCCGCATGGAAGCCCTGCAGGGCCTCCGGGTTCTCCTTCCGCCCGGTCCGTGCGGCGGCGAAGTTCGGCAGCCCGGCGATCTTCACGGCGTCCGAGGTGACGGATATCGAGGACCGCCAGGGCTCCAGCATCCGGGCCCGCCACTTCTCGATCTCGCTCCAGAGCACGTCCTCCAGCTGGTGCCCGGTGGGGGCCGTGCAGGGGACCTTCACGTCGTCGAAGCAGCAGAGCCCCCAGAGCGCCAGCCAGGCAAGAGTCGTGGACTTCCCCGTCCCGTGCCCGGACTTCACGGCCACGTGGGCTCCCGGCCTCGACGCCGCGTCCAGAAGCGCCCTCTGCTGCGCGGTCGGCTCGATACCGAACTGGTCGGAGACGAAAAGAGCGGCGCTCTCGCGCCACTCCTTCACGACGTCCGCCAATTTTTCGATGTCGCTCATTCCCGCCGCCCCCTGATCTGTTCGAGGATCGCGGCAGGCGAGAGCGTCATGTCCACCTGCAGCTTCCCGATCGTCTCCGGCCGCCCCATGGTCCGGTCCAGAATCTCGGTCGCCGCGGCCAGCGCGATCTTCTCCGTCCGGCTCCCCACCAGCTCCACGAGCTTCCGCGCCGCGTCCGGCGATGCGGCCTTGAGAATCTCCTTCACCTCCGGGTTCGCCTTGGGCCGGCCGGACGGGTTCCCCGACTGGCCCTTTGCGAAGGGCCTTCCTGGGACCTTCTTTGTTGTTTTTGTGCTCTTAGCAGCAGCCAATCGGTTCACCTCCTCTGAGCTGGGCTCTTAAGCCGTTACGCTGGGTAAATAACCCCCTCCGGCTGATCGACGACCAGAATGAGGACCCCATACTCCATTGCGCACGTATGCTCGATGCGACACCCCCGCGCCTCATCCCAGCCACGACCAAAGACTGCAAGGTCTGCCCTGGCCATACGTTTCAATGATTCTCCAAGGTATTCAAGGGGCTTGTAATCCCCCTCGCCGATGTACGATTCGACCAGCTCGACTTCTTCGCCGAGCGAACTTGCCGCCAACGCCAGCAGCCGCTCCCGCTCTGCAAAAATTTCCTCTTTCCCCTTGCCCCTCATGGGCATGGACACGAACACCTTTTTCATTGTTTTTTTAGCTCCCTTCATGAATTTGAGCAACAAAAAAGGGCGTCTCGATCGGCGCCCCAAATTCGATGCTACCAAAATATCACGGCAGGGGGTGTCACTGCAATGACACTTTCAATTCGGCGAAAGATATTCTACGGGAGGCGGGCATACTGCCGCCCCCCGACAAAAATAACTAGGCCACGTGCCGAAACAGAAACGGCACGAGACGGCTCAGAATCCGGTCCCTCCATCTCCAGAGGGACCGGATTTCTTTCCCGTATGCCTCCGCGATATCGTGCATCCCCATCCGCCGCCAGTATCGCATCTCCACAAAGGCGAGATCTCGTCTCTGCAGCGCGCGCAGGGCACGCCGTACCGTCTCGACAGTCCGGGCAAGGTCCTGGTACTGTGGGCTGCGTTCCTTTGCCGCCAGGATACGCTCCTGTTCCGAATCCGTCCCACCTCCGCCAGGGGTCTCCGAGATGGACGGGCTGCGGATCGAGGCAGCGATAAGGTCATCCAGCATGGCGAGCTGCTGCCGCTGTGCTGGGAATGCCTCCAGTATCTTTTCCACATGCGCGAGACACTGTGGCGTATAGTGGCGTTTCATTTCGAGTCCTCCTTCATAAAATTCATACCAAGCCTCGCTTTTTCAGCACCCCGACCCCATAGAGGGCGATCATGGCGGCGTCGGCCCGTCCGTGCCGTTCCGCTCGGCGGCCATCGGGGACGAGCGGCATGTCCGGAAAGAGTTCCTTTACCCTCCTTAGGGCCCGCGTCTTTGGATCCCCGACAGCCCCGCTGCCATAGACGTATCGCTGCCAGGCGATAGGGGGGACCGTGATGACCTCTACTCCGACAGCATACAGGACCCCTTGCCACACGCCATAGTTCACGCCGAGGGAAAAAGCTGATTTCCCTCCCTGCACCCGGCCGCCCTTTGGCATGTACTGCTGCCGCTCGACAACAGCCAGCCGGGGAGGTGTACCCCAATTAAGGCATTCCACCAGCTCCCGCCATTCGACATTGTCCTGGGGGCAGTCCCATATCCCATGTACTTTGAGCCCTTCCGCATCCAACCAGACCAAGGCCCCCGTGGCTCCAGGATCGATCCCCACAACGCTACTCATATCGGTATCTCCTGCGCCTTCATATATCGCCCAATGATCTTTGTTGCCTCATACTTCGTCAGGAGCTCGGGGTGGGGGTGCAGGCTCCGCTTGCGAATGAACCCCACCTGGCTCCCTGTGGCCAGCGCTCCGAGCTTCTGGTCCAGAAGACGCGACGCCTCGCCCTTCGAGATGTTCGGATCGAACTGCACGCCCATCCGCTTGAGGGCCTTCCGCTGTTTCTCCGTCGCCTCTTCCTTCCGCCACGAGGCGGACTTCATGGCCGTCTTTGCGATGGAGAGCTGCCGAGCGTAGTCCTCACAAACACCCATCGCATAGCCCAGGGGAAGAATGTCCTCAGAGAGGGCGACGATCTCTCCGGACTGTGGGAAAAGAAGTGGGGAATACCCTCCGGAGACGTGCTTGCACCATAGTGAGGAGTTATCCTCGAGGCGCAACTTGTAATGCTGCTCCAGCGGCTGCCAGACGAACTTGGAGCGCTCGAAAAGATCGAAGCTCTCCGCATCATGGGAGATCTTCTTCAGGCCGTTCTTCCGTCGTAGGATGTCCAGCTTCTCCGCCTCTTCCACGGCCTCGACGAGGGTCTGCTTCCTGCGGCGCTTCAGGATCGGGTCCCCAGCCAGCGTTCCAAAGCTGCACAGCCTGTGCTTCTTCGCCACGTCGGCGAAGTCCACCAGGAGACAGTCCTCTTTTCCCGGTGCCAGCCGCAGCCCGCGCCCGACGCACTGGATATAGAGCCCTTTCGACTTCGTAGGTCGCGCCATCATGACAACACTGGTGTCGGGAACATCCCACCCTTCTGTCAGGACGCCGACGTTCGTCAGGACGCGCAGCTCCCCGTCCTCGTACCGCCGCAGCACGGCGTGGCGTTCTTCCTGCGGCATGGTCCCGTAGACGGCGGCGCAGGGGACGCCCCGCTCCCGGAAGGCCTCGGCAAGGGCCAGGGCGTGTTCCACCCCGATGCCGAAGACGACGCCCCGGCGGTTCTCCCCGTGCTCGAGGTAGGTATCCGCCACGAGGGCGTTGCGCTCCGGAGTATCGATGATGACGGAGAGCTCGTCCAGGGCAAAGTCTCCAGTGCGGGTATGGACGCCGGAGATATCGGCCCCCGTCTTGATCTCCAGGCCCCGCACGTCGCAGAGATACCCGGCCTTCATCATGGCCAGGATGGAGCGCTCGAAGACTATTTCCTCGAACACGCTGCCCAGCCCCACGTTATCGCCGCGATACGCCGTGGCCGTGACGCCTAGGAGCAACTTGTTCCGGTCGCCCCCCATGAAGCCGAGCGCCTCGAAGATTTTCGTGTAGGAGGCTGCGGCGGCGTGATGGGCCTCGTCGCAGATCATGAGGCGGAAGCCGCGTTCCCGGAGGACATCGGTGTTCCTTATGGCCGTCTGCACGGAGGCGACACAGATATCCGTCCAGAGCCCGGATCGCTCCTCAGCCTTGAAGATGCCGACGTCGGCCTCCGAGTAGACGAGGCGAATCTTCTGCCGCGCCTGGAGCAGCAGCTCCTCCCGATGCGCCAGGACGAGGGTGCGGGTCTTCAGGGCTCCGGCTACCATGCCAAAGATCAAGGTTTTTCCACACCCGGTCGGAAGGCTGACGAGTTGCCGCGTGACGCCCTCACGCCAGCGCTTGAGTATCTTCTTGAGCGCCTCGGTCTGGTAGGGGCGCGGTTGAATCATGGGATATCACCTCCCGAAACTTCTGGCCTCTTTTGAGCATCTCCACTCTCGGTTCATGAACTCAAAAGCATTACGTAGAGCGTTCTCTTCCTGATGGTTTCGTTTCGAGCGATACACGGCCCTGAAACGCTTTCTCCACTGAAGCCAGTTGGGGAATAACATCCAACCAGTCTCAATTACGCTAAATCTGGAGTCCACTCCAGCTTGATACCACCTTAAAACAAATGGCTCAAACCCCCTGACCATGAGACGAAGGAACTCCGGCTTGTGATTTTTAACCATGTACCTCCGGTTATGCTTCTCCAGCTTGATATCGATAATGCTTTTCTTTGTTGGCTTCCTCATGAGAATCTCACCTCTCAATATCTCCCGCCCCTCGCGCGCGCGCGTATGGGGGGGGAATTAGTTGCGATATAGGGGTAAAATGCTTATCAGCACTCAATAGTTATCGCAACTAACAAGTTGCGATAAGGTTGCGATATCATATCGGGGACCAAAAAGTTATCGCAACTTATCGCAACCATATCGCAACAAGGGGGTTGCGATAACTCTTTAGTAATATCAATGCTTTTACCCCCTTATCGCAACTAAATTTCCCCACGTCAGGGCGGTTGCGATAACTTGTTGATGGCTTGAGCGTAGAATCCGACTAAAGCGTACTCTGCGCCTCGCTTTACGCCTCTTTGTTTCAGTTTTCCTTTTTCGACCCAATCCGAGAGACAGCGCCTTATGTATGTCCCGGAAGTTTTCGCAACCTCTTTCACGTCCGACGCCTTGAACCATGCGCCGGGTTCGTAGGTCCGCTCGATGTATTCCCATATCTGGGTCCTGGCCCCGCCGCCGACCTTTGGTTCGAGGTTGATCTGCATAATCGTCCGCCCGTCGTCGTTCTCCTCGAGCCTGTACGAGAAGGAAGGTGTTTTACGGAACCAGCTCTTTTGCACCTTTACGAGGTTGGTCTTGTTCTCCTCGGAGCCGTTCTCCTCGCCCGCTCCATCTATCGGCTCGATGCCCAGTACAACGGCCACCAGGCGGTTCAGCACGCTGCTCCCGATGGATTCGTCCTGCGTCATCATGAACTTCTGCTCCGCCAGTTTCCGTTTGCGCGTGTGATGCACCAGCACAATAGCCATGTTGCGCTGTCGGGCCACGCTGAGAAGGTGCTCGAAGATCGGCTTCATCTCCACGGCCTTGTTCTCGTCCGCCGAATGGAATGAGGTCAGCGTGTCGAAGAAGATGATTTCCGGCTCATCCAGCTCCAGGGCAGACCTCAGATTCTCCTGCCCATCCGGGGTCCCAAGATCGAACGAGAACCCCTTGAGCCCGGCTTCGATAGCGCTGTAGATTTGCACTTTCGTTTTGTCCACCGGCCATTTCGTCTCCGCCGCCCGGCGGATCAGCGTCTCGTATCCCGCCTCCCCGGCGAAGATGAGAGACTTCTTTGGCTTGGAGTACGCCACGCCGTCGAATATCTGGCCGCCAACCGACAGGTCCGACACAAACTTCTGCACGAACCACGTTTTCCCGACGCCAGGGGCCGCGATGATCGCACTCAGATACCCCTTCGGGAACAGTCCCCCGACCATCTCAACCGGGTCGAGGCGTACCGTTTCATCCAGAGAACAACGCAGTTTGGAAAGGGCCGCCTTGCGCGCACAATCCTTCCGTTCCGCCTCGCTCATACAGGTCCAGGCGATCCGTTCCTTCAGGACCCGCTCGGCCGTCTCAGCCCCGTAGCGTTGCGAAAAGTCGTTCCAGTCCGTGCCGTCCTCCGGGGTCTTGAAGGGCGGCTTCAGAACCCCGTCCAGTTTCCCCAGCTTCACGGCGGACTGCGCTGCGGTGACGCCGGGGTTCCCCTCCGTCTTCGCGTCGTCGTCCGCCATCACAATAATCTTCCGGTCCGGGTACTTCTTCCGGAGAGCCGGGGCGCAGGTCACGAGGTTGTGGCAGTTCATGGCGCAGATCACCGCGTGCCCGGTCAGCTCGTGGAGTGTCGCGCCCGTAGCGTACCCCTCGCAGAGCAGCACAGGGCCGTCCTGCACATCCGCGCCTATGGCGCAGAAGGCCCCACCGACCGGCGCGCCGTAAAAATATCGCTTCGTCCCGTCCGGCGAGATCGTCTGGAACGTCTTGAAGTGCCCCTCGATATCGCGCAGGGGAATTAGGAGCGCTCCTTCCCGGCACTTTAGGCCGTAGGAAGGTACGTTTTTCATCTGGAGGTACTCGTGGTCTTCTGGGGCCGTCTGGGCGGCCTCAAAGCGTATGCGTGCATCCTCGGAGGCGACGGCCTGTGCTTTCCTTCGGTCCGCGTCCCGCTTCCGCTGCGCCGCCTCCGCCTGCTTCTTAAATTCAGGGTTCTTGCAGCGTTTGTACAGGTCGGCATCCAGGGCTTCGAGGTCGAACTTCCAGCGCAGCTCGACCCCGTGCCGCCAGCTCGAAATGAACCCTCCCGGCAGCCCGTCGGGGTGGATGACGTAGGCCCCGGCCGTCTCTCTTCCCTTGTCGCCCTCCACCGCGTAACGATGGAGGGCGCCGTCGACAACGAGGCGGGTGTCGCGAAGCGGGGGGATCCCCGCC
>ERZ773005.853-NODE-853-length-19167-cov-6.081467_pt1 | contig 19167 bp, 15 predicted proteins | sample MGYA00580666_ERZ773005 | MGnify/ENA primary metagenome ERZ773005 (study PRJEB29015, sample SAMEA2737999) | human oral metagenome | biome: human oral; feature: human-associated habitat; material: dental | place: China | collected 2061 ...
GCTACGTCGAGGATTTGTCGACGACGAGAGGACAGTGTAGATGTGTGAAGATGGGTAGCTGAATTTATCAGTGGTTCCTATAAGCGGTCAATTACAAAAGCCCGATGAAAAGTCGGGCTTTTGTAATGGGGAGTTGGATAAATATCTTGCAAATGGCAGCATACGCATTTAAAGAGCAATTTCGGCGCGGTTGATTTTTTCTGCCCGTTCGCTATAATGAAGGTAGATATTTGCCGAGAACAGAGCCGTACAGGTGCGGCAAGGGAATGTATGCTTTTGGATATTCAAGGGGGGTGTTCAATATGGCGCAGACAACATTCAGCGTGCGGATGGAAGAGGGGCTTAAGCGGCAATTTGAGGGATTGTGCCAGGAATTTGGGATGAATATGGCGACCGCTATCCATGTGTTTGTCAGAGCTGTGGTACGAGAGCGCAGGATACCTTTTGAAATCTCTTCGTTGGAGACGGAGTTGACGAGGGAGGGCGCTATGCAGGCGTTCATGACTCTTCGCCAAGAAGCAAAGAGAAGCGGTGCGGTTGATATGACGTTGGAAGAAATCAATCGAGAGATTGAAATGGCTCGACAGGGAGCAGGGAAATGACTTGCCTTGCTGTGATTGATACGAATGTACTGGTGTCTGCGTTGCTGTCTTCTAAAGAGGACGCTGCTACTGTGCAGGTTGTTGGCAGGATGATTACAGGAGAAATCGTTCCGTTGTACAGCGATGCAATCATGAAAGAGTATCGAGAGGTTTTAGAACGCAAGAAGTTTGGATTTTCTCCGCAGAAGATAGAGTATTTGCTGTCTTTTATGGAACGATTCGGCATCTTGGTACAGGCAAGGCCGATTGATATTATTTTGCCCGATATGAAAGATATGCCTTTTTATAAAGTTGTCATGGAAAAGCGCTTGGATGGAGCATATCTCGTTACTGGAAACATGAAGCATTTTCCTGAAAGGCCATATATCGTCACACCAAAACAGCTTTTGGATATTATGGACAGTTGAAATAGATTGCACAGGGGAGGCGCACACATGGCGATTTTGCCTAAGCTCAATACGATGGAGTTTGATAAGGAGATACCGTTTGAGGTTTCGGCGCCTTTTGAGCCGATGGGGGATCAGCCGCGTGCGATTCGGGACTTGGCGGCGGGCATCGAGAACGGGCAGGAGGCGCAGGTGCTCCTCGGCGCTACGGGCACGGGCAAGACGTACACGATCGCCAAGACGATTGAGCGCGTACAGAAGCCGACGCTTGTCATCGCGCACAATAAGACGCTGGCGGCGCAGCTGGCGAGTGAGTTCAAGGCGTTCTTCCCGAAGAATTATGTCGGCTATTTTGTCAGCTATTATGATTACTACCAGCCCGAGGCGTATATTCCTTCGACGGATACATACATCGAAAAGGATGCGTCGATCAACGACGAGATTGATGAATTGCGCCACTCGGCGACGTGCTCGCTCTTCGAGCGGCGCGACTGCATCATCGTCGCGAGCGTTTCGTGCATCTACGGTCTCGGCTCGCCGGAGAGCTATCACGAGATGGTTCTGTCGCTGCACAAGGGGCAGACGGTCGTGCGTGAGGACATCTTGCGCAAGCTCGTCGCCATTCAGTACGAGCGCAACGACATCGCCTTTGAGCGTGGCCGCTTTCGTGTGCGCGGCGACGTCATAGAAGTGTTTCCTGCGGGCTGGAATAACCGCGCCGTGCGCATCGAGCTTTTCGGCGACGAGGTTGAGCGCATCCTTGAGTTCGACGTCTTGACCGGAGAAATCTACGGCGAGCGCACGCATTCGATGGTGTTTCCTGCTTCGCATTATGTGACGAAGAAGGAGGACATGGAAATCGCCATGGCGGCGATCGACGAGGAGAAGATCGCACAGGTCGCGCACTTCAAGGAAGAGGGCAAGCTGCTTGAGGCGCAGCGCATCGAGCAGCGCACGAATTACGACCTTGAAATGATGCAGGAGATGGGCTACTGCTCGGGCATAGAGAACTATTCGCGCCACCTCACGCACCGTCCGGCGGGCGCGGCGCCGTATACGCTGCTCGATTACTTCCCCGACGATTTCCTCATCGTCATGGATGAGAGCCATGTGACGATGCCGCAGCTCAAGGCGATGCTCAACGGCGACCGCTCACGCAAGATTTCGCTTGTGGAAAACGGCTTTCGCCTGCCGTCCGCTTTTGACAATCGTCCGCTTTCTTTCGAGGAGTTCGAGCAGCGCATCAACCAGATCATCTACATCTCGGCGACGCCCGCGAAATATGAGCTGGAAAAGGCGCAGCAGGTCGTCGAGCAGATCATCCGCCCGACGGGGCTGCTCGATCCCATCGTCGAGGTGCGGCCTTTGGCGGGGCAGATGGACGATCTGCTGTCGGAGATCCGCATTCGTGCGAAAAAGGACGAGCGCGTGCTCGTGACGACGCTGACGAAGAAGATGGCGGAAAACCTTACGGACTACCTGAAGGACATGCAGGTGCGCGTGCGCTACCTGCATTCGGATATTGCGACGTTCGAGCGCGCCGAAATCATCCATGACCTGCGAGCAGGCAAGTTCGACGTGCTCGTCGGCATCAATCTGCTGCGCGAGGGACTCGACATGCCCGAGGTGTCGCTCGTGGCGATTCTCGACGCCGACAAGGAGGGATTCCTGCGCTCCGACACGTCGCTGATTCAGACGATCGGGCGAGCGGCGCGAAATGCGGGCGGCAGGGTCATCCTCTACGCCGACCGCATCACGGACTCGATGAAGCGTGCGATGGACGAGACGGAGCGCCGCCGCACGGTGCAGCAGGCGTACAACAAGGAGCATGGCGTCACGCCGAAAACCATCGTCAAGCCCGTCGTGCCGCTCATTGAGACGACGCTCGTCGCCGAGAGCCGCGCTTCCTACGGCGAAGAGTCCGGCGGCAAGAAAAAGAAGAAGCTTACGAAGAAGCAGAAGGAATCGCTGATCCGCACGCTGCTCGCGCAGATGCAGACGGCTTCACGCGCCTTGGAATTCGAGCGCGCCGCAGAACTGCGCGACATGATCATCGAGCTGGAAGGCTCGCTGCCGGGCAAGAAGAAAAAGGGCGCGTGAGGAAATTGTTGTTCGGAAGGCGCTGTGTTATACTGTAAATTGAAGCACATAAGCGGAGGCGACACTTTTGGAGAAACTACTGCGTGAGATGCACGCTTGGATGGCGGCTTACATGCGCTCCTTCTATACGGAGGACGAGGAGGTGCAGCAGGCGATTCGCATGAAGGAGGTGCATACGGGCCGTGTGACCTCGATTGCCGTGGAGCTTGCCAAACATCTGCATCTCTCTGCGCACGATGTGCAGCTGGCGGAAATCATGGGACTTTTTCACGATGTGGGGCGCTTTCGCCAATTCACGCTCTACCGCACGTTCAACGACGCTGTATCAGAAGATCATGCGGCGCTCGGACTCAAGGCGCTCGACGAATTGCCGTTCCTCGCGCGTCTTGCGCCCGAAGATGAGGCTCTCGTGCGCTTTTCCATTCTGAACCACAACAAGAAGACCGTCGCGCCGACCGAGGACGTGCGCGAGCTTTTCTTCGCGCGGCTCTTGCGCGACGCTGACAAGCTCGATATCTTCCGCGTGCTGCGCCCGTTTCTCGCGCCGCCCGACGGCACGGGCGTCAGCCCCGATTTCCTCGAAAAGTTCATCGCGGGCGAGCAGGTCGACTACACGAAGATCCGCACGATGGACGACCGCAAGCTCGTGCGCCTCATGTGGGTCTACGACGTGAATTTCAGCTGGACCTTGCAGCGCGTCAAGGAGCGCGGCTACATCGAGGACATCATCGCGCACTTGCCTGAGGAGCCGCGCATGGCGCTCGGCGTAGCGCGTTTGTGTGCCTATGTGGAGAAGAAGTGTGCCGAGGAGGATGCGGCGCCGGCGGAGGTTCTGCAGCATGGGAAGTGATGCAGGGGAAAACGCCGTACGCTCTCATGCTTGCGGACGAATCTTCGCCAGAAGTCTCAATCGAATGTTTTTTTAGGAAAATTCAGCGAGCAGAAGGATTTTCCGCCTTGCGCCTCGAATAAAGAGGCGTTAAATTTTTTCTTGAGGAGATGCTGACTGTATCGGTGATTCCTCAAATTTCCGCCGCAGACGGCGGGGCGCTGATCGGAAGCCCCGGAAGGAGCAGAAAATATGGCAGAAGCGACATCATCGAATTTCATTTATAACATCATCGACGAGGATCTGAAGAGCGGCAAGCATCCCGAGGGCATACATACGCGCTTCCCGCCCGAACCGAACGGCTATCTGCACATCGGTCATGCGAAGTCGATCTGCTTGAACTTCGGCACGGCGGAGAAATATGCAGGGCTTTGCAACCTGCGCTTTGACGATACGAATCCGACGAAGGAGGATACGGAGTACGTCGACTCGATCCAGGAGGACATCAAGTGGCTGGGGTTTTCGTGGGGCAATCGCCGCTACTATGCGTCGGACTACTTTGAAAAGCTTTACGAATACGCATGCGCCTTGATTGAGAAAGGACTTGCCTACGTCGACGATCTCACGGCGGAGGAGATCCGCGCCTATCGCGGCACGCTGACGGAGCCGGGCAGGGAGAGTCCCTGCCGCAGTCGCAGCGTCGCGGAAAACCTCGCGCTCTTCGAGCGCATGAAGGCGGGCGAGTTCCCCGACGGCAGCCGCGTGCTGCGTGCCAAGATCGACATGGCGTCGCCGAACATCACGATGCGCGACCCCGTCATCTACCGCATCGCGCACGCCGTGCATCATCGCACGGGGGATGCTTGGTGCATCTATCCGATGTACGATTTCGCGCATCCTCTGTCGGACGCTATCGAAAACATCACGCATTCGCTGTGCACATTGGAGTTTGAGGATCACCGTCCGTTCTACGACTGGCTTCTGGAAGTCCTGGGCTTCGACAAGAACACGCGCCCGCGTCAGATCGAGTTCGCGCGGCTCAACGTCACGAATACGATCACGAGCAAGCGCAAGCTGCGCCAGCTCGTCGAGGAGGGGCATGTGCGCGGCTGGGATGATCCGAGGATGCCGACGCTCTCGGGGCTTCGGCGGCGCGGCTATACGCCGGCTTCGATCCGCGACTTCTGCGAGCGCATCGGCGTTGCGAAGTCGAACAGCACGGTCGACGTGGCAATGCTTGAGCACTGCGTGAGAGAAGACCTCAACGAGCACGCCGCACGCGTCATGGCGGTGCTGCGCCCTTTGAAGGTCGTGCTGACGAATTATCCCGCGGACAAATCGGAGGAACTTTTGGCAGAGAACCATCCGACGCGCGGCGGCAAGCGCTACGTGCCGTTTTCGCGTGAGCTTTACATCGAGCGCGAGGATTTCATGGAAGAGCCGCCGAAGAAGTTCTTCCGTCTGCGCCCGGGCGGCGAGGTGCGCTTGAAGCATGCCTACATCATCAAGTGCGAGGAAGTCGTCAAGGATGAGAAGGGCGAGATCACAGAGCTTCGCTGCACCTATGATCCCGAATCGAAGTCGGGCGGCAGTGCGGCGAACCGCAAGGTCAAGGGCACGCTGCACTGGGTATCGGCGAAGGACGCCATGGACGCCGAGGTGCGCCTCTACGACTATCTTTTGAAGACGGAGGAAGCGGAAGAGGCGGCGGATTTCCTCGCGTCCTTGAATCCTCATTCTCTCGAAGTCATCGAGGGGGCGAAGGTCGAGCCGAGTCTTGCGCGTACGGCGGAAGGCACGCACTATCAGTTCCTGCGCACGGGCTACTTCGTCGTGGACAAGGATACGCGCCCCGACAAGCTCGTGTTCAACCGCATTGTCGGACTCAAGGATTCGTGGGGAAAGGTCAAGGGGTGAAGATGGGCAAGATACCGAAGGGGCTTTCTGACAAGGCGATGATGCAAGGCTTCGAGGAAGAGGCGACGCTCGAAGACTGCTTCCTCGCGCATGAAGCGCACGAGGAGGAAAAGCGCCGCCGCGCCGTGCGCGAAAAGGAAGCGGATCTTTCGCGAGCGGCGCTCACGCCCGAACTTCTCGACCGCTTGGGCAAGGAGCTTTTGCAGCTGAAACTCGATCTCTTTTCTGAGGGGGTCAAGAATTATCGCATAGACATCAAGCGCGAGGGCGCGACGATCGTGCTCGCGCCGAAAGAAACGAAGGGGAGGTGAGGCGGCTTCCTCGCGGGCGGGCTCCAAGGTGAAAGGTGTTTTGAGATTTATTATTAAAATTTATGAAGAAAGAAGTGTAACCAGTGGAAACAAGCACAGTTGTTGCTATCGTGATCTTCGTCGCGGCTTACGCGCTGATCATTTCAGAGAAGATTCACCGCACCATCATTGGTATCTGCGGCGCCATGCTGATGATCCTCCTCGGAATCATCAGCCAGGAAACCGCGATTCATCACATTGACTTCAACACCCTCGGACTCCTCATGGGCATGATGGTCATCGTGAACATCACGAGCGAGACCGGACTCTTCAACTACCTTGCGATCTGGGCGGCGAAGAAGGTCAAGGCGAAGCCGATCTCCCTGCTCGTCGCCCTGTCCATCCTCACAGCCGTTTGCTCGGCGCTTCTTGACAACGTGACGACGGTGCTTCTGACGGTGCCGATCACGTTCAGCATCACGAAGCAGCTCAACGTCGATGTCAAGCCGTTCCTCATCGCGCAGATCCTGTCGTCGAACATCGGCGGCACGGCGACGCTGATCGGCGATCCGCCAAACATCATGATCGGCAGCGCCGTCGGCCTGCAGTTCATGGACTTCATCACAAACCTTGCAGCGATCTGCGTCCTGATCTTCATCGTGACGATCGGCATCTTGATCGTGCTCTACGGCAACAAGCTGCACACGACGGACGATCTGCGCGCGAAGGTCATGCAGCTCGATGAGAAGAGCCAGATCGTCGAGCCGCGCCTCTTGAAGAAGTGCCTGTTCGCGCTCGCCGTCACGATCAGCCTCTTCGTGCTGCACGGACAGCTCCACCTCGACACGGCGACCGCCGCTATGACGGGCGCAGGACTCCTGCTGCTCATCAGCTTCCCGCAGAAGGAGGCGATGATCGCGAAGGTCTTGTCGAAGGTCGAATGGCTCGCCATCTTCTTCTTCGCAGGACTCTTCATCCTCGTCGGCGCGCTCGTCGAGACGGGCGTCATCAAGATGCTCGCGGAAGAGGCGATCAAGATCACGAACGGCGATCTCACGGCGACCTCGATGCTCATCCTTTGGATGAGCGCCTACGCTTCGGCGTTCATCGACAACATCCCGTTTGTCGCGACGCTCATCCCGCTGATTCAGGACATGGGGCAGATGGGCATGACGAACCTCGATCCCGTATGGTGGTCGCTCGCCCTTGGCGCCTGCCTCGGCGGCAACGGCACCCTGATCGGCGCCTCGGCGAACGTCGTCGTCGCTTCGATGGCGGCGCAACGCGGCAAGCCGATCTCCTTCATCAGCTTCATGAAGATCGCTTTGCCGATGATGACGCTCTCGATTGCGATTTCGAGCGTCTACGTCTGGCTCAGATATTTGTAAAAAAGCAATTTTTGGGGCGCACGGGGAGACCCGCACGCCCCTATTTCTCTAGGAGGACTTTGTTGTATGGAGAGATATGCTCCGCAGGAAATCGAAAAGAAATGGCAGGAGAAGTGGCAGAAGGACGATGTCTGCAAGACAGAGATCGACCGCACGCAGCCCGAGTACTATGTGCTCGAAATGTTCCCGTATCCGTCGGGCAATCTGCACATGGGGCATGTGCGCAACTATTCGATCGGCGACGTCATCGCGCGTTTCAAGAAGATGCAGGGCTGCAACGTGCTGCATCCGATGGGCTTCGACGCTTTCGGCATGCCGGCGGAGAACGCCGCGATCAAGCACGGCGTGAAGCCCGCCGACTGGACGTATTCCAACATTGAGAACATGAAGCGCCAGCAGATGAGCATGGGGCTTTCCTACGATTGGAGCCGCGAGGCTGTGACCTGTCGTCCCGAGTACTACCGCTGGACGCAGTGGCTCTTTGAGCTTTTCTACAAGAAGGGTCTCGCCTACAAGAAGGAAGCGTCGGTCAACTGGTGCGATACGTGCGGCACGGTGCTCGCGAACGAGCAGGTCATCGACGGCAAATGCTGGCGCTGCGACTCCGAGGTGCACAAGAAGGATCTCTCGCAATGGTTCTTGAAGATCACGGACTATGCGGATGAGCTTCTCGCCGACCTCGACAAGCTCAAGGGATGGCCCGAGCGCGTCAAGACGATGCAGGAGAACTGGATCGGCCGCTCCGAAGGCTTGGAGTTCGACATCGACGTGCCCGCGCTCGGCGAGAAGATCGCCGTCTACACGACGCGTGCCGATACGGCGTACGGCGTGACCTTTGTGGCGCTCGCGGCGGAGCATCCTCTGATGGAGAAGATCCTGAAGGATAATCCGAAGGCGGCGGAGCTTCGCGCTTTCGCCGACAAGGTCAAGGCGCAGTCGGAGCTTGAGCGCACGTCGGGCGATTCGGAGAAGGAGGGCATGTTCACGGGGCTTTACGCCGTCAACCCCTTCAACGGCAGAAAGGTCGAGCTTTGGGTCACGAACTACGTGCTCGCCGAGTACGGCACGGGCGCCGTCATGGGCGTGCCGTCGGAGGATCAGCGCGACTGGATGTTTGCGAAGAAGTACGATTTGCCGATCATTGTCACGCTGCGCCCGAAGGATCGCGAGCTGAAGCTTGAAGAAATGACGGAAGCCTACACGGCGAAGGACGGCGTCCTCGTGAACTCGGCGGAGTTCGACGGCATGGAGATGCACGAGGCCTTGGCGGCGATCGTCGAAAAGGCGGTCAAGGAGGGCTTCGGCAGACGCAAGGTCAACTACCGTCTGCGCGACTGGCTCATCTCGCGCCAGCGCTACTGGGGTGCGCCGATTCCCGTCATCTACTGCGACAAATGCGGCGAGCAGCTTGTGCCCGAAGAGGAACTGCCCGTCCGCCTGCCCGAGGATGTGAACTTCTCTCAGGGCGCCGTCTCTCCCTTGGCCGAGAGCGAATCCTTCGTGCACTGCACATGCCCGAAGTGCGGCGGCCCCGCACGGCGCGAGACGGACACGATGGACACGTTTATCTGCTCGTCGTGGTACTACATGCGCTACACCGATCCGCACAATACGCACAAGCCGTTCGCGGCGGACAAGGTGAACTACTGGGCGCCCGTCGACCAGTACATCGGCGGCATCGAACATGCGATTTTGCATCTTCTCTATTCGCGCTTCTTCACGAAGGTGCTGCGCGACGAGAAGCTCTTGGACTTCGATGAGCCGTTCCAGAATCTCCTGACGCAGGGCATGGTCATCAAGGACGGCGCGAAGATGTCGAAGTCGAAGGGCAACGTCGTTTCGCCCGAGGAGATCATCCAAAAGTACGGCGCCGATACGGCGCGTCTCTTCATCCTCTTCGCCGCGCCCGTCGAGCGCGACCTTGAGTGGAGCGACCAGGGCGTCGAGGGGGCGTTCCGCTTTTTGAACCGCGTCTGGCGCATCGTCGCGCATTTCGAGGATGCGATCAAGGAGGGGCTGGACGACTACGACCGTTCGACGCTGACGGCTGAGGAGAAATCGCTGCGCCGCACGCTGCATCAGACGATCAAGAAGGTCACGGAGGACGTTGGCGAGCGCTTCATGTTCAACACGGCGATCAGCGCCGTCATGGAACTTGTCAACGCCTTCTACGCGTTCCAGGACAAGGCGGTGCATCCGGGACTCGTGCGCGAGCTTTCCTTTGCGCTCGTGAAGATGCTCGCGCCCTTTGCGCCGCACATCGCGGAGGAGCTTTGGAGCCGCATGGCGGGCAAGGGAAGCGTGCACGACGCCAGATGGCCGAAGTTCGATGATGCGGCTGTCGTCGAGGACGAGGTCGAGATCGTCCTGCAGATCAACGGCAAGGTGCGCGACAAGCTGACGATTCCGGCGGCGATGCAGCCGCAGGAGATGGAAAAGCTGGCGCTTGAGCAGCCGAAGGTCGTCGAACTTACGGCGGGCAAGACCGTCGTCAAGGTGATATGCGTGCCGAAGAAGCTCGTCAACATCGTCGTCAAATGACGTTTGAAAGCAAGAAAAGCGTTTGCAAGCGTGCAGGAAGCCTGCCTTCCCGTGCGCTGCGCAGAGGGGCTGGCGCTTCGCCAAGCTCCTTTTCGCGTTTCCTGCATAGAATGGTGGAATCATGAAAGCACTTTTTGAACAAATGGCGCAGAGCGGCTCGGCTCGAAAGATCGTCGAGGCGTTTTCGTGTCGAGGCGGCAAGACGCTCGTCTACGGCCTCAGCGGCTCGCAGAAGCACGCGCTTTTCGCCGCCGCCTGCGACGCTGCAGAAAAGCCCGTGGTCATCGTCACGCACAGCCGCGAGGCGATCGAGGCGTGGCGTGCCGATCTGACGGCTCTTCTGCCGATGCGCGAAGTCTTGGAGCTGCCCGAGGTCGACATGATGACGGTGGACGCGACGGCGAAGGGCATGGAGCGCATGGCGCTGCGCATGGGCGTCCTCGGCAGGCTTCTCAAGCAAGAGGCTGTCGTCGTGCTCGCCCACGCCGCCGCCGCCGTGCAGAAGGGCGTCTCGCGCCAAGACTTCGAGCGCATGAGCCTGCGTCTCGAAGTCGGTGCGACGCTCTCGCGCGAGAAGCTTCTTTCACGCCTCGTCGATCTTGGCTACGAGGCGGCGGCCGAGGTCGACGCCCTCGGACAGTTCAGTGCGCGCGGCGGCATCGTCGACGTCTATCCGCTCAACGCGCCCCTGCCGCTGCGTCTGGAATTTTTCGACGACGAGATCGACTCTTTGCGCGAGTTCGATCCGGCGACGCGGCGCTCCGTGCGCAGCTTGCCTTCGGCGGTGGTGCTGCCCGTCGCGACTCCCGAGAGGCCCGGCGAGGAGGCGACCTTCCTTTCCTATCTGGCGGGCGAGGGCGCCGTCATCTTCGACGAGCCTCTGCGCACGCGCGAAAGCGCACAGCGTCTCGTCAAGGAGACGCCCGAGCTGAAGTCGAAGCTCTTTACGTGGGAGGAACTTGTGGCGGGCGCCGAGGGCAATGCGACCTTCTTCGCCGCCCTGATGCTGCAGAAGATTCACGGCGCGGAGCCGGACAGCCTCGTGAGCCTTGCCGTGCAGGCGGTCGCGCCCTTCCAGCGGCAGATGGATCTCTTGAAGAATGAGGCGCGAAGCTGGCTTTCCAACAAGCAGCACGTCGTCCTCCTCGTCGGCGAGGCGGAGAAGGCCGCTTCCCTGCGCGAGTTTTTCGCGAAGTCGCGCATACCGGCTGCCGTTGCAGAAGACGATGCTCCTTTGAGCGACGCCTATCTGAACATCATGGTCGGCACGCTCGCGAACGGCTTCGAACTGCCCGAAGCGCGGCTCGTCGTTGTCGCCGAAAAGGACGTCTTCGGCAGGCAGAAGAAAAAGCTCGTGCAGACAGCGCCGAAGGAAGAGCGCATCGCGCATTTTCGAGAGATCAACGTCGGCGATTACGTCGTCCATGTGAACCACGGCGTCGGCAAGTACCTCGGCGTCGAAACGCTCGATGTCGGCGGCATCAAGAAGGACTATCTGCACATCAAGTACGGCGGCGACGACAAGCTCTTCGTGCCGACCGATCAGGTGGGACTTCTGCAGAAGTACATCGGCTCGGAGGGCGAGACGCCGCGCTTGCACCGCATGGGCGGTACGGAATGGATCAAGGCAAAGGCGCGTGCACGCGCCTCCGTCGAGGACATCGCCGATGAGCTCATCGCGCTCTATGCGAAGCGGTGTGCGGCGAAGGGCTTTGCCTTTTCGCCCGATACGCCTTGGCAGCGGGAGTTCGAGGACGCCTTTCCCTACGAGGAGACGCCCGATCAGCGCCGCGCCATCGAGGAAATCAAGGCGGATATGGAAAAGCCCGAGCCGATGGATCGCCTGCTCTGCGGCGATGTCGGCTTCGGCAAGACGGAGGTGGCGATCCGCGCCGCCTACAAGGCGGTCATGGATCATAAGCAGGTCGCCGTGCTCGTGCCGACGACCGTGCTCGCACAGCAGCACTTCCAGACATTTTCCGCACGCTTCGCCGATTTCGGCGTGAGCGTCGACATCATCTGCCGCTTTCGCTCGGCGAAGGAGCAGAAGGCGACGATCGAGCGCCTGCAGGCGAACAAGGTCGACGTGCTCATCGGCACGCACGCCATCCTGAATCAGAACCGTGTGCATTTTTCCGATCTCGGGCTTCTGATTGTCGACGAGGAGCAGCGCTTCGGCGTCAAGCAGAAGGAGAAGATCAAGAAGCTCGCGGCGGGCGTCGACGTGCTGACGCTGTCGGCGACGCCGATTCCGCGGACGCTTCACATGTCGCTCGTCGGCGCACGCGATATGAGCATCATCGAGACGCCGCCCGCCGAGCGCTTTCCCGTGCAGAGTTACGTCGTCGAGGAGAATGACGCCGTCCTGAAAAACGCCATCAAGAGGGAACTTAGGCGCGGCGGTCAGGTCTACTTCGTCTACAATCGTGTCGAGAGCATCGACATCATGCGCCGACGGCTCGAAGAGCTTGTGCCCGAGGCACGCATTCAGACGGGGCACGGGCAGATGGCGGAAGAGCTTTTGGAGCGCGTCATGGTCGATTTCTACGAGGGGCGCTACGACATCCTGCTCGCGACGAGCATCGTGGAAAACGGCCTCGACGTGGCGAACGCGAACACGATCATCGTCTACAACGCCGACCGCTTCGGACTGTCGCAGCTCTACCAGATGCGCGGCCGCGTCGGCCGGTCAAATCAGATGGCGTTCGCCTACTTCGTCTATCAGGCGGACAAGGTCTTGTCCGAGACGGCGGAGAAGCGTCTGCAGGCGATGAAGGAGTTCGCCGAACTCGGCGCGGGCTTCAAGATCGCCATGCGCGACCTTGAGATCCGCGGCGCGGGCAACCTCTTGGGCGCGGAGCAGCACGGCCACATCGCGAGCGTCGGCTTCGAGATGTACTCGAAGCTGCTTGACGAGGCGATCGAGGAGAGGCGCACGGGAAAGCCGCCCGAAGAGAAGCTTGAGCCTGTCATCGACATCGGAGCGGAGGCCTACATCGACGGCGAATACATCAGCGATCCCATGCACAAGATCGAGATCTACCAGCGCATCGCAGCGATTCGCAGGAATGCGGAGATTCAGGAACTCCTCGACGAACTGATCGACCGCTTCGGCGAGCCGACGCCCGTCGTGCTGCGTTTGCTGGAAGTTGCACGCATACGCAATTACGCGCGAGAACTTGGCATACGTTCCGTCGTGGAAAAGCCGATGTTCTTGGAAATCTCCTTCGTGGAGAAGCCGCGGTTCGATCCTGACGGTCTGCTGAAGCTCCTCAATCTCTTCGGCAGGAACGCCAAGATGCTGCCGGCGCCGCAGCAGATGCTGCGCATACGCCTCGCTGCGCAGTACAAGAAGAACATCACGAATTTCATCACGCGCATCCTGATGATGCTGCAGGGCGAGCAGGACGCATTCTCGGCAAAGGGCGCGGCGAAAAAAGGCTCGGCAAGGGAGAAGGGAGGCGGGCGCAGATGAAAGACGCGGGAAGCATCACGGTCGTGGGGCTTGGCCCCGGGCGCTTTGGACTTATCACGCTCGAAAGCATGGCGGCGATGACGAGCGGGAGAAGCCTTCTGCTGCGCACGGCGGTTCATCCGTCCGTGGCGGAACTCAAGCGGCGCGGCGTTCCTTTCACGAGCTACGATTCCTGGTATGAAAAGGCGCAGAGCTTTGAGGAGCTTTATCATGCGATTGCGGAAGATCTCGCCTCAAGGGCGCGTGCGGGCGAAGAGATCGTCTACGCCGTGCCCGGCAGCCCCTTTGTGGCGGAGCGCACGGTGATCTTTCTGCGCGAACGCTGTGCACGCGAGGATTTGGAGCTTTCCATTTTGCCGGGCATGAGCTTCGTCGAGACGCTCTACGGCAGTCTCGGCATCGATCCCGTTGAGGGTCTGCTGATCCTCGACGCGTCCGACGTGTCGAGCGTGCCCTCCCATTTTTCGACGGGAGCGCTCTTCACGCAGGTCTACAATCGCGAAGTCGCTTCCAGGCTCAAGCTCGCCTTGATGGAGCGCATGGACGACGAGACGGAGGTCATCTACCTGCACAACATCGCGCTGCCCGATGAGTCCGTGCGCTCGATGCCTCTCTATGAAATCGACCGGCAGGCGGACACGGATCACTTGACGAGCCTGTTTCTTCCTCACGATAACTTCCAAAATGATTAAAAAAGCTCGCAAAAGGCGGTTTTTCAAGTTTTTTTGCACTTTTTTTGCACTGAGAAAGAGGATTCTAGGCAACTACAGCGAATAAAAGTAGCGTAACAAATTCAAAAAGGAGGCTACAAACGTGAACAAAACGGAATTAGTGGCTAACGTAGCGGAAAAAGCAGGTCTCTCGAAGAAGGATGCCGAGAAGGCTCTGGGCGCGGTCATAGAGAGCGTCGAAGAAGCTCTTGTCGAGGGCGACAAGGTTCAGCTCATCGGCTTCGGCACGTTCGAGGTCAAGGATCGCGCTGCGCGTACCGGCCGCAATCCGCAGACGGGCAAGGAAATCAAGATTGCCGCTTCAAGGAATCCTGTTTTCAAGGCGGGCAAAGCATTGAAGGATGCCGTCAACAACAAGTGAGCGCGGTGGCTCTCCGAAGGCCGGGTTTTAGGAAGCACGTATTCGTGCTTCCTTTGCCCGGCTTTTTTCGTTGGATTTTCGCAGCTTTTTCGGGAGGCGTCTTGCATGAATCGCGTTGTTCTTCTTACGGGCGGCACGTCGGGCATCGGCCTTGCAGCGGCACGCCTTTTTCTGCAGGCGGGCTGCACGGTTGCATTGGCAGGGCGCTCGGCGGCGCACGGAGAAGCGGCGCTCGCCTCGCTCGGCGGCTTGGCAGCTGACGGGTGCGCCGCATTCTTCGCCGCTGACCTGCGCCGCGCCGATGAGGCGAGGCGACTCGTGGATGCGGTGCGTGCACGCTTTTCGCGTCTCGACGTTCTCGTGAATTCGGCAGGCGTTTACTTGGAGCGTGCGTTGGAGGATTTGACGGAAGAGGAGTTCGATGACGTCATGGATACGAACGTCAAGGGAACCTTCTTCACGACGCAGGCGGCGCTTGCGGCGTTGAAGGAGAGTCGCGGCAATATCGTCAACCTCTCGTCCGATGCGGGGCTGCACGGCAACTTCCTGTGCACGGCGTACTGCGCCTCGAAGGGCGCCGTGATGCTCTTCACGAAATCGCTGGCCTTGGAGCTTGCGCCTTGCGGCGTGCGCGTGAACTGCGTGTGCCCCGGGGATGTCGCTACGCCGATGACCGAGGAGCAGCTGCGCGATGCGCCCGACCGCGAAGAGGCGCTGCAGCAGATGGCGGGCGTCTATCCGCTCGGTCGGATTGCGCGGGCGGAAGAGGTCGCCGCCATTATTTTTTTTCTGGCTTCCGACGCAGCATCTTTTGTGACGGGCGCGGCGTGGAGCGTGGATGGCGGCCTTACGGCTTGACGAGCCAGCGGGAGCGAACGCTTGTTTTGTTGTATCTGCTCCTTGCTTGTGCTAAAATAGAGGGCATGACAAAGGAGAATTGTTTGACGATTTCATTTTTGACAATGAGGGAAGGGCGTTCATGTCGGCTCGCAGCTATCTGATCGCAGCGGCGTCCATCGGCTCGGGACATATGAAGGCGGCGGAAGCCTTGGCGGCGGCGCTTTTGCATGCGGATCCGGAGGCGCATGTGGCGGTCGTTGACTTCACGAAGCGCGATACGGCATGGGTCACGTGGTTCATGAAGGCGGTCTATCTGAAGATGCTGCACTTCATGCCGAACCTTTACCAGCTGCTCTACCGCTTCACGGGACACAGGCAGGGCGCTTCGCCCGTGCAGAAGCTCATCGCCTTCCTGACGAAGCGCAATATGCGCAGTCTCGTGCGCCGCCACGGAGCGGACATGGTGATCTGCACGCATCCTTTTCCCGAGGGAGCAGCGTCGTGCCTCAAGGAAAGCGGCGAGGAAGACTTCTTTTTTGCCACGGTGCTCACGGACTACAGCGTGCACCGCATGTGGTTCTATCCGGGCGTCGACGCCTTTTTCGTGGCGACGGAGAGGATGCGGCGCAGTCTCGTCAAGGAAGGCTGCGCGGCGACGGCGGTTCATGCGACGGGCATACCGATCCTGCCGCTTTCGCCTTCGAAGTTCGACCGCACGGCGATTTGCGGAAGGCTTGGACTCAGCGAGTCGCTCCCGACGCTCCTCGTCATGGGCGGAGGTCTCGGACTCGGCGATGTGGCGCACTCTTTGGAGAAGCTTGAGGATGTTGCGGAAAGGCTGCAGATCCTCGTCGTCGCGGGAAAGAACGAGCGCCTTCTCGCTTGGGTCAAGGCGCATGCCATGCGCTCGTGTCATGCGGTTCGCGCTTGGGGCTACACCGATGCGGTGCCCGAACTCATGGCGGTCGCCGCGCTTCTCATATCGAAGCCCGGCGCCTTGACCATCAGCGAGGCATGGGCGATGGGCGTGCCGCTGATCCTGCACGAGCCGATTCCGGGGCCTGAGCTTGAAAATGCGATGATCGCAAGCGAGCGCGGCACGGCGGTTTGGCTCGGCAAGGGCGAGAACTTGGCGGCGCTCGTCATGGGACTGTTGGGGGACGCGCCGCGTCTCGCCGCCATGCGCGAGGCGGCGCTTCTTGCGAGCCGCCCTGCGGCGGCGCAGGAGATCGCGCAGTTTCTGCAGACGGCAAGTGCAGGAATCGGCTGATGGAACTATTTCTTACGATTTCGGGCGAAGGTGTTTTTTGTGGCAGTATCGAAATTGGCAAAGGACGCGAACGGCGCGTTTCTCTGTCCGCAGTGCGGCGGACCGCTTCGCACGGTCGAGGGCGGCACGGTCGTGATCCGGGACGGCAAGGCGGATCTTGAGGGAGTGAAGCCGCGCTACGAATGTGGCCGCTGCAGGGTCTTTTACCGCGAACTTCTGAATTCGGGCTATTACGATGCATTCGACATGCCGAAGCTCAAGGCGGTCGGCGACCTCGCGCCGACGATCCTGCGTGCCGACGCCGAGGGTCACGCGCAGTGTCCGCGCTGCGGCGGTCAGCTCGATCTTGTCGAGTGGACGCCGGTCAAGGTCGTGGACGGCAAGGCGGATATGGAGAACATCTCGCCGCACTTTCGCTGTGCGAGCTGCGATTCCGTATTCCGGCGCATAGCGACGACGGAATACTTCCAATGGTCGGAGAAATAGCTTTGCTTGCGGGAGAAAGATGATTCGTGCGGCCGCACGGGCCGGGGAAGAAGAGACTTGTCGACGGATGCGAGAAGGTCGTGATGAAGATGGCAGCGGAAAACAAGCGCAGGGGCAAGGGGCATCGGCTCGATTGGTTTGTCGTCGTCGTCATTTGCCTGCTCGGCTACTTCTCCTACACGATGATCGACCAGCAGATTCACCTGAACGAACTTGACAGAGACTGCGCGGCGGCGCAGCAGCGCTTGGAAGCGGCGCAGCAGGAGAATGCGGAGCTGAAGGATCTCAAGGCGAAGCTCGACGATCCTGTCTATCTCGAAAAAACAGCGCGCGAAGAACTCGGCATGACGCACGAGGGCGAGCTGCCGTATATCGCGAAGAAGTGAGAAGAGGCCGCCGCATGAGTTGATGAGACGCATGCAGCGGTCTCTTTTTGTTTTCTCGTTTCACGCGCGGATTTCCTTGACAGCGCAAAAGGCGCAAGAGTATAATAAGAAAGCACGCTCAGCGCGGGAGAAGACGCTGGGATGGTGGGTGCCGGCACGGTCGGCGATTCCCACAGTATAATTAAGGAGGAAATAATTTGTCCATTGAAGTAGGCAGTATTGTTGAGGGTGTTGTGACGGGCATCACGAATTTCGGAGCGTTCGTCGAGCTGCCTGAGGGGAAGGTCGGCCTTGTCCATATCTCTGAGGTTGCTGACGAGTATGTGCGGGACGTCCATGATTTCCTCAAGGAGAAGGACAAGGTGAAGGTCAAGGTCTTGACGATTGACGATCGCGGCAAGATTGGGCTTTCCATCAAGCAACTGCAGGAAAAGAAGCCGCTGGAGAAAAAGGCCGGCGAGATTCCGCGCCGTCCATTGCCGCCGCGCCGCGGTGCAGGCGGGGACTTTAGGCGGCAAGGGCGCTTCGGTCCGGGCAGCGCCTCCTTTGAAGACAAGCTGTCGCGTTTCCTCAAGGACAGCGATGAAAGGCTGACGGATTTGCGCCGCAAGACGGATTCCAAGCGCGGCGGCCGCGGTTCGCGCAGGGATTGACAGCATGAGAAAAGCACTCTTACAAGGAGTGCTTTTCCTGTTTATGGTCTTGCGGCTGCAGCGGTTTTTGCCAAAGGCGCAGAGTTTTTCGGCTGGCGGCAGAAGGGAGGCTTCATGCTGGAGAAGGTCTTGGCTTTTTGCGAGGAGCGGGGGATTCCGGCGCATGGTTCTCCCCTCGTCGTCGCTGTCTCGGGCGGCGCGGATTCGATGGCGCTGCTCGATCTTTTGCTGCGCCTGCGAGAGCGGCTGGCGTTTTCCTTGCATGTCGCGCACTTCGAGCACGGCATTCGCGGCGAGGCGTCGCGCGAGGATGCACGCTATGTCGCCGCGTTCTGCCGGGAGAGGGGCGTCGCCTGCACCGTGGAGGCGGCGGATGTGCCGCAGTATGCGAAAGAGCGCAGGATGTCGCTGGAAACGGCGGCGCGCGAGCTGCGCTACGCCTTTTTGCGCCGCGTGAAGGCGCACGTCGGCGCCGAGGCGATTGCCGTCGCGCATCATGCGGACGATCAGGCGGAGACGGTGCTGCTGCATATTCTGCGCGGCGCGGGGCTGCGTGGTCTCGTGGGCATGGCGCCGTGCACGGGCGACGTCGTGCGTCCCCTGCTCGCCTGCAGGAAGGAGGAGCTTGTCGCTTACTGCGCGGCGCATGGCATCGAGGTGCGCCACGACGCGACGAACGATGCGGCGGATGCGCGGCGCAACTATCTGCGGCTGGAGATCCTGCCGCGCCTCGCCGCGCATGTCAACGCGTCGGCGGGTGCGGCGCTCGTGCGCCTCGCGGAAGCCGCCTGCGCAGACGACGTGCTGCTCGATGAGATGGCTCATGCGGCTTTTTCGCGCGTCGTCTGCAGCGAAGGGCAGGCAGCGGGCGCGGCGCACGAGAAATGTCTTACACTTTCGCGCATGGCGTTT
>ERZ773005.859-NODE-859-length-19077-cov-6.548050_pt1 | contig 19077 bp, 16 predicted proteins | sample MGYA00580666_ERZ773005 | MGnify/ENA primary metagenome ERZ773005 (study PRJEB29015, sample SAMEA2737999) | human oral metagenome | biome: human oral; feature: human-associated habitat; material: dental | place: China | collected 2061 ...
CTGGGCGTCACGGGCGGCATCGCCGCCTACAAGGCGGTGGAGATCGCGAGCCGCCTGCGCAAGAAGGGGGCGGAGGTTCACGTCGTCATGACGAAGGCGGCCGCCTGTTTCGTCACGCCGCTGACCTTTCGCGAGATCACGGGTCAGCTCGTGTCGCTCGACATGTGGGAAGAGCCGGCGCATTGGAACGTCGAGCACATCGCTCTGGCGCGTCTGGCGGATCTCGTGCTCATCGCTCCCGCCACGGCGAACATCATTGCCAAGGCGGCGGCGGGCATCGCCGACGACATGCTGACGACGACATTGCTCGCGGTCACAGCGCCGATCTTTTTCGCTCCGGCGATGAACAGCGCGATGTATGAAAATCCCGTGACGCAGGAAAATATGGCGAAACTTGAAATGCGCGGCTGGCATAAGATCGAGCCGGCGGCGGGATACTTGGCTTGCGGCGCCTCGGGCGTCGGGCGTCTGCCCGAGCCGCGGGACATCGTGCGCGAGTTGGAGGAAACCGGCGCACGCGGCAGGTCGCTTTCGGGCAAGAAGGTGCTCGTGACGGCGGGCGGCACGCTCGAAGCCATCGATCCCGTGCGCTTCATCGGCAACCGTTCGAGCGGCAAGATGGGCTATGCCGTCGCGCAGGAGGCGGCGCGGCGCGGCGCTGACGTCGTGCTCGTCGCGGGCGGCATCGTCGCTCTTGCCGATCCGCCCGGCGTGCGCGTCCTGCATACGGAATCGGCGCTTGCCATGCGTGACGCCGTGCTGCGAGAAGCCGAGGACGCTGCGATCGTCATCAAGGCGGCCGCTGTCGCCGACTATCGTCCGAAGGTGCGGCAAGAGCAGAAGATCAAGAAGAACGAGGCCGAGCTTGTGCTCGTCTTGGAGAGGAACCCCGACATCCTCATGGAACTCGGAACGCGGAAAAAGGAGAAGCAGCTCCTCGTCGGCTTCGCGGCAGAGACGCAGAATCTCCTCGGCTATGCGAAGGCGAAGCTCCAAAAGAAGAATCTCGACCTCATCGTGGCGAACGATGTGACATGCCCCGATGCGGGATTCAATACGGAGACGAATCTCGTGAAGTTCGTGGCGCGTGACGGCTCTGTTGAGGAAGTTCCTTTGATGAGCAAGCAGAAGGTGGCAGAGGTTCTCCTCGACCGCATCGAATCCCTACAAAAATAGTTGACAATTGAAATATTTTCTCGTATAATGAAACCAAATCGAATATCACTCATCAAGAGCAGTGGAGGGACTGGCCCTATGAAGCTGCGGCAACCGTTGGCAGATGCCAAAAAGGTGCCAATTCCTATAGGTACAGCCTATGAGATGGGAGCGAGGGAAGACTCTCTTTTCGTAGGAAGAGAGTCTTTTTTGATGGATGATGTATGCTGCGAATCGGCTTTTTCTGAAGACGTTTCGCGGACGATTTCATGAAGGCGGCGCTTTGAGGCCGCCGGGCAGGGAAGGTCGCACCTTGCTTTTCCAGATATTTGCCGCAGGCGGCAGCGGCGGAATGGAGCATACCATGAGCAAAACGATGCTGTTCACTTCCGAGTCGGTGACGGAAGGTCATCCCGACAAGATGGCCGATCAGATTTCCGACGCCATTCTCGATGCGATTCTTGCAAAAGACCCGCAGGGGCGCGTGGCGTGCGAGACATTGGTGACGACGGGGCAGGTGCATGTCGTAGGCGAGATCTCGACCTCGTGCTACATCGACATCCCGCACATCATTCGCAAGACCGTGGAGAAGATCGGCTATACGCGCGCGAAATACGGCTTCGATGCAGCGACGTGCGGCATCCTCGTGTCGCTCGACGAGCAGTCCGCCGACATCGCGCTCGGCGTTGACAAGGCGCTTGAGGCGAAGGAGGGCGAGTCCGATGTCGCTGACTCCATCGGCGCGGGCGACCAGGGCATGATGTTCGGCTATGCGGCAAACGAGACGCCCGAACTCATGCCGCTGCCGATCGCGCTCGCGCATCGTCTGGCGCGTCGCCTTGCAGAGGTGCGTAAGAGCGGCGAACTCGGCTACCTGCGCCCCGACGGCAAGACGCAGGTGACGGTGCGCTACGAGGACGGCAAGCCCGTCGCCGTCGATGCCGTCGTCATCTCCACGCAGCACGATCCGGAAGTCGATTTGGAAACAATCCGCAAGGATATGATCGAAAAGGTCATCAAGGTCATCGTTCCGGCAGAGCTTCTGACGGCGGACACGAAGTACTTCGTGAACCCGACGGGCAAGTTCGTCATCGGCGGCCCGCAGGGCGACTCGGGTCTCACGGGCCGCAAGATTATCGTCGACACCTACGGCGGCATGGCGCGTCACGGCGGCGGCGCCTTCTCGGGCAAGGATCCCACGAAGGTCGACCGTTCCGCTGCCTACGCCGCGCGCTATGTGGCGAAGAACGTCGTCGCCGCAGGACTTGCCGATCGCTGCGAGATCCAGCTCGCCTACGCCATCGGCGTCGCGCGTCCCGTCTCCATCATGGTCGACACGTTCGGCACGAACAAGGTGGACGAGGCTCTGATCGAAAAGATCGTGCACGAGAACTTCGACCTGCGGCCGGCCTCGATCATCAGCAAGCTCGACCTACGTCGTCCGATCTACGAGCAGACGGCGGCCTACGGCCACTTCGGCCGCACCGATGTCGATCTGTCATGGGAAAAGACGGACAAGGCGGATTTGCTGAAGAAAGCTGCAGGCATCTGAAAAGGATACATATACAAAACGGGACGGCTGCAAGGCCGTCCCGTTTTGTGCGTGGGCGTCTCGACTTCCTTGTCGTACAAGGGGTTTTGTTGTATAATAAAGAAAAGCGGACAGGAGAAATCGTTATGAATTGGGATGAAAAGGAAGAATGGCGACGGAAGTTTTTGAAGGTGTTGGCAGACTTTCGTCTTCTTGATGATGACTTCATGACGGCGGCATTTCAAGACAGCTTGGAATGCGTCGACTTGGTTCTGCAAATCATCTTGAGAAAGCCGGGCATCAAAGCGACGAGAGCGATTGTACAAGATACGTTGAAGAATCTGCAAGGACGTAGTGTGCGGCTGGATATTCACGCATGGTCGGATCGGCAGGAGTTCAATGTCGAGATTCAACGCGGGGGGAAAGGTGCGGCGGAGCGCCGAGCCAGATATAACAGCAGCCTGATGGATGCCAATACGCTGTTGGCGGGCGAAGATTGGGAAAGTCTGCCGGAGTCGTACGTAATCTTCATCACAGAGACGGATGTCTTGGGATATGGGCAGCCGATGTATGTTATCGAGAGAACGATCAAGGAAAATGGCAGAGACTTTAGCGATGGCTCGCATATCATCTATGTCAATAGTTCTATGACGGACGAGGATACGCCGCTGGGAAAGTTGATGCATGATTTCCGCTGTACGCGAGCAGCGGATATGTATTATGATATATTGGCAGAACGGGTGAGGTACTTCAAGGAAACAGAAGAGGGGGCGAGAATTATGTGTGAAGCAATGGAAATGCTTACCAATGAAGCTGAGGAACGCGGCATGGAGCGCGGCATGGAGCGCGGCATGGAGCGCGGCATGGAGCGCGGCAAGATGGTGGTTGTTGTTGGCATGCTGAGAGAAAAAATGCCGCTTGAAACGATAGCGAGGGTGTCAGACATCTCTATGGAAAAGATTCGAGAAATTGGCAGGATGCACAGGTTGCTCTGAGAAGGGAGGTGATTCCATGAAGAAGATGCTTTGCGCCGCGCTTCTTGCGATCCTTGCAGTGAGCGCAGCTCCTGTCTTTGCTGCTGTCGGCTCGCCTTCGGACGATGCGGAGAATGTGCAGCGTTATAATTGCTGCGGCAGCAGATGCTATCGAGACGACGATCAGAGCGGTCCCTACTGCGACGAGAACGGCTACTGCACCTACGACCGCAGGTAAGCGCAGCCGAAGTTATGGAACGGCGCTCCTTGCGCTACGCATGGAAAATCCCCCTCGCGGCTCTTTCGAGAGCGGCGAGGGGGATTTTTCATCGCTTCATTTGCCCCAGATAGTGCGCGGCGAACTGCTGCGCCGTGCGGCCGCTGCGTCCCGAGTGCTCAAGCTCCCAGCGATGCGCGAGGATGCGAAGTTCCTCGGGGGCAAGGCGGACGCCATCTTTTTCAAGGTAGTGGGCGATGATGGCATGATATTGCTCCTGGTCGGGGGCGAGGAAGGTGATGATGAGACCGAAGCGGTCAGAAAGGGAGACGGTTTCGTTCATGCTGTCCTGGCGGTAAAGCTCGTCCTGCGCCCGGTCGCGGTCGCGCCAGCTTTCCTTGATGAGGTGGCGGCGGTTGGAGGTCGCGTAGATGAGCACGTTTTTGGGACGCACCTCGATGCCGCCCTCAATGGCGGACTTCAGATACTTGTATTCTGTTTCAAATTCTTCGAACGAGAGATCGTCGAGGAAGAGGATGAAGCGCTTGGAGGGAAAGCCGCGCAAAGCCGCAAGAATGCGCGGCAGTTCGCCGAGCTGCGACTTCGCGAGCTGCACGAGGCGAAGGCCGCGGCCGTAATACTCGTGAGCGAGCGCCTTGACGGAAGACGACTTGCCCGTGCCGCGTGCGCCAATTAGGAGGACATTGTTGGCGGGGCGTCCTTCGAGGAAGGCTTCCGTGTTGTCCGTCAGCTGCCTCTTCTGGCGGTCGCAGCCGATGATGTCGGCGAGAGGGAGCGCCTCGAAGCGCTCGACGCCTTGAAGCCTATGCTCCTTATCGTTCCATGAGAAGGCTTTGCAGCTTGAGATTTCGCCGCAGCCGTAGCGGCGGTAAAAATTGAGGAAGGCGTCTGCGGCGTCCTCTGCCGATGGCGCCTTTTCCATGCGTTCATGGAGGAAGGCGGCTGCCTCCGTCGTACAGCGATTCGTCGGCGCATAGTCGTCGAGGAGGTCACACGGCAGCATGGCGCTCGGCGGCTCGTGAAAGACGTCGGCGAGGATTTCCATGTCGCGCACGAAGGCGCGGCGGAGGCTGCCGCCGACATGGCCGCCCGACTGCTCCGCCGTGCGCGCGAAGGTGTTTTCCGCTTGGGCGAGCGCATGGAGGAAGTAGGCGCGCAGGATATTTCCGGAGAAGCCGAGCAATTCGGCCTTCTCTATGAGTCCTGCCGTAAAGGCGTAGGCGTGCGAAGTGTTCTCGGGATTTTCCAGAAAGCGCAGGAATTCCCCGATGAGCGCATCTTCTAATATGGGACGGCAGATGCAGAGTTCCTGCAGGCGAGGTTTGAGCATGTCTTTCTCCTCTCGTCAGAACGTCAGTTTTTCCTTGATGCGCTCGACGGCTCGCTTCGTATTCTCTCGGTCGCCGAAAGCCGTGAGGCGGAAATATCCTTCGCCGCATGGGCCGAAGCCGGCGCCCGGCGTGCCGACGACGTTTGCGCCTGCAAGAAGCCGGTCGAAGAAGTCCCATGAGGAAAGGCCGTGCGGCGTCTTGAGCCAGATGTAGGGCGCGTTTACGCCGCCGTACGCCTCGATGCCGATGGCTTCGAGTCCCTCGCGGATGAGGCGGGCGTTTTCGAGGTAGTAGGAGATGGCCGCCGCCGTCTCTCGCTTTCCTTCGGGCGTGAAGATGGCCTCTGCGCCGCGCTGGACGATGTAGGACGTGCCGTTGTACTTCGTCGTGTGGCGGCGGTTCCAGAGCGGGTTGAGGCTCTTCTTCGTGTTGTCGGCGCTTCTGCCCTGCACGCTCTTCGGCAGCACGATGTAGCCGCAGCGCGTGCCTGTGAAGCCCGCCGTCTTCGAGAAGGAGCGGAATTCGATGGCGACGTCCTTCGCGCCCTCGATCTCGAAGATGGAGTGCGGCAGATCGTCCTCGGTGATGAAGGCCTGATAAGCGGCGTCGAAGAGGATGACGGAATCGTTCTCTTGCGCGTAGGTGATCCAGCGGGAGAGGGCTTTTCGCGTCATTGCCATGCCCGTTGGGTTGTTCGGCGAGCAAAGGTAGATGATGTCGGCATGCTCCTTGGGCAGATCGGGCAGGAAGCCGTTCTCCGCCGTGCAGGGCAGGTAGACGACGCCCGCGAAGTGTCCGTTTTCCTGCAGTGCGCCCGTGCGTCCCGCCATGACGTTCGTGTCGAGGTAGACGGGGTAGACAGGGTCGGTGATGGCGATCTTCGCCTTTTCGCTGAAGATTTCCTGGATGTTGCCGCAGTCGCTCTTGGCGCCGTCGGAAATGAAAACCTCGTCCGGCTCGATGCCGAGTCCCGGGAAGTTGTTTTCTATGATTTTCTCGATGAGGAAGCCGTAGCCCTGCTCGGGTCCGTAGCCGCGGAAGGTCTCTGCTGCGCCCATCTCGTCGACCGCCTTGTGCATGGCGGCGATGCAGGCGCTCGGCAGGGGCTGCGTCACGTCGCCGATGCCGAGCGATATGATGTCGGCTGCAGGGTTTTTCTCCTTATAGTCAGCGACGCGGTGCGCGATTTCACGGAAGAGATAGCTGCCGGGGAGCTTCAGATAATTTTCGTTGATGCAAGCCATGATGATTCCTCCTGCAATATAGCGTTTACGACTATCATTGTAGCACATCTCCCATAGATTCCCATAGGTTTTTCCTCTTGAAAAAGCGCCCGCCCCGGGAGAGGGCGGACGCTTGGCAAGGAGAGCGCTATTCTTTTTTGAGCGTGTTCCGGCAGAAGTCGATGAAGGCCTGCGCGGCCTTGGAGACGTAGCGATCCTTTTTCCACGCCAGCCCGACGTCGACGAAGACGGGCTTGTCGAAGGGCAACGTGACGATTCCGGGCGTCTCCTCGACGATGAAGTCGAGCAGGAAGGCGATGCCCGCGCCGCTCGCAATCAGTCCCTTGATGGTCTCGATCTGGTTCGATTCGAGCACGATGTCGGGCGTGATGTTTTCCTGCTTGAAGGTGTCGAGCAGGAGCTTTCTAAGGAAGGAGCCGTCCTTGAGCATGATGAGGTTCACATCCTCGACGTCATGCAGGGAGATGGTCTTCTTTTTTGAGAGAGGATGATGCTTGGGCAGGCACGCGACGATCTGGCTCTTCGCCATGGGAAGCGTCTGCAGGCTCGCCGCCGCATTGGAGAGGATGACGATGCCGAAGTCCAGCTCGTCGCGCTCAAGCTGCTCGCGGATGCGCATGGAGCCTTCCTCGTAGAGGTAGACGTCGAGATGCGCGTATTTCTTTTGGAAACTGGAAAAAATCTTGGGGAAGAGATAGGCGCCGATCATCGACGGAATGCCGATCTTGATCGTGCCTTTCTGCAGCTGCTTGTAGTCGTTGACTTCGAGCACGGCGTCCTGGATGTTGCGCAGCGCAAGCTCTATGCGGGTCAAGAATACGGCGCCCTCGGGCGTCAGAGACAGCTGCTTTTGACTGCGGTCGAAGAGCTGGATGCCGAGTTCCGCTTCGAGCTTCTTGATCGCGACGGTGATGTTCGGCTGCGATACGCGGAGTCTTTCGGCGGCGCGCGTGATGTTTTTTAGGCGGCTCGCCATCTGAAAGTATTCGAGTTGTCTTAGTTCCATGCTAGATCGCCATCCATTCCCTGTCATCCATAAAGATGAATTATTTTAGTTAAGTATATCATACTTCAAAATCATATATGATACAATAAGAAAAATTTATTTTTTTATGATTAAAAACAGATGTAATTTTTTTGAAAATGTTCCTTTACAGCGGCACGGATCTAGTGTACACTGTAAAGGACGGAATTAAGGTTCGTAAGGACGGAAGTTCATGGAAAAAATAGTGGCAAAGTCCTTTAACGAGTCATGAATTTTTTTTGCATTTATTTCGATATACATTAAGTAGCGGATTGCGATTCACCCTTCCGACACGAAGTTTCGACGGTCATGACCTGCAGGGGTCGAGCGAGCTTCGTGCGAGAGAAGGGGTGTCCGAGATGCTCAAACAGGCCGATGGATTCGGCCGCAAGCAAGGATGAAGACGCCGCAGAAATCATCTGCATCGTTTGCGGGTGCTGGATGCAAGTGGGCAGACGGCGTTGCAGGAGACGCCCTGCGTCTCTGCCATTAGGGAAGAGGGGGATTTTTTTGGAGAAATCAACGCTAATCGGTCTGTTGTCAGGGCTTATCGCCATCTTCGGCGGCATGATCCTCAAGGGTGCGCCAATCAGTTCATTGAACAACCCGGCGGCCTTCATGATCATCATCCTCGGCACGTTTGCCTGTCTTTTCACGGCTTTCCGCATGGATGAGATGAAGATGCTGCCGAAATTGATCAAGATGACGTTCAAGGCGCCGCCTTCTCACCAGAAGGGCGAGCTTCTGCAGCTCTTCATCGAGCTTTCGCAGATTGCACGCCGCGAGGGCATTTTGGCGTTGGAGAGCCGCGTCGAGGATATTTCCGATCCCTTTTTCAAGACGGGACTGAGCATGGTCATCGACGGCATGGATCCGGACTTCGTCAGCGACGTTCTCGACGCCGAGATCTCCGTCATGCAGGAACGCCACTCCTTGGGGCGTCTGATGCTCACGCAGGCGGGCACCTACGCGCCTACGCTCGGCGTTCTCGGCGCCGTCGTCGGTCTGATCGCGGCCTTGAGCAACTTGTCGGACGTCAACGTCGTCGGTCACGCCATCGCAGCCGCGTTCGTCGCTACGATCCTCGGCATCTACACGGCGTACGTTCTCTGGCTTCCGTGGGCGAACAAGCTCAAGATCATGTCGGATTCCGAAATCGGTCAGAAGCGCATGATCGTCGAGGGCATCCTGTCGCTGCAGGCCGGCGATTCGCCGACGGCCATCGAGGCGAAGCTCATGGTCTTCATCCCGCAGTCGGAGCGCGATCTACTGAAGAAGGAGGCGTAAGGCATGGCGAGAAAGAAGCGGCATGCACCGCATGAAGAAGAAGCGGGCGAGGCTTGGCTGCTTCCCTATTCCGATCTCATGACGCTGCTCCTTGCCACGTTCATCTCCCTCTACGCCATGTCCGCTACGGATTCGTCCAAGATGGCGCAGATGGCGCAGGCGTTCACAGCGGCCTTCAATACGGGCGGTCCGTCGTTCTTCAGCCAGATGGGACCGAGCGAGAGCCGCCATGCCGAGCGCATGGCGACGGAAGACAAGGGAAACAGCGCCTACATCCAAGAGGCGAAATCCCTTGAAGAGGTGAAGAAGGAGCTTGACAATTACATCAACCAGAACGGTTTGCAAGGCGAGCTGAACACGACGATGACCGATGACGGATTGATGATCCGCATCAAGGAAAAGGCGCTGTTCCCCTCGGGGTCGGCGGAGCTTGTAGGCGAGGCGCAGAAGATCGGTCCCGTCGTCGCGGGACTTCTCGCCAAGATACCTGAGCGCGTCGTCATCTCGGGCCATACGGACAACGTGCCGATCGCTACGGCGCGCTATCCGTCGAACTGGGAGCTAAGCTCGCAGCGCGCCCTGAACTTCATGAAGTTCCTCTTTGCGAGCAATACGTCGCTCAATCCGGCACGTTTCAGCTCCATCGGCTACAGCGAGTATCGTCCGATTGCGGACAATAAGACGGACGAGGGCAGGGCGCAGAACCGCCGCGTCGAAGTCCTGATCGCTAGGACGTACCAGTTCAATCCCGACAGTTCGTCGACGGAGACGCTGACGGCAAGGCCTGAGCTGCCGGATGCTTCGCCCGTTCTTCCGGGCGGCGGCATGAATCCCGTCATCACGCCGATGCGCCCGACGGCGCCCGGCAATGTGGAGCAGCCGCAGGCGCCCGCGCCCGCGCGGCAGGAACAGTAGAATAGTGGATGAAAACCGGCTTTATCTGTTTCCGCATAAAGCCGGCTTTTCTTATGGAACGTCTGCTTTGCCGTGCGCTTGGCGATGAACGGGGATTTTCGAGCAGGGGGTGAGGCGATGGTTTTGGGGCTCGGCACGGACATCATCGAGATCGGGCGAATGGAAAAGGCAATGGGGAGAGAGGCGTTTCTCGTGCGCGTATTCACTGAGGCGGAGCGCACCTGTTGCGACGGGCGCGGCGCGGGGCGTGCGGCGTCGTATGCGGCGCGCTGGGCAGGCAAGGAGGCCGTCCTGAAGGCGTTTGGCACGGGACTGCGCCAGGGGACGCTGCTGGACGTTGAGATTATATCCGATGCACTCGGCGCACCCCAGGTGCATCTTTCGGGTTTTTTTGCGGCGCTCGCAGAGGAAAGGGGCGTGCGGCGCATACATCTTTCCTTGAGCCATGCCAAGGAATATGCCGTCGCACAATGTATTCTGGAAGGAGAGCAGCATGAAGATCGCTTTGGCAGCTGAGATGAAGAAGATCGACAAAAGAGCCGTCGAGGAGTACGGCGTATCTGAGATCCTGCTGATGGAGAATGCGGGACGCGAGGTCGCCGCCGCCTTTGAAGAATACCTGGGAGGCGTCTCGGGCAAGCGTATATGCGTGCTTGCGGGAAGCGGCAACAACGGCGGCGACGCCTTCGCCGCAGCACGCCATCTGATGAATCACGGCGCACAGATCAGCATCTTCCTCGTAGGCAGCCCCGCGCATCTGACGAAGAGTGCGGCGCTCAACCGCGACATCATCATCAAGATGGGCGTCGTCGTGCACGTGCTCGAGACGGAGCGCGACTGGGACAAACTGCAGGTGACGCTGCGCTTCGTCGACGGCGTCGTCGACGGCATCTTGGGCACGGGCTTCCAAGGCGGTCTGCGCGAGCCGGTCGCACGCGTCGTGCGCATGGTCAACAGCCACGGCAAGCCGGTCGTCGCCGTTGACATTCCGACGGGCGTCGAGGCGGATACGGGGAGCGCCTCTGCTGAGGCGATTCGGGCAGATCTCACCGTGACCTTTGGTCTGCCAAAGTTCGGGCATATGATCGGTGCCGGTGAGACGGCGACGGGGAAGCTGCTCGTCGATGACATCGGCATACCGAAAGCCTTGCTCGAAGACGAGGCGATCCGCCAGACCTATCTCGATGAGCTGACCGTGGCGCCGGTTCTGTTGCCGCGCCCGCTCGATGCGCACAAGGGTTCTTGCGGACGCATCCTCGTCATCGCGGGTTCGCGCGGCATGACGGGCGCGGCGGCTCTCGCGTCCTCCGCTGTCCTTAGAAGCGGCGCGGGCGTTGCCGTGCTCGCCCTGCCGAAGAGCTTGCAGGAGATGATGGCGGGCAAGCTGACCGAGGTCATGACGAGGCCTCTTCCCGAGACGGACGAGGGAGCAATCGACATCGCGGCGGTCAGCGAGGCGCTGAAGCTCGCAGAGGGTTTCGACGCCGTGCTCATCGGACCGGGCCTTGGCAGGGCGCAGGAGACGCAGAAATTCGTGCAGGATTTCTGCACCGCCGTCAAGAAGCCCTTGATTCTGGACGCCGATGCCATCCATGCCTTCTGCGGCAAGGCGGAAGCGTTCAAGAGCTTCGCCTTCGTGCCTGTTTTGACGCCGCATCTCGGCGAGATGGCGCATCTCTTGGGGTTCTCTGTCGACGAACTGCGCACATCGCTCCTCGATATGGTGCGCGAAGCCGCGCACGAGTATCATGCCGTCTTCGTCGTTAAGAGCGAATGCACGGTCGTCGTATATCCTGACGGGCAGGTGTTTCTCACATCGAAGGGAAATCCGGGCATGGCGACGGCCGGCGCGGGCGACGTGCTCGCGGGCGCTGTCGCCGGGCTTATGAAGCAGACGGCAGCGGGACTTGCGCCTCTTGCCGGCGTCTACATCCACGGCCTTGCCGGCGATCTGGCGGCGAAGGAGAAAGGGTATGGGCTCATTGCTTCGGACATTCTGGAAAATCTGCCGCGTGCGCTGCGCACACTGGCATGAATAGGTCTTTCGGGCAAATTCTTTTTGGCCAAAGGATTTCCCTGTACGCGAGAAGAATAAGGTTTCATGGGCGGACGGAAGATGGGTTCGCAATCTGCCGCTTTGCTGGGAGCGTCAATATGCATCGATGCGATGGAAGAATTTCCTAGGGGTTTTGTTTATGCCTTTTCATATTCCTATACAATTTCAAGGAATTTTATCGACGATCAGTCTGTTGGACATCCTCGACATCCTGATCGTGGCATTGATTCTTTACAAACTCTATGTGATGCTGCAGGATACGCGCGCCATCACCTTGGTGAAGGGGCTGCTCGTGCTCCTAGGTCTCACGCTCGTCTGCAACTGGCTGTCGCTGCACGTCATTTACTGGCTCCTGCAGCAGACGCTGACCTTGCTCTTCGTCGCGCTTCCCATCGTCTTCCAGCCGGAACTGCGCCGCACGCTTGAGCATTTGGGGCAGGGACGCTTCTTCGGCAAATCGCTTTTTCTTGATGACAACGAGGCGCGTTCGCTCGTCAACGAGCTTGACAAGGCGGTGATGCTCCTGTCCTCGCGCAAGATCGGCGCCCTGCTCGTCTTCGAGCGCGAGATGGGACTCAACGACATCAGCGCTACGGGCGTCCAGATCGACGGACTCATCACGGCGGATTTTCTCATGAACGTCTTCATTCCGAACACGCCGCTGCACGACGGCGCCGCCGTCATACGCGGCAAGCGCCTGATCGCGGCGGGCTGTCTGCTGCCCTTGACGGAGAACCGCACGCTGAGCACGGAGCTTGGCACGCGCCATCGCGCCGCCATCGGCCTCTCCGAGCAGTGCGACGCGCTCATCGTCGTCGTCAGCGAGGAGACGGGCACGGTCTCCGTCGCGGAGAACGGCAGGATCGTGCGCCGCCTTAGCTCGGAGCATCTGAAATCTTATCTGCGCCCCATCTTCACGCCCAAGACGACGGGAATCAAGGACATGGTGCTGAATTGGAGGAAGGGGAAATGATGACACGCTTGCGTGCGCTCATCCAGCGCAATCTTCCAGCAAAGATCATCGCCCTTGTCGTCGCCGTCGTGCTCTGGCTTTTCGTCATGAATGAGCAGAATCCGCAGATCGAGGGCAGCTTCACCGTCGCGGTCGATCTCGTCAATGCGCCTGAGGGCTACAAGATCACGCAGGAGGAAAAAAATGTAAAGCTCAAGGTGCGCGGCGCACGCTCCGTCTTCGTTTCGGCGGAGCCGGAAGGCTTCAAGGCGTACGCGGATCTTACGGGCCTTGAATCGGGCGAGCACAAGGTCAAGGTCAACGCTGTTCTGCCGCAGGGGTTCGAGCTGGTTGATGCGCAGCCTGAAAGCGTTTCGGTTCGTTTGGACAAGATCGTGCGGCGCTCGGTTCGCATCGATCTCATCGTCACGGGAGCGGCGGCGTCGGGCTACACCGTGGGCAAACTTTCGCAGACGGCGAACACCACTGTCATCGAGGGTCCTGAGTCGCGCGTGGCGGAGGTCGATCGCGTCATCGGCTACGTCGGCCTTTCAGGCAATCGTGAGGATTTCACGCTGCAGGTTCCTTTGACGCCGATCAACAGCGACGGCAAGGCGGTTGAGGACGTGGAACTTTTAGCGCGTACGGTCGAGGTTTCCGTACAGCTTGCACGCGGGCTGACGCGCAAGATCGTCAGCGTCCGGCCCGTTCTCGACGAGACGCTGCCCGAAGGATTCAGTTTGGGCGAGGTGCAGGTCGAGCCGACGAAGATCGAGATCGCAGGCGATGCCGGCGTCATCAGCAAGCTGACGAGCATCAGCACGGAGAAGATCGTCATCTCGGACATGAAAGGGAGCGGCAAGAAGGTGGCGCATCTTGCCATTCCCGAGGGAGTCGCGATTCCCAACCGCGAGGTCACGGTTACGGTCGAGCTGAAGCCGAAGGCGCAGGAAAAGAAAGCGGGCGCACCATGATCCGAATCAGCAGCTGTGCCGTTCCCGTAAGCGATGAACGCCCGCTGGCGGCGCTTGCAGCCGAGCGTCTGGGCGTTTCTCCGAACGATATTCTCGCGGTGGAAATCGTGCGCAAGGCGCTCGATGCGCGTCGCTACCGTGGAGCGCCGCTCGCCTTCGTCTACACGCTCGATGTGTGCGTCAATGGCAGCGAGAAAAGGCTCTTGGCGCGCTTGCGGCGCGACAGCCATGTTGCGCTTGCTGAAAAGGAAGAGAAGCTCGACCTTTCACGCTTTTCTCCGCTCGCACCGGGCGAGCTGCGTCCCGTCGTCGTGGGCTTCGGCCCTGCCGGCATGTTCGCCGCGCTGACGCTCGCACGCGCGGGGCTTTCGCCGCTCGTTGCAGAGCGCGGCTATGATGTCGAGGCACGTCACGCGGCGATCGAGCGCTTCTGGCAGAGGGGAACGCTCGATGTGCGCTCCAACGTCCAGTTCGGCGAGGGCGGCGCGGGGACGTTTTCTGACGGCAAGCTGACGACGCGCAGCGGCGACGCCCTTGTGCGCGAAGTGCTCGACGCCTTCGTCGCGGCCGGCGCCCCCGCGGAGATCCGGTATCTGCACAAGCCGCACGTCGGCACCGACCTCCTGCGCGGCATCGTCAAGAACATCCGCGAAGAGATCCGCCGGCTGGGCGGCGAGATTCGCTTTTTGGCCCAGGTGACGGACATCGAGCTGAAGGACGGCGTCCTGCATGCGCTCATCGTCAACGGCGAGGAGCGCGTGCAGGCGGGGACGGCCTTTTTCGCCATCGGACATTCGGCGCGAGACACATACGAGATGCTCCTTTCGCGCGGCCTTTTTTTGGAGGCGAAGGCGTTCGCCGTGGGCGTGCGCGTCGAGCATCCCCAAAGCTTCATCGACCGCGTGCAGTACGGAAAGGACACGGGGAACGCGCGTCTTCCTGTTGCGGACTACAGCCTCACGTATCAGGACAAGGTGCGCGGCAGGGGCGCGTATTCCTTCTGCATGTGCCCGGGCGGACAGGTCGTCGCGGCGGCGTCCGAGCTTTTTCGTGTTGCGACGAACGGCATGAGCTGCTACAAGCGCGATTCGGGCGTGGCGAATGCCGCGCTTCTCGTGCAGGTCGGCCCGAAGGATTTTGGCGGCGGGGCGCTCGCGGGGATGGCGTTTCAAAGGCAGTGCGAGAGTCTCGCCTTCCGGCTTGCGGGCGCAGACTACCGTGCGCCCGTGCAGTCCGTCGGCGACTTTCTCGCGCATCGAAAGGGCACAGGGGACTTCCTCGTACAGCCGACGTATTTGCCCGGCGTGCGCCCTGTCGACCTGCACGAGTGTCTGCCGCGTTTCGTCACGGATACGTTGGAGGACGCGCTTCGCGCCTTCGGCGGGCGCATGAAAGGATTTTCCGCGCCCGACGTGCCGCTGACGGGGGTTGAGACGCGCTCTTCCGCGCCGTGCCGCATCGTGCGCGAGAAGGAGAGCTTCCTCGCGCACGGCCTTTCGGGGCTTTACCCCGTCGGCGAGGGCGCGGGCTATGCGGGCGGCATCATGAGCGCCGCCGTCGACGGAATGAAGGCGGCGCTCGCTTTTCTGACGCATAGGGAGTCTAAATGAATCGTCTGCATGGCAGCGAAAGAACAGGAGAGAACTTCATGACAAGACTTTTTGGTACGGACGGCGTGCGCGGCGAGGCAAATGCAGCGCTCTGCCCGGAACTCGCGTATCGTCTCGGCTGGGCGGCGACCCTTTACTTCGGCGAGAAGGTGCAGCAAAGCCCCCTGATCATCATCGGACGCGACACGCGCATTTCGGGCAACCTCTTCGAGTCCGCCCTCGCGACGGGCATCTGCTCGGCCGGCGGACGCGTCGAGATCGTCGGCGTCTGCCCGACGCCCGCCATCGCCTATCTGGCGAGGACGCACGAGGCGGCTGCCGGCATCGTCATCTCGGCTTCGCACAATCCCTTCTACGACAACGGCATCAAGTTCTTCGGTGGCGACGGCTACAAGCTGCCCGATGCCGTGGAGGACGAGATCGAAAGCATCGTGCGCCGCATGGAGGCGGGAGAGAAACTGCCGCGCGCGACGCGCGAGAACATCGGCCGCATCAGGCGGCGCAAGGAATATGTGCGCGAGTACATCGACTTCGTGCAGGGCACGGCAGACGTGCGGCTCGACGGCCTGAAGGTCGTGCTCGACTGTGCAAACGGCGCGGCGTACGACTGCATGCCGCGCGTCCTGCGCCGCCTGGGAGCCGACGTGCATGTGATTCATGCGGAGCCTGATGGCGTCAACATCAACGAGGCTTGCGGCTCGACGCATCTCGAATCGCTGCAGAAGACGGTGCTCGCGGACGGTGCGGACATCGGCGTCGCGCACGACGGAGATGCTGACCGCTGCCTGTGCGTGGACGAGAAGGGCGAAGTCATCGACGGCGACCACATCCTCGTCATGTGCGCCAAGGACATGATGGAGAAGGGAACGCTCGCGGAGAACACCGTTGTGACGACGGTCATGGCGAACATCGGCTTCCACAAGGCGATGGAAAAAGCGGGAGGACGTGCGGAAATCACGCAGGTCGGCGACCGCTATGTGCTCGAAAACATGCGCGAGCACGGCTACCGCCTCGGAGGCGAGCAGTCGGGGCACATCATCTTCTCCGACTTCAGCACGACGGGCGACGGACTCATCACCGCCCTGCAGGTGCTCGCTGCGCTGAAGCGCACAGGGCGCAAAGCGTCGGAGCTTTCCGCCCTGATGAAGAGCTATCCGCAGCTCCTCGTCAACGTCGTCGTCGCCTCGAAGGATGGCTGGGAGAAGAACGAAGCGATTGCTGCGGCCATCCGCGCGGGCGAAGAAGAGCTTGGCGGCGATGGACGCATCCTTGTGCGCCCTTCGGGCACGGAGCCTCTGATCCGCGTGATGGCGGAAGGCCCCGATCAAGCCCAGCTTGAGGCGATCTGCCGCTGCATCGCCGACGTCGTCAGGAAGGAGCAAGGCTGATGCGCCCCGTCATCGTCGTCGTGAGCTTCGGCGTCAGTGCGCCTGAGGCGCGGGAGAAAAGCCTCGCGCCGATCGTGCGCGAGATCGAGGCGGCCTTTCCCGAGTTCTCAGTTGCCGAAGCCTATACGTCCGCTTTCATCCGCCGGCGCCTGCAGAAGGCGGGCGCAGATATGCCTTCCTTGGCGGAGCGGCTGGCAGGGCTTTTGCAAGAGGGCGTGCGCGAGGTCTATATACAGCCGACGCTCCTGACGCCGGGAGAAGAATACGAAAACAAGATTCTCAAGGAGGCGCAAGCGTTCTCTTCGCGCTTTGATGTGCTCGAGGTCGGTGAGCCTGTATTCTTCCGCGAGGGCGGCGCGGAAGGCGATGACGTCGCACGCGGCCTGGCAGCGATTTTTCCTGACATTGCGCCGCAGGCGGATGAAGCCTTGGTGCTGCTTGGGCATGGCTCGCCGCACAGGCACAATCCCGTTTATGTCCGTTTACAGCGGTGTGCGGACGAGAAGGGTCTTCCCGTGCATATCGGCGTGCTGGAGGAGGCGGATGTGCCGAACTTCGCCATGGTGCAGAAACGCCTCGAAAGAAGCGGAAAAAGGCGCGTACTGCTCGCGCCGCTCCTCTTGGCGGGCGGCCGTCACGTCACGCATGATCTTGCGGGGGAGGAGCCCGGCTCGTGGAAGAGCCGTCTGCAGAAGGCAGGTTTTTCCGTGCGCCTCGACAGGCGGACGTTGGGGGAGAGAGCCGCCTTTCGGCGCATCTATGTAGAAAAAGTGCGGCGGCTCGTTTGTCATAACTAAAATTTATCGGGTTTATTCCTATAATATACTTTAAGTTTTTTGAAAATTCATCTATAATAGAAGCGGGGAGAGGCACGTTTCCTTGCAAGATACAATATTTCCATCTATACAGAATGAGGTGAGTGTATGTCACAGCCAGTAACAACGAATCCCTTGATCATCATGTTGATCAACATGACCGTCGTATTCATTGTCCTGGTCTCGCTGAGTCTCTTGATTCGCCTGATCCATGCCTTTGATCCGACGCGCAAGAAAGAAGCGCCGGCGCCTGTTGCGGCTCCTGCAGTGACGCCGGTCGTTGCAGCGGCGCCCGTTCGCGCCTCCGAGCCTGAAGGCCTTTCGCCGGAGGTCGTCGCGGCGATCACGGCGGCCGTCACGCTCGCAGGATTTTCGGCCGGAGCAATTCGCACGATCCGCCCGTTGGCGCGTGACGGCTGGAAGAACTCCGGCCGCGCCCTGCGCTAGGATTTCGGATGCAAAGGAGGCAAAATCATGGAATTCCTCAATGCTTTTATCGTATCGCTGCAGGCCGTCTGGAACGGATCGGGCTTCTCCCACTTCACGACAGGAAACGGCATCATGATCCTCGTGGGTCTCGTGCTGCTCTACATGGCGTTTGTCAAGGAGTTCGAACCGTTGCTTCTCGGCCCCATCGCTTTTGGCTGCATCTTGGCGAACTTCCCGGAGACGGGCTTCTTTGGTGAGGAGATGAACGTCATGAAGGCGATCAACTTCGGCATCACCTATGAAATCTTCCCGCCGCTGATCTTCCTCGGTATCGGCGCCATGACGGACTTCGGGCCGTTGCTTGCCAACCCGAACACGCTCCTTCTGGGAGCGGCGGCGCAGATCGGCGTCTTCGTCGCGCTCGGACTTTCCATGGTCGTCGGCTTCTCCGTCGAGGAAGCGGCCGCCATCGGCATCATCGGCGGCGCCGATGGACCGACGTCCATCTATCTGGCGACGAAGCTCGCACCGAATCTTTTGGGGGCTATCGCCGTCGCGGCATACTCCTACATGTCGCTCGTGCCACTCATCCAGCCGCCCATTATGAAGCTCTTTACGACGCAGAAGGAGCGCGAAGTCGTCATGGAGCAGCTGCGTGACGTCACGAAGTTCGAGAAGGTCATCTTCCCGCTCGTCGCGACCATCTTCATCAGCCTGCTGCTGCCGTCGATCGCAGCGCTTTTGGGCATGCTCATGCTCGGCAACCTCTTCCGCGAGTCGGGCGTCACTGACCGCCTTTCGGACACGGCGCAGAATTCCCTGTGCAACATCGTGACGATCTTCCTCGCCACGGGCACGGGCATGACGATGTCGGCGGAGCACTTCCTCACGCGCGACACGCTGCTCATCATCATGCTCGGTCTCATCGCCTTTATTGCCGGCACGGCGGGCGGCGTCATCTTCGGCAAGATCATGTACGTCGTCTCGGGCGGCAAGGTCAACCCGCTCATCGGCTCCGCCGGCGTCTCCGCCGTGCCGATGGCGGCGCGCGTCAGCCAGGTCGTCGGTGCGAAGTCGCGTCCCGGCAACTTCCTCCTCATGCACGCCATGGGACCGAACGTCGCCGGCGTTATCGGCACCGCCGTCGCCGCAGG
>ERZ773005.860-NODE-860-length-19060-cov-4.816732_pt1 | contig 19060 bp, 16 predicted proteins | sample MGYA00580666_ERZ773005 | MGnify/ENA primary metagenome ERZ773005 (study PRJEB29015, sample SAMEA2737999) | human oral metagenome | biome: human oral; feature: human-associated habitat; material: dental | place: China | collected 2061 ...
AGAGGAGATGTCCCAAGGGACTCGACTGCCTCGCAATCCTCTCCGTCGAGGAAGTAAAGGGGAAGATTCGGGAGGTTTTGGCACGGTGAAAACAGTAACGGCAGACGAACGGAAATCTTTTGCCTGCCGGCAGTCATCATAAGGAAGCATTCTATGCAGCAAAAAAACTACGACAACATCCTTGTCATCAACCTCATGCACATCGGCGACCTCATGCTCGTGACGCCCGTCCTCCGGACGCTTCGGACGAACTTTCCGAAGGCGCGCATCACGCTTCTCGCAGACAAGAAGCTCGCTGATCTCGTCGTCTGCAATAAGCATATCGACGGCTGTCTTTTGCTTGATAAAAAGGGAGCGGATAATCATCCGCTCGCTTTTTTGCGCTTTATCCGCCGCGTTCGCCGCGAGCATTTCGACCTCGTCATCAACCTGCACCGCAACGAACGCGCTTCGGCGCTCGCTGCCTTCTCGGGCGCAGGGCGCATCGTCGGCTATGCAAAGCCATTCTTTTCCACCTTCTTCGACAAGGTTATGGAAAACAAGAAGGCGGTCAAGCATCAGATCCATTCCCACTTCGATGTGCTGGAAGAAGCTGTCGGCATCGAGCGCATCGACGATGGCGGCTTGGAGATGTGGCTGCCCGAAGGTGCGGAGGAAAGGGCGGCAAAGCTCTGGCAGGATGCCTTTCCTGCGGGAGCGAAGGTCATCGCCTTGAACATCGGCGCGAGTTGGAAGACGAAGCGCTGGATTGACGACTATTTTGCACAAACCGCCGATTATTTTCTGGAAAAGGGTTATGGAGTCGCCTTCTTCGGCGGCCCGATGGACGAAGAACTCGTCCGCGCCTGCCGTGCCAAGATGCGCCACGGCGATCATGCGATGCTGCAGACCTTCACGGGACGCGTCACGCTCGCCGAGCTTGCGGCGCTCCTCAAGAAATGTGCGCTCTTCGTCACTACGGATTCCGGCCCTATGCACGTCGGCGTCGCGATGAACGTGCCCATCGTCACGATGTTCGGCGCAAGCCCCGTGCCGGGGTTTTACCCCTACGATGCCAAGGACATCCTCTTGAAGACGCCCGAAGCCTGCCATCCGTGCGGCAAGCACGAATGTCCGAGGGAAGGGGCAGAGAATATGGCATGCATGAAAAACATCCCCGTCAAGGAAGTGCTGCGCTATGCGGAGGAACTTCTGCATGAGTATGAAAATAAAGTCGGCAATATCCCCGCGCACGATGGACAATATTGCTGCAAGGTTGTAGAATTATAAGAGAAATCATCTCGTTGGAAGGGAGCTTTCTATGGACATCGAAAAAATGCTCACCCTCGTCGAGGAGCGCCTTTCTCGCTGCAGGATTCTCGTCACAGGCGACGTCATGCTCGACAAATATTACTACGGCGAAGTCACGCGCATCTCGCCCGAAGCGCCCGTGCCGATCAACCACATCACGCGCCAGAAGGAGACGCTCGGCGGCGCGGCGAACGTCGCGCACAACCTCGCGCTCCTCGGCTGCGACACGCTTCTCGCTGGCTTTGTCGGCGAAGATTACCATTGCCGCTCCTTGAAGGAAAAGCTCGTGGAAAACGGCATCGACCATGCGGGACTCGTGCCGACGAACCGCCCGACGACGACGAAGATGCGCATCATCGGCGGACATCAGCAGATGATGCGGCTCGACTTCGAGAGCACTGAGCCGCTTGAAAAGATCTACATCGACAAATTCCTCGCCTTCGTGCGCTGCAAGCTCGCTGAGAGCATCGACGCCATCGTCGTTTCTGACTATGCGAAGGGAACGTGCAGCGAGGTCACGACGACGGCGATCATCGAAGCGGCGCACGCGCACGGCGTGCCCGTCATCATCGACCCCAAGGGCGCGAACTGGACGAAGTATCGCGGCGCCGACTACATCACGCCGAACGTCAAGGAAATCAACGAGATCCTCATCGACCCCATCAAGAATACGAATACCGAGGTGCTCAAGGCCGCCCATTACATCATGCGCAAGTACCGCATCAAAAATGTGCTCGTGACGCGTTCGGAAAGCGGCGTGACGCTCGTGCGCGAGGGTGAAGAGGTGCATATTCCGACGCGGGCGCAGGAAGTCTTCGATGTATCGGGCGCGGGCGATACGGTCATTGCCGTCCTCGCCGCAGGCCTTGCGGGCGGACTCAAGGGCAGGGACGCTGCCTTCCTTGCAAACCTCGCCGCAAGTGTCGTCGTAAGAAAGCTCGGCACCTACGCCGTGAGCCGCGAGGAGTTGAAGGAAGAATTGCGGAAACTGCCGCACGAAGAAGCATGAGTTTGAAGGGCGCATTTCGCACGCGCCTTACATGAAAAGAGAGAGGGGATCTTCATGATCATCGTCACAGGCGGCGCCGGGTTCATCGGCAGCAATATCGTCAAGGAACTCAATCGCAAGGGCAGGAACGACATCCTCATCGTCGATGACCTCAAGGAAGGGGAGAACTACAAGAACCTGCGCGGACTTCACTTCATCGACTACCGTCACAAGGACGACTTTTTAGAGAGCATCGAAGATGACGAATTCGGCGGCAGCGACATCGACGCCGTATTTCACGAAGGCGCTTGCTCCGATACGATGGAGTACGACGTCAACTACATGATGAAGGTCAACTACGAATACTCGAAGACGCTGCTGCACTTCTGCCTGCTGCACCGCGTGCCGTTCCTCTACGCCTCGTCCGCCTCAACGTACGGTGCAGGCCGCCACGGCTTCACCGAGAACGACGCGGCGGAGGACGCGCTGAATCCTTATGCTTACAGCAAGCTCGCCTTCGACCGCTATGTGCGTCAGGTCATGCGCGAGAGCCGCAGTCCGATCGTCGGTCTGCGCTACTTCAACGTCTTCGGCCCGCAGGAACAGCACAAGGGCAAGATGGCGTCAATCTTCTACCAACTCTACCGCCAGCTCAAGGAAACGGGCGAAGCGCGTCTTTTCCGCGGCACGGATGGCTTCGACGACGGCGAGCAGCGCCGCGACTTCATCTACGTCAAGGATGTCGTCAAGGTCAACTTCTGGTTCTGGGAAAACAAAGGGCCGTCCGGCATCTACAACTGCGGCACGGGCAAGGCACACACCTACAACGAAGCCGCCGATGCCGTCATCGCTGCCTTGGGCAAGGGATATATCGGCTACCGAGATTTTCCCGAAGTGCTCAAAGGCAAATACCAGAGCTTTACCGAAGCCGACCCGAAGCAGCTCCTGAAGGCTGGCTACGATGGAGGCTTCCACGACTTCCGCGCCGCCGTCAAGGAATACGTCGACTTCCTTGAGGACGGAGGCTACTTCCGCTATGCCGAGTAAGGGCGTCCCCGCTGTATTCTTCGACCGTGACGGCACGCTGAACGTCGATATTCATTACCTGCATCGTCCTGAGGATTTCATCTGGACGCCCGATGCTCCCGCCGCCATCCGCCGTCTCAACGAGTGCGGCATCCTCACCATCGTCGTCACGAACCAATCAGGCGTGGCGCGCGGCTACTACCCCGAAGAAGACGTCCGTCGCCTGCACGATTGGATGAACGAGGAACTGAAAAAAGAGGGCGCTCACCTGGACGCCCTCTTCTATTGCCCGCACCATATTGACGGCAAGATTCCCGAGTACACGAAGGCTTGTGATTGCCGCAAGCCCGCCACAGGCATGATCGACGCCGCCTGTGCGAAGTACGACATAGACCGGAAGCGTGCCGTCCTCATCGGCGACAGCGAAAGCGACATGGAATGCGCGAAAAGGGCAGGTGTGCGGGGCGTGCGGTATGAGGGCGGGAGCTTGCTTGAAGTGGTGGAGCGAGTGTTGAGGTGGCTGGAGTAAAAAGCAACGTGACCTGTAGCTTTGTGTCAGAGGTGGAATATATGCAAAAGATTGAGATTCACCATTTGGGATCTGTCAAAGAATTTACATCTGATTTACTGGATATGAATCTTTTGATTGGCGAACAGGCGACAGGAAAAAGTACGATATGCAAAAGTGTATATTTTTTTCGCATTATCAAAGAAGAAATTATTGCTTATTTATATGATATTGCGACAGATCGAGCATTTGAGAAGAGGAATCGCCTCCCGAAGGTTTTAAACAAAAGAATAAAGGATATCTTCCTTCAGCTGTTCGGTGTTAGTTGGTATTTGGATGAAAAACTCCGTATGCGTTATGACTATGCGAATGACATATACATCGAAGTGTCTTTATCACCTGAAAAATATCTTGAAGTGCAGTACAGTCCGAGTTTATGTGAGCATTTGCGAACTTTAGAAAGAGAACTCGCGACGAAACGACAGGATATAGGTCGTATGGATTTTTCGTTCGTCGCGCAAGAGCGTACACGCATAAACAAGGAAATACGGAATCGTGTCAATGCAATCTTTGATGATTATTTGTCGACGTATTATATTCCGGCAGGGCGGCAATTACTGGCGTTACTGTCCAGACAAAAGACAAAGATTGATTACGACAGCATTGATCTTGTTAATCGTAGGTTTGTGCAATTTAATGAAAGCATACAATCCTATTTCGATCATGGAATTGAGAATCTCCATGAATATTACCCTTCTTCCAATCGTGATTTTTCCGTAGGAGAAATGTCGGAGAAAATTATTCGCGGATTAAAAGGGGATTATCGCAATACGAAATCCGGGGAATACCTTGTCGTGAATGAGGAACAGAAGGTGCCGATCAATTACGCATCCTCGGGACAGCAAGAACTCTTGTGGCTGCTCAATCAACTCTATATATTGATGTTGAGACAGGAAGCCGCTTTTGTCATCATCGAGGAGCCTGAGGCGCATATCTATCCCTCGTTGCAGAAAACGGTATTCGAGTTTATCACGGAATTTATAAATGTCAACAAAAGCAAGGTTCTAGTCACGACGCACAGCCCGTATATCTTGACGGTAGCCAATGTGCTTTATTATGGCGGACGATTGGCTCGTGATATCCCGGACGCAGCTAAAGACGACTTCTTTAAGAACATGCTTCCTGCAGCAAAACTACTTAGCCCGAAGAAGTTTACGGCGTGGAAATTGGAAGAGAATGGAAGTGTGCAATCGCTTGTCGATGAGGAATACGAAGATTTGCGCTCGTCCTTAATTGATGGAGTCTCCGACGATATTGAGAGATTGTATTCCAAACTCTATTACTATGAGGTGGAGCATGAGGAAGAGCAAAAAGGAGAATGAGCTTCGAGCGGTGGATTCGTATTTTGACACTGTGGCAGCAGGAGAGCGGCGCACGCTGTCCGATGAAAAAACAAAGCTTTTTCTTCGTGCGAAGCAAGCGATGCAAATCGTCAAAGTAGATCAAGGCATTGTCAAGGATGCCGGAATCCCGGGGGAAAATCAGATCCGCAAATGCGATTATCTATGCAAGAATGATGCGCATAAACAGGTGCATCTCATAGAACTTAAAGGCGAGGTTATCAAAGACGCTTTTTTGCAGTTGGAGAATACGCCGAATGCAATCAAAGAAAAATCGGCTTATGGCTCTTTGCTGGATGGGCTTTCCCGAATGGATGCCTACGTCGTCAGCCCGCAGAAACAAAGAGTCCCAGCAGATATTAACGAAGCAAAACGGCGATTGTGCAGAAAGATGGCTTCCTACTCCAAGGAAAGACTGGAAAACATTTTCGAGTTGCTGAAATTGGTCAAGGTAGGAGCCAAAATCAAAGTGCTTGTGGAAAAAGATGGCGTGATATGGTGCTTGAATGGATGTCCGTTGGAGCTTTAGAGGATTATCTGGAGCCGTTGGCTGGAAAAAGTTTGTGATGTTGAAGAAAGGGGGGGCAATCTTATGAGACTCTTATTGGCAAACTTTTCCAAGATGGTGGGTGACACCGGCGGCGCGGCAAAGGTGCATTGCAGCTTTGCGAACGAGATGAAGCGGCGCGGTCATGATGTAGCGATGGTATTTTGTGACGACAAGGCGGGCAAACCGTTTTTTTCTGTCGATGATGGCATTGAATTATACAACTTGCAGCATTATGAAGATACGAATGTTGTTTTTCCGACGTATTTGAAAGTCAAGCGAGAGATCATCCGTGCGGTTAGTACGCGAAGAGGGCGTGCTGTGAACAATGAATTTGTTAAAACGTATCTGCTTGCACCGACAAAGCGCGTTTTGGAAAGTTTCAAGCCTGATATTATCATTTGCTGGCAGACGCTTGCCAGCAAGATTTTTCTCTGTGACCTAGAAACGAGGATTCCTGTGATCACTATGTCTCATGGCGATCCGGAAGGTATCTTTCGTACGTCTCCGCAGGAAGAAATACCAGCTTTGGGCAAGAGTGTGGCGTGCCAGGTTTTGATACCGCCCTTCGTAGGAGTGATAAAAAAACGATTTCCGAAGATGAAGACCGTTGTCATTGGCAATGTGGTTCCTCAGTATGAAGAAGAGGTAAAGTTGGCACGGGTGAAGGAGCAATATAAGATTATCTTCATCGGGCGGTTGGTGAAAAAGATTAAAAGGCCGCATTTGCTGATCGAGGCATTTTCTAAGCTGGCAGATGCCTTTCCTCACTGGATTGTGGAAATTTGGGGCGATGGTTCGAAGAAGTCGTATCAGTGGATGATGAAAGCATTTATAAGACGCAGGAGATTGTCCGAGCGGATATTTTTTAAGGGAACGACAGATGATGTTGCTTCGGTTTTGCAGACGGGGGATATATTCGTTTTTCCCAGTGCCTTTGAAGGTTTTGGCTTGACCTTGGCTGAAGCCATGAGCATGGGGCTTCCCGTGGTTGGCTGTAAGAGTTGTGTCGCTGCGAATGAACTGATACAAGACGGTGTCAACGGACTGCTTGCTGAAGATGGGGCAGATGGACTGGCGCAGAGCATGAAAATACTGATGGAAAATCAAGAGTTGCGAGTGAAGATGGGGAAAGTGGCAAGGGCATCTATGCGAAAGTATGAAGCTTCTGTGATTTGGACGGCATGGGAAGATTTGTTGAATGAGTGTAGGATTGTTAAATAGGGTTCATTTATACGGTGATTATGGCGAGGGATGCATGTGTTGAAAAGATTATTGATGATGAATTTTGAGGATAATACAGAAGCATATTTGACAAAAGATATGTGTGCATATCCTTATTATTTGGGAAAAGACCATGGCTGGTCTTGTACGTATGCATATTTTACTAATGGAAATCCTTTGAAAAATGCACAATTTGAACAGTATTGTGCATTAAAATGTTTGGGTAAAGCAGATGATTATAAAAAACAAAGGAAAATCGCAGCAGAGTATTTGCGGCAACATGTCAAAGAACTGGATGTGCTTTGTTGTTTTAATTATGGCGGAGCGTCGTATTCTTTGCCGCGTTTGGCGAAAAGACTGAATCCGGCAATCAAGACCTATATCAAATTGGATATGAATGAAAGTGGATTTTCTCATTTCTATGATGGAACCTTTCTGCGCAAGATCAAGATTGTGCCGGAATATTGGAAGAGCTACGCTGTCGATCTTTTTACAGTTGAAAATCGCTCGTTTTACAAAGTCTTGAAGGAGATGCGGCTTTTTAAGAATCGTATCGAATATCTGCCGAATGCCGTATCTTTATTTGGCGTGGATCTGGGGAAGATTTCTCGTCCAAAACAAAAGGAGAACATTTTGCTGACCGTCGGCCGCCTAGGGAAGCATGTCAAGAATAATGAACTTTTAGTTGAGGCGATACGCAAGGTAGATAGAAACCTGTTCAACGATTGGAAATTTCTCTTTGTGGGGGCTGCAGAAGCGCATTTTGTGGAATACGTCAAGCGGATATGTGAATCTGATGCGTGGATGGCGGAACATTTGTTGTTGGTCGGAGAGATTCGTGACAGAAAGAGACTCTATGAATTATATGCGAAATCTAAGATTATGTGCATGACAAGCAGATCGGAAGGTTTTTGTATTGCTATTCTGGAAGCTATGTATTTTGGCGCATATCCAATACTTACAGATTTTGGTCGCTCGGTGCAGGAGGTTACCAATCATAACCAGTACGGTAGTATAGTTCCGCAGAATAATGTGAATATCTTAACTGAAGTTTTAGAAAAAATTGCTCAAGATGGGGCGTTAAGCGAGCTGAATTTTGCGGTGGAGAAGTTTGCACAAGAAAGCTTTTCCTATGATGTATGGACGAAAAAATTGGATGAATATTTGACGGATTTGTTGACAAGATAGGCTTTATTGATGAGACATCCTTGGATGCAAAAAGGATTCTTTGGATACAAGAATAGGAGTTTGCAATATGCATTTTATCGTGGTGGGGCCGATGTACCATCATTATTCGGAAAGTGTTGTTCGCACATTGAATCAGCTGGGACATACAGCAGTATTCTTCCCTGAAATGCCTTTTTATGAAAATTGTTCGTATTTGCAGAGAAAGCTTTACAAGTTCGGGTATCGCACTTTGAAGATGAAATGGGAAAAGGATTGGCAGAAGCGTGCGATTCGTTTTGGGCAGGAACATGCGGGAAAATATACCGTTTTTCTGTGCCTTACAGGCGGGATGATTACGGATGGCATCATGGATGCATGGGAGGGGTTCCCTATAGTTCTTTGCATGTGGGATTCCATTCGGCGCTATGATATAAGCTTTCAAAAACGACTGCAGCGATATACGCATGTCTTTGCTTTTGAATATGAGGACATGGCGTATGCAGAGGAAAGATTTTCTCTCAATATGAAGTACCTTCCATTGGGATATGATGAGACGGCTTATTATCCCCAAGAGAGGGATCGTGATATAGATGTCGCTTTCGTGGGGACGCCGCTGCAAAATCGGCTCGACATCTTGGAGCGTGTGGCGCAGTATATATCCACTGCAGGGGGGGATATGTGTGTGGCAGGAAGATGGTATGATGACACATACCCTTGGAAGAAGCGTTTGTTTAGAAAGAAGCATCCTGCATTGACGAAATATTTGATGAACTGTAATATTCCGCCAACGGAAACCGCTGAGATTTATCGCCGCAGCAAGATTGTGCTGAACATCAACAATGATGTTCATAGGAGCATCAGTCCGAGAACGTTTGAGATCTTGGCAACAAAAACTTTTCAACTTATGAATGAGGGGCAGAAATCGTATGGAACTATAGATTTGGAACGAGATTTGGTCTTGTATAAAGACGGGGATGATTTGCTTGAGAAGATTGATCGCTATTTGAAAGAGCCAGAGCAACGAAACATTATAGCGGCACAAGGATATGCAGATGTGCAAAAATTTTCCATGCGAGAATTGATGAGAAAAATGCTGCGTTGCATTTAAGGAAAATGCAACGCAGCATTTTCTCATCAACCGATAGCGTTCAAACCATGTGGAAGTATCTTTTGCACTCGGTAATGAAAGAATCAACGGCATCGTCGTTTTCTTTGTGCATCTTATGGATTCGCTCGAACATCTTTTCACGTGTAGCCAAGGCGTATTCAATCGCCTCTGGTGTATTGCCCCAAGCAATGCCGTAGCCTTCCTCTTCGGCCCCTATGTAATCCGTCCTTGTTTTTCCATCTTCAAGCATGACGATCGGGATGCAGCCGCACATGGCGGCGATGAGACTGTACGTGGTGTATGTATCGTAGCAATAGCAATATTTCTTCTGATTGAGGATTTCTGCAATCTCGTGTTTGGAAAGTTTGTCGATGACGGGTCCGTCAAACTTCTTGGGCAAGTCCGCGCGGTCGCGTCCTTTGTGCACGATGTAGCAGCAACCGGAGCGTTCGTCAAAATTTGTTTGTTTCCACATGTCTTCGTCTAGAGCCTGCAGATATAGTTTGCGTCCAGAAGGATTTAATTTTTCGTCGTTGAAGAGTTCATGGTAAGTGAAGTAAAGAGCATCTTTTTCATAAGCATCTATATCATAGAGCTTGAAAAATAGGAGCCAACGAACGATTTTTTTTGCATGTAATAAGTTGCCGTAGATGCCTTCAGAATAGACTACGATTGTATCATCATCAATTACGGGAATAAATGTTCTTTTGCATCCTTTTACAGGGAGATAGCTATATCCGTTATAGCGCTCTTTTTTTAGAAATTTTGCTTTCGGAAATAACTTTACTTTAGCGGCTTTCGTGAGGTCATGGCGTAAAAATCTAATTTGTTGCAGGAATAAATTCCAGTAAGATGTCGTTTTAATTGCTCCAGAATGGACATAAAAGACTTTTGCATCATAGCCGCGATCCATCAATAGTTTGCATAGCATGTGTTGTATAATAGCGCCGCCGCTATGTTGTCGTGGGGCAACAATTAAAAATTTCATAAGAAAAACATCCTTTCGTTTGGGTATTTGGAATCAGTGATTCAAGAGGTATCACTCGAAAAAAATTGGATTTCATACATCTGTGTTTGGTTTATGTATGTTTGGAGAATTGCCTTTCCAGAAATCGCAGTTTCAGAAGGGTTGTCATATAATGAAGCAGTTTGGAGTACTATGGCAGTGGCAAGAGAGGGTATCAAGAAAAGGGACAATATTATGAAGCTTTATGTATTTAGTGAGGATGCTTTTGAGCATATATGTCACAATATCCCCACTATTTTGAGCTTTGTTGGCTTCGTCATGTTAAGATAACGAAGAATCATGTATATTTCAATAGACATGAGAACTGGCGGTGTGTCTATAGAATGTGCCTATCGGAATATGTGATGTGGAAGTCGAACATAGTTTCATCACGGCAAGAGCGAAAATTGACATAGCACAGATGTCACCCCCACGGATTCATGATAGTATAGAAACAGGAAAAAATCAATGTTTGAAGCAGAAATATTAAAATAATTTACGGGAATTATATCCGAATGCCAAATAATCATGTTGCGGGATTTAGGATGTCGTATTCTTCCGTGGGAAATGGCTTTTGTACTGGAATGTCTTGTGATATACTTTGAAAGACGACAGTTTTTGTCTGCATTCATCCTATAAGGGGGATTTGGCATTGCGGCTTGAACTTTTATAAATTGCAAGTGCATGATGATGAGCGTGAGGCAATAGCGGTGGGGTATGCCGCGCGGTATTTGGTGTTTTGGATATGGCAAGCTTCTTGCAGAGGGACTTGGGATGAGTTTGGCACGGGGTTGCCGGAGCGTGGCTACATGGAAATGTGGCTGAGCTGTTTTCATGAATGCTATTATCGCAAAGAGGAAGGAGTCGTACTATGATTGAACAATTGGAGATTGAGAATTTCAAATCCATTCGACAGGCTTGCTTAGAATTTGGGAAAATTAATATTTTTTTGGGTGCTAATGGAGCAGGGAAAACGAATATCTTAGAGGCGATCGGTGTCATATCGGCTGCTGTTTTTGGTGTGGTTGATGATGAAGCCTTGTTGCGCAGAGGCATTCGCCCTGGCGTTCCCCGCTTATATAAAACCTCGAATCGCAAGTATGCAATTTCGCCTCATATTGCTTTTTGTGTAAAAGAAGGAACTTGCCAGTATAAAGTATCTCTTTTGAATCCCTTGGACAATCCAAGACCGTGCTGGCATTTTAAGACAGAACGATTAGAGTCGGAAGAATTGGCGGCTTCTTATACGAGAGGGGTGAAATTAAATCCGAATCCTGCTCAAGGAGGGATTCCGGGGATACTGTCTACGCTAGATCCCAAAGCGGATGTCATACGATTTTTAATGGATTTGCGAGAGTATGCATTATACAATCCGAATACTTTGGCGTTAAGAGGGATAAATACTGACGTACAAATGCGTCCCCCTGTAGGCTTGTCCGGGGGAGGATTGTCAGAAGGCTTGCAAGATATTCTCGATCGGATTCCTAAGGATGATGTATTAGCTGATACGTTGGACGAAGTTGTATCCTTGTTTGATTGGGTTCAAGATGTATCTACATCTACGCAGGTCGGTAGAATTGCTGCGGCTACACTTCCGCGCACGAAACGAACGGTGACGTTCACGGATGCTTTCATGAAAGAGAAATATAATCGTCTGACTGCATCCGATGCGAGTGAGGGCATATTATATGCCTTGTTTTTGTTCGTTTTGTGCATGTCGGAATCTGGACCGCGTATATTTTCTATTGATAATGTGGATCAGGCATTGAACCCGCGCTTGATTAAAAGATTGATAAAGATGCTGGTTGCGTGGTTTGATGAACTTGTTCCCGAAAAACAGTTGTTTTGCACGGCACATAATCCCGTAATTTTGGATAGCTTGGATATTTCAAGTGATATTGTACGTCTTTTCGCTGTGGATAGAGATTCTGACGGACTAACCTCGGTTCGTCGTATTTCTGTTACGCCAAAGCTGATAGAAGAATCGAAAAAGCATCATATGCCACTCAGTCAATTATGGACAAATGGATATTTGGGAGGCGTTCCGAATGTCTGAGTACCATATTGCCATTGTGGCAGAAGGTCCTGCTGATATTGTTGTAATACAGAACCTCGTGATGAAATCATTCCAAGATAAACGGTTTGTTTTTCATAAACTTTCGCCAACAGATGAGGAACTTTCCAGTGGGAGGAAGGCAGAGGGATTTGGTTGGGGGAGTGTGTATAAAGTTTGTCATGATTTGACAACTAAGATGAGGCTCTTGGAGGAAGCGAACGCATCGATCGATCTGTTAATCATTCATGTTGACGGCGATGTTGCTTTTAAACGATATAGTGAAGCGCATATCCGAACAATCTTGACGGATTTGCCTTGTGGAAATAAAGAATGGTCGGTGATGGAAAACTGTGATGCATTACAGACTGTGGTTGCTGGTTGGTTATGTGGCATTTCTGTTCCGAGGGTCTTGTGTATTCCATATATTTGTACGGAAACGTGGGTTGCTGCTTTGATTTTTCCTGAGTTTAATCATGGAGATTTTGAGAAGATGGAAGAAATCGCACTTTATCGTAAAATGATAGAGAAGACTCGTTCCAAAAAAGAAAAATTGAGGCGGTTGATACAAGAAAGAAATGGAAGGTTTAAGAAGAATACCAGAGTTTACGCCTCTTTGCTCGCGCAGATTACATTGGAATCATGGCAGGGGGTATGTGAGAAGCTAGAGCAGGCAGGGCGATTTGACCGAGACTTAAAAGCGGGTATACGTGAGTGATCTGCACGCATGAACGTTTGATTCGTTGGCATTGCACGTTGTTCTTATATGAAAGTTGCTAATTGGTCTGATCTTTCAGGCTATCGCATTTTTCGTTGGAAATGACTTTTGTGCTGGCAGATCCTATGACATACTTTGAAGGATGACAGTTTTCGACTGCATTCACCATACGAGGAGGCTTAGTATTGCGGCTTGAACGCTTTTTTGCGAATCTGCAGAAGGATTTGAAGGTTTTTCTTTTCCTTCTCTTCGTTATATGTTTCTACCGTGCGTATTTCATGGCATATATGTCGGAAGCGATGGCGCCGAACACTTCAATAGGGGAAGTGCTTCTTGCGCTTTGGCTGGGGTTTCGCATCAGCTTGAAATCAGCAGGGGCGATGGCGCTTCTTGGTTTTGCGTGCTGCTCTTTGCCGGAGCTTGTTTTGCCGAGACTGCAGCTTGATCGTTTGCGGCTTTGGCTCGGAACGGCAGGGAGTGCGCTTCTTGCCGTGCTCTTTCAGGCGCGGTTTCCGTATTATGAGGTGTTTCATGCGACGTTCGGTCGGGAGGTGGTGCAGGGACTGCACGACGATACGCAGACAATTTTTTCTATGTTGGTTGAATCGTATGCGTTGCCGGTGCGCTTTTTGGCAGCTGCTGTTTTGACTGCAGCTTCCTATTTTCTGCTTCGCCGCCTATTGCGTATGGAAACGGTGCCGTTGCCGAAGCGCTTGAATCGGCGGGCGGCAGGCGTGGGGCTGTTTCTATTTATTCCGATTTTTTTTGTTTTTATTCGCTTCGGAGGCAGTTTTAATTACGAGCATTCGATCAACTGGGAGAATGCTTCGGTCACAAGAGATCCTTTTCTTAATGAGTGCATTCTGGATGATATTCAGGCGATGTATCGCGTGCGGGATTTTTACCTCAATGTGCAAAAGAAAGGCGGTCTCAGTCTCATTGATGTATCGCGTGCTGAGGAATACAGTAGTTTCCTAGGGGGGGACATGAATAAGGGGAAGGGGATTGAGGCAAGCCTCACGCGCACGACGAAGGGGGCACGACTTCCCAAGCCGAAGCATATTTTCATTATTCTCGGTGAAACGTATGCGCAATGGCCGATGCTCTCCGAGTATGCCGATCTTCATGGCGCCGATGGCATCAAGAGTCTGATTGCCGAGGAGCGGGCTTTTTATACGCAGTCCTTTATGCCGAACGGTACGTTTACGCTGGTGGCGATCACGGGGCTTGTCACGGGTCTCAGCGATGTCGGCATGGATTTGAATTATCAGCCGAAGAGTTATCGGGAGGTGTATCTCACTTCGATGGCGCCGCAATTTCAGCGCTTGGGCTATCGCGTAGAGTTTTGGTATGGGGGCTATCCTGAATGGGATTCCATCAAGAAGCTGTCGCTCGCTCAGGGGTTCGACGCATTTTACGGTGCGCCGGACTACAATGCGCCGCAGCAGAATATCTGGGGGACGACGGACGGGCATCTCTTCGAGGCGCTTTACGAGCATTTGGCAGAGGAAGAACCGACGGTTCATCTCATCATGACGATTTCCAATCATCCGCCTTACGATATTGACCTTGCCGCAGAGGGCATTGATACGGCGGAATTGGAAAGTGCGCTGCAGGGACGCACGGAGCATCCGAAGCAGCTGGCGGTGGAAGTGGGACACTACCGCTATATGGACAAGATGGTGACGGATTTCGTGCGAAGGACGATGGCGGCTTATCCGGACAGCATTTTCGTGATCACGGGCGATCATTCGATCCGCATGGATCCGACGGCGCAGCCGACGCTTTTCGAGCACGAAAGCGTGCCGTTTGTCCTGTATGGCAACGGAGTGACGAAGGATATCCTGCCCAAGGATGCTGTGGGCGGGCATACGGCGATTGTGCCGACGCTGATCGAGCTGATTGCACCTGAGGGATTTTCGTACACGTCGATTGCACGAAGCATGACGGAGGGAACGAAGTATGCGTTCAATTCGGATTGTTGGATCAGTCGCGAAGCTATGGGCAATGTCGATGACGACCGTATGGAGCTTTTGCCGGGAATCGCATCGCCGCAGGACGATCTTGCGGCAGAGCGAGAAGCGGCGCTCTATGAGGTCGCCGCGATGAGGACGCTTTCGCGAATCTTGCTCAGGGAGAAAGAGAGGGGAAGCGAGAATTCTTGAGACTCTTCCATGCGGGTTGTTGTAGATGGTTTGCAATGAAAGGGGGCGGCAGTATTGCGCGTGGCGATTTTGGAAACAGTGAAGGCCAGTGCGGGATTTGAATTGGAATTTGACCGCATCATTATCGAGGCTTTGCAGGAAGCCGGGCATGAGCCGGTGATGATGATGCCGGAGGGAGCCGTTTTGGACCAAGATTTCCATGTGCCCGTCCATGCGCTTTCCGGTGGGAGCATCATCAGCTATGATGGTGTACGAGGCTTGAAGAGGCTATGGCGCGCTTTGCAAAGGGAGTGCAGACGTGTCCGTTGGTTTGATTCCGCCGTGGAGGTGGCAAGCGCAGAACGAATCGACGCTATTTTGCTGACTACGGCTACGTATCGTTATTTGCGCTCATTGAAGAAAAGCCGGCTTTTCTTCAGCAAGATTCCGGTGTATTTCATTTTTTTGGGCGTGAATCCGCAGGAGAAGCCGAAGTTCTTGGCACGCGCAAAACAGTGCATGAATGCAGAAAATATTCATCTGTGCATAACGACGTTGCGCGATGACTTCGAAAAGGAACTCCCGCCCAATGTGCGTCTCATCAAGCCGCCTGTCATGATTCCGAATGCTTGTATCCGCCAGGCGGAGCATACGCCCTTGCGTATCGGTTTTTTCGGGCACTATCGAAAGGGCGAGAAGAGTATAGAGTGTTTGCTTGAGGCGATTCAAACGGTAGAGTTTGAGCGTCCTGTTCGTTTTGTTTTCCAACTGGTTCCTACGACGGAGCGCGATGGACAAGCGGTCGAGGCGATTGTCAAGAAGCATGAGAAAGATGCGCGAATCACATTTCACACAGAGAAATTGCTGCAAGATGACTGGTACAATGCTATTCAATCGGTGGATGTCGTTATTCTTCCGTATACGGCAGAGCGTTATCTGTACAACTGGAGTGCGATTTACTTCACGGCGATCGGTGCGTATAAGCCGGTGCTTGTCACTCGAATTTTGAATCCTGAAGTCATGGCGGAGTATCCGCTGGGGGAGTTTCTTGATCTGGATGACGCGGAGAAGGTCAAATGCCAGATTGTGGATTTTGTGAATTTTTATGCTGAAAAAAAGAAAGGCTATCAAGAAGCTTTGACTCGTGCGAATGAGGCATACAGCAAGAAAGAGTTTATCCGTAAAATATTAAAATGAATGGAGTGCGGAATTGTATGAAGGGCAAGCGGTTAGCCGTTTTGGTTTTGACCTATAATGAGGAGAAAAATATAAAGGACTGTTTGCAAAGCGCTTCGTTTGCCGATGAGGTTATCGTTGTAGATTCCTATAGTGAGGACGATACGGCAGCATTGGCAAAAAAATATGGCGCAACTGTCGTGCAGCATGAAATGAAAAGTTTTGCAGCACAGCGTAATTTCGCCATGGAACAAACTTGCGCAGACTGGTTGTTTTTCTTAGATGCAGATGAGCGGATTGCTGCAGATGCGGCAGAAGAGATTTCCAGAATCGTGCAGGATGATGAACAGGGTGCATGGCGCATCAAGCGCATGAATATTCTTTTTGGGCAACGTATGCGTTTTGGAGGTCACCGACCGGATTATGTAACGCGGCTGTTTCCTAGAGAGAGGGCTCGGTGGGAAGGGCTTGTCCACGAGCGAGTTGTTTGTGATTTGCCGCTAAGAAGTTTGCACGGATGTCTGCATCACTATACATATACTGAGTGGGATCGCTATTTTGCCAAATTCAATCAATATACGACGCTGATGGCAAGACGACAGTACGAGGCAGGAAAGCGTTCTTCCATGGTGAAGATTGTTTGTCGTCCTTTGTTTGCATTTTTTCGCTTCTATATTTTACAATTAGGTTTCCTTGAGGGGAAACTGGGATTTATCTTTGCAGTTTTTCATGCCTTTTATACGATGGTGAAATATGTGAAACTTGCTTATCTCAGTGAGGAATCAGCGAGTTTCAGATAAATGGCACTTTGAAAAATCATACGCTAAGGAGAACAAGCTGTGCAGAGTTTTTGGAACTTAGGTAAGAAAATATACAATATGTCGAATCCGCGCGAAGCGCGTCGCTGCGTGGTGTTTTGTGCGCGTGCGATGGCGAATCGCTCTCGGATGCGGCAGATTGACGCCTTTTTTCAGCAGGATGCAGTCCTGCAGCAGGTGGCGGATGTTTGTCCGTTCGTTTATGAGCAGCCGACGCGGGCGTTTTTTTATAACAAGTCCACGTTTGAGGAACGCGCTGCGCTTGTTGAGACGCATATGGGGTTCTTGCGGGATGTGTTGGCAGAGGATGTTTTGCTCGATCTTTATCGGCATAAATCGGTGCCGCTCTGGCATGGTGCGGCGTGCATGGAGAAAGAGCTTGCAGCGTTTCTTCTTTTCGAGCCGGGACAGCGCAAGGAGGGGCTTCTTTCCGTTATGCTGCGGCTTGGTGAGAGTGCGCTCTATCAGATCATCTTCTGGCTGAATAAAGCGGAAGATGGCGAGATGGCGATGTGGATCGGTGCGATGCAGGGGCCGAATATGGAAAATGCCAAGGATGTCGTCAAGCAGGTGACGAAGGCGTGCCATGCCTACCGCACGAAAAATCTCATTCTCTATATGGCACAAGCCGTCGCAAGAGCTTTGAGGCTTAAGCATATTTATGCCGTATCGAATGAGGGCTACTATGCGAACAACCATATCCGCCGCGATCGCAAGCTCAAGACGGATTTCGGCGCTTTCTGGGAAGAAGCAGGCGGGCATGTGCTGGCAGATGCACGCTTCTATGAACTGCCGCTCGTCGAGACGCGAAAGACGATGGAGGAAGTGCCGACGAGGAAGCGTGCCGTCTATCGCAGGCGCTTTGCTTTTTTAGATGATGTGGACGCGCAGATTGCGGAGAGTATGGGGAAGATGTTGCGGTCGAGGTGAGAGGCGTGTATGGTCTGCCATCAGAGCATTGGAAAGCAATTTATCGAATCATCCATGCGCAAAGGACGCGGCTTCGTTGGGTGAAGCTTTTTGGCTCGCGAGCGCGGGGGGAGGCACGGACGGCTTCTGATGTCGATCTTGCCTTTGCGGGAGAGCCGGAGGTGTGCGGGTCTTTGTGTGACGCTTTCGAGCGAAGCGGTCTGCCGTATACGTTCGACCTTGTCGATTATGAGCGCCAATCGAATGAGAGATTGCGGCAGGCGATTGACACCGAAGGGAGATTGTTGCTGGAAATAGGAGAGGATGGCGACCGGCTTATGACAGAGGCACAGATTCGTTTGAAGTGGGAGGACTATCATAGAGCGCTGCAGCGTTTGCGGGCAGCGCTCCGGAAAGAGCTGGATGAGGATGATTTGTACCTTGATGCGACGATTCAGCGCTTCGAGTTTTGCTTTGAGTTGGCATGGAAGCTGATGAAAGCGGCACTTTCCTACGAGGGAATCGAGGTTAGCAGTCCGCGAGCCAGCATACGCGAGGGTTGGAAGCAGGGGCTGGTGCAAGAGGCAGAAGCGTGGCTCGATATGCTTGAAAAGAGGAAGTTGTCTGCACATACATACAACGAGCAAACGGCGCAGGTGATTTATGCGGCTGTGGAGGGCAAGTACTTTGATATGCTGGCGGCGCTGGATAGGGAAGTTGCAGCACGATGGGGAGAGGATGAAAGATGAGGATACGATGACATAAAACGGAGATGGAATTTTTGGCGTATGATGGATGGAATGTAACAAAGATATAAATCTTGTTATATTATTTTGCTGTTGTTATATACTTTAGGTAATAGACTATAAGGTGTTATAAAAAATGTGTAAAACTATTGAATAGAAGCGATGTCTCTGTTATCATTTTACTATGAAACCCCAAGAGGTCAAGCCCAAAGGGCGCAGACCGATTGGCTAG
>ERZ773005.861-NODE-861-length-19052-cov-26.791441_pt1 | contig 19052 bp, 9 predicted proteins | sample MGYA00580666_ERZ773005 | MGnify/ENA primary metagenome ERZ773005 (study PRJEB29015, sample SAMEA2737999) | human oral metagenome | biome: human oral; feature: human-associated habitat; material: dental | place: China | collected 2061 ...
CAGTTGTGTCGATTGTGTAGGTGAATTCTTCATCACGAGCTCCTAAGTTCGCTGACTCAGCCTCATTGACCTTCTTCTCAATCGGTGGATTTTCCGGATTTGGAGGAGTCACTGGGACAATGTTTGAATCTTTATGGAAGTTAGGATCGTTAGGGAAGGCAGCGTTATAAGACGCTTGGTTATTGATGACTGTCTTCCCTTTTTCAATGTAGCCAGACAGGTTAGCACCTTGGCGAATCTTAGCCTTGAAGGTCAGAACAACTTCTTTACCGCCATTGTTCTTGACTTGGTCTTCTGTCAGAGTCAAGGTAATCTTTTGATCAGCGATAGAGATACGGTCTGCTTCTAAAGCTTCTCCATTGAGAGTAGCACTTCCAGCATCCGCAAACTCTAGAACATCCTTAATGGTGTCATCGATAGAGAAGGCTGTTGCATCAAACGGTACTTTTGTCTTCACTTTATAAGTAAAGATTTCGTCACGGTTAGCAAGAGTCGCTTCTTTTGCATCATTAACAGTCTTTTCAATCTCTGGTTTTTCAGGACTTGGAGGAGTCACTGGAACGATATTTGAATCTTTATGAACTCCAGGATTGTCTGGTAAATCTACATTATAAGAGGCTTGGTTATTGATAACAACTTTATCACCAACGACGTAGGCAGCTAGGTTGGCATTTGGACGAATCTTAGCCTTGAAGGTTAACTTAATTTCCTTATCTGCATTGGCTTTCAGTTCTTCTTGGTTCAGTGTAACTGTGATTGTTTGGCCATTGATCGCGATATGATCATCTGACAGTTTCTTACCATCTACAGTCGCTTCTGCCTGACCTTTCTCACCTGAGAAGTCCAAAACGTCTTTCAGAGTATCAGTGATGTTGAAGGCTGTTGCCTCATAAGGAATCTTGGTCTTCACATGATAAGTGAATTCTTCATCACGTGCTTCCAAGGTTGCTTCTGCCTTATCATTGACATCTTTTTCAATTGGTGGTTGTTCTGGAGATGGAGGAGTTACTGGTACTTCATTGGAATCCTTATGGAACTTAGGATTATGATCGATGTCATAAGAAGCCTTGTTCGGGATCCGGATGCCTTGACCAGGAACTAGGTAATCCAGAAGGTTTACTCCTTCACGGATTTTAGCCTTGAAGGTTACTTCGATAGACTTACCAGCATTAGCTTTCACTGCTTTTTCTGCAAAGGCCACTGTCAAGGTATTCTTATCAGTAGAAATAGTAGCTTGATCATTGGCAGCCTTGCCATCAATCTTCACTTGGACATCGCCCTTGTTGCCAGCGAATTCAAGAACAGACTTCAGTTCATCTGTTACGGTGAATTCAGTCGCATTTGTTGGCATCGCTGTATTCAGACTATAAGTGAATTCTTCAAGACGGGTTTGCAGATTGTAACTGTCTGCACCGTTAACCTTCTTCTCAATTTCAGGAGTGTTTGGTGGTGGCGGTGTAACAGTAACTGGGTTAGAGAATTTCTCTGTTTCTGGATTGTCATTGACCACAAAGCTAGCTTTGTTTGGAATCGCTGCTTTATCTCCATTTGGATACTTAGCAACTAATTGGTCAACTGTGTAGCCAGATTTAATCTTAGCATCGAAGGCTACTTGAACAGCCTTGCCTGCATATTTCTTGACTTGATCCTTATCGAAGGTAACTGTCAGTTTTTGGTCTTTCTTCGCAACCGTTACATCTGTCACGGCTTGACCATCAATCGTTACAGTCGCATCTCCATCAAAGGTCAAGACTTCTTCCAAGGTATCAGAAAGTACAAACTTATCTGCTACAGTTGGAACTTTTGAATCCACTGTATACTTGAAGCTGCTTGTTAAGCTTGCCAAGTCTTCTTGATCCTTACCATTTACTTTCTTCGTAATTGGTGGAGGAGTCACTTTAACTGGCTCTGTTTCTTTTTCCTTAGACTCGTTATTCTTATTAGTATAAGTAATCTTAGCCGTGTTTGGAATTTCTGGAAGAACAGATTCTTTCTTCACTTTAGCGTGGATAACCAACTCAATTTCTTTATTTGCAAGAGCACTTGCTTTAGCAAAGTCCTTCATTGTTGCTGTAACAGTATTTCCTGAAACAGTAATATCGAAGAATTTCTTGGCTTCTTCAGAAATGCTTGGTTCTGGGTTCACCACTCCAAGATTTTCATCTAGAGTATCGGTGATGACAAATGATTTATATGTATCAATATCATTTGGCAAAGTGGTCTTAATATTGTAGGTGAAATCTGTTTCTGCAGCAATCGTCGCATTATCTTGATCGCCGTTAATCTTCTTAGAAACATTTGGTTCAGTTGGTGGAGTCACCGTTACAGGAATTGTTTCTTTTTCACCTTTATGGTCGTTCTTATCCTTGAAGCTAAATGTCGCCTTGTTTGGAATGTTAGAACGAGTGACACCGTCATTAATTTTCGCTGGGATAACCAGTTCAATTTCTTGACCAGCTAGAGCACTTGCTCCGGCAAAGTTTTTCATTGTTGCCGTTACTTTTTGGCCACTGACAGTCACATCAAAGAAGTCTGCAGCAGGTCCGCTGATAACTGGTTTATCTGTACCTTCATTAATAACGCTTAGTTCATCTTCCAAAGTATCAGTAATCACAAATTCTTTGTAGGATGTGATATCACTTGGAAGTGTAGTCTTAACATTGTACTTGTATGGCTGACCAGTTGCAATATCCAAGTGATCTAAGTTTTCATTGATCTTCTTAGTTACTGGTGGAGGGGTCACCGTTACTGGATTTGACTCAACTTCCTTAGCCACATTGTTTTCATTAGTAAATGAAATCTTAGCCTTGTTTTCAATAGTCTTACCTGTCACACCAGCTTTAACTTTTGCTGGAATCGTCAGTTCAACGAATGAATATTTAGCGAGTTCTGCGAACTTACCTTCTTTCACTGTTGCAGTAACAGTTTGGCCATTTGTTTGGATTTCAAAGACGTCTGCCAATGGACCGCTGATGCTTGCTTGCCCATCCAGTTCAAGATCGGCATCCAGCTTATCGCTAATGACAAATTTCTTGTAGCCTGCTACATCACTTGGCACAGCTGTTGTGATGTTGTAAGTGTATGGTTGACCATCGAAGGTTACCAGACTATCCAAGGTGTTGTTAATCTTCTTAGAAACAGTTGGTTCTTTTGGTTTCGGTGGAGTAACCGTTACTTCTTTCGAAGTTTTCTTCTTATCATTTAGAATAACATCAGCTGTATTCGGAATGTTTACCGCACCATTCTTCTTATATTTAGAAAGGTCGGCACCTGGACGAATCTTAGCCTTGAAGATCAGTTCGATTTCCTGTACTTCACTTCCACCACGACGAGAGATCAAACGGTTCAACGAAGTCAATTGATCCTTGTCTAATGTAATCTCAATTGTTTGACCATTGATTGAAATCGCTTTGGTTAAACCACTGTAAGACTTACCTGCTACTGTTACTTTAGCTGAATTTGGTACAATTTCAAGTTCATCTACAACTGTATCTGTCAGGGTGAACTTGTCAGCAATACCTGGCCATGGAGCAGTTACCTTGTATTCAAACTCTTCGCCATCTGCTTGTAGACCTTCGTGTTCTTTTTCGTTAACCTTCTTGTCTACTTCTGTATCAAGTGGTGGTTTAACATAAATTGGGTTTGAACGACGAATCGTACTTGCCTTATCTTTTGTCTTGGCGTGGGCATCTTGGTTTGGCGAATCATCTTCACCATTCCACATGATGTTACCTTGGTTAACTAAACCGTAACCATTGTTATTTTGTAAGATTGCCAAGTAAGCCTTGCTGGCTTGGTTCTTACGGTACTCTTCTTTCAGGCGAACTGTCATTTTCAGTTTTGCCTTCTTCATGATCAGGTAATTATAATCCTTACCTTGCGGTGGAACGTCTGCTACAACGACGCTTTGTGAGTTACCTCCAGCATCTTTTTGCGTTACCACACGAGTTGGCCAGCTTTGTCCATCTGGACCTTGAGCAGAATGACTCACCACTTCCAAGCGGTAGTCAATTGGGTCTGTCAACATAACGTTCTTTTCAAATTCGTAAGGAACGTTATTGAAGTTGTAGTCAACTGTGTAAGTGAATTCTTCGTCCTTCTTACTTAGTTGTGCAGAATAAGATGGTTTCTTAGTCAACTCCAATGGATCCGGAATGACACCAATATCGTTGCTAGCATCCGCATCTTTCACTGTCTTCGTTGCACTTGGATAACAGTATTCCAATTTTTGAACTTCAACTTTTTGATTCCGTCCACCAATTGTACGTGTTTCGAAGTCACCTGCTTTAAATTTACCAGTCAATTCTGGAACTGTGATTTCTTCCTTCTCTGGAACATAATTCTCAGGAGGATCTACTTCGCTATCTTCATCTGTCTCAGGTGCGCGAGCTTCCTTGCTCAAGTCGTAGTCAAAGCTGTTTTTACCTGGGTTGAAGACACTATCCGGAACTGAGATTTTAACTTTGTTACCAGTCTGTGTGATTGTACCACGGATTTCCTTGTTGGGATCTGTTACTTTCGGAACGATCTTCTTACCATTGATTCGGATAGCATCTACCTTGTAGCCATCGGTGATATCAAACTCACCAGTGATATCATCTTTAACCAAAGCAGCTGCTACTGATTCCAAAATCTTTTGCGAGAATACATCAATGTTATTTTGCTCATTAACATAGAAGGAAACATTCTTGCCGTTTACAACCTTATTTGGTGAAGCCATTGATTGCAATGCATCGTGGAAGATGGCTTGTACTGAACGGTTGTCCCCAATATTAATAGTGTTACCGAAACCATTTAGATAAGCTGGACCATATTGATAGTATTTCTCAGTGAAGTTATCAACACGTTCCCAGAAACCTACAACCACAGAACCTTCTGAACCAACCGCCGCTTTCAGCTGATTGCCAGCCGCTTTCAATTCATTGGCACGACCAGTAATATCTTGAGCTGCTTCTGGATAGCTATCCACTCCCCAAGCTTTTTGAATAGCATCTGTTCTCGTCCAGCTCTTATCCATAACGACCGTGTTAGTCCCTGGCAGACGATAACCATTGGCTACCCCATCCGTTACTAGGAGGAAGACCGTCTTCCGACCGTTTTCCATATTCCCTTTGACACGGTTGTACTGAGCGATTGTATCATCAATCGCAGGAACAGTTGGGGTACCGCCATCGACAGCGATATTATCAATAAAGTTATGAACTTTATTTTGATCGCTTGTTAAGCCACTATTTCCATAGGTATAGTTTTTACCAGTTGAATTCGCATCAGTATATACATTCGCAGGGTTACCACTAAAATCATTGTTTTCAAAGTAACGCACCTGATCCAAACCTTGGTAAGAAGCTACGAAAACGCGGTCAGTTGTCCGAGGGTCGTCAGTCTTAACTAGATGAGGATCGTTCTCATCGTATTGTTCTGGACTAACATATGTTGTCAAACGTTTAAGAGCACGTTTTACACTTGGAATAGTTGTTCGGAATGATCCACTGGCATCCTGCAGGATAACCAAGTCAATTGGTTTCCGCGGAACTGTCCAGTCCGTTGCGTCCGTTTTTTCAATCTTACGATAACACCCATTTTGTGTGATCGTTGTATGCTCATCAATCCGTCTCGTCTCAATATTCAGAGGATCATCAGCTCGAACAACTGAAGTCCCTAGATTCAAGACGCTGGATGGCATTGACATCAACAGGACGGTAAATAGTATTAAAACCTTTTTCAAAAAATCTTTCATGCTATTTTAAAGCCTATATAATAGTAGAAACTTTTATACAAGCTCTCCCTTCTCTTTCTTTTATTTAAATCTCTTCTAGCTGTTTTTCAAGCGCTGCTTCATCGTGAAAGTCTGTCATTACTTTCTTTACCTTTTGATTCTTATCGACTAGATAAATCGTGGGGATTGATTGAACATGGAGGATATCCGCCGCTCGCTCATCTGTGTCATAGTAATATGGGAAAGTATAATCTTTTTCACTGATATACTGATCCGCTCTTTCTTTCGTTTCTCTTTTGGAATCAAGCATATCCAACATAACAAAATGAATGTTACCTTTATACTTTTCATATACTTTTTGAATCTCTGGCAACTGTTTTTGACAATCGGGACACCAGCTAGCCCACTCTACTACCAGCATGGGTTTATTATAAAACTCTGTACTCTTCTTTTGATACCCTGCTTGGTCTACCATTTCAAACTCTGGCAACTGCTGTCCTGTCAGCTCATGCTCTACAGCTGAACTACCATCCTTCTGTGTTGATCCTTTGTTATGCCTGTTAGGACCTGCGATGTAAAACAAAGCAAAGATCGCTACCAGAATGACTCCAACAGTCAAAAAGGGTAGCCACCACTTTTCCTTTAACATGTTCCCTCCTAGTTAAATTCCGTCTCTATCAAATTTTGACATAAGAGCAAGCACTGTACAAATATCGATCTTTTCTTGCTAAAAAAAACCATGAAAAAAGCCGTCATATACAATGCGCCAATTATATGGTTATTATACCAGTTTTATTTAAGCATATCAACCATTTGAACTGAAATTTATGCAAAATACTTTGAAAGATGACACTATTTATTAAAAGGAAAACGATTGCCTAAAAGCTTAAAATTTTCAGAATTTTTAAGCCGATTTTCTTTGCCTTTTTGGAACCTATATTCAAGCCAGTCGAAAGCTAGTTTTTAGCCTTTGTCACAAAAAAACACAACTTGAATACAAAAAAAGCAGATAGTGATCTGCTTTTTGTTTCTATTATAATTCTGCGATTTGGTTCAGGTTTACTTCTGCAATGGTGTCATTTCCAAACATAGAAATAACCATCTTAACTTTATTATTGTCAATCTCAGTAATTTTACCTGTATAATCTGTAAAGGCTCCGTCAATAATCCGAACGGTATCGCCAACCTTGACATGAATGTCAAATTCTTGAACGGTTTGTCCCATAGAAATCAGAATGTTACGAATTTCTTCTTCCAAAAGCGGAGTTGGCTTAGAGCGGTTTCCGTGAGATCCGACAAATCCTGTTACATTAGGAGTATTACGGACAACAAACCAAGCCTCATCAGTCATGACCATTTCAACCAAAACATAACCAGGGAAGCGATTCTCTTCGATTTCCTTGGTCTTGCCATTTTTCTCTACTTGCACAGTCTGAGTAGGGATTTCCACGCGCAAGATATTTTCTAACATATTATATGTCTGAGCCCGTTGCAAGAGATTTTCTTTCACCTTGTTTTCATATCCAGAGTAGGTCTGCAGTACAAACCAGCCTTTATCAAAACTATCCATTTTATTTCCTTTCTTTTTTAGCAATTCTTAGTTTAGAAAATCATAAACTAAAACACTATAAAAAAGCCTAATGGCTTTCCTGTTTTCTCTAGCTTTATTATATCATAAAAACTGGGAATGCCAAGAAGTTTCCTGACAATTTTATCAAAAAAGACTGGGAAATTTCCCAGTCTCTAATCGACTTAAAAGAGATTCAACAAACGAAGCAGTCCGTGAGATACCAATAAGTCAAATAAATAGATAACCACAACAAAGAAGGCTGTATATTCCATAATCGAAATAAAATCAATCCAGCTTTGCTTGCCTGTTGGCCATGTTGTATCTTTTAAAAGTGCAAAAGTGTCCTTAAGAAATTTCACAACTCTCTCCTATCTTGTTTCTTTATGAATAGTGTATTTATTACAATGTTTACAAAACTTATTTACTTCTAGACGTTTTGGTTTTGGCGTACTACTCAGTTTTATTGAGTAATTTCTCGATCCACAAACCGTACACGCCAGACTTGCTTTTTTTAATGCCATAACGCCTCCATCTTTCCAATTATAGCAGGATTTTCTTCTTTTGACAAGGTCTGGGCGTCAATCCTTTGAAGCTTTTTTACTTCATCTAACGAACAGCTATTATTTTCGCTGGTGATTTGGTAAAATAGATGTCATAAAGGAGATGAAAACGTGAAAACTGATCATTTAAAAGAAAGTAATAATATTGAAGACCGTCGCAACGAAGGGGGATCGGCTAGTTACGGATCAGGCAATGCTCGACTGGGAAACGGAATATTGCGAATCCTGTTAGCACCTGGCAGTTTTAAAAGCAAGATTGTCCTAATACTACTCTTACTTTTCTTAGGGGGTGGTGCTGGTTTGTCTGGCATATTTGACACAGGGACTTCTCATCACTATGAGTCCACCCAAGTTTCTCAGCAAAGCCATACTCAGGTAAATGACAAAGACGCCCAATTTGTCAGCAAGGTCTTAGGGACTACAGAAGTTTTTTGGACTCAAACCTTTGAAAAAGAAGGAAGAACCTATTATAAGCCCAAACTGGTCTTCTATACTGGTCAAACCAGGACTGGTTGTGGGGTTGGCCAGGCCTCTGCTGGACCTTTTTACTGTCCTAACGACCAAAAAATTTACCTAGATATTCGCTTTTACCAAGAGCTGACTACTAAGTATCGGGCAAGTGGTGACTTTGCCATGGCTTATGTTATCGCGCACGAAGTCGGACACCATATCCAAAACCAACTAGGGACACTTCAATCCTACCAGCAAATGGTGAGAGGGAAATCAGAAAAGGAAAAAAATGCCCTAAATGTTCGTTTGGAACTCCAGGCGGACTACTACGCTGGGGTTTGGGCTCGGTATATTGAACAAGAGAACTTACTAGATGTTGGCGATATTGAGGAAGCACTTAATGCAGCTCATGCAGTCGGAGACGACACCTTGCAAGAGCAGGCCTATGGCTATTCTGTGCCTGATAGTTTTACACACGGAAGTGCGGAGCAACGTATGCGTTGGTTCAAACGTGGTTACCAATACGGCGATTTTGAACACGGTGACACCTTCAGTGTACCTGATAAAGACCTTTAGGAAAATCCTAAAGGTCTTTTTATCTGATTGATTTACTGTGGCATATGCTTCTTGATTGATGAACTCAAGCTAGAGTCTCAAGACATACACTTCTATAAATAATCCATCTATTGAGATAAGAAACTTACCAACCAAACCAGCTCTTGACTGTATCCCAAGCATTCTTAGCTTTACCTGGAATATCTGCCTCTTCGATAGCATTTTTAGCCTGATCGACTATTTCTTTTGCCTTGTCCTGTACATTCTGTAAGAAATCATTGCCGCCTTGATTCTCGGTATTTCCAGTGCCATAGGTGTCTACCGGGGCAATACCATTTTGAGCATAGGTATTCTTTTCAGAGAATTTGGTTCCTTCCGTGTATGGCAAGACACTATTGGCTACGTTTCGGAAAATTACAGAAGCTTCGTTGGCACTGGTTCCTGTCAGGTAGTGATTTTCATCTGTCTTTGGAAATCCTAGCCACTGACTGATAACAACGTCTGGTGTATAGCCGATGACCCACTGGTCTCCAGATAAGTCAGGGTTGAAGTCTGTCTCAGTCGTCCCTGTCTTACCTGCCATCGTATAATTATATGGTGCTGCGTAGATTCCCGTCCCGTTTGAGAAGGTTCCTAACATCATACTGGTCATCTTTTTCGCAGTTGATTGATTGAGGACTCGAGTGGAGCTAGACTTGTGGGTCTTAACGATTTGACCACTAGCATTTTCAATCTTAGTGATCAAGTGGGCATCATGCATGACACCATCATTCGCAAAAGCGGAGTAGGCCTGAGCCATTTGGAGAGGATTGGTATTCACACCTGCTCCCAATGCTACACTGAGATTTTGCTCAACCTTTTTCATATTCAAGCCAAACTTTTGACCGTATTCAAAGGCTTTCTCTAGGCCCAACTCTTTAACTGTTGCAACTGCTGGGATATTCAAAGAATCCGCCAAGGCTTGATACATAGGAACTGTCGGGCTAGTTTGAATGCCACCATAGTTATTGACAGTATAAGATCCATAGGTCGTCGTAGTATTGTCTAACTCTTTATCAGTTGACCAACCAGCTGCGATCGCTGGGCTATATACAACCAGTGGTTTAATGGTCGAACCTGGACTACGAGCTGACTGGGTCGCATAGTTAAAGGAACGGAAACCGGCCGTCTGACTGTTAACCCGACCGACCAGGGCTCTCACCCCTCCAGTCTTGGGATCCAAGGCTACACTTCCCGATTCTGCTCGTGTTCCATCTACTTCTGAAACAGGGAAGAGACTCTCGTTACTGTAAATAACCTGCATGCTGGCCTGATAGTTTTGATCCAGCTCAGTATAGATACGATAGCCATTTTTGATGATATCTTCTTCTTTTAAACCATAGTCATGAATGGCTTCGTTAATGACAGCATCAAAATAAGATGGATAGCGGTAATCTTCGGATTTTCCTGCATAGGCATCCACCAACTGGCTACCAAGACCGTTGGCTGCTGCTTGGTCAGCTGTTGCTTTGTCAATATAGCCTGCTGCAACCATATTATTCAGGACTGTGTCCCGGCGATTGGTCGCATTTTCAACTGAATACAAGGGATTGTATATCTCAGGTCCCTTGAGCATACCGGCTAGTGTGGCTGCTTGATCGAGAGACAGTTGGCTCGCTGAAACTCCAAAGTATTTCTTGCTGGCATCCTCTACTCCCCAGACACCATTCCCAAAGTAAGAATTGTTCAGATACATGGTTAGAATCTGATCTTTACTGTACTTTTTGGTTAATTCCAGAGCTAGGAAAAACTCCTTGGCCTTCCGCTCAATGGTCTGGTCCTGAGAAAGATATGCATTTTTGGCCAACTGCTGAGTGATGGTCGAGCCACCGCCCGATCGGCCCGCTGTCAAAATTGCTAAGAAGAAACGGCCATAATTGATTCCGCTATTTTTGTAGAAGGAGCGGTCTTCGGTTGCAATGACAGCGTTCTGCAAGTCCTTACTGATCTGGTCCAATTCGACATAGGTCCCTTTTTGACCTGTCAAACTCCCCGCTTCTTGACCATCTTTATCATAGATCATCGTAGTTGCCTTCAAGGCATTTTGCAAGTCGTTGACATTGGTGGTCTTGGCTACATAAAATAGATAGCCTCCTGTCACCAGCCCAAAGCCTAGACCTAAAATCAAGATAATCTTGGTCAAATGGTATCTACGCCAAAAACGTCGGAAGGGACCTTGCCCTTTTGAAGATGTTCGCTTAGCTGAGCGACCTGATCGAGACAGACGTGGTTCAGCACTTGTATCTGTCTCCTCTGCAGACTCAGCCGGTGAGTCTTCTTTCTTAAAATGTTGAATTAAGGTTTCAAAAATATCATTTAGCTTTTTCATAACCCTTATTTTATCACCTTCCCAGAGAGTATACAAGAAAGTGCTGTTCCATAGGGCCTTCCTTTTAGAATTTTTTAAGAAATAGCAGAGCTTCTACCCTCTTTTTGATGCTAGCTTTCAAAGTTCTGCTCTTTTTGTTAAAATAAAGGCATGCAATTTAACTTTCAAATCCCTGAAAAAATGCCCACTATGAGCATAAAAGAACTACTGGAAGACTATTTCCTCATTCCCAGAAAAATCCGCCACTTCCTTCGGACAAAAAAGCATGTCTTGGTCAATGATCAAACTATCAATTGGCAAAGCAAGATTCAGGCAGGCGATCTCTTGTCGCTGACCTTTGATGAAGAAGATTACCCAGCAAAAGCCATCCTTATGGGGCAACCAGAACTTGTCCAGGAACTCTACCAAGACCAGCATCTCATCATCGTCAACAAACCTGAGGGTATGAAAACTCACGCCAATGAGCCGACCGAACTAGCTCTGCTCAATCATGTATCTGCCTATGTTGGAGAGACCTGCTATGTGGTTCACAGACTTGACAAGGAGACCAGTGGCGCTGTTCTCTTTGCCAAAAACCCCTTTGTCTTGCCTATACTCAACCGCCTACTGGAAAACAAGGATATCCAGCGAGAATATTGGGCTTTAGTAGATGGTAAGTTTACCGAGAAAAACAGAATATATAAGGATAAAATCGGTCGCGATCGCCATGATCGGAGAAAACGGCTGGTTGACAACAAACATGGCCAATACGCCGAAACGCACGTGACTCGCTTAAAAAGCTTTGGTCAAAAAACTCTTGTCAAATGCCAACTCAAAACTGGTCGTACCCATCAGATCCGTGTCCACCTATCCTACCACGGCTTTCCCTTGGTCGGTGATCCTCTGTATCATCCGCAGCCCCAAGGTCGTCTCATGCTTCACGCCCACCGACTGAGCTTCGTCCATCCCTTTACTTTAGAAAAAATCAGCCTTGAAGCTCCATCTAAAAGCTTTGAAGAAAGGCTAAAAAAGCTGAAATCATAAGAAGGTGTTACTAGTAAACTCAAATCTAATCAGAATAAACCTCTAATAAGCATAACTAAATACGCAGAGACTACCACTTCTTTCACCTTAGTAGACGCAAGAAAAAAGACTGGGACAAAAGTCCTAGCCTCTAAATTGTCTTTGGATTGTCGAGCAAGACGCAGTGGTTGAGTGGGCTCTACTACGCTGATTTCATCAGCTTTTACAGCCCTACTCAACTGTGCGGAGGTGGGACGACGAAATCGAATTCTAACGAATTACCGATTTCTGTCCCACTCTCTTTTCTTTGGTGTCAGAAATCGATTCTATCTCCTATCTTGCTTTACTAAGCTGGAAGCAGGCTGATAATTCTGGGTCTGATAACTTTCTGAAAGAGCATGCTCAGTAGATATGACAACAAGAGAATGATAAAGAAGCCAAAATTGTATATGTCATTCCGGGGCATTAATTGCCTAAAAATAAAAATGATAAACGGATGAATAATATAAATCATAGTGGCATATCGCTTGGCGATATTGTTCAAAATCGGAACATCAATATTGGTCCCGTTTCTGACCGCATAAAGGAAAATCGCACTAGATGATAAAAGAGTGCTGGGGTAAAGGTCGTGCTCCGTCCCCATAAAATAGTATTCAAGCAGAATCAAACCTATTATTCCCAAGCCAATAGCCCATTTCCTGGCAGACGATAAGTCGTAGGCTAAAATCCGTTCCCGATACTTGGCAAACTGCATCCCCATAATGAAAAAGGGAAGACCCATAAACAGGAAGTTTCGATAGTATATGGTACTGTTGGTATTGAACTCGATGCAAAAAGCCAGAGCTAACAAAATCAGAGATACACCAAAGGTGGTCAAGCGGTGGAAATACTTATAAAAAAGGAGATAAAGCCCATAAATATAGGAAATGGCCAACAAATACCAGGTCGGAGTGGCAGCTGGACCAATCAAATCCCTGGGACTATTAAAAAAGAAGAAATCGGCAAAATCAGACAGGTCTATAGTTGCTATCTTTTCCGCCAGCTCTCCCGACAGCACTAAGTCAATAAAATGCACAATTGAGTAAAACAAAAGACTAGCAACTGTCAAAAGAAGCATCTGCTTAAGGCGATACTTGACTTTTTCCCTAGAAATATTAAAGGAATAATAGCCCGATAGCATCATGAAAAAGGGCACTGCAAAACGGGCCACAATCTGATAAAAAACACCAAATCCTCCGGGCATCAAAAAGTGCAGAGAAACGATACTGAAACAGGCTAGGGCTTTAACAGCATGTAAAGTTGTGTTTTCAGTCTTCATGCAGACATTATAGCATGTTCATTGTTACAATCTGTCAAGGCCAGATGACACAAACATTAAGAATCATATCATTTGATGACAACCACTTTTCTTCTTATCCTATAAACCATCATTTTCTATAGCGCCTACAAGTAATGAAATCAATGAAAAACCTGCCCTATCAAGCTCCAAAATAGCACTTCTAGAGATTTTCAGACCTATAAGTAAAAAGGCCGAGGAAAGTATGCCCTAGAGCAACTTTCTTCAACCTTTTATTTATTGATAACGTGGTCTTGCAAATCCTCGAATATTACCATGACCAACCCGATAGGTATTTCTTCTCACAACTCCGTTGCTTGAATTTCCTTCGATTGTATGAATCCATCCATTCTCTACTCTCTCAACAATACCTATATGATCCGCCCAGCCATCATTTTGCTGGGTATCTTTATCCCAGTTGAAAGTAATAATATCACCTGATTGAGGAGTCGTAGTTCCATCTTCATTCCAAATCCCTAATTTTTTGAAAATCTGAATATGACGTTCTACTCCACACTCTCGTCCTACTAAATGACTAAGACCTTCTCGTTGGAAAACAACTGTAACAAATACATCGCACCAATCATCTGTATTCTTTACAGCGTAGCCGACTGGTAAAGGTTTCACACTGTTATAATCCGCTACCATGCGCTGATGAGCCGCACTACCCGTTGACGTACCTACAAGATTTGCAGCTGCACGAATAACTCTATTTTTTTGATCTGTCACTTGTTGTGGAATCAATCTGGTTTGCCCTAGGTTAAATCCTTCCACACTGCCATCCGTATAATCAACATAAACGTGAGTGGTGTAATCACCTTGTTTATTGCCGTGGTTTACAGCCGCAATCCCAATCTCAGTATGACCACCAGCAGGAGTCTGCGTATACCAAGATAAATTTTCTTGATGCGCTTGAGACCACACAGCTGCGCGAATATTTTTAATTCGTTTCCCTTGGGCAGATTGATCCACCGCAACGGTAAATGTGCCCGTCTGAGAATTTACGTCTTTAATATAAGCTTTCGTCTTATGCGTTAGATTGTGGTACTCTACCTGAGTTGTAGTCGAATGGACTCCTATACGACTACCATCATTCTGGATGTAGTAAAGGTGAACGTGATAAGTACCAGTAGAATTCTTGTGATTTTCTGCCTTGATGCTAGCCTTATAGCTACCATCTGATTGACGAGTCGCACTGTACCAGATCAAGTCATCTTGTCCGCCTTGGTCAGACCAAACAGGAACCTGAACCGCTTGAACTCCTTTAGGACTGAAGACGTCGGTCACAACAACATCAAAAGTGCCAGTCTCTTTGTTATTGTTTTGAATGTTGACCTTACCTGTTGGTTGAGACAGCTTTAATTGGGTAGACGTCTCAGTCACATACCTACGTTGGCCGGAGCCATCAATATAATGGACATGCACTTGGTACTTGCCTTGACTATTCTTGTGCTCGCTCGACTTGATGGTGGCTCGGTAGCTACCGTCTGCCTGCTTCACTGCCTTGTGCCAGATCAGATCATCCTGACCGTTGACTTCTGACCAGGTTGGAATCAATACTTCCTTGAGGCCATTTGGAGCGATTACATTACGAACGACCGCATCAAAGGTACCAGAAATTTGGTTTTGATTTTCAATACTGAGCACACCGCTTGGACGAGACTGATGAACCTCCGTCACCGTCTCAGTCACATATCTACGCTGGCCCGAGCCATCAATATAATGGACATGCACTTGGTACTTGCCTTGACTATTCTTGTGCTCGCTCGACTTGATGGTGGCTCGGTAGCTACCGTCTGCCTGCTTCACTGCCTTGTGCCAGATCAGATCATCCTGACCGTTGACTTCTGACCAGGTTGGAACTAGTACTTCCTTAAGTCCATTTGGAGAAACGACATCGCGAATAACCGCATCAAAAGTGCCTGTGGTAGAGTTATTATTTTCAATCGTGACTCTTCCACTAGGTTTCCCCTTATTTGCTGTCTTTCCAATAGAAACTTCAGTAGTTGTTGCAGTTACTCCTATCTGCTCACCATTTAGTTGTGTATAGTAGAGATGAACATGATACTTACCTGTAGTATTCTTATGGTCACTAGCTTTCACTGTTACGCGATAGCGACCATCTTGCTGAAGAGTCGCATGATGCCAAACCAAATCATCCTGGCCTTTATCATCCGACCAAACTGGCACAGAAACACTGGCTACACCTTGAGGGGCCAAGACATTTGAAATAACAACGTCAAAACTACCTGCAAGAGAATCGTTATTTTCAATGGTAATCTTCCCGCTCAGAGGTCCTTTGGGTACTTCTGGCGCTGGTTTAGCTTGAGAAGTGAAACGGCCAGTGTAGTCTACACTATGGTCAAAAACATGCTTACCTGGCAACAATTCAGCCTGGGAGGTAAACTGCCAAGCCCCTGCCCGCCCATTATAGCGGAGAGTCTTCGCATCGTTAGCGGAGAGTTTAGCTGTTGGGTATTGAGCTACCCAGAAATTTTCCAAACCAAACTGGGCTGTCTTGACAGGCCCTTTCCCTCTTAGATTATTTTCATCAATCCAGCTGGCACTAGTATAATACATAAGATTTGTATAGCCATTCTTACGCATTTCATCAGCCCATGCAAGGGTATTTCGATTGATGTTATCCTTCATTTTAGCATCTTCCATATCATTAACCATGACCGTATTCTTTGGAAGATTAAGATTTCTAGCTTCTGAGATAAAGTGGCGAGCTTCTGCTCTTGCCTGCTCTTCACTAGTATAATGTGAAAAAGCATAGGCAGACACTTGCAAACCAGCCAACTGGGCATTGCGAGCTTGTTCTCCTGCGTAAGGGTTCCTATAGGTGGTGCCTTCTGTCAGTTTCACGACAACCCCACCAACTCCCTTGTTGGCAAGAGTGCGATAGTCATTGACGCTTATGCTTCCGTTATGACTGCTGACATCGACAAATGTTTTGGGTTGAACAGCCACATCACTTGAACGACTAGCCGGCCCAGCATGTCCAGCGCTATAGAAGGTTGTGTTCCCAACAGCTCCCTTTTTCGATGCGACCTCATCAACCTTGCTAGCTTCTTCTCTTTGGGCAGTTTCCTCAATACTAGCCGACTGGTTCTCAACCTTAGTTTGCGACTGTTTTGGAAGAGAAGCTGGTACTGACTGACTACTTTCAGTCTTTTGTTCAGCTTGTAAGTTTTCTTGCTCTTCCTGACGATCTGTTCTGGCCTCTCCCTTTGACTCGACCTTTTCTGAAGCGTCTGAAGCTGTCTTTGCCACTGTATCTTGAGCCTGTCCAGCTTTTACTTGGATAGGCTGTAAAGCGGACTCTTGTTCATCTGCATAAGCAGGTTGAACTGAAACAGCTAGTAGCAATGCCGCACTAGCATAATAAATAAAATCCTTCTTTTTCATGTAACTCCCTCTTTGACACGAATTTCAATATACCTCCATTGTAGCACAAGAAACTTGAGCTGAAAAGGGAAATTACTAACAATTCACCTAAGGTTTCTATAATCAAAAAAAGCCCACTAATCGCGGACTCTAATGACTCTATTTCTACAAAAATTACATCTCAGCAATCCCTTTCTTCATAGGATCTTTGTAATGCATATCTTTAATACAAAAATTAATCATTCAACTTTTTTAAGGCAGACCTTAGGTAATAACCTTCCCTTAAGTCCTTTCCAATTCTCCTGGCATTTTCTGACAAGTCTGCATACTCTTTTTCAGTTAGATTTTCCAAAGCTGCTTCTAAATCATGCAGAGAAGCCACCGCTATACCACAACTCTTCTCTAATATGAAATGAGCCAACGCCGACTCTTTCCAAACTACGACAGGAAAGCCCGAAGCCAAATAAAGAGAAGCCTTATGTGAATTGTTAAAACGTAGGTAGTTTCCGTAAGAACCCTGGCAGGTTTCTGAGCTGTCTCCGTCCCAGACCAAACCAAAACTACCTTCAAGAGCAGTTGGGAGATTATCCGGCATAAAGGAACCAAAGTAGCTAGTGTTTTTCAACGCACGACTTTCATCGTAACCAACGCCATACAAGTTGTAAGCCGGATGGCTAGGCAAGTTATAGAGATAGCCTGATTTTGTAGGATTCAAATTCCCAGCTACGATAATAGGCTGGTCTTTTTGAGGAGCTGTTTTTTCCTCAAAGTTTGGAATCAGATAGTCAAAAATCTCCAAGCTAACCATTTTATCTGCGGGCACTCCTTGACTTACCAGAACTTTCTTCATGATATCGTTATGAACGATAATACCATCTACCGACATCAAAGCTTTCTTTTCCTGGAAGTAATTTCTCACTTTATGACGAAATTTTACTTCCGAACCTGCTGCATGGCGTAAGGTTTCAACGTCGTGGATGAGGAGATAGAATTTTGCTCCTCTTTTTTGCGCCTGCTTGATTAGCCTTGAAATGAAAAATGTATGGTGGATAATCGGGAACTGAATGACCAATTCATCTCCAGCTCCCAACTGATCAAACACAGACTTGGTCGCACGATATTTGTGTTGCTGAGCTTTAAAGAAATTCATCTTATACCAATTCTCAACCTTGAGTTCCAATCCTTCATAACCCTCTGAGATTAGAATAGCTTCCACATCATTTCGTGCCTTACTCCCTGCATTCTTTTCGTGTTCATTATGTAGAAATGAATCCTTCAGATAATATTTCACCTTTTCTCCCCTTTATCTGTGATGTTCTTAGATACTCCCTAGTTCTTCTTCTACCACATCCAATGCACGTTCAACAGTCACATGCATATCATAGTATTTGTAATCTGCCAAGCGGCCACAGAAGATAACGCGACCATTTCTCTCAGCTTCTGCTAGATACTGCTCATAAATAGCATTGTTTTTGGCATCATTGATTGGATAGTAAGGTTCGTCTCCTCTCTTCCAATCTGCTGGATACTCTCGAGTAATAACCGTCTTGTCCTGAGTCCCGAACTCAAAATGTTTGTGTTCGATGATACGCGTATAGGGAATATCACGCTCAGTATAGTTGACTACAGCATTTCCTTGATAATTTTCTTGGTCCAGAACCTCATGCTCAAAACGGAGACTGCGATACTCAAGTTCACCAAATTTATAGTCAAAGAACTGATCAATCATCCCTGTGAAGACAATCTTAGTTGCTGAAGCCTCCAAGTTCTCCCGATTAGCAAAGAAATCTGTATTAAGCTCTACTTCGATTCCTTCCAACAACTTTTCGATGATGACATTGTAACCACCAATTGGAATCCCTTGGTAACGGTCGTTGAAATAATTATTGTCATAAGTCAATCGAACTGGTAAACGCTTGATGATAAAGGGTGGTAGTTCAGTAGCAGAACGCCCCCATTGCTTTTCGGTGTAACCCTTGATTAGCTTTTCATAGACATCCGTACCAATCAACTTAATGGCTTGTTCCTCTAAGTTTTTAGGCTCAACATTTTGCATGTGTGTCGTCTGCTCAGCAATCTTGTCCTTGACTTCTTGGGGTGTCTTT